>Ga0136621_1000785_pt1 | contig 12747 bp, 17 predicted proteins | sample AntDryUQ445A2306_FD_104673 | JGI IMG/M metagenome (GOLD analysis project Ga0136621, IMG submission 104673) | Polar desert sand microbial communities from Dry Valleys, Antarctica - metaG UQ445A (23.06) | ecosystem: Environmental > Terrestrial > Soil > Desert | place: Antarctica: Dry Valley...
AGGCGAGGCGCTGCCTGATGCGGCATCTCGCGGCCGTCGTCTTCCGATCGATGGTGGCCGATGCGGCCAAGGCGCGGCGCGACCCGCAGATCGGCGCCGCTTGACATAGCGGCGCCCCAACCGCGAGGCGCTCCTGCGGCTCGGCACCGCGCTCCTCGTCGAGCAGCACGACGAGTGGCTGACGATGGGCAAGCGCTATCTGACCCAGGCCTCGCTGACCCGGCTCATCGGCGGCGTCCCAGCGACGACTCTTGGCGATCTGCTCAAGGAGGGTGTGGCCGTCTGAGAAGCGCTCGAGCTGGAAGGCGACTTACACCACTTGACGGGACTTGGCCTACTTATGTCTGGCCCGATGCACTGGTTTTAGACGGTCTTCCGGCTTCTACCCGGAGGGCCGTCTACTTCTTGGTGGGGGTTTCCAGAACGAAGCCACCACCCGGCTTGGTCGGCGGGACGCGGTCGTCCTTGCTCAGGGCCACCTTGGCGCCGCCTTTCGTCGGGCGATAGATACCGCTCTCCTGGGTCTTCTGACCTGGCTTCAATCGTTCGCTCATGGCGTTACCTCCCTTCCGGCCCACGGGCTGCGAGTAGGTCACGGGCCTGTCACACCAAATGGTAGCCCGAGAGGCGTCGGCGTCAAGGACCTCCCCACTACATCTTGTGGTGGTCTTGTGGATAACCCACTATATCTTGTGTGTCGGATGTGGACAACTGTGAACGGCCGTTCGGTATCAATGTGACACCGCGCTGTCTCATGTATCCGACGCCCGCCGCCCGAGCAGTCGAGCCGACCGGCAGTGCTGACCACGACAGGTCCGCACCCTGGAGAGGTCGGGACACCGATAGGCGACCTCCGCGACGCTAGAGCGCTTCCCTTCCTCTCAGGCTGGCGTTGCCGGCGATGGTCCACGTTGGCAGCCTGATGAGCGCAGCTACGGTTCCTTCCGATGGTCTCACCAGCGTAGTTATGAGTCCGCTTCGACTCGCCATCGCGACGCCTACTACGGCTTGCTCGAGGCTTGCGCCTTGAGCAGGCGGTCATCGGCGAGGATGCGAAGCGGCGGCGCCGCGTGCGGCATGATCATTGCCCGACCGCTGGCGTGTGGCCGGGGTTGATCGGCTCCGTGTGGCTCGTGTCTGGCACGGCCTGCGCGTCGTCCGGCGATGCCAGGTGAAGGTCCACGAGGGCGAAACGAGACCCGCCGTGGAGCTCGCGGAGGACCTCGCCGAGGACGATCGTCCCTGCAGTCGCTCCGACGAACGCCGCCGCGACCGTTCGGCCGGCGACCTCCAGCAGCCCGCACCGAATCTCGGCTTCGCTTTCGCCCGTGGCCAGGCGGCGATCGATCTCCGCGCGGTAGGCCGGGGCTGCAAGCGGGTCCAGAACGATGGGGGAGAGGGGCTGGGCGAAGACGACATCGGCCCGCAGCTGCGACGGGAAGCGGTGGACTCGAATCCCGAGGTACCCGTGCGGACCTGCGCCGAGACCGCCGTCCACGACGAGGTTGAAGCCGCGCCCCTCCAGGAAGCGCCGCGACGCTCCGTCATGGAAGCCGGTCAGCAGGACCCCGGGTTCGGCCGGATGCGCGAGCCGCCGCCGCGTCCCATCGTCGAAGAGCCGCTCGACGATCGCGGTGCGAAAGCCGAGTTGCTCGAGAGCATCGGCCACGACCCGGGTCTTCTGCCGATCGGCGGTACCGGCGGCGATGAGGAGGCCCGTCGCTGAGTTCGCCTGCCGGACCATGTCGATGTCCTGCAGAACCAGGTCGACGGTCGACGGATCACCGTAGGGCAGGCAGCCAATCGCCCATGCGTACGCCTGTCCGAGGTGACCCAGGCCGGCGAGCCAGTAGCGTGACGGAAGCCGTCGCAGAGCGGGGCCGACGGCCTCCGGGATTGTCCAGGGAAGGTCGGGTCGCCATAAGGAGAGGCCGACGGCGCGACGCCCGGCTCGCAAGGAGCCGCGGACGCGCTGAAAGCACTCCGACACGGACAGAGCGCCGGCGAGTACCCCTGCGAGCGGGTTCTCCTGGGACTCGGCAAGCCGGTCGACGCCTTCAACGACTACGCCGCCGGCCCAGCCCTGCCACGTCGGCCCAACCACGTTTGCGCCGATCGCGACGTCGCCCACCGCGATCGTCAGCGCGTCGGGCAGCTCCTCGACGAGCACCGCCCCGAACTGCGGGACGATCTCCGAAAGCCGACGACCCGCGAGCCAGGGGAGGGAGAACCGTGGATCGTCGAGGGTCTTGACGAAGACGCCTCCCTTGAAGGCCCGCGGCGCGGCGTTCAGCGCCGTCGCGAGCATCGCCTGGCGGGTCGTGCTGTTCTCGAGTCCGGGTCCGACCACGATCGCGAGCCGATATCGCCCGACGATCGCCGCTGCCTCCTCAAGCGTCGACGCCCGGCCTTCGTCGATCTCGAGCTTGAGCGTCCGATCGAGGCTCTCTGACCCCGGAATCACGCCCACCTCCCCACGTACAGGCGCGCGCTCGCATCACCCCGGCACCACGACCGCCAATCCGATCCCTCATAGCAATGGACGCCGACGTCGCGGGGCACGACCGGCCGCCGGGCGAGGTCGGGAACGATCAGGGCGACATGCCCGACCAGCGCGATCATCGGGTTCGCTCGGTCGATCTCGCTCTGGCAGACGAAGCGGCCGGGATGGGTGTGGACATCGCCTGCGACCTTGACGGCGTCCTGCCGACAGCGCCGCCAGAGTCGGCTATACGCCGCGGGCCCGAGCGCGATGCCGTGGGTCAAAGCCTCCGCATCAAGGTCGTCGTAGTACGCGACGCCGGTGATCGTCCGGCCGTCGCGGGTCTTCGGGGTGAGAAGGAAGGCGCCGCTCTCCTGAACACCGCCGGCCCGGGCGCCGAGCCCGTTGATCAGCGTCTCCCAAAGGATGGGCGAGAAGCGGAGAAGGGCGCCGCGTCCAACGAGCGCCCTAAACACCGCTGTAGTCCTTGGCCGTCAGCAAGTCCGACACCTGCGCCAGGTAGAACGTGATGTCCGAGTCCGCTGCCCAGACCGCCCACGGCGCCTGCGTCACCCAAGCCGGGTGTCCCTCGATGGCCCGCCGGTCACATGCGAGATAGAGCACCTCACCGTCCAACCAGTCGCCGCGGAAGGCGAGCGACTGCCGGTGTCCCTTCGGTCGCCGCGCAGCGGCGAGGTATGCCCCCGTGGCCGGGTCCCACAAGCCGGCCGTCGGCCCGACCGTCGGGTAGTTCGACAGTTCGAATCGGAGCCAGAACTCCGTCGGCGCGTTCTCGCGCGGCGCCGCCCGGACGGCGAAGCTCGCCGTCGGCCAGGCGATCTCCACCAGTCGCCATCGGCTCTTGTCGACGCCCGCTCGGAATGCCGGCCGCTCGAGGTGAGCGCGGAAGACCCGCTCGTCCGGCGGCATCGCCTCGTCGGTCATCCCTCGAAGCGAGTCGTAGGCACGAGTTCAATGCACACCGTGCAGTCGTCGCCGACGAAGACCCCGATGTGCTCATCGAGGTCGAGCGGGGTGTTCGATCCGCAGGCGACGATCGTGTGGGTGGCGCGCTGCTCGGCCGGGAGGTCGAAACCGCGCGGCCCGCGCACCCACTCGAGCACGGCCCGGGCCGCCGCTGCCGGCGGGAAGGTGTCGGTCTTCTCGATCGTGTTGTAGGACGCGGTCACGGTGACCCGGCGGCATGTCGACACGTGGACGTGGCCGCCCGCGGCGAGACCCACATCGGCGAGCGTGGCGCCGGGGCGGGCCGGCTCGTCGCTGCCCTCGACCCATACCGCGTGGCCGGCGCCGCCGTGCGTGGCGGCGATCTCGTCGACCTTGGTGTTCGCCGTCGCTTCGACCACTTCGACGCCGGTCTTGGTGTGAATGTAGAGGTCCATCGTCTCCGTTCTCCTTCATCTCGTTCAGTGAGTCAACTGAAGATACCACGAAAAAAGGGGGCCCGCCTATCCCAAGGTCGAGTAGTGGTACCGGGAACGGCCGGAGCTCGGGGTTTCGTCGTCGCGTCGAACGACGCCGAGCCGGACGAGCTTCGCCAGACGCTCGTTCATCGCAGTCAGGTTGACTCCCAACCGGTCGGCAAGGTCGGACGCCGAGGCTAACCCGCCGGCGCGAGCAAGTTCCTCGAATGTTGCCCGGTCTGGCTCCGCTACCTTGCCGATCAACCGGTATTTGCCCCCCCGTTGCCGCTCAATCATCGTGAGCCCGAGGTCCCTAAGCGCGGCCTGCAGGTTCTGGTGGGTCCACTGCCCGAGGTTCTCGACGACTAGGAAGCGGCCGGGATACTCGGTCGGAAGCCGCATAAGGACGCGCCCGAAGAGCTCGGCGGCAAACGAATAGTCAAAGACCTCGACACCCTTTGCGTCGATGACCAGGACATCACCGGCCTGGGCCCGATCCAGGTAGCCGCCGACCTGGGCTCGAGCCTCGCGCGCTTTGTCGCGGGTCCACAGGCGCTTGCCCAGCGCACCGAGACCGTATCGGAACTCCACGCGGTTCAGTGTAGGGACTGAAGAGCTGGCTTGCAACCGTGATCGAGCGGTCGTCATCCATCCTTCGCGGGGAGCCCGAGGGAGATTAGTGCTCCGGCGAGATCGGCGACCGTAAACGTCCAACGGGCGCCTTTGTCCCCCCGCCAGCGCACCTTGCCAGCGCCAGAGCGGATTTGTGCCCAGCCGCTGTGCTCGCTGGTGAAGCGAAGGAAGTGATACAGACCCACCCCGCGGGTAGGCTCCTGGAAGCTCGAAACCCCGTGGCGTACTGCCTCGAGGATCGCGTGCGTGTCCGATGCCGTCCGTCGCAGGGTGGGGTTGGTCGCCAGTGCCTTCCGGATCCCAGGCCCGGCGTCGCCGATGCCAATCTCAAGGAAGCGGCCAGCACCATCGCCGTAGACCTGCAAGGCGACCAACCCGCGACCGCCGCCGTGTTCAAGGACATTGGCGCCGACCTCGGAGAGGAGGGTCGCCGCGCCGAATGCCTCGCCACGCGGAAAACGGAGGCGACGAGTGAGCGCCTCGACGGTCCGGTCGAGAACGTCCTCCAGATCGCTGGTGCTTCCGATCCTGGTCAGCTCAATGAGCATCGGACTGCGTCCCACACGATGGTCGAAAGAATGTGCCGCGTTCGAGCTCACCGGCGGCTCGATCGAGCAAAGGGTGTCCACCTCAGCGAGAAAGCGAGACCGTGCGAGATACGTGCGGAGAGACGCGTCGCCCACTACGATCGTCACCTTGTCAGTCACGTCGGCCGCGACCTCGACCGCGATCGCGAGCCCCACCAGACCGCTCGGACTGACGAATTCGGTGCGCGTGAGGTCGAAACGGCCGGTCTCGATGGGTCGCTGGTCCGCGAGCAACTCATCGAGTGTGACGGAATCGAGCTTCATCGGACTCAGCCCTGCCAGAGCCACACCTGTCCGAGGTGCCATCGCAGATCCGCTCGTCCTTCCTGTCCGCGTTGGGATCACCGGTTCGTCCCTCTGTCATCGAGACAATGAGCGGGAGCCCCGCGGTGGTTGCAATTGTCGGGTGTAACGATAGACTATCGGTCGACATTGGCCAACACCTGCTGAAGTGACCCCAACATGACGACGTATCCGTACACCGCCGATATCGAAGTCGCCAAGCTGAGACTTGATCTCCGGAACCCGCGGCTGCCGGACGAACCGGACAGCCAGCGCGAAGCGTTTGAGCAAATGGCGGACGTACAGGGGGGCAAGTTCCTCGCGCTCTGCAAGCACATCGCTCACCATGGGTTGAGCCCCACCCAGCGTTTCATCGTGATCCCGGATGACGACAACCAGTTCATCGTCCTCGACGCGAATCGGAGGCTGACAGCACTCCGCGCTCTCGAGCAGCCAGACCTCGTCCAGGCTCAGTTGACCGAGGCCGAGATGAAGCAGCTGAAACAGCTGGCGGACTCCTTCGAGCCGTCAGAAGACGTGCCCTGTGTTGTGTTCGCGAGACGCGAGGACGCGGACGTATGGGTTGAGCTGCTCCATGAAGGCGAGAGCGACGGCGCAGGGCTCGTCGCATGGAGCGCTCAGCAAAAGACCCGGCATCGCGCTCGAAGCGGCACGAAGGCGGTACATCTGCAGGTGCTCGAGTTCGTTAGGAACGAGGGAGCGCCCAGCCCTGAGACGGTCCGACGCTACGACCGAGGAACCTACCCGGTGAGTACGCTCGAGCGTGCACTCACAACGCCCCACGTCCGGCAGCAGCTGGGGATTGAGTTGGCAGACGGCCAGGTTCAGACCAGGTTCCCGAAGTCCGAGGTTCTCAAGGGCTTGACCAAACTGGTAGACGAGATCGGGAGCGGGACCGTCAAGGTGGCACAGTTCATGACCGTTGCTGACAGGGTGGCGTACGTTGATCGGTTCAAGGACGAGCAGTTGCCTGACCCGAGATCGCGCGCGGACACGGCGGCTCCCTTGAATCAGGCCCCGGAGAAGCCGCCGGAGAAGCAGGCAACTGGCAAGGGTAGGGACAAGGACAAGCAGCACAGCACTGCCCGCTCGAAGCTGATTCCGGCCGAATTTACGATCAGCATTGGCACACCGAGGCTAAACGACATCTACGTTGAGCTGAAGAGAAAACTGAGGGTGGATGAGGTCCCGAACGCGGCCGGTATCCTCCTCCGGGTCTTCCTCGAACTTAGTGTCGACGAATTCATTGAACGGAACGATGTGATGCTCCCCAAGGACAAGACGCTTGCGAACAAAGTGGCAGCCGTGGCTGACTACATGGAAGCGCAGGGGATTATGACCAACAAGCAGGCGCTGCCGGTGCGTGAGGCCGTCAAGAGCGACGACAGGTTGACGCTTGCCACGAACCTCAACGCCCTAGTACATAACCGGGACATGACCGTCAGCGGCAACGACCTAAAAGCAATTTGGACGCGGCTTGCGCCCTTCGTCGAGAAGCTCTGGGTATGACGGGTCCGGCGGCGGACGGGAGCCCTCCACAACAACTCTCGCGCCGTCGGACAGGCACCGCGCCGTTCTACTCGCCTCTTCGGTATCCCGGTGGCAAACGGAAGCTCGCCAACTTCATCACGTTGGTCTTCCGGACTAACCGGCTGCTCGACGGTGAGTATGCGGAGGTCTACGCCGGCGGAGCGGCGGTCGGGCTAACGCTCCTGTACGGGGAGTACGTCCGGCGCGTCCACATCAACGACCTCGATCCCGGCGTATATGCCTTCTGGATCGCAGCTCGTGATCGGACGGCCGACCTCTGCCGCCGCGTGCGCGACGCGAAGCTGGAGATGGACGAGTGGGAGCGGCAGAGGGCAGTACAGGTCTCGGCGGATCCTGACCCGCTGGACCTCGCCTTTTCCACCTTCTACCTCAACCGGACCAACCGGTCGGGGATCATCACCGGTGGCGTGATCGGGGGCAAGGGCCAGCTGGGCGAATGGAGGATCGACGCTCGGTTCAAAATGGACGATCTCATCCGTCGGATCGAGCGTGTCGGGCGATGGGCGAGCCGGATCAAGATCTACAACCTTGATGGGGCCGAGTTCCTACGGACGGTCGCTCCAAAGCTCCCCGCACGAAGCGTCCTCTATCTTGACCCGCCGTACTACGTGAAGGGCCAAGAGATGCTGTACGCCAACTATTACGGCCCTGAGGATCACGCGGAAGTAGCGCGACTTGTCAGTGAGGGCACCGGCCATTGGATTGTTTCGTATGACGACACGGAGCAGGTCCGTGAGCTCTACAGGGACTATCGCTCGCTTGCCTATGGCATTGCGTACAGCGCTCACCACCGGTATCGAGGCCGCGAGGTGGCCTTCTTCTCTGACAGCTTGACGATCCCCTCAGTTCCCGATCCAGCCAGGGTTACGACGGCTGATGTCCCACGACTGCAGATTCTTCGCGGCGCACAGCCACTTTGAATAGCCGGAGACCATCGCCGAACGGCGCGATATCTCCCTGAGGCACGCGGCCGACCAAGTCGGACTGGCCGGTAGGCAGCTCGACATTCGAAGATCTCGAGGGGCTGCTGGCTCGGGCGCAGCGCGGGTCAACGGCCGGCGATTGCGCACATCCGATTGGGAGATAAGTTGGCGATCCGTCATTTCACGGACAACGAGTTGATGGAGATCAGCAAGATCCTTGGCGAGACGGCCGGTGGCTTCACGGGCACCCAGATCGCCGCGTTGCTCAGGCGTGTGGGTTTCGTGACCCGGGCGCCATTACCAAGCGAGACCGGATCTTCTACGCTCTCCAGGAGGGGCAGGCCCGCGACGGCTCCGGGACGAATGTCGCGAAGCTCATTCAGCAGGCAATGGACCCGGTCCGCTATCGAGAGAGTCGCGATCAATTCGAGGATCGCCGTCACGACTTGAACGTGATCCTCGCGTTCGCCGGCATGCGGATACGCGACGACGGCAAGCTCGAGCCGGTTCCGGCGGCCACGACGCTGTCCGAAGCCTAGCAACGCGCCAGCAAACTCCGCTCCGAGTTGATGAGGCGTGGGATCGCCGGCGATGTCCTGCGGTTCTGTCGACCGGAGCTGCTCGAAGGCAACTACTTCCACGCAGTCTTCGAGGCGACCAAGAGCGTGGCGCAGAAGCTGCGGGATCGGACAGGACTGGCTGTGAGAGAGCACCAAAGGTGCAGAGAGGTCGCCACGAAAAGTGCAGAGGCGATCGAGGTCAGCCGAGCATAACAGCGCCCTCCCGAGCTGAGCCCGCTAGCGGGACGTGGGCCCGCATCCGATAGCTCTGGCCCTTGATGTTGACGACCGTGGCGTGGTGGAGGAGCCGGTCGAGGATGGCGCTCGCGACGACCTGATCGGCGAAGACCTGGCCCCAGTCGCCGAAGCCGCGGTTGCTGGTCAGGACGATCGAGCCACGTTCGTAGCGGCGGGACACGACCTGGAAGATCCAGTGGGCGCTTGTGGCGTCCATCGGCAGGTAGCCCAGCTCGTCGATGACGAGGACCGACGGCCCCGTGTACGTCCGCATTTTCGAGGACCAGGCACCCTCGAGGTGGGCCGCCTGGAGGTGGGCCACGAGATCGACCGCGGTCGTGAAGTAGGTCCGATAGCCGGCCTCGGTGGCGGCGATCCCGAGAGCGATCGCGAGATGCGACTTGCCGACCCCGGGCGGTCCAAGGAGCAGCGCGTTGCGGCGCTCCTCGACGAAGCGGAGGGTACTCAGCTCGGCGATGACGGCCCGGTCGATCGAGGGCTGGAAGTCGAACTCGAACTGGCCGAGGCGCTTGTCGAGCGGATAGTGGGCGAAGCGCAGGCGACCCGACAGGCGACGGGCCGCGGTCGCCTCGACCTCGGCCGCCAGGAGCCGCTCGAGGACCTCGACCGGGGCCGCCGTCTCGGTGCTCGCCCGCTCGAGCTCGGCGGCCAGGCGCTCGGACGCCGTGGCCAGGCCGAGATAGGCGAGGTGCTCGCGCAGCCGGGCATAGGCGGTCGCGGTGCGCGACTCCGTGGCCCGGCTCATCGGACGAGCTCGGCATAGGCCGTCAGGGGTCGGACCTCGACGGTCTCCCCGACCGCAGCGGGCATCTGACGGGCGCTGGCGGGTCCCGGCACGGGCACGAGGGTGTCGTGACCCTCGACCCGGGCCAGCAGGCGACGGCTGACCGGCGTCAGGAGCGGCCGCTCGGCGGTCCACGCCTCGCCGACGATCCGCCCGGTGGTCCGATGGCGCCTCTTGGCCACGACCTCGGTCGTCCAGCGCCGGGCCGTGGCGTCGTACCAGGCGAGGGTCGGACGCTCCGGAAAGACCTGCCCGGTGAGCCAGGCGAGGAAGTCCTCCTTGACCTCGCGGATGACCCGCTCGACCTTGCCTTTGGTCTTGGCCCGATACGGCCGGCAGGCTCTCGGCCTCGTGCCCAGCAGGGCTGCCGTATCGACCCACTCGGGCGCATAGATCGGCGAGCCGTCGGCGCGACTGCCGTTCATCAGCGCCGTGTCCCGGTCGGTCAGGAACTCCGCGCTCGCGCCGCCGAGATCGTCGACGCAGCGGACGATCGCCCGGAGGGTCGTGGTCCGGGTCTTGTCGGTCGCGAAGCGGACGGCCAGCATCCGCGAGTCACCGAGGATGGCCACGAAGGCATACAGCGACGCGCTCCCGTCGCCGAGCGGCCACGACCCGCAGTCGGTCCAGTCGCCCTGGGTCTGGATCCCGGGTCGGTCTCGAAGCGGACCTCGGGCTCGGCGGTCTCGCGCGGTCGGAGCTCGACGACCCGCCGGCGGAGGCTGGTGTACGAGCCGGTGTAGCCATAGTCGTCGACGAGCTCGCGGTGGAGGACCGTCGCCCGCAGGTCGGGGCAGGCCGCCAGGCGGCGCTCGACATGGGCGAGCCCGGCGACGGCGAGCTCCGCCGAGCGGATCCGCGGCCGATAGCGCGGTGGCTCGCCAGCGTTGGCGTAGCGGCGGGCCGTCCGCCAGTTGAGCCCGAACTCCCGGGCGAGGGCGGCGATCGACCAGCCGTGGCGATGCAGCACGTGCAGTTCCATCCAGGTGTCCTCAGACTGCAAGTCGTCCCTCCTGTCGTCGGTTCAGAGCTCAGCAGCCCGAGCCTGACAGGGGGGACCCGTTCGTTTGTCGACCCAAACGAAAGACCCTCGGGTCACCCCGAGGGCCTCTGCACATTTCGTGCCCATCTCTCTGCGCTATTCATGCTCTCTCACACTGGCCCTCGACGGTGACGCGCTTCTCGAGCAGGCCCTCGGGATCAGGAACAACCGTACGCCGATGCTTGCATGGAACGGACTGACAACTGACAACGACACGAGCGAGCACCGCGGCGTCGCATTGATGATGGCGGGCACGTTCTCATACTTCGGAACCTTCCCGCTCACGTGCCCAAGGTCGGTTTTCGAACTGTGACAGAGGAGGAAGCACTCGAGCTCCTGACGATCGTCTCGTTCCTTCACCGCCGGCTCGACGCCGCTGTGTCCACGAACCCGAGTCGCATACCCTGACTGGAAAGGCTTGGCATCGCCGCGCCGGGGATGACAACCCATCCGGCCCCACGGTGATGACCCGGTTCGAACCTCGTGATCCGGGCGGATGAGCGGACCGAATTGGCGCAGGAAGCGCGGAACGTGCCATGGCGCGCCGCCCCTACGAGCACGCGGTCACTGAACACGGGGCGATCGGATCACATTGGCGGCAGTCAGGTGCGATTGGACCGCTGGTCCCCCTGAGCTGAGCTGATTGAGGAGGCCTCATACCAGGGCCACGTCAGAACGGACCGGTTCCGGATGGAGAGGCTCGTGGTCGCCGAAGCATCCCCAAGGGCTGTGAGGACGACGAGTCGATGAGTGTTCGCTCTGAAAGCCCACGTGATCGCTCGTTCGAACAATTCCGGATCAGACATGCTCGCCTTATCGATGATGACTAGTCCTGGACGAACGGAGTTCGGGAGAACGGGCCAGCCGACTCGTGTGTTCAGGTACACGAACGCACGGTCCCACCTCGCGCGACGGTGCTCGACAATGCCCGCGAGTGTCGCGAGATGTCCGTCGTGGCGGAGCCAGAAGGCGTGAAAGGCTTGATCCAGGGCGATCCCGTTGATCCGGATCCGGGCGAGGCGGTCTGCAACCTGGGTGTCGCGACCGATCACGATCACCGGCCCATTGAATGGCTCTGGCTTCCTCGCGCGCTCGCTGTCCAACCGATCAAGCTGCGCTGCGACGCCGATCAGCGTCGAGAACTCGGTCAGGCCACGCGGGAGTTCGACGACGAGATCCTCGCGGGCGTTTCGTAGCCAGCCGAGGACCATCGATAGCGTCGCGCGGTCGACCGTCCCGAGCTGAAGGCGCTCCCAATCGTCCGTGATCCGGAGGGTATCCAGGCCTTCGACGACACCCCAGCCGCCATCGGTCGCCGCGGTGAGGGGCGCACTCTCAGGTGGAAGCAAGCCGTGACCTGGTGAGAGTGCCGATACTGCGATGGGCATGGCCCGTTGCCAAAGGCAGACGCCAGTCCAGGCCGGTTCGGGAGGCGTCCGGGGAAGTCATCGTCTCCCGTATGGCTGGCGGGCGAGGGTCACGCCAACAACCTCGGAGGCGTGGCCGTCTCGACGGAGGCTCCGGGCAACCTCCCGTAGGGTGAGTCCGTCGGTGAAGATGTCGTCAACGACGGCAATTCGCTGCCCCCGCGTCCGCGAGGGATCCGGGACACGGAGGGTGGCACGGAGTGGGCCTTCGGCGTTCGCGCGCCGCTCTTGGTAACTCATGCCCGCCATCCGCTCCGTGTCACCGACCTTCACAACCGGAGCCGGTTCCTCGAGATCAATCGGCCATCGAGCTGGTGATGACTGCTCCCGGTCGGCTGCCGCGAGGACAGTCCGAATGTGATCCCAGGAGCGTCGGCTGTTCGGCCCAACGAACGTCGGACTGGGGACGATCAGGTCGACATTGCGGAAGATCTCGGCCTCCGCATCGAGGAAGCCCACCAGGATCCGCCCGAACACGGCTGCCCAGCCTCGATCGCCGCTTTCGGGCCCGCTGTACTTATAGGCGTTGATGACCTGTTCGAGGACCCCAGATCGGATGGCGATCGCATAGTTCCACTCGAACCAGCGCTCGGCCATCCCACACACTGGGTTCTTGCACTTATCGGCGCCATCCGCGTAGGTCTGGTCATAGACCTGACACCGGCGACTGGGCGCGGCAAGCGGCTCGATGGTTTGACGAGCGCAACGATGACAGAGCACTGCGCTGCCCCCGGCGAGATACGGACATCGACCGCATCGGCCGAACCCTGGGG
>Ga0136621_1000787_pt1 | contig 12737 bp, 14 predicted proteins | sample AntDryUQ445A2306_FD_104673 | JGI IMG/M metagenome (GOLD analysis project Ga0136621, IMG submission 104673) | Polar desert sand microbial communities from Dry Valleys, Antarctica - metaG UQ445A (23.06) | ecosystem: Environmental > Terrestrial > Soil > Desert | place: Antarctica: Dry Valley...
ACAGTTTATGGCGAGCTGTTTTACTGCGTTCGCACCCTTTACTGGTCTGGTTTTTGCTCTACGAAAGCCCATGAAGCACATGGCGCACGTCACTGCACTGGAAAATCTCACGACGGCCGTGCTGATGACCGATCTGGAGTTGTGCGTACACTACCTCAACCCTGCCGCCGAAACGTTGCTGGACATCAGCGCTGACCGCGCGCATGGCATGTGTCTGGAAAAACTGCTGCCGCACGCCGATCATCTGATTGAGGGGCTACGTAAAGCCGCGCGCACCGGTGGCGCGTATACAGAGCGGGAGATCAGCATCGATTTCCCGGGCAACCGCGAGCTGATCGCGAGCTGCACCGTCACCCCGATCTCCGATCGCGGCCGCGCGCCGGGACTGCTGCTGGAACTGGTGGAGTTGAATCGGCAACTGCGCATGCTCAGAGAAGAGCATTTGCTGCGTCAGCAGAAAGCCACGCAGGCCATGCTGCGAGCGCTGGCGCACGAGGTCAAGAATCCCCTGGGCGGACTCAGGGGCGCCGCACAATTACTGCAGCTGGAACTGGACGATCCCGAACTGCGCGAATATACCCGCATCATCATTCGCGAGGCGGATCGCCTGCGCAAATTGATGGACAGGATTCTGGGGCCGAACAGCCGCCCCCAGATAGCGGTCATGTGCATCCACGAGGTGCTGGAGCACGTACGCAGCCTGCTGGCTGCCGAGGCGCCACACGGCGTGCGGATTGATCACGACTACGATCCCAGCATTCCTTTTATGCGCGGCGACCGTGACCTGCTGGTGCAGGCGGCGCTCAACATCGCCCGCAACGCCCTGCAAGCGGTTGGTCATACCGGTGTAATTCTTGTGCGAACCCGCATCGCTCGTCAGCGAACGTTCAATCATCAGCGCCACCGTCTAGCAATCAAGATCGACATCGTGGATGACGGGCCTGGCATTCCGCCGGAGATGCGGGAACATATATTTTTCCCGATGATCACGGGGCGCGCCGAGGGTGCGGGCCTCGGCCTGTCGATCGCCCAGCACCTCATCAGCCAGCACGAGGGCGTGATCGAATGTGAATCGCGCCCCGGCTGCACGGAATTTACAATCCTGCTGCCGCTGGGTAACGGCGTCTCGAAGACGGGTTCATGGTCGCAGTGAACCAGGTTTGGGTGATCGACGATGACAGCTCCATCCGCTGGGTGCTGGAGCGTGCGCTGCGCAAGGCCGATATCGCGGTGCGATCGTTCGAATCCGCGGCGGACGCCATCGATGCGCTGCGCGGGGATGCGCCCGACGCGCTTATCACCGATGTCCGCATGCCCGGCATTGACGGCATGGAATTACTGAGTCTGATCCGGCGCGAGCATCCGGAGCTGCCGGTTATCATCATGACCGCGCACTCCGATCTGGACAGTACCGTTACGGCTTATCAGGAAGGCGCCTTCGATTATCTGCCCAAGCCGTTCGATATTGCTGCGGCGGTCGCGCTGGCCGAGCGGGCGTGCCGATCAAGGCGCGAGAACGCGAGCCCGCATGTGCTAGAACCGCTCCCGCCATCGGAGATCATTGGCGAAGCATACGCCATGCAGGAAGTCTTTCGCGCGATCGGGCGGCTGTCGCGTTCCAACATCACCGTCATGATCAGCGGCGACTCGGGCACGGGCAAGGAGCTAGTCGCCCGCGCCTTATACCGCCACAGTCCGCGAGCCAACAACCCTTTCATCGCGCTCAACACCGCCGCAATTCCGCGCGAATTGCTGGAATCGGAGTTGTTCGGACACGAAAAAGGCGCCTTCACCGGTGCTGTGGCGCAGCGCCGCGGCCGCTTCGAGCAGGCCCATGGCGGCACGCTGTTTCTCGACGAAATCGGCGATATGCCTTTGCAGTTGCAAACCAGGCTCTTGCGCGTACTGTCCAACGGCGAGTTCTACCGGGTCGGTGGACACAGCCCCATCAAGGCTGATGTGCGCATTATCGCGGCCAGCCATCAGAACCTCGAAGAACGCGTGCAGCAGGGCGGCTTTCGTGAAGATCTGTTTCATCGTTTGAATGTCATCCGCATTCACATACCGGCCTTGCGCGAGCGCCGCGAGGACATCCCGTTGCTGCTCAACCATTTCATGCGCGAGTCTGCAAAGCAGCTCAAGGTCGATATTAAATCGTTGAACAAGGAAGTCGTCGCGTATCTCGCCACCCTGTGCTGGCCGGGCAATGTGCGTCAACTGGAGAACACGTGCAGCTGGCTGACCGTCATGGCCTCAGGCCGGGAAATCCTCATGGACGACCTGCCGCGTAAATTACGTGAGACCGCGCCGACATCCTCCACGAACCCGGCATGGCAGGAGGGTTTGCAACTGTGGGCGGAACAACAGTTGGCCACCGGTGATAAGCCGCTCTTATCGCTTGCGGTCCCTGCGTTTGAAGCAGTCATGATCGAGACGGCCATGAAAAAATCCGGTGGCGGGCGGCAGGCAGCCGCCCGCCTGCTCGGCTGGGGGCGCAATACACTGACGCGCAAGATCAAGGAACTGGGGCTTTACCCCGGCATTGAGGATTGAGCGCTATCGCGGATCGAATTACCGGTCAATCGAACCAGGCTCAACCGTTCAGTATTAACCCACCGGTAAGCTCCGTGGCGCTCGTCAGGCCGTGCCGGTCCAGATAATCGTTAATGCCTTTGTTGATCTTGCGGCATACGAGCGGATCGTAGAAAAGTCCGGTACCCACGCCCACAGCACTCGCGCCCGCCAACATGAACTCAATGGCATCGTCAGCCGAAGTCACGCCGCCCTGACCGATGATCGGGACGCCATGCCACCTCGCAACCTGATAAACCGCATGCACCTTCGCCAGCGCGATCGGCTTGATCGCCGGGCCAGACAAACCGCCCTTGTTATTGCCGATCACGGCGCGTCGTGACTCAACGTCCACCGCCATCCCGACCAAGGTGTTGATCGCCGCGAAGGCATCGGTGCCCGCCTCGATGCATAAGCGTGCGTTTTCACCGATGTCGGTCTGGTTGGGAGACAGCTTCGTAATCAGCGGCTTTTTCGTCACCGCGCGGCAGGCGGCTACCACTCTGGCGGACATGCTCGGGACGTTGCCGAACTCAACGCCGCCTGCCTTGACATTGGGGCAGGAAATGTTGATCTCGATGGCGTGGATTGGCGAATCATCGAAGCGTCGCGTGACTTCGACGTATTCCTCTACGGTCGAACCCGAAACGTTGGCGATGTAGCGTGTCTCATCAAAATCCAGGCCAGGCAGGATCTCGCTGACCACTCTCCCGGCGCCGGGGTTTTGCAGCCCGATGGCGTTCAGCATGCCCATCGGCGTCTCGAATATCCGATGCGGGCGGTTGCCGAGCCGCGCCTTTAAGGTCGTGCCTTTGAGGCACACCGCACCGACATGGCGATTGGAATAGCCCTCGACGCGCGTATATTCCTCGCCAAAGCCCGCGCAGCCGGACAACAGTACCAGCGGCGTGGCGAACTTCAGCCCGCAGAACTCGATTGCCAGTGAAGATGCGGCGTTATCTGCCACGACAGCGATAATGTTTCATATTGTACTGTTCGAACCGGAAATCCCGCCCAATACCGGCAACATTATGCGCCTGTGCGCGAATGCCGGCAGTGCGCTGCACCTGATCGAACCGCTTGGCTTCGAACTCGATGACAGACGACTTAAACGCGCCGGGCTGGACTATCGCGACACCGTCAACATCAGGGTTTACCGAGATATGCGCGAATTTATCGAAAGCGTGCGCCCGGCACGCCTGTTCGCCTGCTCCACGAAAGGCCGCAATACGTACAGCAATGTCCGCTTCTGCGCCAGTGACGCCTTTCTGTTCGGGCCGGAGACGCGGGGACTACCGCTGCGCATGCTGGAAAATCTGCCGTCCGAGCGGCGTCTGCGGATTCCAATGACGGCCGGCAGCCGCAGCCTGAATCTGTCGAACGCCGTCGCCATTGTATTGTTCGAGGCCTGGCGGCAGTGCGGGTTCACAGGTGCAATCGACCACAGCGGTCAGGAATTCAAAAGCGACGACACCCGCCCCGATCACCCGCCGTAGCGGTCCCGATGCCCGCTACGGCGCTAGCGTATCTCCATCTTGCTTTCCCTGCTCATCAACTCCGTCACAGCGGCGCGCGGGTCCAGACCCTCGAACAGAACGCGGGCGACCTGCTCGCAAATGGGCATTTCCACGTCGAGGGCGCGCGCGAACCGCAGGATGACGCTGGCGGTGGCGACACCTTCGACGGTGCGATCAACCTCTTTGAGCGCGGCTTCCAGCGGCCGGCCGCGTCCCAGCGCCAGTCCCAGCCGCCGGTTGCGAGACTGATCGTCGGTGCTGGTCAACAGCAGATCGCCCAGCCCCGACAGACCGACCAGCGTGTCCCGCTGGGCGCCGCTTCGTTCGCTTAGACGCAGCATTTCGCTCAAGCCCCGCGTAATCAGCGCCGCACGCGCATTGGAGCCAAATCCCAGACCGTCCGATATTCCGGCCGCAATCGCCAGTACGTTCTTGAGCGCGCCGCCCAGTTCGACACCCACCACATCGGTGCTGGTGTAGACTCGAAATGTATCGTTATGGAGCAAAACCACAGCTTGACGCGCGAACTCATTATCCTCCGCGGCCACGGTCACCGCGGTCGGCAAGCCGTGCGCGACTTCCGCGGCAAACGACGGCCCCGACACCAGACCGGTCAGCCAACCGGCAGGTAGCTCCTCGTTGGCGACCTCGTGCAACAACTTGCCCGAACGCGTTTCCAGTCCCTTGGTCGTCCAAAGTAAACGCCCGGCGCCCGGCGGATGCGCGGCGATATCCCGTAACATCTGGCGAAACGCCGAACTTGGCACGGACAGCAACACCATTGATGCCGACGCGAGTGCCGCCGCCAACTCGAAGCAAGGCTCCAGCCCCCTGGGCAATGGCACGTCCGGCAGATAATGCGCATTGCAGCGGTGCGCCGTTACGGCTTCGATGTGTTCGCGGCGCCGACCCCACAGCAGCACGCGATGGCCGTTGCGCGCGACCTGGATGGCAAGTGCGGTGCCCCACGCACCGGCACCCAGTACCGCGATGGTTTGCGTTTGCGTGGAAGTCGGCACGCTGCCCGATTCGCCCGGCTAGTGCGTCGCGCTGCTTTCGGAGTCGGTGTCGCGCTGTCGCTGCTGTTGGGCGTAGAGCGCGTCGAAATTGATCGGGGCCAGCAGCATCGGCGGGAAACCGCCTTTATTGATGAGTTCGGCGATAGCCTCCCGCGCGAAGGGGAACAGCACATTGGGACAATAGCTGCCCAGCAGTTGCCGCATCTGTGGTTCGGCGAAGCCGCTGATCGCAAAGATCCCCGCCTGCTTGATCTCGACCAGATAAGCGGTCTTGTCCGCCATCTTCGCCGTTACCGTAATGCCGAGCACCATCTCGTGCTGCCCCTCGTCAAGTCGCGACATCTCGGTGGACAATTGCACGCTTGTCTCGGGTTTCCACGGCTCGGTAAAAATACTCGGCGAATGGGGCGCCTCGAACGAGACGTCCTTCAAGTAGATTTTCTGAATCTCGAACTGCTGTTGAATATCGGGTTGCGAAGCCATTATTTTTTCACGAGCGGAAGGTTGGCGTTCTGCCAGGCGGCGATGCCGCCCTTTAGACTGTAAACTTTCTCGAACGACTGCTGGTGCAGGATGTCACCGGCCTGTCCGGAACGAAGCCCCGAGCCGCACGATACGATGACCGCACGATCACGATATTTGGCCAGATCGCCCACACGCTGTTTCAATACGCTGAACGGAATATGGCGGGCGCCGTTAATCTTGCCGGATTTGACTTCGCTGTCCTCGCGCACATCCAGCACCAGCGCGTCCTCGCGATTGATAAGATTAACGGCCTCGGCAGGCGATATTTCCTTGTAGGGGCGAGCAAAGCGCCACCACTCGGTCCAGCCGATGAACGCCACGATGGCGGCCAGCAACACGAACAACATGGCATTGTTGCCAGCGAATTCGACGAATTGACTCATAGACGGTGAGACGTTCTAAACCCGAAACCCCGCACGTAAAAAGCGGGCACATCACTGACGATAAAAAAGTGAGCGTAATGGTAGCAAGTAAAAACCGAAACGTATAATGGCGTGGCGCCCTCCGCTAAATGAAAACGTCGCTGTGCATGCACACACATTCACCATGTTATTCAGGCACAGAGAATGCCGGGACAAATCCATCAAGGCACTCGCGTCAAACCTATTGTTCACCGCGGGATGTACCGCGGGCGCTGAACCGTCGCGCGCGGCGATACAGCGTATGACCGGGCTCGCCATAAACGCGCGGATGCGATCAATGCTGCCCTTGCTGCTGGCGTTGCTCATGTTCGGGGGGGTCGGGCGCGCGCAAGTACAATCCGCGGCCGAAGTAACACAAAGCCTTGAGGATATTCAGCAGCAGATCCGGGTCACGCGCGCCCGCCACACTCGAACTAAAGGAGAGATCGGTTACCTCGAAACCGAGCTGGCGCGGCTGGAAACACAAAGCGGCGAGGTCGCGCGCCGCTTGCGCGGTACACAGCAAACCGTGAGCACACTGCGGGCACAACTGGAAAAGCTGGCCGCGCAACATCAGTTGCTACAGAGCGATCTGCGCGCCCAACGCGGCGCGCTCGCCGCGCAAGTGCGTGCAGCCTACGCCACGGGGCGCCAGGAAAAAGTGAAAATGCTCCTGAATCAGCAGGATCCGCACGCCGTCGGGCGTCTGCTCGTTTACTACGACTACATTAATCGCGCGCGTGGGCGGCGCATCGAACAGGCGAGCCGCACTCTTACAGAATTAGCGCGGATTGAGCAGACAATCGGCGCTGAGCGCACGCGGCTCGCGGACGTCGCCAGACGGCTGCGGCGACAGCAGACCAGCCTGCGGACATCGCGCTCGCGGCGTGCCAGCGTGCTGGCGGCCTTAACGCAGAATGCACAAGATACGGACAGCCAACTGGCCGCGCTAACCAAGGACAAGGCCGGACTGAGCGACCTGCTGGCTTCGATACGACAAGCGCTGGCCGAGGCGCGCACGGTGACCACGGACGATGCCGCTTTCGAGTCGCTGAAAGGCAGCTTGCCGTGGCCTTCCACGGGACCCGTCGTCACCGATTTTGGCGCACGTGACACCGATACGGAGGAAGTGATCTGGCAGGGGGTTTTCATCGACGCGGACCGGGGTGCGGACGTACAGTCGGTCGCCGGCGGAACGGTTGTGTTCGCGGACTGGATGCGCGGCTTCGGGCTGCTAATGATCGTGGATCACGGCGACAGCTACTTGAGTCTGTACGGCCACAACCAGAGTTTATACAAATCGGCCGGCGACCGGGTCGGCGCGGGCGAGCTGGTCGGTCATGTCGGCGACAGTGGCGGTCTGGCAAACAGCGGGCTTTATTTCGAAATCCGTCACGAGGGAACGCCCCTGGACCCGCTTGCCTGGTGCGACGAGCCAGGCTGAATGACATCGGCCCTTGATCGCGCTGACCGGTGCGCTGTTCGATGCTAGACTACTCTCTCTCTCTCTCCAGCACAGTAATCCGCTGGCGGCATGTCTTCTAGTTATAAGGGTCGAGTGCCAAGGCATCGCTAAACCGATCAGCAAAAACAGACAAGCACGTCGTACGCGAATGTCATTCGCGGCGTCTTCGAATTCGAGAGGAAACGCATGAAAATTACATCGCGCATGGGCACGGGCCTGCTGACAGGTCTGGCGCTGGGCGTACTGTTAAGCTTGGGCCACGGCGTATTCGCCGAACGCGACCAATTCGCGGTGCCACTGGAAGAGCTGCGCAGCTTCACCGATGTTTACGCCCGCATCAAGCAAGACTACGTCGTCGAGGTTGGCGACAAAAAACTGCTGGAAAACGCCATCCGCGGCATGCTGGCCGGCCTCGATCCTCATTCCGCTTATCTGAACAAAGAAGAATTCCGCGAACTGCAGATCGGCACCACCGGCGAGTTTGGTGGCTTAGGCATCGAAGTCGGTATGGAAAACGGTTTCGTCAAGGTTATTTCACCCATTGACGACACGCCCGCGCAACGGGCCGGCGTGAAGGCCGGCGATCTGATCGTGCGGCTGGACGACAAGCCCGTCGAAGGCATGTCGCTCAATGACGCGGTGGATCTGATGCGCGGCCGGAAAGGCACCGATATTACACTGACGATCATCCGCGAAGGGGTGGACAAACCTCTGGTGCTTTCGATCACGCGCGCCATCATCCGCGTCAAGAGCGTCAAAAGCCGGATTCTGGAGCCGGGCTTCGGGTACGTACGCGTGACCAACTTCCAAGCTAAAACCACCGAGAGCCTGATCAGCGCCGTGGAACAGATGGTCGAAGATAACGACGGCGCACTGGCAGGTCTGGTGCTGGATCTGCGCAATAATCCGGGCGGCGTGCTCACCGGCGCCGTGGGTGTCTCCGACGCGTTTCTCGATGACGGCCTGATCGCTTATACCGAAGGCCGCAGCGAGGATTCCGTCCTGCGCTACTCCGCAAGTTCGGGCGACGTGATCGACGACGCGCCCATGGTGGTGCTGATTAACGGCGGTTCGGCATCGGCCTCCGAAATCGTGGCCGGCGCGTTACAGGATCACGAGCGCGCGGTCATCATGGGCAACAAGTCGTTCGGCAAAGGGTCGGTGCAGACGATCCTGCCGCTGGGGACGGACGCCGCGCTCAAGCTCACGACCGCACGTTACTACACGCCTTCCGGCCGTTCGATTCAGGCCAAAGGCATTGAACCCGATATTGCGCTTGAGAACCTCACCCTGGCGCGGACCGGCGACGGCGCTTTGAAGCCGCTGACCGAGGCCGATCTTTCCGGGCACCTCACCAATGGTAAAGAGCCGGAAGAGACGCCTGCAGAGAAACGTAGCGCCCAGGTACAGTCGTCACCGCTCGCCGATAAGGACTATCAGCTCAGCGAAGCGCTGAATCTGCTGAAGGGCATCGACATCATGAGTCGTCGCGACTGACACGCGACATCGGCCCCGCGAGTTTTATGCGGCGCGCGTAGCCTTTTAGACTTCACTCGCATGCATCCGGAACTGCGCGGACGATTCTCTTGAACCTTCCGCCCGTTTATGAACTAGTCCCTTTGAAACGGGGCAGCGCCCTTGAGGGGGCTTGCCGCCTCGCCGTCAAAGGCGCGGCCGAAGGCACGCTGGTGTGGCGCCGCAATACGCATGTGTCGGAGGACCTTACGGATCTGGACTGCGCGCTCATCCTGCGCCCTGAGCACCCACTGGCCATCGCGGCGCAGTTGATCTACGTGGCTGCCATAAGCCTGAGTTCAGCGTTGGCAGAGACGGTGCAGTCCTTAGTCGAGCTTAGGTTTCGATGGCCGAACCAGGTGCGGGTGGGGGTTGCGAATACTGCGTTTCTTCACTTGCGGTGGCCAGTGTACGAAACGCTGAATGCACAGTGGCTGGTGCTCGGCTTGCGTCTAGAGGCCACCCTCGGCGCGATAGCCGATGACACTTTGTTTCCTGACCAGCGCCCGACCGTGGAGGGTATCCTGGAGCGCTTCGCTAAGCATTTCCTCGCGGATATCAATCGCTGGGACGAAGCGGGCTTTGAGACCCCGCGCAAACGCTGGTTGAGCCGAGCGGATGGCCTCGATAGACCGATCAGGCTTATTATTGGAGATGCGTTTCTGGAAGGAATCTTCGAGACGATCGACGATCAGGGGCGTCTGCTAATGCGCGCGAGCGGTGGCGACAGACAATGCATCTCAGTTGTGGACTTCTTCGCCCCCGGCTCTAATCCAGGTCCGATCGATTAACGCGAACCGCATAAATGCATCTCTCCGATTATCCGGCCGTATGCAATTGATAGTACGACGCCACGCCGCCCAGCGCCGATTGGGCGTTGTAGCGGCCAGTGCAACGCACCACCGCATCGTGCTTTACGGCATCCAGTCGCAGGCGATCGAACTCCGCGCGCTGATCATCAACTAGGCCGTGCTGCTGAGCGCTAAGCACCCGATAATCCTCGTCACCAAAGAACCAGCAGAGACGCGGCTGACGTGACAGGCATTGCAGCACTTCAAAGTGCCCGCCAGCACCGCCCGGCGTGAGCAGTATCTCTGCCAACATGGGATCGTCGGGTAAGGCATAGACCTCGAGCCGCAACATGACCACGGCGCCTTCTTCGTGCTCAATCACTTCCGTCTCAATGCCAACCGGCATGCGCTTGTTCGTCATGACGAGCGCACGGCGATCGCGCTCGCATTGTTCACCGGCAAGCTGGACAAACAGCGCCGCTTCCCACTCACCGGCATCGAGTTGCACCGTGACACAGGTGGCCGCGGCGCCTATTTTTTGCATGCCTTGACGCACGTTGGGGGGAAATCGCTTCATTCGCGGGGTTTGCGGGTAACCAATGCTCGCGAATGCGTTGAGCACCCACGATGCTGGGACTTAACACCTAGATTAGAAACGGGCCCGAGCCTCAGCGACTGGCGCGGCTCAGCTCGCGCGCCTGCCAGTCTGAGTCGTGATATCGGACTCGGTGGATTGCTGCGCCACGCCCTTGCGTTGTAGCTCCTCGTACCAGAGGTCATGGTGTTGTTTCATCCAGTTGACATCGACTTCGCCCTTGATCATGCCCTCGATCGCGCCCTTCGTGCCCAGGGTGCCGATATAGGCATGGCCGAAGAATACCGTCACCCAGACGATGGAGGCGACGCTATGGATGATGTTCGTGATCTGCATGATCTCGCGGCTGAAACCGAAGATCGGGAAGTCCCAGATGAGTCCGGTGATGATGGAAACCATGCCAACGCTGCAAATGATCCAGAACCACGACTTCTCGCCGCCATTCATGCGCCCAGCGTGAACCTCCTTGTTGCCGATGATCCCGCCGCCGCGCTTGAACCACTGCCAGTCGGTCTTGGTGGGGATGTTGTAGCGGATCCACGCAACGATGATCAGCAGCACACCAACGCTGAAGAACGGCCCGAGATAATTGTGGATGTCCATGGCCCATCGCGCCCAGAATGCAAATCCCTCCGGACCCATCAACGGTATCAACACCCGCCGTCCGAACAGGAGACTCAAGCCCGTGATAGCCATGATGATGAACAGGATCGCTACGTACCAATGCAAGGTGCGCTCGGTTACGCTCCAACGGGGTACGGTGTCGCCGGAACGGCCGCCCCGTATCCCGTGCGGCCTGTTAATAAGGTGAAATAGTCCAATAACGAGCAGCATCATCGCCAGCATCCAGGGCCCGAAGGTAGATATGGGACCATTGCGGATCTCTCGCCAGGTCTCGCCACCGCCCTGCATCATCGTATTCGTCACATATGGGCCTGAAGCGGTCGTAACGCCGGGGGCGCTCTCGCGCACCGCGCGCCAGTATTCGGAGCGCGGGTTTATTTCATTGGCATCCACCGCTACCTGGTTATCCGCGGACTCCTGCGCCTGCGCGCCTTCGACAAGCGCAACGTACACATAGCCCGTCAGCGGCAGCACCATAGCGGCCAGCAACATAAACGCGGCCGTCCAGCCCATTGCGCGCATGCGACGGCGGCGCCTCTGATCGAAACCGTGGCGCTCGGCGCGCGGCTTGCTGCTATTTTTCAATGAATCGCGAAAATTCATGATTTTCACCCTCTCCGGTGCCGCCGGGGCCAGCCTGGTACATCGCGCGATTGCGCAACGCCTCCTGCAGCTCGGGCGAGCGCCCGCGCTCTTCCGCGAAGTAGTTATTGCCCGTCACCCACGGATCACGGATCTCTTCGCACCCCGTCAAAAATGTGGGCGACAGAACCGCCACCGCTGCGAGGCCGACGATCTTCACATGATGCCGCTTGTTCATGTTGGGGTGCTCTACCGATCCGTCTGCACCATGTTGAACCGCTGCACCAGCGCCTCCAGGTGTTCCGCCTCGCGTTGCTTCGCCAATAACGGATCCTGTTCGCCTTTGTAGACGCCTGCTTCGTAGTTGGTGACATCCGTCGGCGCCTCGTAACAACCGGCAAGCGTCGCAATCAAGCTCAGACCGATAGCGGTCGAAAACATACGTGGTTTGGACATGCGCCATTCTCCGGTAGGTTTGCTCATCCGGCACAGCATCTCAGACGTCGTAAGCCTTTTCCCATCCCCAGGTCTGGGGACGGTCGCCGCGTCTCAGAATTCGCTCGCGATAGATATCGGCGATCATGTCGCCATCGCCCCCGAGTAGCGCTTTGGTGGAGCACATCTCGGCGCACAGTGGCAGCTTGCCTTCGGCGATACGATTGCGACCGTACTTCGCGTATTCCGCATTGGAGTTGTCGGCTTCCGGCCCGCCGGCGCAAAAGGTGCATTTGTCCATCTTGCCGCGCCCGCCAAAGGCCGACTGTTCCGGAAACTGCGGCGCGCCGAACGGGCACGCATAGAAGCAGTAACCGCAACCGATGCACAAATCCTTGTCGTGCAGCACGATGCCGTCGTCGGTGGTATAGAAGCAGTCCACCGGACACACCGCCGCGCAGGGCGCATCGGTGCAGTGCATGCAGGCGACCGAGATGGATTTCTCACCGAGCTGGCCATCGAGCAAGGTAATCACCCGCCGGCGGTTGACGCCCCAGGGGACCTCGTGCTCGTTCTTGCACGCGGTTACGCAGGCGTTGCATTCGATGCAGCGCTCCGCATCGCAAAGGAATTTCATTCTAGCCATGACTTGATTTCCTCACTCTCACCATTTCCATCCACAAAAGCGACGGAACAG
>Ga0136621_1000788_pt1 | contig 12736 bp, 9 predicted proteins | sample AntDryUQ445A2306_FD_104673 | JGI IMG/M metagenome (GOLD analysis project Ga0136621, IMG submission 104673) | Polar desert sand microbial communities from Dry Valleys, Antarctica - metaG UQ445A (23.06) | ecosystem: Environmental > Terrestrial > Soil > Desert | place: Antarctica: Dry Valley...
ATGCCTGAGATCCATATATCTACCTAAACGATTTGTATACCCGGACCGCCAGGATTCCATGCGCCAAATGTACCACGGCCATTCTCATAAGCTGAACTTATCAATGGCGTTCAAAAAAGTATTGGACCTTCCCTAGATTGGCTACTAACTTATGTTACAGGGAAATCAAGTGGGCCTTCAGGTTTGGTGGTCCGGTAAGGAGAAAGATCGATGCGCGTTCCATACGACTCGCCCAGGGTCCACATGTACACCCGGATCCGGAAGTCTCCGTTCTTCCACGCTCACCAGCGTCACGGCGTCCAGTCCTACAGCGTCTGCAACCGTCAGTACCATCCCAGGCACTACGACGACATGGTCGTCGAGTACTGGAAGCTGGTCAACGACGTGACCATGTGGGATGTGGCCGTCGAGCGGCAGGTCGAGATCACCGGCCCCGACGCCTTCGAGTTCACCAACATGCTCACCCCCCGCGACCTGAACAAATGCGATGTAAGGCAGTGCAAGTTCGCCCTCAATACCGACGTCGACGGCGGCATCATCAACAACCCGGTGCTGCTGCGGCTGGACGAGAACCACTTCTGGCTCTCGGTGGCCGACGGGGACGTGCTGCTGTGGGCCAAGGGGGTAGCCAGCCTCGCGGGCATGGACGTACAGATCCGGGAGCCCGACGTGGCGCCGGTCCAGATCCAGGGCCCCAGGTCCAGAGACGTTATGGTGGACCTCCTCGGAGAACAGGTGCTGGAGATCCCATATTACTGGATGGACGAGTTCGAGCTCGACGGCATGAACATCATCGTCTCCCGAACCGGCTACACCGGCGAGGTGGGGTACGAGATCTACCTGAAGGACGCCAGCCATAACGGGATGAAGTTCTGGGATACGGTGCTCGAAGTCGGCAAGCCGCATAACATCTCCGTGATCGGACCGTGCCAGATCCGGCGCGTCGAAGCCGGCATCCTGAGCTACGGCTCCGACATAGCGCTGGACAACAACTCCTACAGCGACTACGCCTTCCTGAACCCGTTCGAGGCGGACCTGGGCTACACCGTGGAGCTGGACCAGGAGGCCGACTTTATCGGCAAGGAGGCCCTCAAGCGCATCGCGGACGAGGGTGTGAGCCGCAAGGTGGTCGGCGTGGAGATCGGGGGCGACCCCATAGTCGGCTACATAGAGGACTATCTGCAGGTCGTCGAGGACGGCTCGCGGATAGGCCAGGTCTCCTCCGCCTTCTACTCGCCCCGGCTCCGGAAGAATATCGGTTTCGCCCTGGTGCCCATCGAGCACGCCGGGCTGGGGACCGAGCTCACGGTGAGGTCCGAAACCGGCGAGGTCGAAGCCCGGGTCATAGAGAAGCCCTTTATAGACCCGAAGAAGCAGACCCCCAAGCAGGATCTCACGAAGGCCACCGTCTCGTAGTGAGGCTCCGGCGGAAGGTCGCGGTCTCCGTGAAAGGCACGCAAGCATATGGAGGCACGGACGTCCTCTCCGGGGCGCTGGCGTATCCCAGGTTCGAGCTGATACCGGTGGAGGGCGCGGAAGAGCCGGCGGCCCACCTGCCGGGCGGGGCGAAGGTAACCGTCACGTGCTCGCCGACCCGCGGCCTGGAGAGCACGCTGCTGCTCGCCGAGGAGCTTTCGGAGATGGGGTTCCAGGCCGTGCCGCACATCTCGGCCCGGCTCGTCTCGGACGCGGCGCACCTGAAGGAGATAGTGCGCCGGCTGGAAGCCAGCAAGGTGCGGGAGGTCTTCGTCATCGGGGGCGACGTAAAGGAACCGGCGGGTCCCTTCTCCGGGGCCCTCGACCTTCTCCGGGCGATGTCGGAGCTGGGCCACGACTTTGCGAACGTCGGCGTGGCCGGTTATCCGGAGGGACATCCGCTTATCGGCGATGACGCTCTCCGGCAGGCGCTACTGGACAAGCAGCGCTTCGCCACCTACGTCGTCACCCAGATGTGCTTCGACGCCAGCAGTATCCTGCGCTGGGTCTCCGGCATCCGGCAGGGAGGCATCGAACTGCCCGTCTACGTCGGGCTGCCGGGCGTGGTGAAGTGGCGAAAGCTGTTGCGGATCACGCTGAAGATCGGGGTGGGCGACTCGGCCCGCTTTCTGACCAAGAACGCCGGCGCGCTGAAGATGCTCCACAAACCCGCCTACAAACCCGGCGACCTGGTTGGAGAGCTGGCCCCACACGTCGGGAGCCAGGATTACAACATCCAGGGGATTCACTTCTACACCTTCAACCAGACAAAGGAACTGGAGGAGTGGCGCCGACCGTTGCTGGAGCCCGCCGAGGAGGCCGCAACGTGATAAGAGGCTTTATCAGCCGCAACGGGGCGAGGAATGGGTACCGGAAACCGGCCCGTTACTCAGCCTTCGGCCTGTTTCGCCGCGGGCTTTCGGGCGCGGAGTGGCCGCAAGCCTGGCGTTCACACGACCTGAAGTCCAGCTACGAGGCCGTGGTCATCGGCGCCGGCGTGCATGGGCTGGCGACGGCGTATTATCTCGCCAAGAATCATGGCATCACCGATGTCGCCGTGCTGGACAAGGGCTATGTCGGCGGTGGCGCGTCGGGGCGCAACACGGCGATCATCCGCTCCAACTATCTGACGCCCGAGGGTGTGCGCTTCTACGACCGTTCGGTGAAGCTCTACGAGAACCTCTCCGCGGAGTTGAACTTCAACGTGATGTTCTCCCAACGCGGGCATCTGACCCTCGCCCACAACGACGGCGCGGTGCGCACGATGAGGTGGCGGGCCGAGGTCAACAAGCTGGAGGGCATAGACTCCGAGGTCATCGGGCCGGCAGAGATAAAAGCTCTCGTCCCCTTCATGGACACCTCCGAGCGCGCACGCTACCCGATCCTGGGCGCCCTCTACCATCCGCCCGGCGGGATCATCCGCCACGACGCGGTCGTGTGGGGCTACGCGCGCGGCGCCGACGCCCACGGCGTCCACATCCACCAGAACACCGAGGTAACCGGGATCGACGTGAAGAACGGCAGGGTCCAGGGTGTACGGACCAACCGGGGCGGCATCGCCACCTCCAGGGTAGTCAACTGCACAGCGGGATACTCGTCCCTGATCTCCGCGTTCGCGGGTGTGAGGATACCGATAGGCACGTTCCCACTGCAGGCCGCCGTCACCGAGCGGGTCAAGCCGTTCCTGCACCCGGTGGTCGTCTCCGGCACGTTGCACGTGTACGTGAGCCAAACCGACCGGGGGGAACTGGTCTTCGGGGCGAGCGTGGACCCGTTCACCTCCTACTCGACGCGCGGATCACTGGAGTTCACCGAGGGGCTCGCGGGGCACGTGCTGGAGCTCATGCCGTCGTTGTCGAAGCTGCGGTTGCTGCGTCAGTGGGCCGGGCTGTGCGACATGACGCCGGACTATTCCCCGATCATGGGTATAACACCGGTCGAAGGCTTCTACATCGACGTTGGCTGGGGAACCTGGGGTTTCAAGGCCGGGCCCGTCTCTGGAGAGGCGATGGCCGAGCTCGTCGCCACCGGCAAGACGCCCGAGATCATCGAGACCTTCGATCTCGCCCGCTTCCCTGAAGGCCGTCTGGTCGGCGAGAAGGGGGCCGCGGCCGTTGGACACTGAGGGAGAACGGCCGTGATCCTCATTTCCTGCCCTCATTGCGGCCCCCGAAATGCTTCGGAGTTCCGCTACGCTGGCGAAGCGTCCGCCCGTCCAGACCCGAACGCGACCACCCCCGAAGAGTGGCGCGCCTACCTCTACACGAAGAGCAACCCAGCGGGATGGACCACCGAGAAGTGGTTCCACGGGACCGGCTGCCGCCGGTACTTCACCGTCGAACGGCACACGATAACCAACGAAGTGAGGGAGACTCGTCTCCCCACCGCGCGGTTGGAGGGCAGCTCTTGAGCCGGGGGGCGCTAAAGACCGGCAAACGCATGCGACTCGGACGCCAGCCCGGCGAGGTGCTCGACCGCGGCCGCCAGTTCGTCTTTACCTGGAACGGAGAGAAGTACCCGGCGTTCGGGGGCGACACGATCGTCTCGGCGCTGGCCGCCGCCGGGGAGCGGATCTTCTCCCGCAGCTTCAAGTACCATCGCCCGCGCGGACTACTCACCGCCAGCTTCCTGGACCCCGGCTGCAACGTGCAGGTCGGCGACGAGCCCAACGTCCGCGGCGCGCACCGGAAGGTGGAGCCGCACATGGCCGCCAGCGCCCAGAACGCCTGGCCGTCCCTCCGGTTCGACGTGAAGTCGGCCAACCGCTACCTCGGGCGCTTCCTCCCGCCGGGCTTCTACTACAAGACGTTCATGGAGCCGCGGCGGCTGTGGCCCTTCTACGAGAAGGTGCTGCAACGCTTCGCGGGTGGCGGCAAGGCGTCGCCCGACGCGCCTCACGGCTACTACGACAAGCGCTACGCACACCCCGACGTGGTCGTCGTCGGCGGCGGTCCCGCCGGGATGGCGGCGGCCGTGGCGGCGGCCGAGGCGGGGGCGCGAGTCATGCTGGTCGAGGAGGAGCACGAGACCGGCGGCCACCTGCGCTGGGGAGACGAGGAAGACCTGACGGCGCTGAGTGGGCTGCGCGAGGAGTTAGCCCGGAACTCCAGCATCGAGGTCATGACCGACTCCGTCGTCACAGGGCGCTACGACGACAACTGGATCTCCGTTGCGCAGCGGGGTTTGTCGCACGTGGAGGAGCGCCTCATCAAAGCGCGGGCGAAAGTCCTGGTCGCGGCGCCCGGCCTGATCGAGCGTCCCTACGTCTTCGAGGGCAACGACCTGCCGGGCGTCATTCTCTCTACCGCGGCGAGGCGCTTGATCAACCTCTACGCCGTCAAACCCGGCGAGCGGGCGGTCGTCCTCACCGCCAACGCCGCGGGCGACGCAACCATAGACGACCTGGAGCGCGTGGGCGTGGAGGTGGCTCGCATCGAAGACGCCCGGAACGGAGGGGACATCGTGCGCGTGCGCGGGGGCAAGAGCGTGCGCGAGGTGGAGTGCGGCGACGGAGCCAGGATAGAGTGCGACCTGGTGGTAACCGCCACCGGCTGGACGGCTCCGACCTCGCTCTTGAACATGGCCGGAGACAGACCCGTCTACAGCCCGAGGGCCGCCCGCTTCTTCCCCACCGAGTTGCCGGAGGACGGCGTACTTGCGACGGGTGGCCTCGCCGGCGACGGGAGCCTGGACGAGTTGCTCGTCCACGCCCGCGCCACGGGCAAGGAAGCCGCCCGACGGGCCGCGCGCATCGGCGCCGCGTTGCGAGCCGGCATCCCGCAGACCGTGGATGCGGAGGAGACGCCCGACGACTCGCCCGTACCGGTACCGGAGCTGCCGGTCCACGAGCACCCGGAGTTGTTCCGGGGCCGGACGCACGGCATCGTGGACTACTCGGAGGACGTGTCGTCCAAGGACCTCGTCGCGGCGGTGAAGGAGGGCTATGACTCCTCCGAGCTGGCGAAACGCTACACCACCGCTACGATGGGACCGACGCAGGGTAAGCTGGAGACCGTGAACGCGGTGGCGGTCGTCGCGGAGGCCACAGGTAGGAGCATGGAGAAGACGGGCACGACGACGTGGCGTCCCCCCTACGCCCCCATTACGCTCGGCGCCCTTGCGGGGCGCAACTTCGAGCCGGTGCGCCACTCGCCGATGCAGCCCTGGCACGAGCGTAACGGCGCGGAGCTAATGGTGGCGGGGACCTGGATCCGGCCCGACCACTACGGAGATCCCGAGGCGGAGGTACGCAACGTCCGCAAGAACGTCGGGGTCATCGACGTTACCCCTCTGGGCAAGCTCGATCTGCGCGGCCCCGACGTGCCGGAGCTGCTGAACTTGCTCTACGTCAACAAGTGGTCCGACCTGAAAGTCGGGAAAGTCCGCTACGGCGTGATGTGCGCCGAGGACGGCGTGATCATCGACGACGGTGTTACCGGTCGTCTCGGCCCGGAACACTACCTCATGACCACCACCTCCTCGGGCGCGGCGAACGTGCTGGAGTGGATCGAGGACTGGCTGCAGACCTACCGCCCCGACTGGCGGATACACGTAACGCCGGTGACCGACGCATACGCCAGCATCAACATCGCCGGCCCGAATTCCCGGGAGCTGCTCTCGCGAATAGCGGACGGTGTAGACCTCTCCGCCGAGTCCTTCCCCTACATGAACGTCCGCACCGGCATCGTCGCTGGCGTGGAAGGTTGCTTCATGTGGCGCATCGGGTTTACGGGAGAGTTGAGCTACGAGATCCACGTCCCCGCCGCCTACGGGCTCTACGCGTGGGAGACGCTATTGGAACGCGGCGCGGACCTGGGGATCAAACCGTTCGGGGTCGAAGCCCAACGTGTTTTGCGCCTGGAGAAGGGCCACTTTATCGTCGGCCAGGACACCGACGCGCTGACCCAGGGCTTCGGGGCGGGCATCTCCTGGGCGATAAAGCTGGACAAGGAAGACTTCGTCGGCAAACCGGAGCTGATGTGGCAAGGCGAGCGCGACGGTTACTTCAGGCTCGTCGGCCTGCAACCTCACGACGGCTCCGTGGTGCCGCCGGAGGCGAGCCAGATCGTGGAGGGCAAGACCATCGCCGGCAGGATCACCTCCAGCCGCTTCTCCCCCACTCTGGGGCGCTCGATCTGCCTGGGCTTCGTTGCTCCGCACCTCACCACGCCGGGGACGAAGGTCATCGTGCAATTGCCCGACGGAGAGCGCATCCCGGCTTCCGTCACGCCGCACCACGCGCACTACGACCCCGAAGGGACGCGCCAGCGTGGCTGATCCCATCGCCCGGAGCCCCATCCACCCCGCCCCGCCGGTGACGGTGGAGCGGGGCAGGGAGGTCAACGCCAGTCGCACAGACGCAGACCTGCGCATCACCGACCGCACCCCGCTCGCGAAGGTGCTCATCCGGGCTCCCGAAGGCGGAACGGTCGCCCGTACTTTGGGCGTCGGATTCGGGCGTACAGCCCGAGATGAGCGCGGCACCCTCGTTACGGGCTCCGGTCCAGGGGAGTGGACCCTGATCTCTCCGCCCGGCGACACGCGGGAGACCATCGAGCGGGTCGAAGCCGTTTCGGGCGACGAGTTCGTGAGCGTCGTGGACGTAACCCACGGTCGGGCGCTGGTGCGTATCAGCGGCGACAAGACACCAGACCTCTTGTCGAAAGTGTGCGGTATAGACCTCTCCGACGAGATCACACCAAACGGAGCAGCGTTCCGTAGCTCCGTTGCGAAGGTCGCCGCCAACGTGGTGCGCGACGACGAAGAGGGCGTACGCTCCTACCTGTTGCACTGCGAGCGGTCCTACGGGCAGTACCTCTTCGACGCGTTGATGGACGCCGGCGACGAGTTCGGCATAGGGGTCGACGAACCCGTCGACCCCGGAATCTAAGGAGCCAAGAGCATGACGTTACCGACCAATTTGGGAGTAGCCCGCATGGCGAGGCTAAAGCCGCTGGACGAGATCGCCGCGGAAATGGGTATCGGGGAGCATCTTCTGGAGCCCTACGGGGAGGGCGTGGCAAAGATAAAGCTCGACGCCATAGAGGAGCTCGCCGATAGGCCGAAGGCCAAGTACGTGGTCGTATCGGCCATAACGCCGACGCCTCTGGGCGAGGGAAAGACGACCACCACCGTCGGGCTCGGTCAGGCCTTCAAGCACATCGGCAAGACGGCGACGGTGGCGGTGCGCCAAGCCTCGATGGGTCCGGTGTTCGGCATCAAGGGCGGTGCCGCCGGCGGCGGCTACAGCCAGGTGGTGCCGATGGAGGCGCTCAACTTGCACCTCACCGGCGATATACACGCGGTCACTGAGGCCCACAACCAGCTCGCCGCAATGATCGATAACCACCTCTACCAGGGCAACGCGCTGAACCTCGAGCCGCACGGTATCACCTGGCGGCGGGTGATGGACGTAAACGACCGGGCCCTGAGGAACATCGTCGCGGGGCTGGGCGCCTGGACCGACGGCGTCCCACGACAGACCGGCTTCGACATCACGGCGGCCTCCGAGGCGATGGCGATCCTCGCGCTCTCCACCTCGCTTCAGGACATGCGCAGCCGCTTCGGACGGATCGTGATCGGCAGCGACGCCAACGGCAACCCCGTGACCGCCGAGGACCTCAAGGCCGCTGGCGTCATGACGGTCATCATGAAGGAGGCTATAAAGCCCAACCTCATGCAGACCCTGGAGAACACTCCGGCCCTCGTGCATGCGGGGCCCTTCGGCAATATCGCCACCGGCAACTCCTCCATCGTTGCAGATCTGATCGGCATCCGCGGCGGCGACTTCCTGCTCACCGAGGCCGGCTTCGGGGCGGACATGGGCGCCGAGCGCTTCTTCAACATCAAGTGCCGCTACTCGGGGCTCAAACCGGACGCGGCGGTGCTCGTCGTTACCGTGCGAGCGCTCAAGGCCCACTCGGGCCGCTACGAGGTCAAGGCCGGAAGGCCCTTGCCTGAGGAGATGCTAAAGGAGAACCCCGGCGACGTTTACGCTGGCGCCGCTAACCTGCGCAAACAGATCGAGAACGTCCGCCTCCACGGCGTCTCGCCGGTAGTGGCGATCAACGCCTTCCCCACCGACTACGAGTCGGAGTACAACGCCATCCGGGAGGTCGCCGAGGGGATGGGCGCGCGGATCGCCGTCTGCAACCACTTCTCAGAGGGCGGGGCGGGCGCCGTCGAGCTGGCCGAGGCGGTCGCCGAGGCCTCAGAGGAGCCGACAAAGTTCGAGCCACTCTACTCCGACGAGACTCCTTTGCGCGAGAAGATAGAGACCGTGGCCGAAAAGGTCTATGGGGCCTCCGGCGTCGAGTATGCGCCCGAGGCCTCGCGTCGGCTGGATTCCTACGAGAAGAACGGCTTCGGCAACCTGCCAGTGTGCATCGCCAAGACGCACCTGTCCATCTCCTCAGACCCGTCGCTAAAAGGGGCGCCGACGGGGTGGGTCTTACCCGTCCGCGAGGTCCGGGCGTCGGTGGGGGCGGGCTTCATCTACCCTATCTGCGGGGAGATGAGGACGATGCCGGGCCTGAGCGCCTCACCCGCCGCCGAGAACATAGACATAGACGAGAACGGCGAGACCGTGGGGTTGTTCTGAGCCGGGAGTCCGCCAGCGCCTGGCATCTCGGCCGGCGCGTAAGCCTGCCCCAGGGCACCGTCGCTTTCGACGTGTTCGGGGAGGGGCCGCCGGTGGTCCTCGTACACGGGACCCCGAGCCGTTCGTACATCTGGCGCAACGTCGCGCCGGCGCTCGCAGAGCGGTTCACCGTGTATGTGTTCGACCTTCTCGGGTACGGGGATTCCGAGCCGAAAACACGAGACGTCTCCATCGCGGCCCAGTCGCGCCTGCTCACCGAGCTGATCGGCCGGTGGGGACTGGAGGCGCCGGCGATCGCGGGCCACGACATCGGTGGAGCCATCGCGCTTCGCAGCCATCTTCTGGACGGGGTGCCGTACAGCCGTATCGCTCTTATCGACGCGGTCGTTCTCCGGCCCTGGATCACCCCGACCACCAGGCACGTGCAGGCGCACCTGGACGTGTATAGGACGATGCCGACCCACATCTACGAACGGGTCGCTGCCGCCCACATCGGCACCGCCGTCCACCGCTCGATGAACGAAGAGATCTTCGCAGCTTACTTCGACCAATGGCGGGGCGAGAACGGGCAAGCAACCTATCTACAGAAGGTCGCACAGTTCGACGAAGGATACACCGACGAGTTTGAGCCTCTCCTCGGCTCGATGCAGACCCAGGTGCGGATCATCTGGGGCGAACAGGACGCCTGGTTGGACCCCGCCTTCGCCGAGCGTCTCCACGAGTTGCTGCCCAACTCCGAGTTGATCCTGATCCCGGAGGCTGGCCACTTTGTGATGGAGGACGCTCCCGAGGAGGTCGCCCGAGAACTCCGGGACTTCTTCGCCGCAGACGGTGGCATCGTGAGCTACCTCGAACAACCGCTGGAGCGTTTCCTGAATCTCATGGCGTCCGACGAGTCGGCGCCCGGCGGAGGGGCAGCGGCGGCGGTGGCCGTGGCCCTCGCCGCGAGCCTGTCGAGCATGTCTGCCCGCCTCTCCACAGACTATCTCGCCAACGCCGCCGGGCTAGTCGAGCAGGCCGAACGCCTGCGAGGGCGCGTCGCTCCGCTCGCGCAGGACGATGCGGAGGTCTACGGGCGCGTCATGGCTGCAAAGCGCGCAGCAGGAGACCTCAAAGAAGCCCTCTCGGAAGCCGCCGACGTACCGCTGGCCATCGCCGAAGTGGGAGCAGGGGTAGCCGGGATCGCCCTCCGATTGGCGGAGAGCGGAAACCCGAACCTGAGAGGCGACGCCCTCGCAGCGGTTCTGCTAGCCGAAGCCGGAGTCCGGGCCGCGGCTTCCCTGGTGGAGATAAACCTCTCCGCCGCCGGTACGGTGGACGGGCGGCTCGATCGCGTCCGGGAGCTCGTTAAAACCACTACAACTGTGCGGCAGATGCTGGATGGAGGTAGCTGACGCAATGCCGGGCGTACCCACCGTGTTAGGTAGAGGGCGTAGAGACATGCAGGCCGACGACGGATGACGACTGATCGCGGAGTAAGGAGCGGGATATGGAGTTGCCGACTAGAGTTAACTACCTGATATTGGGGGCCGGCGTACATGGGTTGAGCACGGCCTGGCACCTGGCGAAAGAGCTGGAGACGCGAGGACTCGGCTCGGGCGAGGATATCATTGTTCTCGACAAGACCGGCGTCGCCGCGGGGGCATCGGGGATCGCCTGCGGCGTGATCCGCAATAACTACTTCCAGCCCGCGATGCGGGAGCTTATGGCCCACTCTGTCTCGGTGTGGGAATCCGACCCCGAGGCGTTTGCCTACCATCCCGTGGGCTACATGCAGATCTCACCCGAGGTGATGCACGAGGACGTGGTGCAGATCTACAAGGAGCAGCAGGCCATCGGCTATCCCTCGACGCTCGTGGAGGGCGAGAGGGAGTGCCGGGAGTACATGCTAAACATCTTCCACGACTGGCGGGCCGAGAACATCACGAGCGTCCTGCACGAGCACCGCGGAGGGTACGCGAACAACGTGGCGTCCATACGGGCGCTGGCCGCCAAGGCGCGGGCCGGGGGCGTCCGGATCCAAACCGGGGTCCGAGTTACGGGCTTGCGCCTCGAAGGCGGCGCGGTAAGCGCGGTGGAGACGGATCGGGGAACTGTCCACTGTGAGCACCTCGTCGTGGCCGTGGGACCCTGGATCCGGGACATCTGGAATATGCTCGACCTGCCCGCGAAGATCACGGTCAAAGCCCCCGACGGCCAGCTCCACCACGACCGGGACATGTGGACGTACTGGTCGCTGCGGGAGGGCGTGCTGGGGGTCGAGCCTAGCTTCCTCACGGATAACGACGGCAACATGCCGCCGGTAGTCCACGTGGACACCGACGCCCCACTCCACGACGAAAACGGCGAGCTCGTCACGGACGAGCTCTGGGGCATCTACTACAAGCCGGACTTCTACTTCAACGGGGTACAGGGCGGTGCCGCGCCCTACGTCGTCGACCAGCCCGCCGACGAGGTGGCCGTGGACCCGTACGGCCCCGAGAGCCCGGACTTCGTGGTCGGGGAAGATTTCGCCCGCATGTGGACCTCGGCGCTGGCGCACTGCCACGGACGCTTCGAGGGCAAGAGCCATCTCTTCTCCAGAGAGCCTTCGGGTGGGATCGGGTGCTTCACGCCGGACAGCTTCCCCATTTTCGACACCTTCCGCCAGAACGCCTACGTCATCGCCGACTCCAACCACGGCTACAAGATGATAGGCGTAGGCGCATTAGTGGCCAGGGAGCTGCTGGACGAACCGCAGGAGCTGCTCGAACCGTTCCGCTTCGCTCGCTACGAGACCGGCAAGCTGCACCCCACGAGCCACTCTCCGTTCCCGTGGAGCTAGGGAACGCCGGCGCTCCATGTCCCGGCGGGGCGGAATCTCCCGTAAACGAGGCGACGCGGTCGAGCAATGCCGGGGACCGGGCGACACTTGCTAGAGGGAACCAGCATGAAGCTCGTCGAAGCTCAAGGAATTGACACCGGGCGCGTAGATGGTAAAGAACAGCCGGGAAAGGGAATGACCACCGAACCATGCGAGTAGCCCTGGCACAGATAGATCCCACCCTCGGAGACGTCGATGCCAACTTCGAGCTGGCGAGGGAGACTATAGCGGAGGCCAGAGGGCGAGGCGCGGACCTCGTGGTCTTCCCTGAGTTGAGCCTGACCGGGTACGCCCTCGGACAGATCAGCGAAGAGGTGCCCATCACAGTGCAAGACGAGCGCCTTACCTTGCTTGCCGAGGAAGCGGGAGAGACCTCTATTGTTCTGGGTTTTCACGAGGACGGCGGTGGCATACGCAGCTATAACAGCGCCGCCTACTTCGAGGACGGGTCCCTGGTCCACCTGCACCGGAAGCTGTACCTGCCGACATACGGCGTCTTCGAGGAACGAAAACTATTCAGCCCGGGCCAGTCCATGCGGGCCTTTGGAACGAAGTTCGGCCGCATGGCCGTCCTGATCTGCAACGACGCCTGGCAGCCGGCTCTGGGCTTTCTCGCGGTCCAGGACGGCGCCCGGGTGCTCCTCATACCCACCAGCAGCGCCGACAGCCGCTTCCCCGGAGACATGGACACCACGCAGTACTGGTACGACATCACCAGGTTCTACGCGCGAATGCTCGAGTGTTACGTCGTCTTCACCAACCGGGTCGGAACAGAGGGAGAGCTCGCGTTCTGGGGC
>Ga0136621_1000789_pt1 | contig 12734 bp, 10 predicted proteins | sample AntDryUQ445A2306_FD_104673 | JGI IMG/M metagenome (GOLD analysis project Ga0136621, IMG submission 104673) | Polar desert sand microbial communities from Dry Valleys, Antarctica - metaG UQ445A (23.06) | ecosystem: Environmental > Terrestrial > Soil > Desert | place: Antarctica: Dry Valley...
GAAGCCGTCGTCCTCTCCTGCTTCCGCCCCGTCGACCCAGGGCGTAACCGCATCGTCTACGAGCGCGGGAACTTCCCCTCGGTGCGCTACCTGTACCAGGCGCAGCCCGACCTCGAGGTGGTCGTGTGCGAGGACGACGGGGAGATCGTCGAGCGGATCGACGAGCGCACGCTTCTCGTCCCGATCAGCCACGTCCTCTTCAAGGCGGGAGAGATCCAGGACGTCGAGCCGATCGTCCGCCGCGCCCACGAGGTCGGCGCGCACGTCGTTCTCGACTGCTACCAGTCGGCGGGGATCGTCCCGCTCGACGTCTCCGAGCTCGGCGTCGGCTTCGCCGTCGGCGGCTCGGTGAAGTGGCTCTGTGGCGGGCCGGGGAACGGGTGGCTCTACGTGCGGCCGGATCTCTCCGAGAGTCTGACCCCGACCTATACGGGTTGGCAGGCACATGCGCGACCGTTCGGCTTCGAGGAGGAGATGGAGTACGCGCGGGGCGCTGCCCGCTTCCTCACCGGAACCCCGAACCCGGCTGCCCACTACGCGGGAACGGCCGGGTACGACCTGGTCGAGGAGATCGGCGTCGCGCGGATCAGGGAGAGCTCACTTCGGCAGACGCAGCTCCTCATCGATCTCGCCGACGACGCGGGCTTCGAGATCCGCAGTCCGCGCGACCCGGAGCGTCGCGGAGGATCGGTCGTCGTTCATGTCCCCGAGTTTCCGGCCGTCCACGCGGAGCTCGCGGCGCGAGACATCCTCTGCGACTTCCGGCCGGACGCGGGCATCCGCCTCGGCCCGCACTTCTTCAACTCCGACGACGAGCTGCGCTTCGCGATCGAGCAGATCGCCGAGATCCTCGAGACCGGCGCCTACGAGCGCCACCTCGGCGTCGTTGCGTCGCACTAGCCGGCCGCGTCTGGTGGCTGCTCGGCCGCACGTCGCCAGGCCTCGCCGAGCCGATCGGGATAGAAGGCCCAGAGCACTGCGGCTACGAGCAGGAGCACGATCTCGTCAACCGGGCCGGGAACAGGAAGAAGCCCAAAGGCGGCGGCCCAGCGCACCGACCTCGGGATGCGATCGTCGCGTACCAGGAGCTTGACGGCGCGAATCGTACGACTGCTGAACGCTCGCACCGAGCCAGTCTAGGCGCGCTCGAGTATCTGCTCCATTTGCCGCCAACTGGACGAGGTGGACTCTCAGGTCCCCCGCGTCATACGATTCGTCGCGAATGGCCCTGCAAACGGCGGAGAAGACGCTTCAGCAGATCGTTTCGACGGTCGCCTCGTCGCTCGAGCTGACCGAGGTGCTCCGCGCCGTCGTTCGGCTCATGTCGGACGCGAGCGGCGTGCATGCCTGCTTCGCCTACCTCCTCGACGACGAGGGCGAGCGACTCGTGCTACGCGCGGCCTCGCCTCCGTACGAGCGGCAGGCGGGGAAGGTCGTGATGGAGCGTGGGGAGGGTCTCGCCTGGTGGGCTGTCGAGCAAGGGGAGCCGGCGTTCATCCGCGACGACGCGCTTGCCGACCCGCGGACGAAGTACTTTCCCGAGCTGGAGGAGGAGAAGTTCCAGTCGCTGCTTGCGCTCCCGGTGGTCGGTCGCTCGGACAAGGTCATAGGCGTCATCACCGCCCACACCGAGGCGCCGCGCGAGTTCTCGGACGACGAGGTGGACTTCCTCGTGACCTCCGCCTCGCTCGTGGCGAGCGCGATCGAGAACGCGCGCATGTACGAGGACGCGCGCCTGCGCGTCGCGGAGCTCGAGCAGCTGACCGAGCTCGCGGAGGCCATCGCCAGCGCGGACGCGCTCGAGGAGCTCTTGCGAACCGTGGTCACCGACGCGCGCCCGTTGCTGGCCGCGCGCGCCTGTCACGTCTATCTCCTCGAGTCGTCGAGCGAGGAGCTCGAGCGGGTAGCGAGCGATCCCGAGCAAGGAAGCGCACGCCAGACGCTCGGGCTCGCGGAGCTCGGGCCGGAGCTCGCCCGTGGAGGTCGGAGGTCTCGGCTCGCGGTTCCGTTGGTGGCGAACGGTGAGCTGATCGGGCTCCTGGTGGCCGAGGGAAGCACTCGCGTCGAGCTCGGGCGGGCCGTCGCGAGCCAGGTCGCCGTCGGGATCAAGAAGGTGCAGGTCATCGAGCAGCTCACCGAGAAGAATCTGATCAAGGACTTCTTCGAGGAGCTCGCGGGTGGGCGTCCGCGCGGCGACCTCGAGGGTCGTGCGGCGCGCCTCGGCTGCAACCTCGCCCTGCCCCACGTCGTGCTCGTCGCCGAGCCCTCCGGCGACGCGCTCGAGCGGGCGCTGCGATTCGCAGCGCCTGGCTCGCTCTTCGATCGACGCGAGGACTCGCTGCGTGCGCTCATCAAGCTCCAGAGCGCAACCGCGGACTCGTTTCTCGAGCGGTTGCGGAGGATCCACGGTGACCTCGCAGCGCCGGTCTCGGTCGGCGTCTCGAGCGTCTGCGAGGGGGAGGCGACTCTTGCGGACGGCTTCGCGGAAGCCCAGCAGGCCCTTCTCGGGACCGTCGTCTTGAAGGGCGAGCCGGCCGTCCTCTCGTACGAAGACCTCGGCGCTTACAAGTACCTCCTCCGCGTCGCCGTCGACGGCGGGATCCGGGACGCAACCGTCGATGCGGTCGCAAAGCTCGCCGAGTACGACGCTCAGCGTGGCTCCCAGCTCGTCCTCACGCTCGAGGAGTTCCTGCGCCGGCACGGCAACATCAGCGCCACCTCCGAGACCCTCTTCGTGCACCCGAACACTCTTCGCCAGCGGCTCCGCCGGATCGCGGAGCTGTCGGGGCTCGACCTCCGGCGCGACGACTGGCTGATGATCGAGATCGCCGTGAAGATGGTGAAGCTCGAGCACGCTCTGGGGCAGAGATAAAGGTGATCTTCACGAGGCCCGCTGCGGCCGCGAAGCGGACGCCTTTGGGGATCTTCGCGCGACCGGAATCTGCATGAGCGGATTCCGGTCTTGAGCCTCTAGAACTGCCGAAACCGCACACATAGCCGCCGCGAAGGTGTGGAGAAACCGCACCTTCATCGCGGCCGGAGAGGGTGTTACGGCTATGCCTCAACGTCCTAGGAGGCACTGCCAATGGCTGGAACGGCCGTCGCATCGGCCGACTCCGTGTGGAAGGACATGCAGTCACGGGGGGTCGAGTTCGTGTTCGCGCAGTTCGTCGACATGTACGCCCGTCCGAGCGCAAAGCTCGTCCCGGTCGGGTCGCGAGAGGCCTTCGACGCGCTCGTCGAGGATGGTGCCGGCTTCGCCGGCTTCGCGGCGGGCGAGATCGGCCAGGTTCCGAGCGATCCCGACATCGCGGCGATCCCCGATCTCGCGAGCTACACACCTGTGCCGTGGCAGGAGAATCTCGCTCGGTTCGCCTGCGACGTCACGGTCGAGGGCGAGGACTGGGCGTACTGTCCGCGCACGATCCTACGGCGGATGCTCGCAAGCGCTCGTGACAAGGGCTTCGAGTTCAGGATGGGTCTCGAGCTCGAGTACTTCCTCGTCAAGCAGCGCGAGGACGGCTCGATCGAGATCGCCGACTCCCAAGACACGCTCGACAAGCCCTGCTACGACATGGCCGGGCTGACGCGGCGGTACGACTTCCTGACGACCGTCTCTCGCTACTGCAACGGGCTCGGCTGGGGGAACTACGCGAACGACCACGAGGACGCGAACGGCCAGTTCGAGCAGAACTTCACCTACGACGATGCCCTCGTGAGCTGCGACCGGGCGATCTTCTTCCGCTACATGGTTCACACCCTGGCGGAGCAGAACGGGATGATCGCGACCTTCATGCCGAAGCCGTTCAGCAACCTGACCGGCAACGGCTGTCACTTCCACATGTCGCTCTGGGACGGCGACACGAACCTCTTTCTCGACGAGTCCGATCCGCGCGGACTCGGGCTCTCGGAGATCGCCTACAACTTCATCGGCGGCCTCAAGAGCCACGCGCGCGCGTCGAGCGCGCTGACCGCGCCGACGGTCAACTCCTACAAGCGCCTCAAGGTGGGGACGACTGCGAGCGGCGCGACCTGGTCGCCGGTCTGGATCTCGTACGGCTACAACAACCGCACGCAGATGCTCCGCATCCCGGGGCCGGGGCGGATCGAGGACAGGACGATCGACGGATCGTGCAACCCGTACCTCGCGGCCGCAACCGTGCTCGCCGCCGGTCTCGACGGGATCGAGCAGAAGCTCGACGCCGGCGAGCCGAACTCGGAGAACCTCTATTCGATTCCGTACGACGAGCTCAAGGGCCGTGGGCTCGAGACGTTGCCGGCCACGCTGCTGCAGGCGACGTACGAGCTCGAGCACGACGACGTCCTGCGGAAGGGGCTCGGACGGGGACGAGACGAGGACTACGTCGACTACTTCGTTCGGGTCAAGCGCGAGGAGTGGAACCGCTACCACGAGCAGGTGACGCCATGGGAGATCCGCGAGTACCTCACGAGGTTCTGAGCCAAGTGGAGGAAACCTCCACATGGCTAGGGCCGAATCTAGCCATGGGATGCGTTTCTTGCATCTCATGGCTGTGTAACTTCTGAACATATGTGCGGAATCGTCGGACTCTTCGCGAAGTCGCCCGAGGTGGAGGAGCGCCTCGGTGTTCATCTCGCGGCGATGCTCGGGCAGATGAACGATCGCGGCCCGGACAGCGCGGGGGTCGCGGTCTACCGGGACCCCGCTCCGAGCGGAGCGAGCAAGTTGACGTTGTTCTCCCCCGACCCGCACGAGGACTGGGCTGCGCTTGCGGCGGAACTCGGAGAGTCGTTCGGCGGCACCCCGGAGCCGGGTGTTCGCTCGAGTCACGCCGTCCTCGTCGTCGAGACCGACGCGGCCGAGGCGGAGGCGTGGCTGCGCGCCAACCGGCCCGATCTGCGCGTGATGAGCGCCGGCAGTGTGATCGAGATCTACAAGGAGACCGGGCTGCCGCGTGACTTCGTCGAGCAGTTCTCGCTGACGGACCTCCAGGGGACACATGCGCTCGGTCACACGCGGATGGCGACCGAGAGCCGCGTCACGACCGAGGGCTCGCACCCGTTCTCGACCGGCTTCGATCTCTGCCTCGTCCACAACGGCTCGCTCTCGAACCACAACCGGTTGCGCCGGAACCTCAGGCGCGAGGGGATCGAATTCCAGACCGAGAACGACACCGAGGTCGCGGCGGGCTATCTCGCGTGGCGGATGCGCGAAGGCGCGACCTTGGAGCAGGCGCTCGAGGGGTGCCTCGAAGACCTCGACGGCTTCTACACGTTCGCCGTCGGAACCGCGGACGGGTTCGCGGTGCTGCGCGACCCGATCGCCTGCAAGCCGGCTGTTCTCGCGGAGACCGACGAGTGGGTGGCGATGGGCTCGGAGTGGCGGGCGATCTCGGTTCTCCCCGGAGCCGCGGACGCCACGATGTGGGAGCCGCAACCGGAGATCGTCTACGTGTGGGAGAAGACGCCGGTCTGATGGCGGTCGCCGCGCGTGAGCAGGCAGCGGTCGAGCTCGTCGACCTCGAGCAGACCTCGCTCCGCGACCTGAACCAGCGTCTCCACGATCTCGCCCGGGCGCCGGGGCCGAGCGCGTGGCGGATCGTGAACCCGAGCGGCGCCCACGCGCTCGCCTGCGGGATCGACGCGGAGGTCGAGGTCGAGATCGACGGTCACGTGGGCTACTACTGCGCTGGTATGAACAAGCGGGCGACCGTCCGCGTCCACGGCAACGCCGGCACGGGCCTCGCCGAGAACATGATGTCGGGGCTCGTCGTCGTCGACGGGAACGCGAGCCAGTCCGCAGGCGCGACCGGACGAGGCGGCCTGCTCGTCGTGGGCGGCGATGCAGCGGCCCGATGTGGGATCTCGATGAAGGGGATCGACATCGTCGTCGGCGGCTCGGTCGGCCACATGAGCGCGTTCATGGCTCAGACCGGCTGCCTGGTCGTATGCGGCGACGCAGGCGAGGCGCTCGGGGACTCGATCTACGAGGCTCGGCTCTACATCGGCGGCAGCGTGGCGAGCCTGGGTGCGGATTGCGTCGAGAAGGAGTTGCGAGACGAGCATGCGGCGCAGCTCTCTGCGCTGCTCGACGCGGCGGGAATCGACGCCGATCCTTCCGGGTTCCGGCGCTACGGCTCGGCGCGCCAGCTCTACAACTTCCGCATCGACAACGCGGGCGCGTACTGATGGCGACGGGCGAGCGTGTAGGGGTCAGACCCGTCGGGTCTGACCCCGGTCCGCAATACGCCGGGGTCAGACCCCACGGGTCTGACCCCACGAAGACGGAGCGCCCCTGGAATCTCCGCGAGTCGTATCTCTTCGACCGCACCGTCATCGCCGAGATCCAGCGTGCCTCCCGTGAGGGGATCTACGACATTCGCGGGTTCGGCGCGAAGCGGCGGCTGCCGCACTTCGACGACCTCCTCTTCCTCGGCGCCTCGATCTCGCGCTACCCCCTCGAGGGTTATCGCGAACGCTGCGCGACCGACGTGGTGCTCGGGACGCGCTTCGCGAAGAACCCACTCGAGCTGAAGATCCCGGTGACGATCGCCGGAATGAGCTTCGGCGCGCTCTCGGCGCCCGCGAAGGAGGCGCTCGGGCGCGGGGCGAGCGAGGTCGGCACGTCGACGACGACCGGCGACGGCGGGATGACGGACGAGGAGCGCGAGCACTCGACCACGCTCGTGTACCAGGTCCTTCCGTCCCGGTACGGCATGAATCCCGACGACCTGAGGAGGGCGGATGCAATCGAGGTCGTCGTCGGGCAGGGCGCTAAGCCGGGCGGCGGCGGAATGCTCCTCGGCCACAAGATCTCCGACCGCGTGGCGGAGATGCGCGACCTGCCGAAAGGGATCGACCAGCGGAGCGCCTCGCGTCACCCTGACTGGACCGGGCCGGACGACCTCGAGATCAAGATCGGCGAGCTTCGCGAGATCACCGACTGGGAAAAGCCCATCTTCGTCAAGGTCGGCGCGAGCCGGACGTACTACGACGTCCAGCTCGCGGTGAAGGCGGGCGCGGACGCGATCGTCGTCGACGGGATGCAGGGCGGCACGGCCGCGACCCAGGACGTCTTCATCGAGCACGTCGGCATCCCAACGCTGCCGGCGACGCGGCTCGCGGTCGATGCGCTCCAGGAGCTCGGCGTGCACCGGCAGGTGCAGCTGATCGTGTCGGGCGGAATCCGCGGCGGCGCCGACGTTGCGAAGGCGCTGGCGCTCGGCGCTGACGCGGTCTCGATCGGGACCGCTGCGCTCGTCGCGCTGGGCGACAACAGTCCCGAGCTCGACGGGGAGTACCGCGAGCTCGGCAGCGCCGCCGGCTTCTACGACGACTACCAGGCAGGCCGTGATCCGGCGGGAATCTCGACCCAGGAGGAAGCGCTCGCCGCCCGCTTCGACCCGGTGCTCGGCGGCCGCCGCATCGCCAACTATCTGCGCGTTCTCACGCTCGAGACGCAGACGCTCGCGCGGGCGTGCGGAAAGTCGCACGTCCACAACCTGGAGCCGGAAGACCTCGTCGCGCTGACCGTGGAGGCGGCGGCGATGGCGCGCGTCCCGTTGGCGGGGACCGATTGGATTCCGGGATCGGCGTGACCGCTCGACCGGGGCGCTCGTCGTTCCGGCTGCAAGCGGTCTTCCCCGTGCCGCCGCCGCTCGTCTTCGCAGCGTGCACCGAACCTGAACAGCTCGCGAGATGGTGGGGACCCCGCGGCTTCACCACCCCCGGCATCGAGCTCGACCTTCGCGTGGGAGGCAGTTATCGGATCGCGATGCAGCCTCCCGAAGGCGAGCTCTTCTACCTCACGGGGGAATTTCGCGAGCTCGATCCTCCGAGTCGCCTCGCCTACACGTTCCGCTGGGAGGACCCCGGCACCGACGATCGGGAGACGGTCGTCACGATCTCGTTGCGGGAGGTCGGAACATCCACGGAGATGACCGTCGAGCAAGGTCATTTCGCTACGGATGGACGGCTCGAGCTCCATGAAGCGGGCTGGACGGACGGACTCGAGCGGCTGGAGCACGCGCTCGTGCCTGGAGGAGGTTGACCTACCGCGTCGCCTGGACGGACTGAATGCCCCGGCCGAACGGCTCTTGATGGAGACGCTGAGTCTTTGCGCTGCACCAACAACCGCTGGTAGGGGCGAGGCTTGCCTCGCCCTCGCTGGGTGGGCGGCGTTCGAAGGGCGAGGCAAGCCTCGCCCCTACATCGGCTGCCGGGTTCTGGCAATCAGCGACCTGAGACACGTCGCGCGAGGTGCATCATGTACTCCTCGCGGTTGAGCGGGTTGACCGTCATCCGCCGCCGAGTTGGTGGCGCGCCGCTGACCGGCTGGTAACCGCCGAAGTCGGACTCGAGCACGCCTTCGCCCCCTGTCAGCGCTGGCAGCTTCCGCTGAAGGTCCTGCACTCGGGCTGCGGGCAACACGGTCGCAATCGTGGAGAGCTCCCCCCGCAGCGACGGCGTTTGCACGACAGCACCGAGCCGTGCCAGCACCGGCAGAACCGCGCCCACCGTATCTGTCGGGATCTCGAGGCTGACGCGGACCATCGGTTCGCAGACCTCGGTCCCGGCCCGCTCGAGCGCACGCATGAGAACCAGCGGTGCGAGCTTCCGAAAGTCGGCGGCCGTGGTGCCCGGGGCGCGGTAGCCGCAGTCGATCATCGTCACGATGCAGTCGGTGACCTGCCAGCCGGAGAGGCCCTCCTGCAGCGCATTGCGGACTGTCTGCCCCATGAGGTCGGTGAAGCCCTCCACGGTCCTGTAGATGTACATCGGCACCAGACGAATGTCGACGTCCAGCTGGAAGTCGACGCCCGAGTCGATCGGCGCAGGATCGATGCGGAGCCCCAAGGTGGCGAGAAACGGATTCGAGCTGCTCGGCGAGCTGTGCCCGGTGACGTTCGTCTTGGTCTTCGCGCGGAGGACCTCGACGGCCTCGCCCGTGCCGGCGGGCCGCTCGACGCAAATCGTCGTCGTCTCGCGGAAGCCGACGTCGATGCCGAACTCGTTTTCCAGTGTCGCCTGAATGACCTCCTTCTGCACCTCGCCGTAGAGCGAGACGGAGATCTCCTGGCGGGTATCGTCTTGTAGGACGTTGATGAGCGGGTCCTGCTCGGCGAGCTGGGCGAGCGCGACGCGGAGCGCCCCTTTGTCGTCGGGATTGCGGGGCACGACGACCGTCTCGAGCGTCGGCGGCGCGAAATGGTGCTGCTCCGTGTCCGTTTGCATCTGGCCGATCCTGTCGCCGATCTGGATCTCGCCGAGGCCCCAGAGCTTTCCGATCTCTCCGGCGGAGACGGCCGCTCGCTGTTCGGCTGACCCGCGGTCGAAAACGGTGATTGCCGTCACCTTTCCCTCGACATCCTGGCCGAAGCGCAGCCGGTCCCGCGTTCGCACGGTCCCCGAGAACATCCGGACGTAGGCACTCTTCTCCCCGGCGGGGCCACGTTCGATCTTGAAGACGGTGCCCGACACCGGACCGTCGATGTCGCCTTCGGCTGCAGGCAGCAGCTCCGCGATGCCCGCCAGCAGTGGCTCTACGCCCGCTCCGGTGATCGCCGAGCCGAAGAAGACGGGATGCACGATCGCGCGCTTCGTCTGCTCGGCGAGCGCCTGGCGGAGTCGGCGATACGAAACGCCCGCCTCGTCCTCTACGTACGCGGCCAGGATCCCGTCGTCGCGCTCGGCGAGCAATTCGGCCAGACTGGCTCGGAAAGCAGCGTCGTCCGCGCCCCAGGGCGTGAAGTGGGCGGCTCGTGTCTCGAGTCGATGCGTGGATCCAACCGGGATGATCGCGGGCGTCAGTCGCTCCGAGATTGCCTGCAGGACGCGTTCGTCGCTCGCTCCGGGACGGTCGATCTTGTTGACGAAGATGAGGGTGGGAACACGCAGCCGTTGCAGCGCTCGCACCAACACGCGCGTCTGCGGCTGCACACCTTCCACGGCGGAGATCACGAGCACGGCACCGTCGAGCACGCTCAACACCCGCTCCACCTCGGCGATGAAGTCCGGGTGGCCGGGCGTGTCGATCAAGTTGACGGTGACGTCCTCGATCGCGAACGACACGACGGCGGACTTGATCGTGATCCCGCGCTGCCGTTCCAGCGCCAAGGAATCGGTCTGGGTAGTGCCGTCATCGACGCTGCCGATCTCGTCGATGACACCGGCGGCGTAGAGCAGCCGCTCTGTGAGTGTTGTCTTACCGGCGTCTACATGCGCCAAGATCCCCAAGTTCAGCGTTCTTTGCTGCAAGCGTCATACCCTCCGAATAGGTCGTAAAGCCCTTCTCGATGGACATGAACGCTTGACGCATCTCCGCTCCTTGGTCGATCGGCGCCGATGTACTACTCGGAGTAATCATAGGGGGCCGAAAGCCGTTCAACCTCACAGGCTCTCGAGGATCTGTGGAAGGGTCAGATCGGGCGGAAGGTCCTCCGGGCTGGAGTTGCCGAATGGCGTCTCCGCAAGCCCTTCGTAGATCTCCGCCATGGCCTCGAAGAGAGCGAGCGTCAGGCCTGCCGCGGCCTGAGTTGCGGCGATCTCGTGCATCTCTCCGACGTAGCGCCCCGACTTCGTCACTGCACTCGCAAGGCGGAGCTCGACGTTCTCCACGAGCTCCGGCGTCGCTGTTCGGAGATCCTCGAGCACGTGCTCAATGACGCCATTCGCATCCGCAGCTCGCAACGCCTGCAGGAGCAATGCCGAGCTGCCCTTGTACACGGACGCCGTGCTCATCTTGACCGCGGACGCAGCACCGACCTCGTCTCCGACGACGATCCGGACGACACGCTCGAACGGAAGTGCGGCGACGTCCTCGGCCCTCGGACCGGAGAGATAGACACGCGTCCCAGGCTTCCAGGGCGGAGGTCCCGAGATGGAGCCGTCGACGACCTCGATCCCGCTCTGGATAGCGGCAGCCTCGATCCGGAGCACCGTCGAAGGCGCGATCGCGTTCAGCTCGACGAGGAGAGGGCTCGAGCTCTGGGCTCGGGCCGCTCGCACGATGTCGCGAACGACTGCCTCCGCGTGCTTGGGCGGCACAACCGAGAGAACGACGTCGGCCTCGCGGACGACTGCGGCGATATCGGCGAGGAGCTCGGCTCCGGCCCGCTCGGCAAGGCCAGCGGTTCGTTCGCTCCGCCCTGTGATGGTCGCGACGACGCGGACTCCTCCGCGCACGAGTGCATGTGCCAACGCGCTACCCATCGCGCCGGTGCTGACGACGGCCACGGTGGGCATCCGGACTCGAGTCTCCGCGGAGCTAATGGCGCTTGGGCGTCAGACGCCCTTCGGGGCTGCGTCGTCGAGGACGACGCGCATCAGGTCGCGGATCGACACGATGCCGGCCACGTTTCCGTCCTCCTCCAGCACGGGGAGATGCCGAAAGCCGCCGTGGATCATCAGCGTTGCCGCCATGTCCGTCGACTCCGACGGCTCGATCGTCTCGGGATTGCGGGTCATCCAGTCGGAGACTTTCGCACTCGAGACAGCACCTTCGCCGACCGCGCGGAGGACGTCCCGCTCGGTGAGGATTCCCGTCGCCTTGCCGTCCTCGAGCACGAGAACTGCGCCGACCTGCCGCGCGCTCATCTCGGCTGCCGTCTCGACGAGCGTTGCCTCGGGTGCGACGGTGAGAACGCTCGGAGTCATGACATCGGCCACGGTCGCCATCGAGGTACGAGCATAACCTCGCAAAGCCGGTGACAGTCACCCGGTCATGGCCGTTGTGGACACGCAGCCACCGCGGTCGCGGAGCGGATGGTTCGGAAATCCTGCGCAGCGAGGCGCACGAAGCGGGTGACAGTCACCGAGCGCGGTCTGGACGTCTTGCGCAGCGAGGCGCACAAAGCGGGTGACAGTCACCGGGCCATGGCCGGTGTGGACGGGCGCGATCGCGGCGAAGCGAATCAGCTTGGCTGCGGAACCACTCGGATGTAGGGCTTCGGTGACTCCCAGCCCTCCGGATACGTCTCCTTGGCCTCGTCGTCGGAGACCGAGCCGGCGATGATCACCTTGTCGCCTTGCTGCCAGTTCACCGGCGTCGCCACCTTGTGCTTCGCGGTCAGCTGCAGCGAGTCGATCACGCGCAGCACCTCGTCGAAGTTGCGGCCCGTCGTCATCGGGTAGACGAGGATCAGCTTGACCTTCTTGTCCGGGCCGACGACGAACACGTTGCGCACCGTCTGATTGTCGGCGGCGGTGCGGTCCGCCGGGTCGCCCGAGACGTCAGCCCCGAGCATCCCGTAGAGCTTCGAGACATTGAAGTCGGTGTCTCCGATCATCGGATAGTTGGGCGCGTGGCCCTGGGTCTCCTCGATGTCCTGCGACCACTTCTCGTGCTTGTCGACCGGGTCGACCGAGAGCCCGATCAGCTTGACGTTCCGCCTGTCGAACTCCGGCTTGATCTTGGCCATGTAGCCGAGCTCGGTCGTGCACACCGGTGTGAAGTCCTTCGGGTGCGAGAAGATCACGGCCCACGAGTCGCCGATCCAGTCGTGGAAGGTGATACGGCCCTCCGTGGTCTCCGCCTCGAAGTCGGGTGCAGTGTCGCCGATCTGCAGTGCCATCTGGTTCCTCCTCTGAATCGAGCCCGTCCTCCGCCGAGCGGGGGCGCTCGACACAGGGAATCTAACGCGCTTCGTACCGTCTTTCTTCCTCCCGACGGAGACGCCACGGCGTGGATGAGAGGCGACCGACTAGGATCGCGGCGCTTAGGAGCTGGTCTGACCCGCGACGTTGGGAAGGGATCA
>Ga0136621_1000791_pt1 | contig 12713 bp, 10 predicted proteins | sample AntDryUQ445A2306_FD_104673 | JGI IMG/M metagenome (GOLD analysis project Ga0136621, IMG submission 104673) | Polar desert sand microbial communities from Dry Valleys, Antarctica - metaG UQ445A (23.06) | ecosystem: Environmental > Terrestrial > Soil > Desert | place: Antarctica: Dry Valley...
CCTACGGGATCAAGGAGCTCGTCCGAACGGGGGCCGTGGTGATGGCCCGAGGGTCTGGATCCATCGAGGAGAACCTCAGGTGGATGGCTCGCGGGAGCGTCGCCTCCACATTCGGTGAGCAAGAGGCCGTCGACGCTGAGGTTGCCGGTTCGGAGGAGGCAGGCAAGTCATGACGGCGCGGATGTACTACGACAACGACGCGGACGCCGGGGCGCTCGAGGGCCGGACCGTGGCAGTGATCGGGTACGGGAGCCAGGGGCACGCGCATGCCCAGAACCTGCGCGACAGCGGTGTGGACGTGATCGTGGGACTCGCGCCCGGGTCGAAGAGCCGGCCGCTGGCCGAGGAGGTCGGGCTCCGGGTCGCGGATGTCGCCGATGCCGTACGCGACGCCGACGCGGTCATGATCGCCGTGCCGGACACCGCCCAGAAGGGCGTCTACGACGCGGAGATCGCGCCCAAACTGCGACCCGGTCAGCTGCTGATGTTCGCCCACGGGTTCAACATCCATTTCGGGCGGATCGACCCGCCGGGCGGCATCGACGTGGGGATGGTCGCGCCCAAGGGCCCGGGCCACCTTCTGCGCAGCGTCTACCAGGCCGGCGGCGGCGTGCCGGCGCTCTTCGCCGTCCATCGCGACGCGTCGGGCACGGCCAGGGCGCGCGTGCTCGCCTACGCCCGCGGCCTCGGCTGCACCCGCGCCGGGGTGCTCGAAACGACGTTCAAGGAGGAGACCGAGACCGACCTGTTCGGCGAGCAGGCGCTGCTCTGCGGCGGCGTGTCGGCGCTCGTCAAGGCCGCGTTCGAGACGCTCGTCGAGGCCGGCTACCAGCCCGAGCTGGCGTATTTCGAGACCATGCACGAGCTGAAGCTGATCGTTGACCTGATGTACCGCGGCGGCCTCAACTTCATGCGCTTCAGCGTCAGCGACACGGCCGAGTACGGCGACTACGTCAGCGGCCCTCGGGTGACCGAGGGCGCCAAGGCCGCGATGCGCGACGTCCTCTCCGACATCCAGTCCGGCGCCTTCGCGCAGCGCTGGGTGGCCGAGATCGAGGCCGGGGGCGACGAGTTCGCGCGGCTCCGCCAGCAGGACCGCAACCATCCCATCGAGCAGGTCGGGGCGGCACTCCGGGCGAAGATGCCGTTCGTGAACCCGGTGGTCGTCGAGGCCGGCCAGGCGCAGGCGTCGGCATCCGGGACCGGCGCTGCGCCTGCTCCGGCATCCGGGACCGGCGCCGCGCCGGCCCAGCAGCAGACGCGATGAGCGGTGGCGTCGCGGGCCCGGGCGTCGTGCGCGACACCGTCCGGATCTTCGACACCACGCTTCGCGACGGGGAGCAGGCCCCGGGCGCCGGGCTGACCGCCACCGAGAAGCTCGAGGTCGCCCGACAGCTGGCCCGTCTCCGCGTCGACGTCATCGAAGCGGGGTTTCCGGCCGCCTCGGACGGAGACTTTGCGGCCGTGCGACACATCGCGGAGGAGATCCGCGGCGGGATCGCGATCGCGGCGCTCGCCCGCTGCCGGGACGGCGACCCGCAGCGCGCGATCGAGGCGATCAAGGTTGCCGAGCGGCCGCATCTCCACGTCTTCATCGCGACGAGCGACATCCATCTCACCCACAAGCTCCGGATCGACCGCCAGCAGGCGCTGGCCGAGGCGGTCCGCTGGGTCCGCCACGGGCGCGAGCAGCTGGGCCGCGACGCGGAGATCGAGTTCTCTGCGGAGGACGCGTCGCGGACGGACAGGGAGTTCCTCCTCCAGGTCTACGAGGCCGTTGTCGAGGCCGGAGCATCAACTGTCAATATCCCCGACACCGTGGGCTATTCGATCCCGTCCGAGTTCGGCGCGCTCGTCCGCTCGGTCGTCGATCGAGTCGGCCGCGATGCGACGGTCAGCGTCCATTGCCACAACGACCTGGGGCTGGCGACCGCCAACACGCTCGCCGCCGTTCAGGCTGGCGCCCGCCAGGTGGAGGTGACGATCAACGGGCTCGGCGAACACGCCGGCAACGCCTCGCTGGAAGAGGTCGTGATGGCCCTCCGCACGCGACCCACCCAGTTCCCGGAGCTCGGCACGGCCGTCGAAACAGAGCAGATCATGCCGGCATCGCGGCTGGTCTCGTATCTCACGGGCTTCGCGATCCAGCCGAACAAGGCGATCGTCGGCAGCAACGCGTTCGCCCACGAATCGGGGATCCACCAGGACGGCGTGATCAAGAACCCGCTGACGTACGAGATCATGACACCGCAATCGGTCGGGCTGAGCGGCAGCCATCTGAGCATCGGCAAGCTCTCCGGGCGGCGCGGCCTGCAGCAGAAGCTCCGCGAGCTCGGCCACGAGATGGAAGGCGCGGCGCTCGATGCGATCTACCGGGAGGTGATCGCGCTGGCCGACGTGAAGAAGGAGGTCACCGACGGCGACCTCCTCGCGCTCGTCGAGCAGCGCGTGTCCGAGGTGCCGGCGTCGGTCCGGATCCTCGGCTGGAACGTCACGAGCTCGCTCGGCGGCCGGACGACCGGCCTGGTCTCGCTCGACGTCGCCGGGGAGAACCGCACCGCCGAGGCGACCGGAAACGGCCCCGTCGACGCGTTGTTCTCGGCAGTCGACGAGGCCCTCCAGCCCGCTCTCGGCTGGCACCCGGTGCTGACCGAGTACGAGATCAAGGCGGTGTCCGCCGGCGAGGATGCCCAGGGCCAGACCCTCGTGCGCTGCCGGCGGTCGTCGGACGAGGGTCCGGGAGCGCTCATCGTATCGGGCCATGGACTGTCGACCAACATCATCGAGGCGTCGCTCGAGGGCTACCTCGTGGCCATCAACAAGCTGCACGGCGCCGAGATCAACGGCCTCGCCGTGGGCTTCGTGGGCGGCTACTCGTCGAGGGCGCCATGACGGCATCGGCCGCCGCGTATCGCATCGTCACCATCCCCGGCGACGGGGTGGGGCCGGAGGTGGTCGAGGCCGCCCGGCGAGTCGTCGACGCTGCCGCGGGCGCGTTCGGCTTCGCGGTCGAATGGTCCGAGGTGCTCGCCGGCGGGGTCGCGATCGACGCCCACGGCGTGGCAATCCGCGACGAGGACGTGGCGCGCTGCGCCCACGCCGACGCGATCCTGCTGGGTGCGGTCGGCGGCCCGAAGTGGTCCGACCCGTCGGCGGCGGTGCGGCCGGAGCAGGCGCTCTTCGCGCTCCGCGGTGGGCTCGCGCTGTTCGCGAACCTGCGGCCTGTCGCCGTCCACCCGGCGCTCCTTGCTGCTTCGCCGCTCCGCCCCGAGCTCCTCCGCGGCGTGGACTTGCTGATCGTGCGCGAGTTGACCGGGGGCGTCTATTTCGGCGAGCGACGCGAGCCGGCGGGCGAGCGCGGGTCACGGTCGGCGCTCGACACGCTGCCCTACGACGAGCACGAGATCGCGCGGGTCGTCCGGCTGGCGTTCGAGCTGGCTCGCTGCCGGCGCGGACACCTGACCCAGGTCGACAAGGCCAACGTCCTGGCGACGTCGCGCCTGTGGCGCACTGTCACCGACGAGGTCGCCCGTGACTTCCCCGATGTCACGCTCGCGCACCAGCTCGTCGACTCGTGCGCGATGCTCCTGGTCCGGCGGCCGGCCGACTTCGACGTCATCGTGACCGAGAACCTGTTCGGCGACATCCTGTCCGACGAGGCCGCGGTGCTCGCTGGATCGCTGGGCATGCTGCCGTCGGCGTCGCTCGGGGAGCGCCGCACCGCCCACGGCGTCTTCGGGCTGTACGAGCCGATCCACGGCTCGGCGCCGCATCTCGCGGGCCTCGACCGGGCGAACCCGATCGGGACGATCCTATCGGCAGCCATGCTGTTGCGGCTGTCGCTCGGTCGGGAGGATGCCGCTGCGGCCATCGAGGACGCTGTCGCGCGCTCGCTCGACGACGGATGGCGCACGGCGGACCTGGCCAACGCGGCCGATGGACGTGACGGGCTCGTCGTCGTCGGCGCGACGGCAATGGCCACGGCGGTGATCGATCGGCTGGGCGTCGCGCTGGCGGCACCCGCATGACGGCCCCGGTCGTCCTCTACGACACCACCCTCCGGGACGGCACCCAGGGCGAGAACATCACCCTCTCGCTCGCCGACAAGCTGCGGATCGCGCGCATGCTCGACGAGTTCGGGATGCCGTTCATCGAGGGTGGCTGGCCCGGCTCGAACCCCAAGGACATCGAGTTCTTCGCGGAGGCAAAGCGGCTGCGCTGGCAGCACGCGAAGCTGTCCGCCTTCGGCTCCACGCGCCATCGGGCCAACCGGCCCGAGACCGACCCCAACCTCCGCGAGCTGGTTGCAGCCGAGACGCCCCTCGTCACGATCTTCGGCAAGTCGTGGCTGCTCCACGTGACCGAGGTGCTCGGTGCCAGCCCCCATGAGAACCTCGACATGATCGCCGACTCGGTCGGCTTCATCGTGGACCGGGGACGCGAGGCGGTCTACGACGCGGAGCACTTCTTCGACGGCTACAAGGCAGACCGCGACTACGCCCTCTCCACGCTCCGCGCCGCCCGTCAGGCGGGCTCCCGCACGCTCGTCCTGTGCGACACGAACGGCGGCACGCTGACCGACGAGCTCGTGGGGATCATCCAGGACGTCCGGCGCTCGCTCGATGCCGACCCGGACGCGCCGACCGTCACGTGGGGCATCCACACCCACAACGACGCGGAGCTCGCCGTCGCCAACTCCATGGCGGCCGTGGCCACCGGCGTCCGTCACGTGCAGGCCACGATCAACGGGTACGGCGAGCGCTGCGGCAACGCCAACATGGTCTCGATCCTGGCGAACCTCGCCCTCAAGTCGCCCCACGACCTGGTGCCGGCGGGAGGCGGCGAGCTCGCCGGGCTGACCGAGCTGTCGCGCGCGGTTGCGGAGATCGCCAACCAGGTGCCCAACGACTACCAGCCGTATGTCGGACGATCCGCGTTCGCCCACAAGGGTGGCGTCCACGGGGCGGCGGTCGCGAAGGTCGAGCGGAGCTACCAGCACATTGACCCTGCCAGCGTCGGCAACGCGGGGCGTCTCGTTGTCTCCGAGCTCGGCGGTCGCGCCGGCATTGCCCTGCGGGCACAGCAGCTCGGCCATGAGCTGGAGGGCGTCGTCGACCCGCGCCAGCTGGTGACCCTGATCAAGCGGCTCGAGAGCGAGGGTCTGGCGTTCGAAGGGGCCGAGGCATCGTTCGAGCTGCTGATCCGCAGGCACGGAGGCGACTACCGGCCGCCGTTCCGGGTCCTCGACTTCACCGTGCTCGTCGAGCAGCGCGACGGGCGTGAGCTTCTCGCCGAGGCGACCGTCAAGGTCGAGGTGGACGGCGAGATCCTGCACACCGCAGCCGACGGGAACGGTCCGGTCAACGCGCTCGACGCGGCGTTGCGCAAGGCGCTCCGGGCGTTCTACCCGGCGATCGACGGCGTCCACCTCGTCGACTACAAGGTGCGCATTCTCGACGGCGACGCTGCGACCGCCGCGCGGACACGGGTCGTGATCGACTCACAGGACGGCGCGCTGACCTGGTCGACGGTGGGCACGGACACGAACATCATCGCGGCCTCCGCTGCGGCGCTAGCCGATTCCATCGAGTACGCGATCTGGAAGTCCAAGGCGGAGCTGCGCCGGCGCGACGAGCGCCATTTCACCGTCGCGTCGCAAAGCGGCAGCAGCGGCGCACCATCGAGGCGCGCGAACCCCACCACCCGTGTCAGCCCGGAGGTCACCCGATGACGGCCGAAACGCGGCGCGCGGCGCCAACCCTCCATCTCACCCGCTGGACGATCGCGTCCGGCAGCCAGGTCCAGAGTCGGGGCGCAGTCGTCATCTCCTCCGTGGACCACGCATGGCAGGCCTCGGCGGAGGGCAACGGCGCCGTCGATGCGCTCTTCAAGGCGGTCGACAAGGCGCTCGCCGACGTCCTGCATGGTCACCCGAGGCTTGTCGCGTACGACGTGCACGCGGTCGGGGAGGGCCCGGGCGCCGAGGGCCTCGTGACGGTTCGGATCTCCCCGCCGGCCGAGGCGCCGGGTGCGCGCGGCGACGGCGAGTACACGGGCGAGACGCGCTCCACGAACATCATCGCGGCGTCCGTCGACGCGTACCTGCAGGCCATCAACCGGCTCCTTGCCGAGGAGCACTGGGCGGGCGCCGCCGATGCCGCGGGCAACCAGAAGCGGACACGCGGACGCTCGTCGGCGGCTGGCGCGCGCGCCGAGATGGACGAGGACGAGGCGCAGCACGACGCGACAACCTGGTTCGATCCGCGCTAGGCGGACGCAGCGATGGCGCGGGTTGGCTCAGGGCAGTACGACGCCGCGGCGTTCGACCGGTTCGAGGCGGGAGCGTGGGACGCCCGTGCCGGCGCCTATCGCGACTTCTGGGCACCCATCACGGCGCGCGCCGGCGAGGCGCTCCTCGATGCGGCGGGTGTGGGTCCCGGGGACCGCGTCGTGGACATCGGTTCGGGGACCGGCAACCTGGCTCGCCAGGCCGCCGACCGCGGCGCGCTTGCGATCGGGGTGGACGTCGCGCCGTCGATGACCGCGCTGGCGACCCAGCTCCATCCGGATCTGTCGTTCGTCGCCGGCGCGGCCGATCGCCTGCCGTTCGCCGATGGCCAGTTCGACGTCGCGCTGCTGGGCTTCGTGCTGCTCCACGTCGGCCGGCCGCTGGGCGTGCTTCGGGAGGCTGGTCGCGTGCTGGTCGGGGGCGGCCGGTTGGGCCTCACCCTGTGGGACGAAGGGGAGGCCAATGCGCTCCACGCGTCGATCCTCGGCGCGGTCGACCGCGTCGGTGCGAAACCGCCGCCTGACCTGCCGCCGGGCCCTCCGGCCTACTATGCCGATGCGGATCTCGTGACGCTGCTCGAGCAGGCCGGCTACCGCGACGTGGACGTGCGTCACGTCGCGTTCACCGTCACGTTTCGCGACTCAGCGGAGATGTGGCAGGGGATGCTGCGCGGCGGCGTCCGGTTCCCGCCGCTCGTGCACTCCCAGCCCCCCGCCATCCGGGCGCGGATCCATTCAGAGTTCGAGCGCCACGTCGGGCGCTACGCACTCCCGGACGGCACGCTCGAGGTGCCCACGTCGATCCAGGTGGCCGCCGGAAAGCGGCGATGACGCTGGTCATGTACTCCGGCGAGCCCGGCGCGTACGCGGAGGACGCCGTGCTCGAGGCGTTCGGCGACGTTGAACGGGGCGGCGTGGCGGGCTTTCGCGGCGTCTTCGAGTCCGTCGCATCCGGTTCCGCGTCGGTCGCCATCATCCCCATCGAGAACCTGGTCGGCGGGACCGTGCGCGAGAACCTCGACCTGCTGCTCGAGCACGACCTTGTGGTCGTCGGCGAGGTCGTGGTCCCTGTGCGGCTCTGTCTCGCCGCGCTTGCGGGCCAGCGGCTCGAGGACATCGAGCGGGTCTACTCGCACATCCAGGCCCTCGGTCAAGCGGAGCGGTTTCTCCGCGCACGTGGCTGGGAGCTGCTCACCACCTACAACACCGCCGGTGCCGGCAGGCGGATCGTCGATACCGGTGAGCGCGGGGCCGCCGCGGTGCTGTCGCCGCGCGCGGCTCGGGCCCTCGGGCTCGAGGTGCTGGCCGACGACGTGGCCGACGTCCCGGACAACCGCACGCGGTTCCTCGCCATCGCCCGCCCCGGAGCCGAGCTGCCGACCTGGCGCGCACCGATGGCCTCCGGTCGCCGCACGCTGCTGGCGTTCGGGGTTCGCAACGAGCCCGGAAGGCTGCTCGCGGCGCTGCGGGTCTTCGCCTCGCGCGGCCTGAACCTCTCGCGGCTCGAGTCGCGGCCATCGCGGGCCGGTCGCTGGGAATACGTCTTCTGGGCGGACCTGGACGCCGACGCATCTGAGCCCGACGCCGCGGCCGCGCTGGACGAGCTCCGTCGGGAGGCCGGCATGGTCCGCGTCCTGGGCTCCTACACGAGTCCGGCGAACGGCTGAGGCTACCCGTCGGGTCGGACGCGGTCCACGAAGGCCTGGCCCAGCCGCCGGACCTGCTCCACCGCGTCGCCTTCGAGCCTCTCGGCGACTGAGTCGAACAGGCGTTGCATGAGCGCCTCGTCCGGGTCGATCACGCGCGAGCCGTCCCCCTCGCTGGGCTTGGAGACCGATCCCGGGGCGCCTCCCGACGGCACGCCGGTCACGCCGTGCCCTTCACAACGTAAAAGGCGAACTGCCCGCACAGCTCCAGCTTGCGCAGATTGACGAGGGCCGCCCGACGCCCGGTCAGGCGACCCCAATCGTCGATCAGCTGGTTCAGCGGCGACTCCTCGGACCACCAGAGGTTGAATCCGGCTGGCCGTCCGAAGTACGTCCGCAGGGGCAGGGTCACCCCGTCGATGCCAGGCCGCAGCTCGCGGACCTCGAGGCCTGCCCGCTGCGTGAGGGCCACGAAGCCGAAGGGCGTGAAGTTCCAGTAGCTCATGGAGTGGTACGGCTCGAGCTGCGAGGTGCTCCCGATGAGCACGCCGCCACTGCGGAGAACGCGTGCGATCTCGCGCAGATGCCCCACCGGTTCCTGGACGTGCTCGAGCACCTGGCGCGAGTAGACGAGGTCGAACGAACCATCGGCGAACGGCAGCGCCTGTCCGTCGTAGGTCACGAAGCGGGCATCGGACCGGCGACGCTGCAGTACCTCCTGCGAATCGGCGATGTCGGCGCCCACCCAATCCACGTCCGGCTGGAAGCCGCGGAACAGGTCCACCGAGTCTCCGCGGCCGCAGCCCAGATCGAGCACCTTGAGGGGAGCCGGCGCGGCGCTCATCAGCCGTTCGACGTAATAGGTGGCACTGACCTGGCGGGCATGGTCGGTGGGGATGTACGGCTCCAGCAGGCGCCACAGGCTGGCTCCGCCGGCCGGTTGGAGCCGCTGGCCGCCGGCACCGGTCGGTCCAGGCAAGCTCGGCGCCGGGCGGATCGAGGCCCCGAGCCGGCGCCGGATCCGAGACCCCAGCCGGCGCAGCCGGCTGCCGCCCCTCACGCGTCGTCCGCGGCGAGCAGCTGGGTCCAGCTCGTGGCGACCCCCTGGAGCCCGAACGCGTCGCGAGCCTCCGACTGCGCGGTCCGGCGTGCTGCCTCCCAACGATCGGGCTCGGCGGTCTCGAGGATCGCCTGCGCCATGCTCGCGGGGGTCTGATGCAGCCAGCGTCCGTCATAGATCCCGTCGGCCCCGGGCCACGACCTCACGACGGGCACCGCACCAGAGGCCATGCCCTCCACGGGAGCGAGATGGAAGCTCTCGTCGTCGCTCGTGGACAGGATGAACCCGACGCGGCGCAGCCATGTACCGACATCCGGACCGAACTGGTCGAAGACGACCGAGCCGCGGAGGCGCTCCGAGGTCTGGATGCGCCGCAGATAGCGCTCGGTCGCCTCCTCCTCGCCGGGCCGCTTCCAGATCCACGGGTAGTCCCAGGGCATCTTCGTCTTGGCGAACAGGCGGAACCGCTCGTCGTGCCGGCGAACCTCGTCGAGGACGTCGAGCGCCAGGTCGACCCGCTTGCGCGACTCGCCCACGCCGATCATCCCGAGATGGAACCTGGCCCCCGGGAGCTTTGGCCGGTCGAGCTGCTCGTCATCGACCCAGTTCGGGATGACCGTGATCTTCGATTCGGGCCAACCCATCCGCTCTCGAGTCAGCGCCGCGTAGTAGGGGGAGACGCAGACGACCTGGTCGATCTGCGATATGTCGACCTGCGGAGGCCACGCCCCGTACAGCTCGAACCGGTGCAGCCGCGCGATGAGCCGCTGATCCGGCCGCCTGTGCTGGCTGTACCAGATCACGTTGGGCCCGAACCATTCGCAGACCACGACGTCGGCCCAGTCGGCCAGCTCCTGGCTCACGGCCGGGTCGTGCTGCACGACCGTTGCCCAGCGATCCACCCGGACCTCGAGCTGTGGCAGCCTCTCGAAGTGGTCCAGCAGCCGCGAGAAGAACTTGAAGTCGTGGCTCGCCACACCAACCCGCAGGCGGCGGTCCGGGCGTGCGGCACGACTCGTCGGGCGTCCCACGGGGAACAGCCGATCGAGCTGCCGACCCACCGCGGATACGGCGCGCTCCTGGGTGAAGCCCTCGGCCGCCGAGCGGCTGCGTGCGGCGGCAAGCTCGCGCAGGTCGGCGTCGCCCGCCGCGAGCTCCAGCTGGTCGACGACCTCGGCCGCGCTGTTCGCGAACAGCGGGTAGTCCTCGCCGAGCAGGGCCTCGTGCATCGGCGTCCGGTTCAGGAGCACCGCCAGGCCCATCGCGCCGTATTCGAGGATCTTGGTGGACAGCTCGAGGCTGCCGTCGAGCGATCGGTCGCGCCATCCGATCCCGACATCGCACGTCGCCACGAGCTCCACGGCGTCGAGGCGGGCCATGCCGCGATGCCACACGACGCCCGGGGACGTCCTGAGGGCTACCTCCATCCGCCTCGGGAACTCCGGGTCGGTCGGGGCCTGGTGGATCTTGTCGCCGACCATGTGCAGCTCGGCACGAACCCGCCGCTGGGCGAGCTCTGCCGGCAGCCGGGTCATCTCCTCCGTATTCCAGAGCGGAGCGAACTTGCCCGAATACGCGAGGCGCAGCGGACGGTCGACCAGCGGCTCGCGCGCGCGTGGCTTGGCGCCGGCGGGGAGGATCGGCGGGAACAGGACGCACTTGCCGTTGACCTGGGGAACCGTGGTCTCGAGGAACGCCCGGATCTCCTCGGTCTGGCAGAGCATGAGCTGCGACGCGTCGGCAATCCGGCCCAGCTCGGCCTGGATGTCCGGGGTCAGGGAGAGAACGGACTGCGGGAAGTCGGTCAGGTACGTCCACAGGCGACCGTGAAAGGCGCCGTCGTCCACGGCGCGGCGGACGACGCGGAGCCCGCGAAGGACCACGAAGTCGAACGTCACGCGACCATCGAGCGAGCGCATCAGCTCGACCCCCGCCGCAGGGTCCAGCAGCATGCCCTCCTGCCGGAGCCCCTCCTCGAATGGACGAACGATCCTTACGTTCGGCAGCGCCTCGAGCGGCTCGATCAGGGCGTTCGTCGTGACCCGGCCCTTGAGCAGCAGCGTGACCGCGCAACCGGCGCCCGCGAGAACCTCGACGACCGCGGCAGCCCAGATGGCGGACCCATCGATCATGTTGAGGTTCACGTCGCCGTAGACCAGCGCGCTTCTCTGGCGGGGTCCCCGTTCGACGGTTGACATCATCACTCCGGCTTCTCCGGACCGATGGACAGGAGCCTGAGCCCCCTCTCCTCCCAGCCTCCGAGCCTGCCGTCCCGGTCGGCCAACGGGCGGTTGCCGATGAGATGGGTCGCCACCGATCGGCGGACGAGCGCCGATTCGAGCGCGATGCCACGCACGTAGCGGAAGGTGGCGCCGGCCTGGTAGCCGATCGCGTCGGCTTCTGAGATCTCCGCACCGATGACCAGATCCAGCAGGTAGGTCCCGGCGGCGCCACCGTGGCGGGGCCACTGGGCTAGCCATTGGCTATTCACGGAATCACCGAACGCCGCCCAGGTCGCCGATCCGTGCCCAGGCTGGATCTTCCGGACCTTCATCCCGGCGGCCCTGAGCTTCACGTCCGCTCCCGACGGCCACGAGCTGGCATCCTCGACGACGATCACCTCGGCTGGGGGATGGGACTGCCGAACGAGGGAGTCGACGACATACTCCCAGTCCACTCCGGGATCGCGTGACACGATGGCTGCCGCGGATCGCATGGCCCGCGGATCGGGGACGCCCGGAAGCCGCCGGGTGATCCACGAGAGCATCACGGGTGAGGCGTATCGCTCGAAGAGGATGCGCAGCAGAGGGAACAGCTCATCCATCGGAGCTGCGCCCGCGGCCAGGACGGAACGGACTGCCTCGCCCACGGCGTCTGGTTCGGAGACGAAGTCCACATGGCTTCCCATCCCCGCCAGGAGCGCCTTGTTGGGGCCGCTGACAACACGCGCGCCGCAGGCGAGCTGTTCGAGCGTACGCGGGTGGATGGAGCGGAACCCGTCGTCCACGGTGAAGGGGTTGGCGATGGAGACCAGGCGGTTCCGGAAGAGCTCCGGCGCATCGCGCCAGCGAACCGGCTGCGCGGGTCCGCCAGCCCCGACGTGGGCCGCACCGGCCGGACCGTCGGCCGACTCCGCCTCGGGCCGGGCATCCAGCTCGTGCCCGGCCAGGATGGCCAGCGCGCGCTCCGCAAGGCGGCGCTGGGCGGCGGGATGCCGCTGGCCGATGTCGCCAAGGAACAGCGGGCGCCGATTGCGATTCGGCGGAGCGCCCAGCGGGTTGAAGCGCGCCAGCTGTACGCCGCGCGTCCAGCCCAGCTCGCTGGCCGGGCTGGCCTCGGCGTCGAGAACGAGATCGAACCGAGGTTCAATGGACACGAGGCCCGCGCCCGCGCCGGATTGGCGATTGCGCACCAGCACCGCCGCACCCCCGGACGCATGGACCTGGTCGATCGCCTCGATGAGGCCCCTCATGCGCTCGATGCCCGCGGGGTCCGCGCCGAATGCCCAGGGATGCCCGGCGCCGAGTGCCAGCGCCTCCACCAGGAGGATGTCGGGGGTGGTCCGCTCGAGGATCATGCGCGCGTCGTTGGGGCCGATCGAGTTGACGATCGCGTCGGCTGCCAGCGATCCTGCCGTCGGGACCGTCAGGATGCCCGCGACGACGGGCCGTGAATGCGGTGCGGGCGAGTCGCGGCGCTTCGTGGCCCACACGGCGTTC
>Ga0136621_1000794_pt1 | contig 12668 bp, 14 predicted proteins | sample AntDryUQ445A2306_FD_104673 | JGI IMG/M metagenome (GOLD analysis project Ga0136621, IMG submission 104673) | Polar desert sand microbial communities from Dry Valleys, Antarctica - metaG UQ445A (23.06) | ecosystem: Environmental > Terrestrial > Soil > Desert | place: Antarctica: Dry Valley...
CCGCGATCTCTCGGATGGTGCGTCAGGGTTGGTTGGAGCCGACCCGACTTTCCGGTGGTCGCGGTTACTTGCTCACCGAGCGCGCCAGGCAGAGGCTCGACGACGCGGCTGCCCGGATCTACGGCACCCGTGACACCCGGTGGTCGGGCGCCTGGGACCTGCTGGTGGTGGACTCACTGCCCCAACGTTCTGCCAGGGACCGGGTCCGCTCCGGTCTCGGTTTCCTTGGCTACGCCGCATTGACCGAGACCACGTGGATCAGCCCGTTCGTCTCTGCCGAGGTCGAGGACCTGCTGAAAGCCGAAGCGGCCAGCTTCTCAAGGTTTGAGGCCCGGAACGCAGATCCACGCGCACTCGCCCGTCGGGCGTGGGACCTCGGGCAGCTCGGTGCGTCGTACGCCGCCTGGCGCGAGGATGCCTCGAAGCTCGTCGTCGAAGCGGCGTCGGTGGCCGGTTTCCCTGACTTCGACGATGCCGCGGAGCAGGCGTTCGCGGTGCGCTCCCAGCTGGTGCATGAATGGCGCAAGTTCCTGTTCACCGACCCGGGGCTGCCCGAGGAGCTACTACCGAGAAACTGGCCGGGCCATGGCGCCGCTACATTCTTTGCCGAAGAAGCCTCCCGCCTGCTGCCCGCGGCGTCCGACTTCGTCGACCGATGCCTGACGCAGGACATCGCAGTGCAGCCCCAGACAGACGGAGCCCAGCCATGACCCGGTCCGAGCAACCCCTCATCTATGCCGTGGCCGACGGGGTCGCCACCATCACCTTCAATCGCCCCGACGCGATGAACAGCCTGGACGTGGCAACCAAGCTCGCTCTGCGTGCTGCCGTCCTGGAAGCCGCAGAGGACGAGTCCGTGCGATGCGTGGTGCTCACGGGCACAGGGCGAGCCTTCTCTGTCGGACAGGATCTCAAGGAGCACGTCACGATCCTGGCGAGCACCTCCTCCGATGAGCTGTTCAAGACCGTGCCCGAGCACTACAACCCGATCGCCAAGGCGCTGGCCACCATGCCCAAGCCGGTGGTCGCGGCCGTCAATGGAGTCGCCGCCGGTGCCGGGGCGTCGCTGGCATTCGCCTGCGACTTCCGCATCGCCGCCGACACCGCGGGGTTCAACCTGGCCTTTACCGGCGTTGCCCTCTCCTGCGACACCGGAGCCTCGTGGACGCTGCCACGGCTGGTCGGCAAGGCAAAGGCTATGGAGCTCCTCTTCTTCCCGCGCACGATCTCGGCCGCGGAGTCGGAGGAACTGGGTCTGGTGACCAAAGTGGTTCCCGCGGCGGACCTGGGAGCCGAGGTATCCCAGCTTGCAGAGCGTCTTGCCGCCGGACCAACTGTCGCGTTCGGCGCCATCCGCCGCGCCGTCGAGCACTCCGCAGGTCATGACCTCGAATCCTCACTGGAGTTCGAGGCCGAGATGATGGCACTCACCGGAGCCACCCACGACCACCACCAGGCTGTGGCGTCCTTCGTCGCCAAGGAAAAGCCAAGATTCGAAGGGCGATAAGGCCGACGGCGCTACCCATGGTCCGCCAGCTCCGCCAAAGTTGTGGACACGCTGCCTGAGGGAGTGGAGTTCATCGCGCCGCTAACCGTCAGCACGCCGGGGGCGTTCCTGACGGCTGTGCAGTAGGAAGGCCTCAAGGCTGGCTGCGGACCCAGCAGTCGGCGACGTGGTCGTTGACCATCCCGGTCGCCTGCATCAGGGCGTAGGCCGTGGTCGGGCCAAGGAACCGGAACCCGTGCCGTCTCAGCGTCTTGGCCAACGCCGTCGACTCGGGAGTGGTTGCCGGCACGTCCGTGAAGGACCTCGGCGGTGGCTCGGGCTCCGGCGCGAACGACCACACCAGGTCGCTCAACGATTCGCCGAGATCAACCGCGGCGCGTGCGTTGGCGACAGTCGCCTCGATCTTGGCCCGGTTGCGCACGATCGTGCTGTCAGTCATCAGCCGGCGTACGTCGGCCTCGGTGAACGCCGCAACAGTCGCGATGTCGAAACCGGCGAACGCGGAGCGGAACGCCTCTCGTTTGCGCAGGATCGTTATCCAGGACAAGCCCGACTGGAACGCCTCCAGGCTCAGCCGCTCGAACATCTCCCGGTCATCCTGGAGCACCCGTCCCCACTCGTCGTCGTGGTAGGCGACGTACTCCGGCGCCGTACCCGCCCAGCCACATCGAACCAGGGGCTCATCCGGCGACATGCAGCCCCTCGACGCGAGCCGCCATCCTGCGCAGCGACAACTCGAACCCCTTCCGCACGAGCGGACCCACGACCTTCCAGGCGGCGGCGCCGAGCGGACCGGCCGGGACAGTGAGCCGCTCCCACCACACGAACGTGCAGCGGTCCTCCCCGCGTGCATCGACCGCGAACTCACCCTCGCCCCGCACTACAGCGCCGGTATGCATCACCTCGCACCGTCCGGAGCCGTCCGTGCCCTCCTCCCAGGCTGTGATCGTCATGGTGTCCCAGAACCCGACGGGTCCGAGGCCGGTCCAGGCGCGCACGCGTCCGCCGACCCCGCCCGCCGGGCCGACCGGCTCCACCCTGGTCAGCGGAATCCATTCCGTTTGCCTTGCCCAGTCCGTGACGTAGTCCCACACCAGCCTCGCCGGTGCAGCTACCTCGACCTCGCAGTGGACCACGGCCCGCATCAGCGGTCGACCGACGGTTCTGCGGGCGGATCCAGCTCCGCCGAGATCCGGTCCAGCAGTGCATCGACCTCCGACATCCGATAGCCGCGGAACGCTGTCGAGAAGCGAACGCGGCGAAGGTCGAGCGCGGTGAGCGGCCCGTCAGCCTGCACCCGGGAGTCGGGTCGGTCGTCGTAGACCTCGGCCATCGAGCCGCCTCGACCGGTGGCAACCACGGCGATGACGCCCATCACGAGGACGACAAGGATGGCGAAGAACCAGGTCATGGTGTCGATCGTGCCAGAGTCTCGACAGGCTCGACCACCGGCGTGCGGGCTCAGTCCGGCGGCTTGGTTGCCTCGGGCTTCTCCCCCGCACCTGGCGCCGGTGACTCCCGCTGCCGTTTGGCCTGCAGCATGATCTCGACGGCTTCGTCGACGTCATCGGTGACTTGGAACATGTCGAGGTCGGTTTCAGAGATCTTTCCGTCGGCCAGCACCGTCTGGCGGAGCCAGTCCACGAGTCCGCGCCAGTAGTCACTGCCGATCAGGACGATCGGGAACGAGGTCACCTTCTGTGTCTGCACCAGGGTGAGCGCCTCGAAGAGCTCGTCGAAGGTGCCGAAGCCTCCGGGGAGTACGACGAACCCCTGGGCGTACTTCACGAACATCATCTTGCGCGCGAAGAAGTAGCGGAAGTTGATCCCGATGTCGACGTACTTGTTGAGCCCCGCCTCGAAGGGAAGCTCGATGCCGAGGCCGACAGAGACGCCGCCGGACTCACAAGCACCCTTGTTCGCTGCCTCCATCACACCCGGGCCGCCACCGGTGATGACGGCGAAACCTGCCCGGCTGAGCGCCCGCGCGAGCTCTTCGGCCGCGGCGTACATCGGGTCGTCGGACAGGGTGCGCGCCGAGCCGAACACCGAGATCGCCGGTCCCAGCTCGGCCAGTGCGCCGAAGCCCTCGACGAACTCGGACTGAATGCGGAGTACCCGCCAGGGATCGGTGTGCACCCAGGCGGTGGGACCGCGTGAGTCGAGCAGCCGCTGGTCGGTCGTGCTCGTCTCGAACTGGCTGCGGCGCATCACCATCCGCCCCCGGTTCTTCTCGGCGGCCTCAGTGGGCTCGACGGTCGGCTCGTTCACCGGCTCACTCATTGGGGCGCTCCCAGCCAGTTCCGAAGCTGGTTCTCGACGGTCCGGATGTGCTCGAGCGGAACGAACTCTTCGGCTTTGTGGGCCAGGTGCGGGTCCCCGGGGCCGAAGTTGACCGCAGGCACGCCGAGTTCGCTGAAGCGGGCCACATCGGTCCAACCGAACTTCGGTCTCGCGACGCCACCTACCGCCTCGAGGAAAGCCGCCGCCGCCGGGACCGAGAGCCCCGGCATGGCCGACGGAGCCGAGTCGCTTACCGAGATCTCATGCCCCTCGAAAACCTCTTCCATGTGGGCGAGCGCGTCTGCCTCGGACCGGTCGGGCGCGAAGCGGTAGTTGACCGAGACACTGGCCTTGTCCGGAAGCACGTTGCCCGCCACGCCGCCGGAGATGAAGACCGCGTTGAGGCCCTCGCGGTACTCCAGACCGTCGATGACCGGCCGACGAGGCTGGTAGGCGTTCAACCTGGTGAGTACGTCGGCCGCACCGTGGATGGCGTTCTCACCCATCCAAGCTCGGGCGGAGTGGGCGCGCTCGCCACGGGTCGTCACATCGACGCGCATCGTGCCTTGGCAACCCGCCTCAACCACAGCGTCGGAGGGCTCCATAAGGATCGCGAAGTCCGCCTCCAGCAGGTCGGGGTGGCTCCGGGACAGCAGGAAGAGGCCGTTCCGCTCGGCCTCGACCTCCTCGCACTCGTAGAAGAGGAACGTGATGTCACGGTTCGGCTCCGGCATCGTCGCCGCGATCCGCAGCGCGACCGCGCAACCGCCCTTCATGTCACAGGCGCCGAGTCCGTGCAGCTTCTCGTCGTCCCGTCGCGCAGGGAGGTTGTCGTTGGCCGGGACCGTGTCCAGGTGGCCGGCAACCACGACCCGCTCGGATCGCCCCAGACTGGTGCGCGCAACCACCGTGTTGCCGAACCGGCGCACCTCCAGGTGCCCGATTGCTTGCAGGGCGACCTCGACCGCGTCGGCGATCGTCTGCTCGTTGCCACTCACGGACTCGAGGTTCACGAGGTCCTCGGTAAGCTGCGCGGCGTCCCGGGCCAGGTCGAGCTTGACGCCGGGTGGAGCCTGTCGAGACGATCCGTTGCCGGGTGGTCGAGCTTGTCGAGGCCCGGGCGTCATCCCGTCACCGGTTCGAACACGCAGAACTCGTTGCCCTCGGGGTCGGCCATCACAGTCCACGAGATCGCCTCGTCGCGCGGCCGCACCACGGTCGCCCCGGCCGCCTCCATGTCCTCGACATGAGAGTAGATGTCCCAGTGGATGCGGTTCTTCACCGTCTTGGGCTCCGGCACCGCGCCGAAGGTGATTGCGGTGAACGGGAGTCCGGGGATCCCTTCCACGCCCCACCAGTCCTCCGAGTCATGGCTCCTGGGTGTGGCCTCGAACACGTCTGCCCACCAGCGTGCGATCTCGTAGGCGTCGGTGGCATCGACGACGAGCTGGAAGAACCGGTAGTCGGGGACCTGGTCACGCAGGAACGCGCAGAACTCGCCGCCTTCGGGATCGGCCATCACCGTCCACGGGAAGCCGGACTCGTCCGCGGGGAGGACGACGGTCGCACCCAGAGCCTCGAGCTCGTCGGTCGAACCGGCATGGACGTCGACATGCACCCGGTGCTTCACGCTCTTCGGTTCCGGGACCTTGCACATCGCGATGCCCTTGCCCTCGACGTCACCGACCACGTTCCCGACCTCCTCGTCGGGTGCGAACTCGAGTCCCAGCGCACCGGCGTAGAAACGCCCGAGGGTTTCGTCCCCGTCGGTGTCCATGCAGAGTTCCTTCCATCGTGCCCGAGCGGTCATGCCGTTCCCTTCCCGCGAGATGTTCCGGCGTCCGACCCGTCTGCTGTTGGGCCGTTCGATAGCGTTGCACACGTGAGCGACAGCAACCAGCCGCCGGCCCGAGAGCCTGCACAGGGCAACTCATTGGGCCACTCCCCGGGCAACCCCCCGGAGAAGGCATGGGGTTACGGCCTGGCGACCTTTGCGAGCACCAGAGCGGGTGGGGCGGGTCCAGTCCTCGACACGTGGTACCCCTCCCCTGCCCTCGGGTCGCCAGCGACCGACGACACAGCTGGTCGCCAACAGTCGGCGGTATCGGCGTTGTCGAAGCTCGAGGGGACTGACGAGGTGCGCGGGGTGCGCCGGAGCGTCGTACCCACGGTGATCGAGGACCTGCAGGCGCCTCCCGCCGACGCCCATGACGCCTGGCTGCGCCTGCATCTGCTCAGCTCGCGGCTGGTAGTCCCGCACAGCATCAACCTGGACGGGATCTTCGGCCTGCTGTCCAACGTGGTGTGGACCAACGCCGGCCCGTGCGCCGTCGACGGTTTCGAGCAGACTCGGATGCGCCTGAAGGCTGAGGGTGCTCACGTCAGCGTGTACGGAGTCGACAAGTTTCCGCGGATGACCGACTACGTGCTGCCGACCGGAGTCCGCATCGCCGACGCGGACCGCGTCCGTCTGGGCGCACACCTCGCGAGCGGAACCACCGTCATGCACGAGGGCTTCGTGAACTTCAACGCCGGAACGCTCGGGGCGTCCATGGTGGAGGGAAGGATCAGCGCCGGAGTGGTCGTCGGCGACGGCTCCGACCTGGGTGGCGGTGCCTCCGTCATGGGGACCCTGTCCGGTGGCGGCAAGAAGGTGGTCTCCGTCGGGAGGAGATGTCTGGTCGGCGCCAACGCCGGCATCGGCATCTCGCTAGGGGACGACTGCGTCGTCGAGGCCGGCTGTTACGTGACCGCGGGCACCAAGGTCACGGTCAGGGACATGGACAGCAAACCGAAGATCATCAAGGCTGCCGAGCTGTCCGGCACCAGCAACGTGCTGTTCCGCCGCAACTCGGTCAGCGGCGCGATCGAGGCGGTTCCCAACCGGGGACGGGGCACCGAGCTGAATGCCGCACTGCATGCCAACGAGTGACCTGGCTCGGCGGCCTCGCACCGAGCTGGGTGGGGTCACACGTTTCCTCCTGGTCGGTCTCGCTGTGCTTGCCGTAGGCGCCGGGACCGGTGTCCTGGTCTACCTGGGCGTAGGACCACTGGCGGACCCAGAAAGCTGCCGTGCGGAGGTGGGTGGCGTCGTCGTCGAGCTCAGCATCGAGCAGGCCGAGAACGCGACCACCATTGCTGCAGCGGGAGTACGACGGGGGCTGCCGGCCCGTGCGGTCTCGATCGCACTCGCCACGGCGTTCCAGGAGAGCAAGATCCGCAACCTCGGCTACGGCGACCGCGACTCGGTCGGACTGTTCCAGCAACGGCCCTCGCAGGGGTGGGGCACTGCCGAGCAGATCGCGGACCCCTACTACGCCAGCAACAAGTTCTTCGACGAGCTGGTCAAGATCGACGGCTACCAGGAGATGCGGATAACCGAGGCGGCCCAGCGGGTGCAGAGGTCCGGGTTCCCCGAGGCATACGAGGACCACGCCGAGGACGCTCGTGCCCTTGCCTCGGCACTCACCGGGTACAGCCCGGCACAGTTCACCTGTGTGGTGGAGCCGTCGCCCGACGAAGCCTCCGCGGAGACCACGGGTGCCGGTGGGCTGACCCCGCGCGCCGCGGAGGTACGCCATGCGCTGGGTCGGGCCTTCGGCGAGCTGGCCTTGGGCGGTTTCGCCCCCGGGGGAGTCTCCACCGGTCACATGGAGGGCTCCGCGCACTATGCGGGACGTGCCATCGACGTGTTCGTGCGACCGGTCACCGAGGAGAACAACCGACGCGGCTGGGCGATCGCCCACTACCTCGTGGCGCACGCCGACCGGCTGCTGATCGACCACGTGATCTTCGACGACCGGATCTGGACAACGGACTCTCGGTCCGAGGACGGGTGGCGGGACTACGACACTCCATCGAGTGCGGGCGACCCGGTCGTCCTCGAGCACCGCGACCACGTCCACATCGACGTTCTCGAGCGGCAACAGTGAGCAACGAGGCGCTCAGCTGAGCCGTCGTACCGCCTCGCAGACCCGCTCATCGGTGGCCGTGAACGCGATCCTGATGTGCTCCGCGCCCCCCGAACCGTAGAAGTCACCGGGGGCCACCAGGATCCCGCGGCCGGCCAGCCAGCCCACGGTGTCCCAGCAGGGCTCGCCGCGGGTCGCCCAGAGGTACAACGACGCCTCGGAGTGGTCGATGCGAAACCCCGCGGACTCGAAGGCGACCTTCAGCGCCGTACGACGGGCGGCGTACCGCTCACGCTGCTCGAGGACATGCTGGTCGTCGTCGAGGGCAACCTTCATCGCTGCCTGTTGCGGACCCGGCATCATCAGCCCCAGGTTCTTCCGGACAGCGAGCAGCTCGGCGACCACCCCGGGGTCTCCTGCGGCGAAGGCGCACCGGTAGCCGGCGAGGTTCGAGCGTTTCGAGAGTGAGTGGATCGCGACGATGCCGCTGTGGTCACCACCGCAGACGTCGGGGTGCAGCACCGAGACGGCCCTCGCGTCCCACGAGAGCTCCAGATAGCACTCGTCGGAGACCAGGAGTGCGCCACGCTCACGACACCAGGCGACCACTTTGCGCAGGTGGTCGACCGGCAGCACCCTCCCGGTGGGGTTCGACGGCGAGTTCACCCAGACCAACGCGACCCGCTCGGGTCCGAGCGAGGTCAGAGCGTCGGTGGCCTTCGAGCGCGCACCAGCGAGCCTGGCGCCGACCTCGTAGGTGGGATAGGCCAGCTCCGGGTAGACGACCAGGTCGTCCGGACCGAGCCCGAGGTGGACCGGAAGAGACGCGATCAGCTCCTTCGAGCCGATCACCGGTAGCACGGCGTCCGGGTGCAGACCGCTGACACCGAAACGTCGGGCAAGCCAGTCGATGCAGGACCGACGGGTGTCGGCCCGCCCGGCCGTGGTCGGGTAGCCGGGTGAGTCTGCCGCCGCGTTCAGCGCGTCCGCGATGACGTCCGGAGTGGGGTCGATGGGCGTTCCGACCGACAGGTCGACGAGTCCACCAGGGTGCAACCGAGCGCGGTCACCGTGCGTGACGAGATGGTCCCACGGGAAGTCAGGAAGCCGGGCAGAGACAGGAAAAGCGGTCACTCCTGGATCTGTGGGGGCAGCGCGGCGATCAACGGGTGGTCCTTGTCGATCACGCCGAGCTTGGCTGCCCCACCGGGCGAGCCGAGGTCGTCGAAGAAGTCGACGTTGGCGTTGTAGTAGTCCTTCCACTGCTCTGGGGTGTCGTCCTCGTAGAAGATCGCCTCCACCGGGCACACGGGTTCACAGGCACCGCAGTCGACGCACTCATCCGGGTGGATGTAGAGCATCCGCGAGCCTTCGTAGATGCAGTCGACGGGGCACTCGTCGACGCAGGCCCGGTCCTTCAGGTCCACGCACGGCTGAGCGATGACGTACGTCACCTGGTCCTCCTCGCAAGTCTCCTCTTGCTGTCCAGCCTAGTATCGCGTCCTATGTTTCTCTCCCGAAATCAGGTCCACCTGTCGGAAGATCCCGTCCGGTGAACGACGACCAGCGCAGCCCGGCTCTTGGCCCGCACCTCATCGGCAGTCGGGTCGTGGTTCGCCGGATGCTGCGCGGGGAGACGGGACCGAGCGGTAGCCCTGCCCTCACCGACCTGCTCGGGGTGATGGAGTCCTGGGGCTCCGGCGTCACGACCATCCGGGTCGCCTCGGGGGAGGTGAGCAGAGTCGCGATCGCGGACATCGTGTCGGGAAAGCCGGTCCCGCCGCGGCCATCTGCACAACACCGGATCTCATCCGAGCAGGCCGAGCTCCGCGCCAACGCGTCGTGGCCGGCGATGCTCACCTCCTCGCTGGGCGAGTGGCTGCTGCGGGACTCGGACGGGTACACCGCGCGCGCAAACTCCGCGTTGGCAGTGGGGGATCCGGGCGTGCCATTCGACGCGGCCTCCGCATTGGTGCGAGCGTTCTATGCCGAGCACTGTCTCCCCGCCTGGGTCCAGGTGGTCGTTGGCTCCGGGGCGCACCGCTCCTTCGAGTCGGCGGGATGGATGCCGGCACGTCCCGGTGAGGCGGACACCCTGTTCCAGCTCGCCTCGGTGGCTCAGGCTCTGCGGGCGGTTCGCGGGGCCCTGCCGGCCGTCCTACCCGAGGTGTCGATGGGTACGACGGCCACCCCGGCGTGGCTCGCGGACGACGAACGCGCCCTGTCGCACGGGCGTGCCGCAGTGGTAGTCCTGGAGGGGCCGGAGGAGGTCGTCTTCGCCTCCGTCCCTGTCTCTGGCGGTCGAGCTGCCTCTGGCGGTCGAGCTGCCTCTGGCGGTCGAGCTGACTCTGGCGGTCGAGCTTGTCGAGACCCCGTGATCGCCAAGGGGCGAGCCGCAGCGGGCGGTGCCGCGGACGACTGGGTGGGCATCACCAGCCTCTGGGTGTCACCGGAGCACCGGCGGCAGGGGCTTGCCAACGTCGTGATGGCGACGCTGCTCGGATGGGCGGCCGAGCGCGGCGCCACGACGGCGTACCTACAGACCCGTGGCGACAACCCCGCCGCCCTCGCGTTGTACGAGCGACTCGGCTTCCGGACCCACCACACCTACCGTTACCTCGTTGCGCCGCCGTAGTCACGACAACGGGTCAGAGGCAGCCGAGGGGTGCTTGCTTACGCCTTCGTCGAGCCCTGCAGGGCCAGGAGAGCCTTCCACACGGGACTCAGCGTCAGTCAGGTCCTGCAGGGTCAACGAGGCGGCAGGTTCGGTTATGTGCTCACCGGCAGATCACGGTGTCGGACGGCGTGTACGTCGTGTGCAAGGTCTCCCTGCGCACCAGGCGGTCGCTGTCCGGCTTGCGGAAGTAGCGGTAGACGTCGACGTCGAACCCGCCATACCCCTCGTTCGGCGTACATTCCTTGTCGTCGATAGTCCGTGTGGCCGCCTTGGTGAAGTTGTAGCGCTCGGAGACGCCGGCCTCGATGTCCCATCGCTTGGTCGACCACATCTTTACCGTCATCGCCCCCTGGCTCACCGGTGAGCTGGGCTCGATGCCGGCCTGGATCAAGATCCCGTGGGGCGTGTTGTTCTTGAAGCGCAGGTCCACTAACCCCCACGCGACCGTGGCTTCGCGCCCGATCGGGTAACGGTCGATGTAGAAGGAGTGGGGCTTGTGCTCGACATCCTTGAGCCCGGCGAAGAACGCAGCGTTGAACAAGGTCGTGGCGACCTGGGACACGCCGCCGCCGAAGTCCTCCTCGTAGATCCCGTTGCTGATGATGAAGCCCTTGACGAACCCGTTCGCCGCGGTGCGCTCGCCGACCGTGTCATTGAGGCTGAAGGTCTCCCCAGGCTTGAGCACGGTGCCGTTGACCAGCTCCGCGGCCCGGCCGATGTTCGTGTTGCGGTAGTCCGAGTGCGGGTAGTACGTCGTGAACGACGACACCGCCCTGCGGATCCCGAGCTCGCGGGCGTCGGCGGTGGTGAACTCCGGCCTGTCCCTGACGCGGCTCACCTCGAGGGTCCTGTTGTTGCCCTCTGCGACGATGAGGGAGAGGAACTCGTCGGTGATCTTCTTGCGGTCGAAGGTGACGCCGTTCTTGCTGGGGATCACCTTCGGCCTTCCCTCGACCAGCTTCACCGTCGCCTCCCGCGCACCCCGCGTCACACTCCGCAACGCCGGCCGGATCCCCCTCAACAGTGCTTTGGCGTCCAGGACCGGCACCAGTTTGCCTGCCTTGTTCTCCAGGGAGATCGCGCTGGAGTACGCCTCCGGCCGCAGCACGACGCGCTCGCCGCCGAGCTCGATCACGACCGGAGCTGACATCGCTGGGTTGACGAAGTCGTTCATGGCCGCGCGGACCTCAGCCTCCGTGACCTCGGGTTCGACCTCTTCGACGGGAACCGGGACCACCCCGAGCTCGCGCAGGAACGAGTCAGCCACAACGGCCGCAGCCGCCGCCAGGTCGACGGCCTGACCAGCCTTCGGAAGGATCGGCTCGGCCCTCCCGTTCACGAAAGAGACCCTGCCCCCCTTCGCCGGCCGGTCGACCTGCGCCGCCAGAGGCGCCAGGGCAGCTTCGAGCAACGTGTCGTCGACGGTGACGACCGCGTCGTAGGAGTCACCGCCGGCGAAGTAGTCCCACATCCGGGCCGGGCTCCAGCTGCGTCCTCCCCCGGCCTGCGCGATCGACTCCGTGGCGTCGACGGACAGCCCTGCTTCCATCGGATCGATGCTGGCTCGCTGGCCAGCCGCGCTGACGATGATCGGTTCCCTGCTGCGCTGCCTGAGCCCTTGGGTGAGCGTGCGTTCAGCCGCCGCGGGTCTCAGTCCGCCGACCTTCACGCCCGCGACTGTCGTCCCGTTGGGGACCCTGTCGCTGGTGAAGTAGTAACCGGCGATGTAGAGACCCCCGAACAGCACGCTCAGGCCGAGCAGGAGGAGCACTCCCACGCGGCGGTCGTTGGTTCTCTCGCGAGACGGCTGGTCGCTCACAAGGGAAATCCTAGGTGGGGCCACCTACCGATACCGAACCGCGCGGGCCCAGCGACAAGACACCGATGGCGACCAGCACCAGAGCTGCGGCGATCATCAGGTAGCCGGGCAGGTCACCGGCCACTGCATAGTCACCCTCGGGCCTTCCCGCCAACACGAAACCGAAGACGACGAGCCACCCCGCGGCGTACGAGGACACGAGCCGTCGTACACCGGACTGCTGCAACGCCCAAGCAACGACGAAGGTCGTGGTGAGACCGAGCAGAAGACCCAGCGGAAGCTCGAGCACGCCGAAGCGGTGCACGACCACGGATGCGAGGCCGACCGTGGCGCCGACCAACACGGCCGGCAGATGTAGCGCCACGGCGACGAGCCACATCAGAGTCCGGCGAACAGGTCCGTCTCGAGTCCGTCCTCGTTGGTCGGCCCCCGCGTGCCTTTGGCCAGCCGGAAGAACTCGATGCCCCATTC
>Ga0136621_1000797_pt1 | contig 12648 bp, 14 predicted proteins | sample AntDryUQ445A2306_FD_104673 | JGI IMG/M metagenome (GOLD analysis project Ga0136621, IMG submission 104673) | Polar desert sand microbial communities from Dry Valleys, Antarctica - metaG UQ445A (23.06) | ecosystem: Environmental > Terrestrial > Soil > Desert | place: Antarctica: Dry Valley...
GCAGCGAGATGCGCCTGGCTCCAGTCGATCTGGCCAGTCTGGCGCGCGACGCCGTCGCGGAATGCCAGGCGGCCGAACCGTCGCGCGTGGTGGAACTGCACATCGCGCCCGGCTTGCAAGCCGTCGCGGATGCGCGGCTGACGCGGGTCGCAATGGAAAACCTGATTGGCAACGCATGGAAGTTTACCGGCAAGCAGCCTGTCCCGCGCATAGAAATCGGTGTCGAGCCACACGCCGGTGGCACGGCGTTCTACGTGCGCGACAACGGCTGCGGATTCGATATGGCTTACGCGGACAAACTCTTTGGCGCCTTTCAGCGTCTGCATAGCCGCGCGGAGTTCGATGGCACCGGCATCGGGCTCGCGACCGTGCAGCGCATCGTTCACCGTCATGGCGGCCACATCTGGGCGCACGCCGCGGTCGATCAGGGCGCGACGTTTTATTTCACCCTTTCTCCCGTTGACGAGGCGCAGGCAACACATGTCTGAAAAAATCATCCTGCTGGTCGAAGACAATCCCGACGACGAAGTACTCACCCTACGCGCGTTCGAGCGCCATGGGCTCGCCAACGAGATTGTCGTGGTGCGCGATGGCGCCGAGGCGCTGGATTACCTGTTCGCAACCGGGCCGTACGCGCAACGCGAACCGAGCCCGCCGACACTCATTCTGCTGGATCTCAAGCTGCCCAAGATCGACGGCCTGCAGGTGCTTAAGAAGCTGCGCGAAGATGCCCGCACCCGGTCCCTGCCCGTGGTGATCCTGACGTCGTCGCGCGAAGAGCAGGATCTGGTGGAAAGCTATTGGCTGGGCGCCAACAGCTACGTGCGCAAACCGGTAGATTTCGATCATTTCGTGGAAGCGGCGCGACAACTGGGCCTCTATTGGCTGGTGCTGAACGAGCCGTCACCACGCAGTGCATCCTGAGATGTCGCGGCCGCTGCACGTGTTGCACGCGGAGGATTCGGACGACGACGCCCAACTGATTATGCATGCGCTGACCGATAGCGGTCTTGAAGTCATCCCGCGCAGAGTGGAAACCGAGGCCGCCTACATCGCCGGTCTGGACCCCGCGCCCGATCTCATTCTGGCCGACTATTCAATGCCGCAATTCAGCGCCGCGCGCGCGCTGGACCTACTGCAACGCCAGCGTCTCGATATTCCGTTTATTGTCATCTCCGGTCATATCGGCGCCGACGCCGCCGTCGCGCTGATGAAAGCCGGTGCGCATGACTACCTTTTGAAACACGATCTCGCGCGGCTGTAACCAGCCGTCCAGCGCGAACTGCGCGAGGCGATGGAACGCGCCAGGAAACGGCGGGCGGAGATGGCGCTCAAGGAAAGCGACGAAAAACTGCGGCTGATCATGGAGCACGTCAACGATCTGATCATGATGGTGGACGCGCAAGGACGGCGGCTGTTTGCGAGCAGATCGTATCAGGCGCTGTTCGGCGATCCGGCCGCGGTCGCGGGCACCGACTCGTTCAGGGAAGTGCATCCGGACGACAAGGAGCGGGTGCGGCGCGTGTTTTGCGAAACGGTGGCCACCGGCATCGGTCAGCGCTGCGAGTATCGCATGGTGTTCGATGGGCGCGGCGTACGCTACATCGAATCCCAGGGCAGCGCGATCCGCAACGACAGCGGGGAAGTCTCGAATATCATCGTGGTCTCGCGCGACGTCACCGAGCGCAAGCAGGCAGAGGCGCGCATCCAGTATCTGGCCCACTCCGACGGTCTCACCGGCCTGCCCAACCGCACCCTGTTGAAACGAGCGCATCGGTCAGATGATCGCGCAAGACGATCGTCATGGTGATTGTCTGGCGCTGCTGTTTATCGATCTCGATTATTTCAAGACCATCAACGATTCGCTCGGCCACCAGATCGGCGACCACTTGCTGAAACAGGTAGCCACCCGCCTGAGCCGGTGCATGCGCAAGAGCGATTATCTGGCGCGTCTGGGCGGCGACGAATTCCTGATGGCGCTCGGCGGGATCAAGCGCTCGCAGGACGTCGCCTTGATCGCGCAGAAGATCGTGGATTCGATCTCGCGTTCGTACAAAGTCGTCGACCATGTGCTAAGCACCTCGTGCAGCATCGGCATCAGCATCTATCCTGACGACGGGCAGGATGTGGAGACCCTGATGCGCAACGCCGATATGGCGATGTATCACGCCAAGGAGCGCGGCCGTAATAAACACGAATTTTTCTCCCGGGATATGGACGCGCGCGCGGCGGAGCGGCTGATGCTGGGCAACGCCTTGCAACTCGCGCTGGAACGCGCAGAATTCGAGCTGCACTATCAGCCGTATATCGAGCTTGCCACGGGACGCATCGCCGGCGTGGAAGCGCTGATCCGCTGGCGCCATCCCGAGCTAAGCATGTTGTCGCCGGCGCGCTTCATTCCGCTGGCGGAGGAGACCGGCTTGATCCTGCAGATCGGCGACTGGGTATTGCGTACGGGCTGCGCGCAGATGCGTGAGTGGCAAAAAATAGGCATCGAGGATGTGTGTCTGGCGGTAAATCTGTCGGCGCGGCAGTTCCGCCAGGCCGAACTGCCCAGGCAGATCGCCGCGGCACTGGCCGACGCCGGTCTGGACACCCACACCCTGGAGCTGGAAATCACCGAGAGCATGGCCATGCAGGATCCCGAGCGGGCGCGCGAATTGCTGCTCGAACTCCAATCAATGGGCATCGGGCTCAGCATCGATGACTTTGGCACCGGCTACTCGTCGCTCAGCGATCTGAAGCGCTTCCCCCTTCGATGTCTCAAGATCGACCGCTCGTTCGTGGATGGCATCCCGAGCGAGGCCAACGATGTGGCCATTACCCGCGCAACCATCGCGCTGGCCAAGAGTCTGGGTCTTTACGTGATCGCCGAAGGTGTGGAAACGACGGCGCAACAGGTATTTTTGACTGAGGCCGGCTGCGAGCGGGCGCAGGGCTACCTGTTCAGCAAACCAGTCTGTGCCGCCGAGGTCGAAAGCTGCTGCGACAGAAATATCTTGGCGTAGAGCCCGTTGCCAGCGCAAAGGCGCGCAGCGCATGAATAAACTCCGCGACGGCGGTGCTCGCGGACGACGATTATCAATACTTTGCCACCCGGCAGCGTGCGGTCGCGGCGCCGAGCGCCAGGCAAACGCGCGTAAATATCGGTGACGACGGCCCTCCTGACGTGAACCGTTGGCCGGCCCGCCGGTCATAGATTTCGGGTATCAGGCTGTATCGGATACGCGGTATACTTAGCAATATACTAACCCGTCGGAGAATTACTTAATGGCCATACAACGTTTATCGTCCGTCACCAGTTCCGGGACGTCCGCCGCACCGCAGTCGGTGCTGGCAACCAACAAGGTTTTGCGCAATACCTACCTGTTGCTGGCAATGGCCCTGTTCACCAGTGCGGTTACCGCAGGGATCGCCATGGCGACCAACGCGCCGCCCGTCAACTGGATTCTGATGCTGGCGGTGTTCATCGGCATGCCGTTCGTGATCAACTATCTGCGCGACAGCGTGTGGGCGTTGCCGCTTACGTTCGCCTTCACCGCCTTCATGGGCTACGTGCTGGGCCCGATCCTAACGCTTTATTTGAGCCTGCCCAACGGGCCGCAGATCGTAATGGCCGCGTTTGGCACCACCGCGGTCGCGTTCGTGGGTCTGTCGGCTTATGCCATCGCCACCCGCAAGGACTTCAGCTTCATGAGCGGATTCCTGATGGTGGGCCTGCTGGTGGTGCTGGCCGCGATTGTCGCCAACATCTTCCTGCAGATTCCGGCGCTGTCGCTGACCATCTCCGCCGCCTCGGTGTTGCTGATGTCCGGCATGATCCTGTTCGACACCAGCCGCATGGTTAACGGCGGCGAAGACAACTATGTGGTCATGACCGTATCGCTGTTCGCCAATATCTATGTGATGTTCCTGCACCTGCTGAACCTGTTCTCGGCATTCAGTGGCGAAAACTAGGTCGGCAAGACCCGCAAATGCAATCGAAGCCCCGCCACAGCGGGGCTTTTTTTTGCCTGTTGCTGTTCGTTACACTTTCGTCATGGTGGCAGACGACGGCGCCAGCATAGCGGTTTACTGCACGGAACCCGCACGTGCAGCGGAAGGCAAAGCGCTCGCCGCGCGGCTCTCGCTGCCGCTGACCGACACCGCTGCAATCAAGGTCAACTACCTCCTCACGCTTACCGGGCAAATGCTGGAGCTAAGACAATTAAACGTCGACGCACCAGGACCCGTTTACGCCGACTTTGTATCCGGCCCATTCGGTTACCGCAGAGTCCACGGGCCTGGTGTGAGACAGCTACTGGCGCGCGCGGTCGGAATCAAGGCCGGTTTCAGACCTTCCGTGACAGACGTCACCGCGGGTCTGGGCCGCGACGCTTTTCTGCTGGCGTTGCTGGGTTGCCGCGTGTCCATGATCGAGCGATCTCCGCTTGTTCACGCCTTGCTGGCCGATGGCCTGATGCGGGCGCAGGTCGCATCTGATGCGCATGCGGACAGCCTTGATCGACTGACCCTGACGTGCGCGGACGCGAAAGGGGTGCTGGAAAATCTCGCGGACGCGGATCGGCCGGATACGGTTTATCTAGACCCGATGTATCCCTGCCGGGCTCGCTCGGCGCTCAACAGCAAGGACATGCGCGCCTTGCGCGCGCTGGTCGGCGATGATGAAGACGCCCCCGACCTGCTGACGACGGCGCTCAGTTGCGCCCGGCGGCGCGTGGCGGTAAAACGACCGCGCCTGGCGCCGCCGCTCGTGGGGCCGCCACCGATGTTTCAGCTCAAGGGCACATCGACACGCTACGATGTCTACACCGCACGGGCCGGGGAGCGCACGGGCTAGTCCCTAAAATTCTCGAACTGCAACGGTTGATCGATCTTCTCCTCGCGTAACATGCCGATCACCTGCTGAAGATCATCGCGGCTTTTACCGCTGACCCGAAGCTTTTCGCCCTGAATCGAGGTCTGAACCTTGAGCTTTTTGTCCTTGATCAGCCGGACCAGCTTGCGCGCGAGTTCTGCGTCGATGCCGCGCCGCAGAGTGACGAGCTGGCGGGCCCGGTTGCCGCTCTCCTCCACCTTGCCTTCCTCCATGCACGCCACGTCCACGCCACGCCTGGCGAGTTTCTGCGCGAGGATATCCAGCATCTGCTTGAGCTGAAATGCCGCCTGCGCCTGCAAGGTGATCACGTTGTCCTCGCGCGTGAGGCTGGCATCCATGCCCTTGAAGTCATACCGATTTGCGACCTCGCGGCTGGTTTGATCCACCGCGTTGGCGACTTCGTGCAGATCCACCTCGGACACCACATCGAACGTTGGCATGGTTGTTACTCCGTACAATCCTGTAAGTTAGACTTAGGAAAGAAGCCCTTACTCGCAAACCATCATGCTTAAAACTTTTGTATTGCTCGGCGGCATCAACGCTCTGCTGGCCGTCGTGCTGGGCGCTTTCGGCGCGCATGGCTTGAAGCAGCAGCTAAGCCCCGAATTACTCTCCATGTATCAGACCGGCGTCGATTACCACATGTGGCACGCGCTGGGTCTGGTCCTGATCGGACTGCTCGGCGCGCATTACAGCGGCAGCGCGATGCTCACGTGGGCCGGGTGGCTCATGCTGGCCGGTATCCTGATCTTCTCTGGCAGCCTGTACATTTTAAGTATCACCGGCGTTCGCTGGCTTGGCGCGATCACGCCTTTCGGTGGGCTGGCGTTCATCGTCGCGTGGGGACTGTTGATCGTCGCCGTGTGGCGCGCGTGAACGTTGCGTTCAATTACACCGACAAGCCGTCGCGTGCTCACGGCGCCATCAGGGTTGATCCGTTCATGTAAGCTTGCAGGGCTTGTGGAATGCGAATACGGCCCTCAACGTCCTGAAAGTTTTCCATGACCGCGACCAGGGTACGGCCAACCGCGAGACCGGAGCCGTTCAGGGTATGCAGCAGTTCGGGCTTGCCAGTGTCTGGGTTGCGCCAGCGCGCCTGCATGCGGCGCGCCTGGAAATCGAGAAAATTGCTGCACGAGCTGATCTCGCGATAACGATCCTGACCCGGCAACCAGACCTCGATGTCGTAGGTTCTGGCCGAGGCAAAACCCAGATCGCCCGCGCACAAAGCCACCATCCGATAGGGTAGTTCCAACGATTTAAGAATTGCCTCCGCGTGGCCGCTCAGCGCTTCCAGCGCCGCCCACGAATCGGCAGGCCGTACGAACTGCACCAGCTCCACTTTTTCGAACTGGTGCTGGCGGATCATGCCGCGCGTATCCTTGCCGTAGGAGCCCGCCTCCGAGCGGAAACACGGCGTGTGACAGACATATTTGAGCGGCAATCCAGCGGCCTCGATGATCTGGTCGCGCGCCAGATTGGTGACGGGCACTTCCGCCGTAGGCGTCAGGTAATAACCGCTGTCGCCCGCCAGCCTGAACAGATCGGACTCGAACTTCGGCAATTGGCCGGTGCCGGTCAGACTTTCGGCGTTGACGATATACGGCACGTAGACTTCCGTATAGCCGTGCTCGCGGGTTTGCATGTCCAGCATGAACTGGGTCAGCGCGCGGTGCAGCCGCGCCAGCGCGCCACGCATCACCACGAAGCGCGAACCGGTGATTTTGCCCGCCGCCTCGAAATCCATGCCGCCCAACCGTGCGCCAAGCTCAACGTGATCGAGCGGCTTGAAATCGAACCTGCGCGGTTCGCCCCAGCGACGGATCTCCTGATTGTCGCTTTCGTCCCGGCCGTCGGGCACGGCATCGTCGGGCACGTTTGGCGTCGCCAGCAGCACGCCTTGCAACTGCGCCTGCACGTCGCGCAAGCTTTTTTCGGCGGCTGTGAGCTGTTCGTTCAGGCGCGCGACATCCGCGCGCAATGGCTCGATGTCGATGTCTTCGCCGCGGGCTTTGGCCTCGCCGATGCGCTTCGAACGCGCGTTACGCTGGTTTTGCAGATCCTGCGTGGCGATCTGGGCGCGCTTGCGCTCGCTCTCCAGCGCGTTCAGCGCGTCCACGTCGAGCCGGAAGCCGCGCCGCGCGAGCGCCGCCGCGGTGGCGTCCAGATCGGTCCGTAGTCTTTTTGGATCCAGCATTAAGGTCAGGTCCGCATCGAATCGGCGCCAAAGGTTATCACACGCGCGGCGCCTATCCCGAAAGCTGCCTGCCCATCAGCAGACCGCCCCAGGTGGCGACCAGGCACAACGCAAAATTCAGGGTCGAGTTCGTCAGGCCTTTAGCGATTTCACCCTGCTCCAGCAGATTCAGCGTCTCGATGGAAAGCGCGGAGAACGTGGTAAAGGCGACAAGCCCGCCAATGATAATTCCGGCGCGCCACGCGGGGCTTATGTCGAAACGATCCACCAGCAGCACGCTCAACAGCCCGATCAACAACGAGCCCAGCACGTTAACAGTCAGGGTGCCATAAGGAAATCCACGCCCCAGCAGGCTATGCACGCCCATCGTGGTCCAGTAGCGCAACAGCGCGCCCAGCGCACCGCCCGTGGCGATCAGCAATATTTGAGACATATGACCCTCCGATGACGCTTGCCGCGAAAGCGTAACCTCGACCGCCAGCGCGAGCAAGCCGGCGGAGACCGCCGGCGCATAAACACAGGTTGACCTTCGCACATGACTGGAACACGCTAGCGGCATCATGAACGACGCGTTACATCCAGGTTTACAAAAGGGGGCCGCAAAAACAAACGCGGCAGCGCTGGCGGCGCGTTTTCGCGCGCTGTTACCGCCGGAGTCGGTGCTGACAGACGAGGAAGACCTGCGCCCCTACGAGTGCGACGGGTTGTCCGCTTATCGCCGCCTGCCGATGATCGTGCTGATGCCGGACAATGTGGAACAGGTGCAAGACATCATGCGCGTTTGCAGCGAGCACAAAGTCCCGGTGGTCGCCCGCGGCGCGGGCACCGGGCTTTCCGGCGGCGCGCTGCCGATTGTCGAGGGCGTCCTGCTGAGCCTGACGAAGTTCAGCCGCATTCTCGAAATCGACGTAGCCAACCGCTGCGCCACTGTGCAGCCGGGTGTGCGCAATCTCGCCGTCTCCGAGGCCGCAGCACCACACGGACTTTATTACGCGCCCGATCCGAGTTCGCAGATCGCCTGCTCGATCGGCGGCAACATCGCGGAAAATTCGGGCGGCGTCCATTGCCTGAAATACGGGTTGACGGTGCATAACCTGCTGGCGCTCAAAGTCGTCACCGTCGATGGCCAGTTGCTGACCATCGGATCAAAGGCGCTGGACAGTCCCGGTTACGATTTGCTGGCGTTGATGAGCGGATCGGAAGGTCTGCTGGGCATCATCGTCGAAGCGACTTTGAAACTATTGCCGAAACCTGAATGCGCCAAAGCCATGATGGCCTCGTTCGACACCGTCGAAGACGCCTGCGACGCGGTGGCCGGGATCATTGCCGCGGGTGTCATACCGGCGGGACTCGAGATGATGGACAACCCGGCCCTCTGTGCCGCCGAGGATTTTGTGTACGCGGGCTATCCGCGTGACGCAGCGGCCATGCTGCTGTGCGAGCTGGATGGCACCTTGTCCGAGGTCGAGGAGCAGATCGAGCACGTGCGGGACGTATTACAGGAACATCGCCTGTCCGATTTGCGTATAGCGCAGAATGAGCAGGAACGCGCCTCCTTCTGGGCCGGGCGAAAAGCGGCATTTCCGGCGGTGGGCCGCATCTCACCGGATTATTATTGCATGGACGGCACCATTCCGCGCAGGCAACTGGCGCATGTACTCGCGCGCATGACCGAGCTTTCCGAAGAGTATGGCCTGCGCGTAGCCAACGTGTTTCACGCCGGTGACGGCAATCTTCATCCGCTGATCCTGTACGACGCGAATGTTCCCGATGAGCTTGAGCGCACGGAAGCCTTCGGCGGCAGGATTCTGGAACTGTGTATCGAGGTCGGCGGCACCATCACCGGCGAACACGGCGTGGGGATGGAGAAGATAGGGCACATGTGCGTACAGTTTCGCACCGATGAGATTGAGCAATTTCACGCGGTCAAGGCCGCCTTCGACCCCGAGCGATTACTAAACCCCGACAAAGCCGTACCGACCCTGCACCGCTGCGCGGAGTTTGGCCGCATGCACGTGCATCAGGGTCAGCAAACGCATCCCGATCTGCCTCGCTTCTGATCGGTAAGGCAATGCAAGGTGGATAAAGCGCAGCGTATCCATCGATCACTGAACGCACTAATTGCGAGGAGCAAAGTGACGAGGGATCTTGCTTGTACCGCGTAACGGATTTCCCCAATTTGATCAAAAATGGTCACAGCAAGATTTCTCGCCAAGTTTATCCCGTTCGCTAGCTCAGGGCAGGCTCTGAACACAGTGAAGGGCTCGAAATGACGCCATCGATAGTCCCTGACGCACAGACGCAGGATGTCAGCGAGGTGCTCATCGACGCCGTGCGCGACGCGTTCAAGCAACGTACGCCGCTTGTCATTCACGGCGGCAAATCCAAGGCGTTCTACGGCCGCGCGGTCGAAGGAGAGCCGCTGGACGTGAGCCCGCATCGCGGCGTCGTAAACTACGAGCCGACCGAACTGGTGCTCAGCGCGCGCGCCGGTACGCGGCTAACCGAGATCGAAACCTTGCTCGTCGAACAGGGGCAAATGTTGCCTTTCGAGCCGCCCCATTTTGGTGAACGCGCCACCATCAGCGGCTGCGTGGCAGCGGGACTGTCAGGCCCCCGGCGCCCATATGCCGGCGCCGTGCGCGACAACCTGCTCGGTGTAGTGATCGTCAACGGGCAGGGGCAACGGCTGAAATTTGGCGGCGAAGTGATGAAAAACGTCGCGGGTTACGATCTGTCCCGATTGATGGCAGGCGCGCTCGGTACCTTAGGCGTTCTGTTGCAGGTCTCGTTCAAGGTGTTGCCTACCCCCAAGCGCGAGACAACGCTGCTCAGGACTCTCGATTCAGAACGCGCGATCAAAATCATTAACGATTGGGCCAGGCGCCCGTTGCCCATTTCAGCGACCTGGCACGACGGCGATTGTTTGTATACGCGGCTTGCGGGCGGTCATAGCGCCATCGACGCCGCCGTCCGGCAGCTCGACGGCGAACCGCTGGACGACGGCGACGCGTTTTGGCGCGGGATACGCGAACAAACCGCGCCGTTCTTTGCCGGCGAGACGCCGCTGTGGCGGTTGTCGGTGCCGCCCGCGATGCCGATGTTAGACTTACCGGGCGACTGGGCCATCGAGTGGAACGGGGCACTGCGCTGGCTGAAAACCGACGTGCCGGCCAAGGACATCCGTACCCGAACGACCGCAGCGGGCGGTCACGCGACCTTGTTTCGCGGCGGCGACCGCGCGAGCCAAGTGTTTCAACCGTTATCGTCCGTGTTAATGGCGGCGCACAAACGGCTGAAAGCGGCCCTCGATCCGGCCGGCATTCTCAATTCAGGACGGATGTATCACGGCCTGTAATTCGTAGGGCGCGCTGTGCGCACGCGGGCCCATCATTCGCGGCGTACCCCATTCGTATTGCACGGTTCGCACGGCGCACCCTACAGCCTGTTCGATGGATAATGAGTAATCATGCAAACCAATCTCGCCGAATTTATCAAGTACACCGAGCAAGGCAAGGAAGCCGACCGTATCCTGCGCACCTGCGTGCACTGCGGATTCTGTAACGCCACCTGCCCGACGTTTCAGTTGCTGGGTGACGAACTCGACGGCCCGCGCGGGCGCATTTATCTCATCAAGCAAGTCCTGGAGGGCGACCAGCCGACGCGCAAGACGCAGTTGCACCTCGACCGCTGCCTGACCTGCATAAATTGCGAGACCACCTGCCCCTCCGGTGTCGAGTACGGCAAGCTGGCCGATATCGGGCGCGAGCTGGTAGACGAGCGAGTCGAGCGCAGTCTGTTCGAGCGGGTTCAGCGGCGCACGTTGCGCCTGGTGATCCCCTACCCGCGCCGCTTTACGCCGTTGCTGCGATTCGGCCAGTTCTTTCGCCCGCTGTTGCCCGGCGTCCTGAAAACCAAGGTTCCGCCACGGATCAAAGCGCCCGCCTGGCCGCAAGCAATACACGCACGCAAAATGCTGATACTGGAAGGCTGCGTGCAACCCGCGATCTCGCCGGCCATCAATGCGGCCACAGCGCGCGTGCTGGACAAGCTCGGCATCAGCGTAGTTCGCGCCAAAGGTGCCGGCTGCTGTGGCGCGATGAGTCATCACCTGACCGCGCACGATGAAGCCAAACGTTTCATTAAACGCAACATCGACGCTTGGTGGCCGCACGTCGAGCAAGGCGCCGAGGCCGTCATCATGACCGCCAGCGGCTGCGGCAGCGTGGTAAAAGATTACGACCGAATTCTAAAAAATGATCCCGAATACCGCGAAAAGGCCGCCAGGGTGTCTGAACTGACTCGGGACTTAAGCGAAATTCTGCGCGACGAAGATACCGACCGGCTCAAACCCGCAAATCCTTGCCGGATTGCCTTTCACCCGCCGTGCACCCTCCAGCACGGCCAGCAGATCCAGGGCGTCGTGGAAAAGATCCTGAAGAATTCGGGCTTTGAACTCGTGCCGGTTGCCGACAATCACCTGTGCTGCGGCTCCGCGGGAACCTACTCGATCCTGCAACCCAGGCTGGCGCAGCAATTACTAAAGGGCAAGCTCGAAAATCTGCAAAAAGGCGAACCCGAACTCATCGCCACCGCGAACATCGGCTGCCTCGCACATCTGCAGACCAAAGCCAAAGTGCCGGTGGTGCACTGGGTGGAGCTCCTCGCCAAAACTTGAGCTTGGCAAGGAAATGCTCCTTGCCAAAGTAAGGATTATGGCTAAAGTAACGTTGCCGACGCCTCTAGCGGACCAATACGGCATTCGTCCAGGCGACGAGATTCAATGGGAATCAGCTGGCGAAGTCATCCGCGTCATACCGCGCTCATCAATTGCGGGGCAGGTTGGAACGCCCGATCTTGCCATGCGGCTCAGCCTGTTCGATCAAGCCAGCGCCCGCCACCAGAACCGTCAGAAAGGCGCGGAGCAAACGACATCCGAGGCTCGCGGCTGGACGCGCGAACAACTGTACGATAATGACGGCGCTAATTGACACCAACATCCTGGTCTATCGCTTCGATTCTCGCTTTCCACACAAGCAGCGCATCGCGGAATCTCTGCTCAGGCAAGGAATTGAGCGCAATGACATCCGCGTTCCTCATCAGGCCATCATTGAATTTGTTGCCGCGACGACACGCCCGCTAAGCACGGGGCGCTCCATCCTCACGCCGTAAGACGCGCTGCGTGAAGCCGAAGAGTTTGATGCAGTTCAGCGTGCTCTATCCCACCGACGGCGTGGTAAGGACCGCGCTGCGAGGCGCGCCCGCCTATCGATTGTCATGGTTCGCGTTGGGATTGCCGATGACCAGGGTCAGGATCGAGTTGCCGTTGGTCTGAATAGTGGCCGGGCTGAACGACTTCGTAATCGTCGGCGGCTCATCCGACACCGTCAACGTCGCGGTATTCGATGGCGCGCCGGCGGTGGGGAATTGCATCGCGACGTAGGGTGGATAAAGCGAAGCGTATCCACCTTGTTCGTTCGGTGGATTGCGCACACCATCCGTGGCGTGCGCCCTGGCGGGCCAGCAAGAGCTGTCCAAAATCTTTCCAGAAGATTTTGTCGCCGCTGCGCAC
>Ga0136621_1000798_pt1 | contig 12634 bp, 13 predicted proteins | sample AntDryUQ445A2306_FD_104673 | JGI IMG/M metagenome (GOLD analysis project Ga0136621, IMG submission 104673) | Polar desert sand microbial communities from Dry Valleys, Antarctica - metaG UQ445A (23.06) | ecosystem: Environmental > Terrestrial > Soil > Desert | place: Antarctica: Dry Valley...
TCGTGGAGCTGGCCCGCAACATCAAGTCGGAGAGTCGGAGTCCGGGCAGCGCCTATTATCGGGAACCCGCGCACATCAAAGCTCAAGATGAAGTCGGCGTTCGTTACTACGTGGTCTTGTCGGTCCAGGACCAGCCCGGAGTGTTGTCTTCGGTCGCAGGAATGTTTGCACACCATGGCATTTCCATAGCCAGCGTGCGGCAGGAAGGATTCGGCGAGCAAGCGTCTCTGGTGTTGATCACCCATCATGCTACCGAGGCGCAGCATGCAGCGACCTTCGGCGATCTCGAGCAGCTTGACGCGGTGAAGAGTGTCGGGTCGAGGATGAGGGTCGAGGGGACGTCCGAGAGTTGAGTGGCCCTGCCGGCAGTGGAGGGGGGGCATGAACGAGCGTGCCCTTGCGGTGGCGGGGGCGAGGGGTGTGATCAAAAGATATTTCGACCACCTCCCCGTGGGCCCGGCCACCCCTATCGTAACCCTGGACGAAGGGGACACACCTCTTATCTACTCGGCCAGACTGTCGGAAGAGTGCGATGCGGACGTGTGGCTCAAATGGGACGGACTGAATCCCACCGGGTCATTCAAGGACCGCGGCATGACCGTTGCTATTTCCAAGGCGTTGGAGGAAGGTTCCAACGCCGTGCTGTGTGCTTCCACGGGCAACACAAGCGCCTCCGCGGCGGCATATGCGGCACGTGCAGGGATGATCTGCGCGGTCCTTATTCCCTCCGGCAACGTTGCGCTGGGCAAGCTGGCTCAAGCGCTTATACACGGAGCTCGCGTGATCGAGATCGACGGCAACTTCGATGAGGCGCTTGGGTTGTCGCAGGAGATGGCCCGCTCCCATCCCATCACGCTGGTTAACTCGGTCAACCCCTACCGCATCGAGGGTCAGAAAACCGCCGCGTTTGAGATTGTCGAAGCCCTGGGACGAGCTCCCGACATGCATCTCATGCCTGTTGGTAACGCAGGCAACATCACTGCCTACTGGCGCGGCTATACCGAAGCCCATGCCGCCGGATGGATACGCGAGCTGCCCGCGATGATCGGATGGCAGGCCGGTGGGGCTGCCCCGATCGTGACGGGGAAGGTCGTCAAAGACCCGAAGACGATCGCAACAGCGATCCGGATCGGCAATCCCGCCTCGTGGAACGGAGCCACCGAGGCCGCTCGCCTCTCCGGCGGGAGCATCGGCTCTGTCAGGGACAAAGAGATCCTCGAGTCTTATCGCTCCCTTGCCGCCGAGGGGATCTTCGTCGAGCTGGCCGCCGCCGCCGGCGTCGCCGGACTTCGGCAGATGCATGCGCAGGGAAGGATCCAGCATGGCGCCACGATTGTCTGCGTGCTCACCGGGCACGGCCTCAAGGACCCGGATTGGGCGGTCGCCACCGCTCCCAGACCGCCACGGGTCGCCGCGGAAGCCGGGCCTATTTTGAGATCGCTCGATCTGGCATGATGCAGCCATGACGCTGCCGGCACGAATTCGAGTTCCCGCGACCGTGGCCAATCTCGGTCCCGGATTCGACGCGCTCGGAGTGGCGGTGCGAATGCACCTTGAAGTGGACATCGAGCCTCGCCGGGACTCCGTCGATGTCCTCGTGGAGGGTGAGGGCGCCGAGCAACTGCCGCTCGACGAGAACAACCTCGTCATCCGCTCGATGAACACCTTTTTCGATCAGGTCGGACGCAGGCCGCCCGGTTATGCCGTGCGGATCAAGAACCCCATTCCCCTTGCTTCGGGACTGGGCTCGTCGGCCGCCGCAGTGGTTGGTGGTCTGTTCGCGGCCCGGGCGATTACCGGGCGAAGTATGCCGCAGGCGGAGATCATCGAACTGGCCACGGGACTCGAGGGACATCCCGACAATATCCTCCCGGCGTTGCTCGGGGGAATGGTGGTCTGTTATCGGCAGGGCAACAACGGGGCCCTAAGGCACTTCAGGCTGCTCCCGAGCGACCGGCTGGTCCCCATTCTGGCGGTGCCGGGCCGCGGGTTCGCGACCGCAGAGGCGCGCGCCGCCCTCCCGGGGGACATTGCCTTTGCCGACGCTCAGTTCACGGCATCGAGAGCGGCGCTTCTGGTGGCGGCCGTCTCCGCCGGGGCTAGCTCCGATGTGCTGGCTGAGGCTATGAGCGACCGCCTTCACGAACCTTCACGGCTGAAGCAGATGCCGGAGACGGATGCGGTTCACGGAGAGCTGCGGGACGCCGGCCTGCCTGTGGCGCTGGCCGGTTCCGGCCCTTCGCTGATCGTGATGGCCTCCAGACCAGAAACCTCGACGCGCGCAGAGCAGGTCCGGCGGATCTGCCGCAGTCGCGGTGCGGGATGGCGCGTCTTTGTAAGCGAATGGGAGCCGGAGGGTGCGGCAGTCCGAGCTTGACCATCGGGCCACCAAACGCGAAGAAGGCCCGGGCTCGACACGACCCGGGCCTTCTTTTGTCTTCTCGGTACGCAGCTACGCTTTGCGACTCCCTGCATGCGTGTCGCTGTCGTCGTCACGATCCGTCGCCTCGGTGTGAGAAGTAGGCGCCGGCCGGGTTTCCGTACGCGTTTCATTCTCCCTCTGAACCGGTGTCCCTGCGCCGTCGGTGCGGCCGGCTTCGTAGCTTGTCCTCTCGGCGATCTCGCGCTCTTCGAGCTTGCTGTGCCAACGCTCGCCCAGCTTGCCCCCCACTGCGCCACCCAGGAACATCGCAATCAACATGCCGATGCCGATCGCGGTTCCGATTTCGGCCAGCTCCCCCAAGGGAAGCCCCAGCTCTTGAACTCCCTGTGCATCCTGGGTGTTGACCCCGGAGATATTGGTGGCTACCGCGGTTGCGATGGCGCCCAACACAAGAAGTAGAGCGATCGCAAGGAGGGGCACCAGGATGCCGTTGGTCAGTCCTTTGCCTCGCGCCATGCGGCCCGCGGTGTATCCACCCCATAGATAGGAAAGAAATTGGGCGATCACCAGTCCAATGCCGGCGCCGATGCCGGCCTCAACCGCCTCGGCGCCCGACGGAATTCCTCCTTCGGAGATTCCCAGTACGGAAAGGACCCCTCCGATGATCGAAGACAACAACAGGAAGGCGCCGAAGGCGACGACTACCCCCGTGAGGATGGACCAGAAGGAGACGCCGCCTCTGGCTCTCTCCACGGTGACACTATTGGTATCCGTCCCGGTGGGATTCTGACGACTGGACATCTCTGATAGCCTCCTAGGCTTAGACAGGTGAAGCGTTGCTTGTGGACCAAAATCTAGGGTTCCCCGATAAGCGCGCCCCTAACCCTCTGGTACTTGGAAGGCCCCGCCCCCTGCGCTGTCTAGTCGTCGTCGATGGTGAGCACTACCCACCTGTGGTCGAGGCGGCCATTCAAAGCCTCCGCCTGGAGGGCCGGGAGGTAGTCGCGGTGGTGATGGCCGGAGGACGGGAGAAGCTACCCGCCACCGGTGTTGCCTCGATTGGGGGGGTCGCCGTCAGGGGCGGCCACCCGGCCGCCGCGCTTGGACGGGCGATCCGGGAGCTGTCACCCGAACTGGTGGTGGATCTCTCAGACGAACCCGTCCTGGACTATCGCCGCCGGCACGAGCTCGTGTCGATTGCCCTGCTGCACGGCGTGCCCTACGAAGGGGCCGACTTCTATTTCTCACCGCCACCCAGGCCCAAGTTGGCAAGCAAGCCGACCGTGGCGATCATCGGGACGGGCAAACGCTCGGGAAAGACGGCCGTGGCCGGTCTGGCCGCTCGCAGCTTGGCCGCCGCCGGGCGCAGTCCGGTAGTGGTCGCCATGGGACGGGGGGGACCGGCCCGGCCTGAGGTCTTGAGGGGCGATGCCCTCGACCTCGCGGCCACCGACCTCCTTGCCTGGGCGGACGCCGGGAAGCATGCCGCGTCCGACTACATCGAGGATGCACTCCTGGCGCGGGTGCCAACCGTCGGATGCCGGAGGTGCGGGGGTGGGCTCGCCGGAGGCGTTGCCATCTCGAACGTGGCGGAGGGCATCCGGCTGGCCAACGACCTCCCCGGCGATCTGATGATCCTCGAAGGGTCTGGTTCGGCGATTCCTCCCGCCCACGCCGACGTTACGGGCCTCGTCGTGCCGGAGTCGGTCCCGGACGAATACCTGCTCGGATACCTCGGTCCCTACCGCCTGTTGCTCAGCGACTTCGTATTCGTTACAATGGGATCTGCCCCATCGGGTTCGAACTCCCGGGCTTCCACCGTGGCCTCCCTGATAAAGAGCGTGCTGCGCTCGCTTGGGAGGCAAGATCGACGGGACGAACCCCGCATAGTTTGCACAGTCTTCCGTCCTACCCCCACCCGTTCCGTCGAGGGGGCGGCGGTCATGGTGGCTACAACTGCCCCTGAAGAAGCCGGGGGTTCCTTGAAAAAGCACCTAGAGGAACATCACGGATGTCGTGTAACCGCAGTGATTCACGCGTTGGCGGATAGAGGAAGGCTCAAGGGGGAGCTGGAAGCCGGCAGGAACGGTGCAGAGGTGCTGCTCTGTGAAGTGAAGGCGGCGGCGGTTGACGTCGCAACGAGATGGGCGCTCGAGGCGAGAATGGAAGTGGTCTATTTGGACAACGTGCCACACGGCATCGAAGACGACGACCCCGTCGCGACCCTCCTATGGGCGGGCGACCTTGCCATGAGCCGATATCGGTAATCGGTAAATAGGGGATTAGAACGACATGACGGTTGCAAGGCGGCAGCACTTCTTTCTCGCAGACCGAGGTCATGGCTTGCCTTATTCGAAAGGCTTGGCGGCGGCATCGCTCATGGTCACAGGGCTAACTCCGGCGCGCTCATACGTGGTGGCAAACAAGGTGGAAGAGGAGTTGAAGTTGCACCCGGCCGGCAACTCGACTCCCTCCTATATGAGAGAACTAACCCTCGAAGTGCTTGGCCGTGAGGCGGGTAGCAAGTACGTCGAGGCCTTCCTCAAGTGGGAATCGGTTGCGGAGTTGGATGGCCCGTTGATCATACTGATCGGCGGCGCCACCGGGGTTGGGAAGTCGACGATTGCTACGCAGCTTGCCACGCGCCTCGGCATCACTCGTGTGGTGTCGACGGACGCAGTCCGGGAGGTATTGAGAAGTGCCTTCACGGCCCAGATGTTCCCCACCCTCTATTCGTCCTCTTTCGAAGCCGACAATGCGGTCCGGCAGCCGATTCCCAACTCAGGGGACCGATTGATAATCGGCTTCCGGGAGCAGGCGGCCGCCGTGGCTGTTGGTGCTCAGGCGTTGATCGACCGGGCGGTGGCCGAGGGGACCGACATGATTCTCGAGGGGGCTCATCTCGTACCCGGATTCCTCCAGAGCGTCGATAGTGAGGAAGCGGTTATAGTCTCCTTGGTCATAACCGTGGACGATGAGCAGCTCCATCGGGACCACTTTCACCGGCGGTCTCGGGAAGCACGTCCGAAAGATCGTTATCTAGAGTCCTTCGACAAGATCCGTCGAATCCAGAGATACATGGTGTCTTCGGCTCTGATGCGAGAGGTGCCGACGATCGAGCATTGTGACGATGTCGACGCAACGCTTTCCAAGATCATCGACCACGTACTTACCAGAGCTCTTAAGACAGTGGAGCAAGGAACTCGGGCGGGATCGGAAGAGCCGGTACGTCCGGCAGCCGAACCACTAAGCTTGGGAGGAAGGCAGGAAGATATTGCACATGAAAGCATTTCGTGAAGCACACATCAGGGGCGCCCTGTCGCCTGACGATTACAAGGCGACAGGAATGAATGACCCCCATCTATTCATCCTTTGGGAGGGGTTTCGGACGGCAACCGCCGAAGCTTCTTCCTCGATGCAGGAGGCATAAGTGGCCGACACGTTGGACCGCTCGATCTTGGAATCCAAGGCCGTTGTCGAGCTCAAGCAGATCGCCAAATCACTTGACTTGAAGGTCGGCGGGCTGAAGAAGGCGGAGATCGTCAACATGATCGCCAGCACCGGCAACGGAAAGAGCTCCCCACCCAACCCGGCGGTGCAAGAAGTCCTTCCCGAAAGGGAGGCTTCCCCCGCGCAAAGCGCGACTACATCGCAGCAGCCCGCCCCGGCGGGTGAGCCCCGGCGCGAGATTGCTCCACCGCTCGAAGTCGCCGTCGCAGGTGAGGGGACCCAGCCGGCGGTGGAACCAACCGCTGCGAGCAACGGGAGTGGCGCCAACCCTTCACCCGGCAGGGTGGATAACAGTGCAACGGACGAAAACGATACCAGTGGCGATCGTCAGCAGAGACGTCGCCCTCAAGGAAGGGATACACGCTTGCGGCCTCGTGAGAAAGCCGACCAGCGCGACAGCAAAGGAAGAAGACGCCGTCGGGGCCGCGGAAGCGGGGGCGGTGGGGGCGGTGCAATTCCCGCCTACGTGCGCGATGAACGATGGGAAGATCTCGAGGCCGAGGATGACGCCTCGGCGGAGATCAGGACGGGCATCCTCGACCTCCTTCCGGAGGGCTACGGGTTCCTCAGGACGAGTGGATATCTCCCCGGGGACCGAGATGTGTACGTCTCGGTTTCACAGGTGCGGCGATTCCACCTCCGCAAAGGCGATGAGATCATGGGATCGGTCAGGTCCCCGAAGGAGTCCGAGAAGTACCAGGCGTTGCTGAAGATCCGAAAGATCAACGGCGATGAGCCGGAGGCGGCGCAGCGCCGGCCGCGGTTCGCAGATCTCACTCCCTTGTACCCACAGGATCGGCTGACGCTCGAGCAGCTCGAGCAGCCACGCCTCATAACCCCGCGCATCATCGATCTCATTGCCCCCATTGGGAAGGGGCAGCGCGGCATGATCGTCAGCCCGCCCAAAGCCGGCAAGACGACCGTCATGAAGGAGATAGCGAACGCCGTCCGCACGAACAACCCGGAAACGTATCTGATCGTCCTTCTGGTGGACGAACGGCCCGAAGAGGTCACCGATATGCAGCGCTCGGTGGATGGAGAGGTCATCTACTCGACCTTCGACCGACCCTCGGACGACCACATCCAGGTGACCGAGCTGACGCTCGAACGAGCCAAGCGGTTGGTCGAGATGGGCCGGGACGTCATGATCCTGCTCGACGGAATAACCCGTCTCTCCCGGGCATACAACCTTGCAACCCCAGCCTCCGGGCGTATCTTGTCCGGCGGTGTCGATTCGACCGCCCTCTATCCACCAAAGCGGTTCTTCGGAGCGGCGCGCAATATCGAGTTTGGTGGTTCGTTGACCATCCTTGCTACAGCGTTGGTCGAGACAGGATCGCGAATGGACGAGGTCATCTTCGAGGAGTTCAAGGGCACAGGTAACTGGGAGCTGAAGCTGGACCGCAGGATGTCCGAGAAGCGAATATTCCCGGCCATCGACATCCAGGCTTCTGGGACGCGCAAAGAGGAGCTGCTCCTTACGCCCGAGGAGCTCCAGCTGGTTTGGCGGCTGCGGCGTGTCCTGCACGCTCTTGCCGACGGAGGAGCCCTCGAGCTGCTGATCGACAAGATGAAGGCGACTCTGGGCAACGTGCAGTTCCTGCGTGAGATCGCCAAGGCGCCCGTCAAGGGGGATTAATTCTTGCTGGGTTTAGGTTGGCCTGAATGGTTGACCATCGTCGGACTCGTGGGCGGCTTGATCGCCACCTTCAAGATAATGGCCCGGGCTTCGGTCGCCTACGACAGAGCACGCAAAGCCAGAGAGCAGCGAGAGGAAGAACTATGAAACAGGGAATACATCCAGACTACGTGCAGACACGGGTGACTTGCTCGTGTGGCAACAACTTCGTGACCAGATCGACGCAGCCGGAGATGCACGTCGAGCTGTGCAACAAGTGCCACCCCTTTTACACCGGCAAGCAGAAGCTCGTCGACACCGGGGGCCGGGTCGAGCGCTTTCAGAAGAAGTATGCGAAGAAAGGAACTCAGGCTCGCGCCGCCACGCCGGGCGCCGAGCAGAGTTAGGTGGGCCATCCGGCTCCTACCAAGAAACCGTCCATCGGCGGACAGGCTGTGATGGAGGGTGTGATGATGCGGGGCCCGGCGTCGTGGGCGGTTGCCTGCCGCAAGCCCGATAGCACCATTGCAGTCGAGTCACACCCCCTTCCCACCCTTGCCCAACGTCATTCGTGGCTCAAGTGGCCGCTCCTGCGGGGGTGCCTGGTGCTCGGCGAGTCCCTTGCTATCGGCCTCAAGGCACTGATGATCTCAGCGAGCTTTGCGCTTGAGGACGAAGATGAAGAGGAACAGCTCTCGGATCGGCAGCTCGGCTGGACCATGGGCATTTCCATGGTGGTGTTTTCACTCATCTTCATCATGCTGCCGGTCTTCGGGACACGCCTGGTCGAGTCCTTTGTCGGGAACCTATCGAGGGAACGACCACTTCTGTTCAACCTCATCGAAGGTGCGTTGCGGCTTGGCATATTCGTCGGGTATCTGCTGCTCATCAGCCGCTTCAAGGACGTCCGGCGCGTCTTCCAGTATCACGGCGCCGAGCACAAGACCATCTACGCGTATGAGAATGGTGATCCGTTGATCCCGCGTGAGATCGATGACAACTACTCCACCCTGCACGTGCGTTGCGGAACCAATTTTCTGTTCATCGTGCTGTTCCTGACGATCGTTGCGCACTTCTTCATCGATCTCGTGGTTACGGGGGGCTTCCTTCTGAGGATCGGCGCGCGCTTGCTTGCGATCCCGGTCCTGGCCGGAATCTCCTACGAAGCCATAAAGCTGGCCTCCAGGAATGAACGCTCGCTGGTGTTTCGGATCTCGATGCTGCCCGGGCTGGCCCTCCAGAGGATCACCACGAAGCCACCGTCGCTCGACCAGATAGAGGTGGCGATCGCGGCGATGCAGGCTGTGGCTTTGCCCACGGAGCCGCAAGAGGGCGCGACGGATACTCCGGTCGCCTGACCGAGAGATCGAGGACGCTTAGATCCGGCACGGTATCCTTCAGAAGGTTCCCTTTTTGACCGCCCTGCCGACTGCGGAGGCATTCAGTGGAGCTCCCACAGGCTCGTCTCGAAACTATGGAGGCCAGGTTCGAGCAGATCGAAAGACTGCTGTCCGACCCGGCAATCGCGGCGCGCCCAAATGATCTGCGCTCCTTGGGCAAGGAGCACTCGGACCTCAAAGGCACGATCGAGGCTTGGCGCCGCTATCGCACAATCGCCGATGACCTCCGGGAGGCAAAGGCAATGCTTCGCGGCTCACAGGGCGAAGAGCGTGCCTACGTCGAGCAGGAGATTGCCTCGAACGCCCGCACTTACAACGAGCTCCAGGAACAGATCGCGGCCGCCCTTGTGCCCAAGGATCCGAACGACGATCGAGACGTCATCGTGGAGGTCCGCGCCGGGGCCGGAGGCGAGGAGGCGGGGCTGTTTGCGACCGAGCTATTTCGCATGTATCAGCGTTATGCCGAGACCAAGGGATGGAAGAGTGAGGTTCTCTCCTCGAGCACGAGTGGTGTTGGGGGATTCAAAGAGGTGACCTTTGCCATCAAAGGACGGGGAGCGTATTCACGACTGAAGCACGAAGCCGGGGTTCATCGTGTCCAGCGCGTGCCCCAAACCGAATCGAGCGGGCGGATCCACACGTCGGCGGCTGCGGTGGTGGTTTTGCCCGAGGCCGAGGAGGTGGAAGTCGAGATCGATCCGAAAGACCTCAAGATCGACGTTTATCGCTCGACCGGCCCCGGAGGTCAATCGGTGAACACAACGGACTCAGCCGTACGGATCAAACACCTTCCGTCCGGCGTGGAGGTTGCCGTCCAGGACGAGAAATCGCAGCTGCAGAACAAGGCCAAGGCCCTGCGGATTTTGAGGGCCCGCCTGCTTCAGGCGAAGCAGGAGGTGCAGGACCAAGCCATGTCTCAGGAGCGGCGTTCGCAGGTCCGCACAGCGGATCGTTCAGAGCGCATCCGGACCTATAACTTCAACGAGAATCGAGTGACCGATCACAGAATTGGATACACGGTGCACCGGCTGGGGGAGATTCTCGAGGGCGACCTTGACGACCTCGTTGACGCGTTGGCGGCCAGCGAACGCACGGAGACGCTGGTCGGTCCGGCCTCCTGAGCACCATTCGTGGATTGGTCGCCCGGGTGAGGCAGGCACTTGCGGACGCCGGGATCGAATCGGCGGAGCGCGAGGCCCGGTGGCTGGTCGAGGCAGGGACCGGGCGGGCGTGGACCGACTTGATCGCCGGCTCCGGCGGGATCGAGGTGGCGCAAGAGCAGCGCACCCTCGAACTCACTCACAGGCGGGCCCTCGGTGAGCCCCTCCAGTACCTCACCGGGGTCGCAGGATTCCGTCGTCTCGATGTGGCGGTTGGGCCCGGGGTGTTCATCCCGCGCCCCGAGACGGAGCAGGTCGTCGACCGGGCGCTGGCGCGCCTCCCCCGGGGCGGGATCGCCGTCGACATCGGCACGGGGAGTGGTGCGATCGCGCTCGCGATTTCGCAGGAGAGGCCCGACGCCGATGTGTGGGCCACCGAGATAAGCCTTGAAGCGTCTTCGTGGGCGAAGAAGAATGTGTCCGCTCTGAACAGCGCCGTCCATCTGGTGTCGGGCGACATCTTGGAAGGACTGCCCTCATCTCTGAGAAGGCGGTTCGATCTTGTGGTTTCCAACCCTCCTTACATTCAGAGCGCCGAAGCCGAACGACTGCCCGACGTTGTGAAGGACCACGAACCCGGGGTCGCTCTTTTTGCGGGCGGCGACGGTCTCGGAGTCGTCCGACGGATTGCGTCCGAAGCGAGGGACTGGCTCAGAGAGGGAGGTTGGCTCGTGCTCGAGATGGGGGCCACCCAGGGGGATCAGGCGGTCGCCCTGGTCGAGGGGTTCGGATACGCCGAAGTCTCGGTGGAGAAGGATCTCGCAGGCCGGGAACGAATCGTCGAGGCCCGCCGCTGAGCTCCATGAGGCCTGCGTTGCAGGCACTCAGGCGGGGGCGCCCGATCGTGCTGCCCACGGACACGGTTTACGGAATCGGGGTCATGCCCCAGGTTCCCGGCGCGGTGGAGCTTCTCTTTCGAGCCAAGAGCCGGCCCACTTCCAACCCACTGCCCGTTCTGGGTGAGAGCGCCGAGGCCCTGGCCGGTGTCGCCTGTCTCGACCGGGCGGCGATGGAGCTCGCACAGAGATTCTGGCCCGGCCCGCTCACCTTGGTACTCCGGCGTGCCGAGGGCTGGGCCCACGACCTCGGAGGCACCGACCGAGCTACCGTCGCCGTGCGGGTTCCGTCATGCGGGATTGCCCGGAGGCTGCTCGCGCAGTCGGGCCCTTTGGCGGTGTCGAGCGCCAACCGGTCCGGCGGTGCCCCGGCGACGACCGTTGCCGAGGCCCGGAAGGCGCTGGGGCGCTCTGTCGAGGTGTACATCGACGGCGGGCACAGGTCCGGTGCGCCCTCGACCGTGCTCTCACTGGTCGGCGCGCCGGTGGTTCTCCGGGAGGGAACGATCCCTGCCTCCGACCTCCGGAGGTAAACCGAAGCGCAAAGTGTGGTCGAAAATGGCCGCTGGGCGTACGTTTTCGACCAAAGTTTCCGGGAGGCCGGGTTGCAGTCGACAGGGTCAAGCACACAGAACGGGCGGGGCGCACTGAGGAAGAGCATGCTCGCCTCACTGCGCGGCCATTGGAACGAAAGCGCAGGCTACCAGCGCTTCGTTTACGGCGTGGGGGTTCTCTTCTTACTGAGCGGGATCTGCCACACTGCCGTGTTCTGGATGGATGGAGGATCATGGAGCGGACCTGTCTCATGGCGCAAACCCATTTCGTTCTCTTTCTCCTTCGCCCTCATCTCTTTCTCCCTCGCCTGGGTACTGTCGTTCCTGCCGAGACGAGCGGTGTGGGGTTGGATCGTGATGGGTGTTTACGGTGGTGCGAGTGTCGTCGAGACAGCATTGATTGCGATGCAGACATGGCGGGGCGTCGCATCCCACTTCAACTCCGAAACCGGGTTCGACGAATTGGTCTTCGCGTCGATGGGCGTCATGATCGCTCTTGTGTTTGGAAGCATCGTGGCGATCACAGTCCGGACCTTCAGGTTTCTCGAGGCATCCTCCAGCTTCGCCTGGGCGATAAAGAGCGGTCTTCTACTGCTGATCGCAGGCCAACTACTGGGCGGGTTGCTAATCCGAGAGGGTTTCCGGCAGGTGGAGGCCGGAGCGGCTTCGTCGCCGCTTATCTTTGGTTCGGCAGGCGTGATGAACGTGCCTCATGCGGTGTCACTGCATGCGCTGCAGGTCCTGCCGCTTCTGGCCTGGCTTGCCATGTTCACACTCTGGGACGAAACGAGGCGAACCAGGCTAGTGGTTGCTGCAACGGCCGGTTACACAGGTCTCGTCTTCGTCGGCATCGTCCAAGCCCTCGGCGGGCAATCCCCTCTGTCGTTCACCCTGATGATGGCGCTGGTTTTCTGGATAAGCGCCGCCCTGCTGCTCGGGCCCTTTGCCGTGATCGCCGCCGAGCTCATGCGTGAGCGGACGGGCGGGCGCGAGGCACCCGGTCTGCGAGGAGTTCGCGGCTGAACTTTGGTCGAAAACGTTCACTGGGCGCACGTTTTCGACCAAAGTTCGTCCTTCAGCCCGGCTGCGGGCGCGCCGGGATCCTCAGGCCGGCCATGCCGCCGTCAACCTCCAGGGCGGTGCCGGTGACGAAGCTCGAGGTCGGGGCGGCAA
>Ga0136621_1000801_pt1 | contig 12614 bp, 13 predicted proteins | sample AntDryUQ445A2306_FD_104673 | JGI IMG/M metagenome (GOLD analysis project Ga0136621, IMG submission 104673) | Polar desert sand microbial communities from Dry Valleys, Antarctica - metaG UQ445A (23.06) | ecosystem: Environmental > Terrestrial > Soil > Desert | place: Antarctica: Dry Valley...
CGCTGGATGGGACGCGACACGTGCCGCGAGGCAAGGACGCAGGGAGCGCCAATATGCAGGCATATTGGCGCGACTGAGGACGCCGCATCGCGGTGCGTGGTGCGTGCCAGACGGCCTGATCCACTTTTTTGGACAGGCCCTTAGGCCCGAGCGTGGCCTGAGAAGAGCGGCGACTCGCCGAGGTGCCGGAATCCGCGGCCAAGACGTCGATCTCCGAACGGTCCCCGGCGAAACTCGCCATTGACGAGATCCGTGGTGCGCTCCTCGAGACCCTCCTCGATCATGTCAGCCCGCTCTCGCGAAAGGCGGTCGGCGGCGACGGCGGCGTCGAGCTCTTTTTTCGCCGCACTCACCATGGCTTGAACGAGACCGTCGACGGACTTGCCTTCTGCCTTCGCCACCGCGGCGAGCGTCTTACCGTCGCGAAGCCGCTCGCGGAGCGCGTCCTCGGTCTATCCGAGATAGGACGCTGCAGTTCGCAGCCCTGCGTGGTGGCCGAAGTGCCTCGGCCCTCGATCGCCACCAAACCGCCCGAAGCCGCCCAGAAACGGCACTGCTCCGGACTCGATCCGCTTCTCGAGCTCCGCGCCCTGCTCTTCGGTGAGCTCGCCGGCGTCAACTGCCTCTTGAACGCGATTCTTCAACGCTTGCTCGAGCGCGTCTTCGAGGGCGCTCGGCTGGACTCCCAGCACAGCGGCAGCGTCGTCGATGACTGCTTGGCGATCCTCGTCCGATCCGAGCACACGGGATCCGGCAATCGCGGCGGAGGCGCCGAGAGCGACCGCGAGCACGAGTGCCACGACCGAGCCGGCAACGAGTTTGTCCTTGTGTGTTTGTCCATGCCCGAAGATGAGACCAGAGGCGTCTAAGACGGGCTAAGACGAGACTAAGAACTCGAAGCGAATTAAATCTCGGCCGACGAACCGTCACTTTCTGGCGCTAGGAGAGCACTTCGCCCATGGCCACGCGCGAGCGCCGGAGGCGCAGCGTCATCCGCGTTCCTCCTCCGTCGGCCTGCTCGGCGACGACCTCGCCGCCGTGCGTCTCGGCGACCTGGCGAACGATGGCGAGCCCGAGCCCCGACCCTGGCATTCCGCGAGCGGACCGAGCACGGTAGAAGCGGTCGAACACATACGGGAGATCCTCGTCGGCGATCCCCGGCCCGTGATCACGAACCGATACCTGCCCGTCGCGCACGGCGACCTCGATCTCGCACCCGGGCGGGCTCCACTTGGCTGCGTTGTCGATGAGGTTGCCGATCGCACGGTCGATCGTCGCAGGCACGCCCTGAACGACGGACTCCTCGAGCATCGTCTTGAAGGCCACGCTGGGCCGGTTCCGCCGCGTTCGCTCGATTGCTTCCGCGGCAACGAGATCCAGACGTACCTCCTCCGGCACAGCAGTCTGCTGCTCGGCTCGGGCAAGCTCGATCAGCCCCGCGATCAGCGTCGTCATCTCGCCGAGCTGCTCGATCACGTCGGAGAGAAGCCGACCGCGCTCCTCCGCCGGAAGCGCGCGATCCCCGGCCAGCACCTCGATGTTTGTCCGGAGGCTCGTGAGGGGTGTCCTCAACTCATGCGACGCATCGGCCACGAGCTGCCGCTGAGCGCGATTCGACTCCTCGAGACCGGCGAGCATCGTGTTGAAGCTCGTAGCGAGGCGACTGAGCTCGTCGCGGCCGCCGAGCTCGATGCGTTCGGAAAGATCTCCGGTTTCGGTCACGCGCTCAGCCGTCTCCGTCAGTCGACGCACAGGGGTCAGCGCAGCGCGTGAGACGACCAACCCGAGCGCGGCGGCGATTCCGATTCCCGAGAGCGCGATCACGATGAGGAAGAGTCGGATGCGCGAGAGCGCCGAGTCCATCTCGGTCAGCGGACGCGCGATCTGAACGGCGAACCCGGGCTCGTACGCGATGGACAGCACCCGGACGTGCGTCCCCGCGACCGTCGTCTCCGAGATGACCGAATCCCCTCGCATGCCCGCGCTCGCGAGCGCCAGGGCCTCGTCCGAGACGGGTAGCTCGACATCGTCGTTGAGCTGGCGTAACGCATCCCCGTTGGACTTGACGACCTGAACCAAGGTGTTCGGCTCGCCAAAGCCCGGTCGAATGCCGAGGAAGGACTCCCCGTTTCGCAGAGGGATCTCGGACAGCGGAATGCGGAAGATCTCCTGCGCGCGTTCGTCCAGCGTGTCGTCGATCTGGGTCTGGAGCTCGCCACGCACGACGAAGAACACCACCACGGATGCGACGACGACCGCCAGCGCGACCGCGGCGGCGGCGCCGATTGCAGTCCGCGCGCGGAAACTCATGGGCCGCCTCGCGGCCCATGAGTGTGGAGGGGTGTGGGGAACCGGGAGGTCTCCCACGCTCTGAGAAGAAAGGGGGCTCGCGGGGGAAACATGGTTTCTCCCGCGACCGCGAGCCGCGAGCGAGCGGTGCTCATAGGTTCTCGCGCAGGGCGTACCCCACGCCTCGAACCGTGTGGATGAGACGAGAGCCTCCGCCCTGCTCGGTCTTCCTCCGCAAGTACCCGATGTAGACATCGAGAGAGTTCGAGCTCGGGCCGAAGTCGTAGCCCCAGACACGCTCGAAGATGACCGAGCGTGTCAGGACCTGGCGGGGATTACGCAGGAAGAGCTCCAGGAGCGCGAACTCGGTTCGGGTGAGGTCGATGAGAACACCCGATCGCCGCACTTCACGTGTACCCGGATCGAGGTCGAGATCGGCGAAGCCGAGCGTGTCGGCGCCGCCGCTGTCGCCGTTCCCTAGGCGTCTCAGGAGCGCGCGCAGGCGAGCAAGCAGCTCGTCGAGCGCGAACGGTTTCGGGAGGTAGTCGTCGGCTCCCGCGTCAAGCCCGGCTACACGGCTGTCGATTTCCGCGCGAGCGGTCAGCATCAGCACCGGAATCTCGTTCCCGGCTCGCCGCAGTCGGCGACACACCTCGAGCCCGTCGGCGCCGGGCATGAGGATGTCGAGTATGACGGCGTCCGGCTGCGGCTCGAGCGCGAGCCGCCGAAGCGCCTGCTCGCCATCCTCAGCGAGCTCGACTCGATAGCCCTCGAGCTCGAGCGCGCGCCGCAGCGAGTCGCGAACGGCTCGCTCGTCGTCGACGACCAGGATCTCCATCGAGCGCATTGTGCGCTCTCGTCTTCCCGCGCGGAGCTGGTCTTACCGACTTCTTAGGCGGCTTTCAGCGATGGCTCATCCGCCTTGTGCTGCTATTGGTTCACCTCCACACGAAAGGACGCACCGTGAATTCCACCCGCAGCCGTACACCCATGTTTCTCGCCGGCCTCATCGCCGCGCTCGGCCTCGGGGTCGGGCTGGGTGCCGCGGCCTATGCCGTACTCTCCGACGATTCGACGACCGTCGTTCGCCAGGTGACCGTCTCGGACTCGGAGCCGGCCGCGACCACGGGCGGCCTCTCGATCGGGGAGATCTACGAGCGCTCGCAGAGAGCCGTGGTCGAGATCACCGCGTCGGCCACTCAGTTCAGCGGCTCGCAATCGTCCCAGGGATCGGGGTTCGTCTTCGACGAGGGCGGTCACATCATCACGAACCAGCATGTGGTGGAGGGCGCAAGCTCGATCTCCGTTCGCTTCTGGGACGGCTCGTCACGCAACGCCCGCATCGTGGGCACGGACCCTTCGACCGACCTCGCGGTGATCGACGTCAATGCCCCGGCGTCGTTCCTCGAACCACTTCGTCTGGGCGACTCGAGTGCTGTCGATGTGGGAGACGGTGTCGTCGCCATGGGCAGCCCCTTCGGTCTCGAGGGAACGGTGACGAGCGGCATCGTGAGCGCGCTCCACCGGCAGATGACCGCGCCGAACAACTTCACGATCACGGACTCGATCCAGACGGACGCGGCGATCAACCACGGGAACTCCGGCGGGCCCCTCGTCGACCAGCGGGGTCGGGTAATCGGTGTCAATGCCCAGATCGAGAGCGAGTCGGGCGGCTCCGACGGCGTCGGCTTCGCCATCCCCTCCAACACCGTGCGTTCGATCGTCATGCAGATCATCGCGACCGGCGAGGCGGAGCACGCGTACCTCGGAGTTTCCATGATCACCGTCCCGGAGGGCGCAGCGATCACCGAGGTGCGGGCGGACACTCCTGCGAAGAAGGCCGGCCTGCGCGAGGCGACGGGTACGCGGACGGTCAACGGCCAGAGTGTTCCGTCCGGCGGTGACGTGGTCGTCGAGCTCGACGGTGAGTCGATCTCCACCTCGGCTGAGCTCCAGAGCGCCGTGGATGCGAAGCAACCCGGAGACGCCGTGTCCCTCACGGTGCTCCGCAACGGCAAGCGGCGGACGCTCGAGGTCGTTCTCGACACGCGCCCCGAGCGCATCCCGTAAATGGCTGAGGGTTGGCAGAGCGTGCGGCTGGACGAGATCGACCCGATTCCCGTGGTCGAAGGAACGCTGCTCTGGCGTCCCGTGCGGCGGACGCTCGATATCGGCGCGTTCGGCATCAATGCCTATACGGCACCGGCCGCCGGTGACGACGTCGTCGAGGAGCACACGGAGAAGTCCCTTGGGCACGAAGAGATCTACGTCGTGCTGAAGGGGCGCGCGACGTTCACGCTCGACGACGAGACGCTCGACGCGCCCACGGGAACCGTAGTGTTCATCCGCGACTCGGGAGTGAAGCGCCACGCTCGTGCGGAGGAGCCGGACACCTCTGTCCTGGCCGTCGGCGGCCCGCGTGATGCTCCATACGAGCCATCGGCCTGGGAGCACTCCTTCGCCGCTGAGAAGCACCGCGTGTCAGGCGATTTCGAGGCGATGGCGGTCGAGATCGCCGTTGGCCTTGAGCAGCACTCGGACGACCCGGGCTTGCTCTACAACCTGGGTTGCGCGGAGGCGCTGGCGGGGCGTTCGGAGGATGCCTTGGAGCACGTGTGCCGTGCGCTCGAGCTCAAGCCGGAGTGGGAGGAAATGGCTCGCAAGGACGAGGATCTCGTCACCCTGCGCGAGCTACCCGGCTGGCCGCAGGGCGAGGTCAGGACGGTGTGACCCGATACGAGTCGAAGACCGCGTCGAGGTTTCTGAGCGCGGCGAGGAGCGACCTGAGCTCCTTCACGTCTCCCACCTCCGCGGTGTACCAGTTGCGCGCCATCCCGTCCTCGACGACGCCTCCGTAGGAGACGATGTTGGCGCCGTGCTCGGCGAAGGTCCGAGCAACGTCTTCGAGGAGCCGCGATCGGTCCCAGGCATCGACTGCGATCTGCACGAGGAAGCTCGTTGATGCACCACCCTCCCATTCGACACCCGTGAACCGCTCCGGGTTTCGCTGAAGGGCCTTCACGTTCGGACAGTCTGTGCGGTGCACCGTGATCCCGCGGCCGAGTGAGATGTAGCCGAGGACGGGGTCACCCGGAACCGGCGTGCAGCACTTCGCAAGCCGGACGAGAACGTCCTCCACCCCCGGAACGGTGATCCCGAGCCGATCCGACGAGACAGCGGTCCGCGCACGCGACGGCTTTGTCGTGATAGCCGGCTCCGCGGCGACCTCGCCCGTCTTCAGCCGCTGGATGACCTTGTTGACGATCTGGCCCGGCTGGAGCTTGCCGGCGCCGAGCGCGACGTAGAAGTCCTCCGCCTTCTTGAACCCGGTCTCCCGGATCACCTGGGCGAGCACGCTCGAGCCCTGGAGCTTTCGGTACGGGAGCTTCTGCGCCTTCAGCGCCTGGTCGAGAAGCTCGCGACCCTTGGCCTCCGTCTCCCCGCGTGTCTCCCGCTGGTACCACTGCCTGATCTTGTTGCGAGCGCGCGAGGACCTCGCGACCGCGAGCCAGTCGCGCGAGGGGCCCCGGCCCGTCTTCGAGGTGAGGATCTCGACAAACTCGCCGTTCGTCAGCCGGTAGTGGAGCGGGACGATGCGGCCGTTCACCTTGGCGCCGACCGTTCGATGACCGACGTCGGTGTGAACCGCATACGCGAAGTCGATCGGCGTCGCACCCGAGGGGAGCACCTTCACCTCGCCCTTCGGTGTGAAGACGTACACCTCGTCGGAGAAGAGATCGGTGCGAAGCGTGCGCATGTACTCGCTCGGATCCTGCTCGTCCTGCTGCGAGTCCATCAGCGACTTGACCCAGACGAGCCACTCGTCGTCGGCCTTTGCGCCCGCACGGCCGCGCTTGTACAGCCAGTGCGCTGCAACGCCGTACTCGGCCTCCTCGTGCATCTGGCGCGTTCGCACCTGGATCTCGAGCGGTCTCCCCTCCGGCCCGATCATCGTCGTGTGCAGGGAGCGGTAGCGGTTCAGCTTCGGCATCGCGAGAAAGTCCTTGAACCGCCCAGGCATTGGCTTCCAGAGGGAGTGAATGAGACCGAGCGCCGCGTAGCAGTCGCGTGTCCCCTCCTCCCCGGTTCGCTCGCAGATCACGCGCAGCGCAGTCAGGTCGTGGATCTCGTTGAACTCGCGTCCGCGCTTGGCCATCTTGTCGTAGATCGAGTACAGGTGCTTCGCGCGGGCGGTGATCTCCGCGGGGACATCCGCCTTCAAGAGCTCCTCGGCCAGCAGCTCCGCCGCCTTGTCGGCCTGCCCCTCACGATCGTCGCGCTGGTCGGCGACCATCGCCTTGATCTCCGAGTACTTCCGAGGATGGAGGATCTGGAACGCGAGGTCTTCGAGCTCCCACTTGAGCGCGTGGATCCCGAGCCGGTGGGCGAGCGGCGCATACACCTCGAGCGTTTCCCGTGCCTTCTGCGCCTGCTTCTGCTTGGTCTGGTACTCGATCGTCCGCATGTTGTGCAGACGGTCCGCGAGCTTGATCAGGATGACGCGGACGTCCTGAGCCATCGCCACGATCATCTTGCGGTAGTTCTCGGCCTCCGCCTGCTCACGGCTCTGGAAGCTGATCCGCGTCAGCTTCGTGACTCCTTCCACCAACTGCGCCACCTCGGGACCGAACTCGGCCTTGATCTCCTCGAGATCCGCGCCCGTGTCCTCGACGACGTCGTGCAGAAGCGCTGCTGCGATCGTCTGCTCGTCCAGGTGTAGCTGGGCGCAGATGCGGGCGACACCCAGAGGGTGGTAGATGAACTCCTCGCCGGAGCGCCGCGTCTGGCCGCCGTGCGCGCGTTCGGCGAAAGAGAACGCTCTCCGGAGAAGGTCTCGGTCGACCTCCGGGTTGTACGCCTCGACCTCTGCAATCAGCTCGTCGACGAGATGCTCGTCATGACGCCTGGCGTCGAGGACAGTCATGGTTTCAGTGTACTGAGCACCTTTCGCGAGTCCTCTCGCGGCGAAGGAAGGCGTCGTCAAGTGTGGAAATCGAGGCTCTCATGGGTCCGATTCGCCGCTGGTTCCGGCAACGCATCGCCCGACGGCTCGCAGTCGTCATGCGAGACGCGCTCGTACCCTGATTCGAGCTCACGCAGCTTCGGGAAGCGCGACGGCGGCCTCGCGTACGAGCAGGGCGCGAAAGGTCTCGGACTCGAGCAGCTGCCGGCGACGGCGTCCAGAGTCGACCTCCAGTCCAAGCTCCGCGAACACGTTCCGCGCCTCCTGTGTCCAAGCGCCCTCGCCTGCGCGCCAAAGGGCAGCGAGCCGTTCGCGAAGCGCTTCGTAGCCTTCCGGCGTATCGAAGAGTCGGCGCACGATGAGCTGCGGCGCGATGGTCCCGTTCCAGCGATTCTCTTTCAACCGGCAGGCGACGTCGAAGAGGCCGGTCGCGCGGAGCCGGTCAAGCTGGGAGCCCTGACCGAAGGCGATCGCGCTCCCTGCATCTCGTCCGTTCTGGCGTACGCGGAAACGCAGGTGCTTGCCCTCGCCAACCGTGGCCGGCTCGAACGGCTGCGCGGCGGGAACCAGCAACGTGACGTCGGGGTTTCCAAGTCCGAACGGAGCAAGCCGATCGAGCTCATGAGCGAGCGGGAGCGTAAGCTCCTCGGCCGAGACGACTGCGTCGACTTTCGTCACCGGGTACAGGTCCTCTTCGGCGAGACTGGCATCCGCGTGCGCCGCGAAGGCCTGGGCGAACGCTTCGATGCTTGCCTTCTCGATCGAAAGCCCGGCAGCCGCCCGGTGACCGCCGAATCGCTCCAGGTGCGAAGAGCACGCCGACAGCGCGCCGTGCAGGTCGAAGAGCGAGACCGACCGGCCGGAGCCCTTCCACCGGTCCTGGGATCCGGTGATGAGGACGACTGGTCGACTGAACCTCTCCACGAGCCGCGAGGCCACGATCCCGATGACGCCTTCGTGCCAGTCCTCGCACCAGAGGACATAGCCCCGTCGCCGGCGTTCTCGTTCGGGCAGGGCCTCCACGAGAGCGATCGCCTCGCGCAGGATCCGGTCCTCGACCGCCTGGCGATCACGATTGAGATCCTCGAGCTCAGATGCGAGCTTCTTGGCCTCGTCGGGATCGTCGGTCAGGATCAGCTCGAGCGCGGCGTCCGGCCGGCCGAGCCGTCCGGCGGCATTGATCCGCGGAGCGAGCCGAAACCCGACCGCGCCGGCTTCGACGGCCGCTGGATCGACTCGCGCGCTCTTCATCAGCGCCTGCAAACCCGGTCGGCGCGTGCGCGCGAGCGCCAATAGCCCGCAGGCGGCGAGCGCGCGATTCTCGTCGACGAGCGGAACGACGTCCGCGATCGTGGCCAGAGCCACGAGGTCCAGATTCCGCTTCAGCGCGGGGTGCTCGGCGCCGAGCAACGCCTCGCCGAGCTTGTAGACGACCCCAGTGCCGCAGAGCTCGGGGAAAGGGTACGAGGATGGACGTGTCGCGACGATGGGGCAATCGGGCAGCGTCTCACCGGGTCGGTGGTGATCGGTAATCACGACCTCGAGCCCGAGTGCCTTCGCCTCCGCAACCTCGGCAACAGCGGTAACCCCACAGTCGACCGTTACCACCAGCCCGACTCCGTCCTCGGCGAGCTTGGCGAGCGTCGCGCTGGAAACGCCGTACCCCTCCTCGAAGCGGCTGGGAAGGTGCCAGACGACGTCCGCGTCGAGCTCGCGTAGGTAGAGGACGGCGAGAGCGGTCGCGCAGATCCCGTCGACGTCGTAGTCCCCGTGCACACAGATGCGCTTGCCTGCGTCGATCGCCGCTCGGATGCGTTCGATCGCGAGCACCATATCGCCGAGCAGGAACGGATCGTGGCCGGGAAGCTCCGCGTCCAGAAAACGGCGAGCGCGCTCAGGATCGTCGTAGCCGCGGCGAGCGAGCACGGCGGCGGTGACCTCGCTCAGCCCGAGCTCGGTCGAAAGCGCCGAGACGTTCCCGAGGTCGAGAGGATCGATCTTCCAGACGCCGGTCACCGTGTTGACGGTACGGACGCCGCCGGACGGCTCCGCGGCGCGCCAACGTGCGGGTTCGCGGCGGGCGCGCTCCGTCTTGGCGCAGCGGCTCGGTGCTAAACGGAATTTGCCTCGGCGCAGCCGACGCTGCTCGAAACCGTTTTCTACTCAGAGGCGAGATAGCCGATTTCGTACAGGTCGCCGGCAATCTCTGAAAGCGAAAGGTCCGGGTTGAGAGTTGCAAGAACCTCGCGCGAGAGCGGCTCGTGACGGTAAACGTGACTGATAGCGGCGAGGTCGATCTCCCTCTCCCAGTACTCGAGCGCGTACGTGCGGTACGTCATGGGCTGCCCGTCGAGCTGCTCGAACAGCCAATCGGCCCCGTCTGGATCGGCGTCGGAACTGGGAAAGGTCACTGCGCCATGCCTCCACCTGCCATCGGCTGCCTGCCGTCAGAGACAGGCCGTCACCCTGGGGACAGTCCCGTCGCTGAAAGCCGGCTCCTTGACAAACGGATCGAACTCGGCCGAAACGTCGTCGATCACACCCGGCCAGACCGCTAGCGGAGATTGCGCGTACGGGCTCATGGGCGATTCGTGGTCGAATCCCCGTGCGTAGGCACCTACCGGGGCAAAAACGATCGAATACTCGTCGCCCGAGCCGTTTCGCATGGAAACCATCTGCTCGTCTGCCGCCCAATGCGCGTCGAATGAGAAGTACCGATTTTCCCACTTCGGACTGAGAATCGCATCGAGCGTCGCAAGCGACTGCGACCACCGTCGCACGGTCTCGATCTCAGGCAACCGCGCCGCGCGAGCCGTGACAGGCACAACCGAGTCCGAATCAGGACGCACCGCGTCGACGATGGAGCGCGTCGACGACGATCTTGACCCACAGGAGGATGAGACCGAAATTCGCGCCCAGCACGACCACCGCGATCGGGGTGACGTATGCCATCTGCTCCAGCGTGTACTTCGTAACCGCTGCACCGACGAGCCAGACGAGGAGTACGACGACGGCCATGACAACCCAGAGACGCTTGTCCTTCACATCCAGCAGCCTAGATACGCTGATCGCAGTGCTCGCGGCCAACTATCGCTCCGGCGACGACTTCGTGGTCGAGTTCCTCGGCCATCGCTTCGAGTTCAGCTCCGACGACTTCGCCGAGCGTGTCACGGCAGCCGCGGTTCGACTCGAGCTCGTCGCCTCGAACGACCTGGACTCTGACGAAGCAGGAGACCTCGTCGAGCTCGTCGCGGACGGACGGATCGTGGATCCTCGCAGTGGGCTCGGGCTGTACCTCGTCCGGCACTGGGAGCACGTGTCGCTCGTCAAGCAGGAGTCGCTCGTGTACTGGCTCCGCAAGCTCGTCTTCCGGGGTGCTTGGCTCGACCACCGGGTCAAGGAGGGTTTGCTGGATGTGTCGTGGGAGGACAATACGAGCGACTTCGGTTACGCGGAGCCGAAGGGTGGGCGAACGCTGCTCGAGCTTGCCCCCGTTCCGTCGTGGCGCGAGCTTCAGTACCGCGGCTGAAAAAACGCGCTGGCTGTCACCTGCCTTGCTCTCACTCCGGGGCGCTGAAGCCGACGCGGCGATCGGGATCCGGTGCGGACATCTCGATCGCCTTCACCGCCCCGATCGGGACGATCACGCGCCGGGGCTCCTCCCCTTCGAGACGATGCGGCGTGAAGGAGAAGAACCCGAAGCCCGGATCGGCGGCCGTCGTCGCAACGAGGTAGTGCGATCCGTCGGCGAGCTCGATCCTGAGCTCCGCCTGCTCGAGCCCGTGCTCCTGCACGAACTCGGCGACCATGCGTGCGATGCGAGCGACGAACTCGTCGAGCGGGCCTGCCAGCTCAGGCGTCCAGACATGTGGCGTGGTCGTCAAAAGAGCCCCTCGGAAGGCGTCGCCGCCCCGATGTGCTCGCGACCGAGCGCCGTGACCACACGCCCCCGTGGCGTCCGCTGGATGAAGCCGAGCTGCAGCAGGTATGGCTCGTAGACGTCCTCGATCGTGTCCGGCTCCTCCCCGAGCGACACCGCCAGCGTCGAGAGCCCAACAGGCCCGCCTCCGAACTTGTGCGTGATCGCCGAGAGCAGATCGCGATCGGTGCGCTCGAGGCCGACCGCATCGACCTCGAGCAGCTCGAGAGCCTCGCGGGCGATGTCGAGCGTGACGGCGCCGGAATGACGCACCTGGGCAACATCGCGGACGCGCCGCAGAATCCGGTTCGCCACGCGAGGCGTGCCCCGCGCGCGGCCGGCGATCTCTTCTCCCGCGGCATCCTCGATCTCGACCCCGAGAATACGGGCGGAGCGACTGACGATCGATGCGAGCTCGTCGGGCTCGTAGTAGCCGAGCCGAAAGGTCATGCCGAAGCGGTCGCGGAGCGGTGTCGTCAGGAGCCCCGTGCGAGTCGTGGCGCCGACCAGGGTGAACGGTGGAAGGTCGAGGGTTAGCGTGCGGGCGCCCGCCCCCTGACCGACGATGATGTCGAGCCGAAAGTCCTCGAGAGCCGGGTACAGGATCTCCTCGATCGCCCGATTCATGCGATGGATCTCATCGATGAAGAGGACGTCGCGGTCTTGCAGGCCCGTGAGGATCGCGGCCATGTCTCCCTTGCGCTCGAGCGCAGGGCCGGCGACCGTGCGAATGCCGACGCCGAGCTCCTCGCGAATGATCGTCGCAAGCGTGGTCTTGCCCAGACCCGGCGGGCCGACGAGCAGGACATGGTCGAGCGCATCTCCGCGTTCTCGCGCGGCCTGGAGCGCGATCTCCAGCTGCTCTTTCGTGCGCTCCTGGCCGACGAAGTCGTCGAGGCGACGGGGCCGCAGCGACAGCTCGACCTCCTCGTCGCCCTCCTGCAGCACCGGCGTCAGGAACTGCGACGTCATGCCGCGCTCCGAAGCGCCGCGCGCACGCGCTCCTCCGGCGAGAGATCAGGATCGGTGCGGGCAAGCGCCTGCTCGGCTTCGATGACCGAATACCCGAGCTCGACGAGCGCGTTGCGAGCGACCACATGGGACGACGTGGGCGCAGCCGTGGCCGACTGCAGCGGGACGACATCCTCGCTCCCGAGCTTCTCCTCGAGCTCGAGAACGATGCGCTCGGCGGTCTTCTTGCCTATGCCAGGGATGGCCTGGAAACGCGCAGGATCGCGGAGCGCGATAGCGCGCCTCAGCTCTGAAGGAGGCGCGCTCGAGACCACGGCGAGCGCCACCTTCGGTCCAATTCCGGTCACGCCCAGGAGGTGGAGGAAGAGCTCGCGCTCGGCGGACTCCGCGAACCCGTAGAGCTGAAGGGCGTCCTCGCGGACGTGGAGATACGTTTCGAGCGTCACCTCGGACGCGTCCGCCGCACGCCGA
>Ga0136621_1000804_pt1 | contig 12594 bp, 18 predicted proteins | sample AntDryUQ445A2306_FD_104673 | JGI IMG/M metagenome (GOLD analysis project Ga0136621, IMG submission 104673) | Polar desert sand microbial communities from Dry Valleys, Antarctica - metaG UQ445A (23.06) | ecosystem: Environmental > Terrestrial > Soil > Desert | place: Antarctica: Dry Valley...
CCGAGCACGGGAATGAAATCCGGAATCAGGTCGATGGGGCTGAACGCATATGCCGCGATCAGCACGGCCAGCGCACGGACCAGTATCGGTGTGCGGTGGTCGCGTGCGATGTAGTAGACCGTGAGCGCGTATGATTTAAGCTGATTGGCGCGCCGGCGCCATGATCCTGAAATGCTCAGCGCGGCGATCCTCAAAGTCAGACCGCTAGCGCGCATAGAGTGGATCTAGGCGCATTGCTGTGCAATCAGGATTTCTCCCGGAGCCTGCCCTGAGTCCGCGCCGAAGAGGTGGAAATGATAATGCGTTGGTTTGAAATGACAACGCGCTTGATCAGTGCATTCCTGACTTGCCGACCCGGATGACACGATCACCCACCTTAATGTCGTGACGCGCGAAAAATCCCCTGTTGACTTCCAGCGCGCTGGAGTAATTGACGCCTGCGAGATACGGCCTGCAGGCGCTCGGCAATATGCTGAAACAGGGCGCCATCGTCTGTATGGATGCGATTCGACCGCCGGGTTGGATGAATGCGATATCCAGGGGGATGCGGGTGTGGTACATCCAGAAACCGCTCTGCGGCGGCTGCGTCGCGGGATACATAAACAGCATGCCGGCGTTTCGCGCCAGACCCGTGCGACCCATCAGGCCTTTCATGCGCTGATCGGCAGTGGCGGCAATTTCGACAGTTACAGAAATAACTCCGTCGCCCGTCCGAATTTCAATGTCGGCCGATTCGAACGCCGGCGTATCGGCTGCGCTTGTCGGCGCAATGAAGTTCACCGCGAAGCCAGCACCGGTTGACAGCGTCAGCGCGAGAAACGTGCAGGCGACGCGCAACCGGTGCGAGCGTGTTGCTCGCCTTGCGTCGAGGAATGAATGCTGGCGGCGCATCGCTACTCCAGGGATCGGTAGTTGCGCCATTCGAAGCGCGGCGTGCAGATGCACAGGAACACCAGATCAGAGTCGCCGGTGTTGGCTATGGACTGGCCGACGCCGGCCGCAATCCGCACCGTATCGCCCGGGCCCACGCGGCGCGCGGGCGCCTCATCGATCAGCATGCGTCCCGCGCCTTGCAGGATCACGTAGCGTTCCTCTGTGTCGATCACGCAATGCCGTTTGGTCGTGACGCCAGGCTCCACACGGGCGCGCGCCACCGACACATGGCGATCGTCCTGGCTGTTCAACAGTTCCAGAATCAGGCAGTGCTCGTCAGTGCTATACTCACCAGCCGCGGGCGCGGTTGCCAGCACGCAGGCGCTAGTCATGCCCGTCCATCTGACGCCGATAATCTTTCGCCAGTGCGCTCTTTTGCTTGGCGGAGAGCGCTTGCCCGCCATCTGGAAGACCTCTTGCTCTTCCTCGTCCAGATGATGCGTGACTTGCGCTTGTAACTGTTTGGCGATCGCGAGCCATTGCGGCGATGTCTGCTCAGTGTCCTCCAGCTTTTCGATCAGCTCGTCGATATCGTGATGTTCGGCCACGCTGTGACGCGCCCGATCCTGGGTGAGATCGTGCTGCATCAGCGGCGCGTAGAAATGGCGTTCTTCCGCCGCCGCGTGATTCTTAAGCTCGCGACTGAGTTTGGCGAACAGTGCTTCGCGCTCGTCGCTCGCGCCGTGCGTCTCCACAAGCTTGCCCGCCAGCGCACGCTGCTTGTCGTGATCCTCGCGTAACGCGTCGAAAATGTTCATTGCGATTTCCTCGTACGATGCGGTGATGTTTGCGTCTTCGTCTGGCATTGGCGGGCAAGACCGCTCGTACCAACGCGCATAAGGGCTGTTTTTAACCAACCTGCGATTGTAATCCGGTGCACCGTCGCTCCACCACACCGGCCCGCGTTCACCCAGCGCGACTTTCGTTGCATGGACACGTTTGCGTGACGTTGCTTCGCGCGCGGAATCGCCGCGCCGCCGCGCCATACCGATCTCGCGCCGAGCGTCCATCAACCCATGCACCAGCCGCTCGTGGTCCGCGGGTTTGAGTGCCGGATTCGCACATCGCCACAGGCGGCCGCGCACCACGATATAGCGGCCGTCCGGTGTTATGAGCGTTGCGGACCGTGTTGAGGCTGGCACGGCATGACTAAAGGGCGGATCTTAACGCTAATGTAATCTGTGTGCGTTGTTTTCAGAACCATTATCCTCAAAACCTAGTGTCCACCTTAAGAACCTTGGATATCGAACTGAAATGAATCGTAGAAATAGATAACGCGTTGCACGAAATGAATTGGCAGGTTAGCGCATCGAACTTCATACTCCGCGCCTTTGCGCAATATACTGCGCTACGTTCGTCGTGGACCCGGACACATGTCGTGCAGCATGTGGTCGGTAAACAATCTCAACGTGAGCCGCAACGCTGAGAAAATCCTGCGTATTCTGGACGACCTGCAGACCGACGAATTGTGCCCCGGCGATCGCGGCGATACGCTATAAGCTGGTATTCATCATGTCGGTGGTCCGGCCATGCGCCGGGCCGCATGTTTACCACGATCAAAGAAATTACCACGACCCGAGAATCCATTATGGAATTTATCGACACCATTAAACAGGCGATCCCGGATTATGCCAGGGACATCCGACTCAATCTCGACGGCGTCATCGCGCGCGCTTCGCTGGAGGGTAATGATGCGGCCGGTGTGGCACTGGCGGGGGCATTCGCGGCGCGTTCGAAAACCATCGTCGATGCCATCCGCAATAGCGATGCGCTGGCGCCCGAAGAGTTGAACGCCGCACTTACCGCCGCGGCGATAATGGGGATGAACAACGTCTGGTATCCGTATGTGGAGGTCGCGGAAGACAAAGATTTATCCAGCCAGCCCCGCAGTTGCGCATAAACGCGTGTTTGACCAGCGGCGGCGTAGACAAGCGTCGCTTCGAGATGTACTCGCTTGCGGCCAGCATCGTCGGCAAGTGCCACTTCTGCGTGAAGTTGCACTACGAACTGCTTCGCAAGGAAGGCATGAGCGTCCAGCAGTTGCGCGACGTGGGGCGAATCGTTGCGATAATAAACGCCGCGGCGCAGGTGATCGCGGTCGAAGCGTCAGATTAGCGCCTGATCGGGATCGGAAACAAGCTCAATATCGTGCCCGATCTCCCACACTACACTGAATGACCATTACTTTTAACCATGCATGCACAACCGGCTTGTACATTCAATCGTTAACCACGGCGTCTTGTCAGACACGCAATGCATCCGCGTAGTGTTTAATTGTCATTCTTTATAGTGGTGCTGTTTACGCGATGGTGACCACAATCGCCCGCATTTATCCCGCACTTTCTGCGTGTTAACTGCAATGGTCGAGCGTACGTGGCGCAATGACTGATTGACACCCGGCATGACGTATTCATACCCGAAGAGTTTCATCAGGTCATCATTGCGCTCTAACACTTCGTTAATGGTCTGGATATCGGATGAAGACAATCGGTCCAGCTTCTCGCGGTTAAAGTTCTGGATCTTTTCCTGACCGCGACCGCGAACGGAGCGCGCCTGAAAAGAGCCCTCGACGTCTATGTCATGCAGTTCGGGCGTGAAACTCAGCAGCCTTTGCCGCGTTTCCTGCGGCTTTTCTGCGAAATCCTCGTACCTTACGCGGATAACGTTATCGAGTTCTTCAATATTTTTCCGTTGGTACGCCGCGCAAGTGGCCCAGAAAACAGCAGACTCTCTTATGTGCGATCCCTTGTGTCGGCGCCTGCGCCCTTCGCAAAAAGAATAGGGGTCCCGGATCATCGCCAGAAAGTATGCGGGTCGGAAAACTTTTTGGATTTCAAACGCGCGGATGAGGTTGGGCGGGCTTTTCTCGACCAGCACCGGTTTGTCAGTGTCCCAGAAATGATGCCAGCGGTTCTTGATATCCTCCCACGGAAACTCAGTCGCCGAATCCCACGCGCCGGTACGCATAATGTCCTTTACGCCCTTTAGAGATTGGCCTTCTCCCGGATGAAGAGAGGTAGCCCGTGATGTGCCAAGCAGTCTCCAGAACACCGTGGAACCGCAGTAAGGCGGCGAAAGAACGAACAGGTATTTTTGCATACTCACTCACCATTGCTATGGATTATCGGGGCTGGCCGGCTTGCAGCGGGGGCACTCTTTCAAACATATTGCGAATAGATGACTTCAATATGTCGGCGCTGCCACGAATAGATGCGTGCGCCACTCACGGCCTGCGTCTGTATGAGAAGTACACGGGGGGGGCAACAGTGTATCAGTAAAGTTCATAATATCCATATCAATAGTGTCGATTTGCCATGATGATGGCACGAGAGCCTGATTTTTTGGCGTCACGGACTACGGCATCGCTTATCCACAGTCACTTTAACGCGCGTTATCGAAAAGAGGCATGACTGTACCGGCGGAACGTATAGTATTTCGGCCGCGAATCGAGCCGGATGTGCAGCCAGTAGACGCCCAGCCCCGAGGTGCTGACCCATAGCGGCCGGTCGCTCAAGGTGCGCTCGATTGCGGTTGCAAGCGTGACAAATAGTTCGTGGTGCTGCGCCTCGGGCGCACCTCGCACAAACGCTGCCAGATGAGGATAAACGTTGGCGGGCCCAGCGGGGCAGGGCGCGACGAGCAGCGTATCGCGGCCGAGATTCTCGAACGTAACCACGCATTGATCGTCTGACGCGGCAGCGAAGGCCGCCGTGAACGCGATTGCGTCCGGCGTGGCCGTGGCTAACGCCGGACTTTCAACCAGCACGAACTCGTAAGGCTGCCCGATAGATGCGCGCGTGATCGGCGGCGCTTCCCAGAATATCGCGTCGAAAGGCGCATCGGCCAGCAGCGCAATGTAGAACTCGCGGAACTCTCGATCAGTACTCCAGCCTGCGATGACTTGCGCGTAACTCATTGGTGACGAATCGCGCGCAATAGTTATTCGACGAACTCGACCGTCGTTCAGGGATTCGGTGTGTGCTTGCCACATATTTGTAACGCCCTCGTATCCGGCAGACTCAGTGACGGACACCGGCCGCGCCCGCCTTGTGACGATTCGAGATGGCCGGCACCGGCCGCGCGCCACGACGGAAATACTCGGTCACTTCCGCGACGATGAATCCGAGTTTACTGACGGTGACGCGATTCATCATCGTCGCGCCGCCATCCAGCAGATACATCCATTGGCTAAAGCGCACGTTTGACAGCGGATTATCCGGATTCAGTCTTACCGTATATTCCCAGTGGAAGGCGTTGCCGTGCGCCTCGCCGGTGGCGACGCCGACGACATCGTTGGCCGTGGCCTTGTAGCGATGCTCATTGATGCGCCGCAGCCGCCACAACCGCCGCTGCGTACGGCCATCCTCGAAGTAGAAGTGTTGATCGATGACCAGCGCACCACCGTCGCGCCGCCCGCGTGTCTCGGTGCGGAAGCGGCTCGTGGGATTATTGGATCGATCTTCGATCACGCCCCACGAGTGCGTGGTTCCCAAAAAAAATTGCTCCGGCTGAAACCGCGGTGTCGCACTCACGAATTCCTGCGGCTCCATGCCGCCGCAGGCGGCGAGCAGCAGACACAGCGCGGTCGCGAAGGCTCGGAATGACATATTTATCACAAGCCCTTTCGCCTGGCCGGTTCGCCGCGTGCGTCCACGCTCGGCATTGCTGATTCTCGTATACATCGCTCGATTGCATCCACAGCAACGACCGCACCGTTTTCATGTTGCAGTTCGCGCGCGATCTCGACGGCGCGCGCTCTGTAGCGGGGTTCGGCGAATAAGCGCGCGAGTTCGCGTGCGACACGGCGGGCCGTGTATTTTTTCCGCGGGATCGTTCGTGATGTCCCCAGCCGTGCAAGCCGCACGGCGTTGTCCGGCTGATCAAACGCGTAGGGCATTACAAGGGTCGGGCGGCCGGCGCGCAAGCCTTGAGCAACCGTGCCGATGCCACCCTGATGCACGATCGCCGCTGCCGATGGAAAGATTTCTGAATAAGGCGCGTATACCGCGAATACGTCACGTGGCAGGTCACCCGCTGGCGGATTGTCACCCATGACGAGCACGGCTCGCCGGTTTAGCATCGAGGCCGCCCGCGCGCTGATCTCGAAGAACGCGCCGGGTAAGTAAACCGCGGCGGAACCCAAGGTGAACACGATAGGCGGCTCGCCCGCATCGAGGAAGCCGCGCAATTCAGGCGAGAGTCGCGCGCCTTCTCCCTTGCCGTCGTAAAACGTGAAGCCCGTAATGACGGTATTCGCAGGCCAGCCGCGTTGCGGACCGGCAAGCACAGGCGAGAACCCTGCGAGATTCAGATGCGGCGAAAACTTACCTTCGAATATCGGATTACCGGCCGGCGAGAGCTCAAGCGCGCGCCGTAGTGCGTGAACCGGTGCGCCCCAGTCACGCGTTACGAACCGCACCAGATCGAGAGGCCAACGGTTTACCGTCGGCCCCAGCGCGTGCAGCTTCGCGAGCGACGGATAGGGCGCGAGCACCGGCGGATCGTATGAGGAGAAAAACGACAGCGGCGCGGTTAAATACGCCGCCCAAGCGACGCCCATCTTTTCCGCCACCAGTGGTGCCGCGTACACGATCTCGCCCGCGAGCAAAAAGTCCACACCGCGCGCGGCGATCAGCAGATCATCGAAGCTGTCTTTAAGCGCGGGCATCAGAATCCCCCGTATTAGACGCTCCGGCCCGCGCCGGGGATCGAGCACGGTGGCCACCGTTGCTCTGTCGTCAGGCGGAATATGCGGGCGCATGGGGTGAAAATCGAAACCTAAAGCCTCGATTTTCTCGCGATACAGTTCGGTCACCGCGAATACCACACGATGGCCGCGCTCCCGCAGTTCAAGCCCGATCGCGAGCATCGGATGCAGATCGCCCAGCGAGCCGATGGTTGTCAAGAGAATGCGGTAACGCTTGGCCACCAGGTCAGTTTACCGAGTTCGCGCCGCAATCAATGAATCAGGAGCCACGCCTTCACCTCGGCGCCGCGAACCGTTAGGCTAAACCCGGATTCTCAACCGGAGTTTTGACCATGCCACAATTACTCAAGGGCAGCGAGGTGCGCCGCGCCGATCATCCAATCGACAAACTGTTCATCGACCGGCGGTCGCCGCGCGCCATGACCGGCGAGGCGATCAATCGACAGGAGCTCATGGTCTTGTTCGAGGCCGCGCGCTGGGCGCCATCTTCGTATAACGAGCAGCCGTGGCGCATTCTCTACGCTTGCCGCGACACGGAGCAATGGTCCATGTTCTTCGATCTGCTGGTCGAGGGCAATCAGCAATGGGCGCGCGACGCCGCCGCGCTGGTGCTGTTCATCTCCAAGAAAACGTCAACGCGAACCGGCAAGCCGGCGAAAACCCATTCATTCGACACCGGCGCCGCCTGGGAAAACCTGGCCTTGCAGGGCGTGCTCAAAGGCTACGTGGTGCACGGCATGCAGGGCTTTGACTACGACCGCGCCAGAACCGCGCTCAACATCCCGGATGACTTCCAGGTGGAAGCGATGATCGCCGTCGGCAAGCCGCAAGATCGCAGCAAGATGTCGGAAGAAACGCGCGAACGCGAGACGCCGAACAGCCGGCGAAGCATTGACGAGACGGTGTGCGAGGGTGGTTTTTGTTTTTGATTCGGCCGCGTAACAAAGTCTTGGCCGAAGCTCTTATTGTCAACAGCGCGCTAAAGCAGGCCGGTCTCAAGTAGGAGCATCATATGCGTTACATGGTCGTTATTGAGGAAGGTCCGAGTAGCTTCGGTGCATACGTTCCCGATCTTCCGGGGTGCATCGCCGCAGCAGAAACAAAACAGGAAGTATTGCAACTCATCCATGAAACCATCGAGTTTCATCTGGAGGGCCTCAGGGAGGAGGGCGTGTCTGTACCGCAGCCGCGTTCCTATAGCGAGTTTGTCGAAGTTCACGCCTAATCAGGCGCTCTAGCGGACTGGCCATAAAGTAGGCCCGGCGCTGGAATTCCGCGCGTGAGCAACGCACTTCTGCACGAAGCCGAAAAGCTTACAATCGCTGAACGGGTGGAACTCGTCGAGGCCATCTGGAACAGCATTCCTGCCGCAGCCGATGCCACGATGCTTCCTGTGCCTGAAGCCCATAAGCGGGTTGTTGACGAACGCCTCGCGGAAATCGAAGCTAATCCCAGTGCTGGTGACAGTTGGGAGGACGTCCGCGCTCGTCTTGAGCGGGATCTAATTGATAGCTGCTACACTGTTAGTTAATACAGATCCCGGCAAAAGATTCCGCCCGTGTATGACCGTGGCCTTCCTCTCCGTGGCGTGGCTGCGGATAATCATCTCGGCGATCGATCAGCATGGTGCGCATGGAGGCCTCACGCGCCGCATCGAGTTCTTCGACGACGTCTGACAGAAACAGAATATCTTCTGGCTTGTGCTGCATTGACTCGGCGATGCGGCGATAGCTGTCAGCCTCGCGCTTGTGGCCTGTCTCGGTATCGAAATAGTTGCTGAACAGCGGGGTGAGATCGCCGGCGTCGGAGTGCCTGAAAAACAGCTTCTGCGCATTTACCGAGCCGGACGAGTAAACGGTGAGTGTGTGTCCGGCATCGTGCCAGCGCCGCAGCGCCTCGGCAGCATCCGGGTAAACAGGCGCGGTAAATGCGCCGTTTCTATAACCTTCGGCCCATATCATCCCTTGCAGCGCTTTGAGCGCCGTGTGTTTGCGGTCTTCATCGATCCAGCCCTGCAACACTTCGGCGATCATCGCGTCATCGCACATGCCGCCGTTCTCCACCGCCACGTTATCCAGCCAGCGCCGCACCTCAGGATCGTGGCCGTAATCGCGTACGAAGCGTGGCAATTCGCGGCGTGCGTGAGGGAACAACACGTCCTTGACGAACGAGATGCTGCTGGTGGTACCTTCGATGTCGGTCAGGATGGCGGGCGTCAAGAATGTGGGCTCAGTCTGGATGATACGGTGTTGGTACATGCCATCCCGCTCGCCGGGCAAACGACAGACACATTACTGACCATTGAGTAAATTCGTTAACACAACAAGCGATTTGTCATTCTGAGGCACCTTCGCTTTGCTCAAGGGTAAACTCCAGCCGAAGAATCTGCTGTTTCGTAAGCCGAAAAACAGATGCTTCGCTTCGAGATCCTTCGCGGAGTGAGCGAAGCGAACGGCTCAGAGCCTGCCCTGAACGACGTGAAGGGATGACGGTTTCGGTCAAGTACATATGCAAGCGTCAATAAGTGTCCTTTTCTCAATCCTGCTCACCCCGCCTGGCCCGGTTCGTAGCGCGGGAAACGCCGCGCGATGTCGGCGCCGGTGAAATGGCCGACCCAGCCGTCTGATTCCTTGAAGAAGCGAATGGCGACGAAGCTCGGGTTCGGGCCCATGTCAAACCAGTGCGTGGTGCCGTCGGGCACGCTGATCAGGTCGCCCTGTTCGCATTTGACTTCGTGAATTTTGTCGTCCACATGCAGGGTAAACAGGCCGGAGCCGGCAACGAAGAATCGCACTTCGTCCTCGTTATGAAAGTGCTCGTCCAAAAATTTCGTGCGCATCTCCGCGCGTTGCGGATGATCGGGCGCGATGCTGATGACATCGATGGTCTTGAAACCATTTTCCTCGACCAGCCGGTCGATATCTTCGCGATAAGCCGCCATCACGTCTTCGGGCGAGGCGCCGGGCGCGATCGGCTGCGAGGCTTCCCACTGCTCGAAACGCACGTCGATCTCGTTAAGTTTCTCCGCCATGGCGGTGTGATCGTCGCTCACAAAGAATGGCTGCTCGGATTCGGACTCTGTAAATACTCTCAGGCGGCTCATTTGAATCTCCTCATTTCCAGTTCACAGGCCAGCAGGAACTCGAAGGCCTCGATGTGGCGGCGCGCTTCCGCGATATCGCGGCCCCATGCGTATAGACCGTGGCCGGCGATCAGGTATCCCCACATGCATTGCCTGTCGAGCAACGCGTCAACGTGTGAGGCCAGCGCGGGAATATCCTGCGTATTGGGTAATATCTGCAGGTCAACCGCCGCGTCGTGGGTTTCGACACCGTAGAAAGCTTTGAGTATCTCATAGTCCTGGAAGCGCACGTGCCCGGCGTTGGCGAACAGACGCGATGCCACGGTCTGCGTCACCGAATGCGTGTGCAGCACGGCACCGATCTCCGCGAAGCGACGGTACATGAGCGTATGCAGTAGAGTCTCCGCCGACGGGCGGTGTTCGCTTCCCACCTCGCGACCCTCCATATCCACGACCATGATATCCGCCATGCGCAGCCGCCCCTTGTCGCGTCCGGACACCGTAATTGCGGCATGACGCTCATCCAGCCGGCACGAGAAATTGCTGCTGGTCGCTGGCGTCAGGCCGGCAACGGATAGCTCGCGGGCGTTGACGATAATCTCGTCAGCCAGCTCGCGCAGGCGGTGGGTGTCGAAGGGTAGGGAGTGCATCATTCGAGGAGCGTAGCAACGAGAATGTAGTTGAGGTACACAGATCTAGAGACGAGTATATCGCGCCCGTACGTTTGATGCGTCACCCATGGACTGGAGTCGAGCTACATTTTAATTAGGGGACATGGTAGCGGTTTAAGGATGCTCATAGGTACCCGAGGATCGCTCTTGTCCTGGAGTCGAGCATGGCAGCGCTGATTATCACGCTCGCTGCGGGATGTTTCCGGTTACCTTGGCTGTATTTACTTCGTCATTCCGGTGAAAACCGGAATCCAGTTATACCAACGTCCTTGCCACTGGGTTACGCACGCCATCCTTGCCGTGCGCCCTTCGGGCCCGCCTTCGCGGTTCAAAATCGTTCCAGACGATTTTGTCCGGCCAATCCCTGGCCGGAATGACGGTTCAGAAATAGGCAGGTTATTTGCTGGACGCCACACTAGCTCGCTCCGCTCACCTTGACAGTGACAATCCTGCTATGACACGGTGCAACATAGTCACGACTAACTGGCACTGCGCGTTAAATGACAATGTGAGTCACGCGGGGTGTCTCAATATATGGAGATTTTTATGGCGAGCAAAAACGGATCGACACGCGTTGCAATTGCGTGTCAGGGTGGTGGAAGCCATACCGCATTTACCGCAGGCGTGTTGAAAAAGCTGCTGAAAGAAAAAGCGGAAGGAAATCACAACTTTGAGATAGTCGCGTTGAGCGGCACGTCCGGCGGAGCAATCTGCGCCCTGCTTGCGTGGTACGTATTATTGACGTACGACATCGATAAGGCCCTCTCGCTGCTGGATTCTTTCTGGAGAGCCAATTCTACCCACGCGCCCTGGGACAAATTTCTCAACACGTGTCTCCTGCAGGCAACCCGTTTCTTCGCCAATATCGGCGGTGTGCCCTTGGTCAGCCCGAAGTATTTGCCGACCCGGGGGCTCGATCAATTCAGGGGCATGCTGGAGGAGCATGTCGATTTCGACGGGCTCGACAAGCTCGTAATGTCCGATAGTCCGCTGCTCCTGCTGGGCGCCGCCGACGTCTTGAGCGGCGAATTCAAGGCGTTCAGCAGCCGCAGGGACAAGATTACCGTGGACATGATCCTCGCTTCGGCTGCGATCCCGACCTTATTCAAAGCGGCTCATGTCGACGGGCATTTATATTGGGATGGTTTGTTTTCCCAGAATCCACCCGTGCGCGAGCTTCCCGATGAAAGACCCGATGAAATATGGGTGATCGCGATTAACCCGCAAACACGCAAAACAGAGCCGAGGTCGGTGCCGGAGATTACCGACAGGCGTAATGAAATGGCCAGAAACCTCTCGCTTTATCAGGAAGTACAGTTCATAGAAAAGATGAACGGATGGGTAGAGGAGGGCGCCCTTGCGCGTACGAAACACAAACCCGTGCAAATAAAGTGGATCAAAATGCTTCGCGAACTTGATGTCGAGTCGAAGCTGGATAGGGACCCGGCCTTCATACAGGGAATGATGGCATACGGCGAAGAACAGGCCGAGGCATTCCTGAATCAACGCGCCGAAGTCAGCGAAGAGGGCCAGGAGGACTACCGCCGCGCGGCCTATGGATAAACTGAGATAGGCCTCAGGAACATGAAACAAGTACCAACACTTGAGGAAGCAACCGACGACTTCTTTGAACTGCACTGGAATGCAAGTCGAATCAGCGATTTGCGCCCGCGATGGAAAACATGGAATCTACAGGGCGTCCCACCAGAGGCTGGAATGGGCGGGTGCTATGCCATCTACGGGGGAGATCGCTTGCTCTACATCGGCGTCGCCGTGACAGAGGGCAAGAACGCCACCAAGACTGGCAAGAAATATGGCCTGCTAAATAGGCTTGAACGTCACGTCATCCGAAGAGCGAGCGAGGTTCCACGCAGTATGTTCCCATTGACTGGAAGGAACAATGGCAAAACATAACGTGCATTCGCCTCATCGGATTCCCAGACCAACATCGCTATCTTGCTGCGGCATTGGAGGCCTATTTGATCAACCGATTTAGCACCACCGTAAATGCACAGTCTCGTTGGCGTGAGGTCTAACCCTTACATCGAGGGGACTTAGAACTTGACCCGATAATATTGACACTGAACTTCCCCCGTTTCTGTAGACACCGGCTTAAGCAACTTTTGTCATTGCCTCGAACTCAGCCGGTGAACGGTAGCCAAGCGTGGAGTGACGACGTTGCCGATTGTAAAACACTTCGA
>Ga0136621_1000806_pt1 | contig 12592 bp, 15 predicted proteins | sample AntDryUQ445A2306_FD_104673 | JGI IMG/M metagenome (GOLD analysis project Ga0136621, IMG submission 104673) | Polar desert sand microbial communities from Dry Valleys, Antarctica - metaG UQ445A (23.06) | ecosystem: Environmental > Terrestrial > Soil > Desert | place: Antarctica: Dry Valley...
ACCGGCAGGGCCTTCGGCACGTGTACCCGACCTGTTCGGCGGCGCCGGGGAGCGGGAGCACCTCGTACCGCGGACGATCCAGCAGCGCGGCAAGGGCCCACCGCTGCAGGTCCTGCGGACTGTCGGCCGATGCCGGGTCGGTCACAGTGCCTGCAGCTGGCTCGCTAGAGCCGGTCACGGTACTCACGGTTGTGCTCTTGCAGGCCTGGAGCGGTTCCGAAGAAGGCGTGCTTGGACATGTCGACCGAGTACCGGCTCGCCTCGGGCGTGCGTCCCAACGCCTCCGCCATGCTTCGCACATGATGGGGCCCCGCGCCACAACACAGACCGAAGTAGCGCACGCCAGCTGCGTGCGCCGAGGCGGTGAAGTCGGCGATCTCGTAGCGGTTGCAGGTGAACGGGTCGAGAGCCGCCGGGAACGGCCTCCCGTCCGGCAACAGGAACGCGTCGGCCTCTCGCAATGACTGGAAGGTGGGCTGGTCCTCGGTGGTTCGGTAGGGAACCGGAAGCGCGGCGACCGGTATGTCGACCGCGGCGACGATCGCCGCCAGCAGCGGCAGCATGGTGGCGGGGCCGCGGATGCAGTTGAGCCCGACGACAGCCGCGCCCTCGTCTGCAAGCCGTCGGCACGCATCCGCCAGGGAATCGCCTTCCCGTGTCTCCGCTTGCTGCCCGACGGCGAGCGTGATGACGCCTGGCAGGCCCGCCTGGCGGATGACGTCGAGCGCGATCTGACTCTCGCCGGCGTAGCGGAACGTCTCACCGATGACGAAGTCGACACCCGCCTCCGCCGCCCATCCCACCTGCTCCTCGAACATCGCGCGGGTCGGCCCATGGGAGTCGGAGTTCTGCGGGTCGTAGAGGTTGGTGTTGCAGACATTCCCAGCCAGCAGCGTGCCTGACTCGTCGGCCACTTCACGCGCGAGGGCAAGCGCCTGCCGGTTCATCTCCTCCAGCATCCCGTCCTTGCCGACCGCGCGCAGCTTCTCGCGGTGGGCGTAGTAGGTGAGCGCCTCGACCACGTCCGATCCTGCGCGGACGAAGTCGCGGTGAAGCGATGTGACCTGCTCCGGGTTGTCGATCACCACCTCGGGCACGAACGCCCCGGCCTGCAGGTAACCGCGACGCTCGAGCTCGAAGAGATACCCCTCGGCGCACACCACAGGGCCTGCCTCGAGTCGTCCGAGCAAGCCTGGAGGACGCGTACTGGTCTCGGTCATGCGCTCGCCCGGGATGCCCGGACGCCTTTGGGCGTCTCCTTCTTCGGGTCGACGAACGGCCGCGGGACCACCACAGCATCGACCTCTCCCCGAGCCGCAGTGCGAACGGTCAGCTTGGTGCCGTTCTCGCTCTTTTCGACCGGGACGAGGGCGAAACCGATGTTCTTCTCCAGTCGCGGGGACCAGAAGGCAGACGAAACCTGGCCGATCTGCTCGTTGCCGTCGATGACGGGCACGTAGTCGTCGAGGTAGCCGATGATCGGATCGCCACCGATCTCGACTCCGACAACCTTGCGGCTGACGCCTTCCTCAGCGATGCGAGCCAGCGCTTCCTTGCCGATGAAGTCGGCGTCGGCGTCGAGGTCCACGGTCCAGCCCAGACCGATCTCGTAAGGGTTGAGGAACGCGTAGTCGCTGTAGGCGTTGTTGTCCAAGGCGATATCGGATCCGTAGCTGAGGATGCCGGCCTCGACGCGGCGGATCTGGCAGGGGCCGATCACGGCGAGATCGTGGGGCTGACCTGCCTCGAGCAGGGTGTCCCAGAGCTTCATGGCGTCCCGGCTCGCGTTGCGCAGGTAGATCTCGTAGCCGATCTCACCGGTGTACCCGGTGCGGCCGACGACGACGTCCATCCCGTTGAGCTCGAACTCTGCACTCCAGTAGTACTTGAGGTCGAGGACCTTCTCACCGAAGAGGTCGCGCGTCAGGGACTGCGACTTCGGGCCCTGGATCTGGACGGGAGCCACGTCGGGTTCGGTGATGCGTACGTCGAGACCCGCCTGGCTGGCCACGCCCTTCGCCCACAGCAGCACGTCCCCGTCGGCGACGGAGAACCAGAAGCAGTCCTCGGCCAGGCGCAGCAGCACCGGGTTGTTGATCACTCCACCGTCGACGTCGGTGTTGAGCAGGAACTTGTTCTGGCCGACCGCGCACTTTGTGAGGTCGCGCGGTGTGAGCATGTTGGCCAGTGTCAACGCGTCGGGACCGGCTATCTCGACCTGCCGCTCGACGCCGACGTCCCACAGGGTCACGTCACGGACGAGCTTCCAATACTCCGCGATCATGTCGTCGTAGTGGCGCGGGTGGTACATGCGGTTGCACACGGTGTAGGACTGCACGCCGTGCCGCTCCGAGGCGTAGAAGTACGGCGACTTGCGGATGCGCGTGTACATGTGGATCTTCGGGACGTCGTACGGGATACGCATGGAGTCTCTCTCTTCTGTCAGGTCCTGCTGTCGGTCGATGCTGGTCGGTCTGGCTGCATCAGCTCCACGGGAAGGGAGAGCTGCTGGTGGGGTGCAGGTCGCCGCGTCGATAGCGGTCGAAGCGGAAGGGTGCGAGCAGTTCCTGCGGCTCGCCGAGGAGCTCGCGAGCCACCAGCTCGCCCACTCCGATGAGCTTGTAGCCGTGGTTGGAGTCGGCAATGACGTGCACGTTTTGTCGGAACGTGTCGATCACCGGGAAGCTGTCGGGCGTGAAACAGCCCAGCCCACCGGAGTTCTCGTCCTTGTACAGGTGGCTCGTACCCTCGAACCGTTGCTGGCAGTGGGCCAGCGCGGAGGTCCACATCCGAGCGAAACCAGGGTCGGCGCGGTGCTCGGGGCTGGCCGGGCCGTACGGGTCCACCGCGACGTCGGCGGCTGGCCTGTCCACGACGACCGGCATCGCACCCCCCTGCACCCCGCCAAAGTTGAAGTCCGGCTTGTAGTAGATGCCCCACATCTCCTCGGTGACGAGGTCACCGCTGTCGTCGTACAGGGGGGCGTCGGAGTCGACGTGGATGACGGGCGGGAGCTCCCCCCGGGTGTCGGTGAACAGGCCCGGGTCGACGCCGAGCGTCCCCTCCTGGAGGAACAGGTAGGTCCACATGTCGATGCCGCTGTGCCCTTGCCCGTCTCGGTCTCGTATGTCGATCGTCGCCGGGAGGTCGAGCATGGCCCAGAAGTCCCGAACCCAGGGGCCGACCCCGACGACCACCTGATCGCAGCGGATGGTGCCCTGGTCGGTCTCGACGGCCCTCACAGCGCCATCCGACAGGTCGAAACCGAGGACCCTCACTCCGGTGACGATCCGCACCCCCTCCGCCTCGGCCTTGGCGGCGAGGCCCTGCATCGAGGCGCGGTTGTTGGCGTAGCCGCCGCGGCTCTCGTGCAGGACGTTGGTGATCCCCGGCGCCCGCCAGTCGCCCAGCAGGTCGCGCAGGTAGGCCCGGCAACCGGCTTCCCCTTCGACGAGTGTGGAGGGGTAGCCGATCTCCTGCTGCTCGGAGTAGATCTGCGCGACGCCTGCGCGCATCACCTCTGGCGCAGCCTGCAGGTAGCCGACCGGATGGTAGGAGAACGCCGACGGGTCAGACTCCCAGACCGACACTGAGTGAGCCACCAGTCGGCGCATTGCCGGCTGGAAGTAGTTGTTGCGGATGACCCCGCAGGCGATACCGGAGGCGCCGGCGCCGACCCCGCTCTTGTCGAGCACGACGATGTCGGCACCGGTGCCGAGGCCGCGCACCCGCAACTCGCGCGCCAGGTGCCACGCCGTGGACAGCCCGTGCACCCCAGCCCCGATGACAACGAATCGGACGCCGCCCGGAACCGCTGGCCCCGAGTGGGACCGCGCCACGGCCGGGGGCGTGAACTGCGACATGGGCTGGGGCCTCCGCTGAGATCGACCGCGCCGCGTTGCCATATCGGCAACTGTGTTGCATAATATTCGACGCTAGCACGGGAGGACGGCGATGACCACAGGGAGAGTCACGGATCAGGGCCTTGCCCACGAGACGGGTGCCTTGACCAACGAAAGTCGTCCGGTGGCCACGGTGATGCGGGCCGTAGCCGTGCTGCGCGCACTCGCAGACGCGTCCGGCGATCTGGGCAACAACGAGATCGCCCGCCGCACAAGAATCAACCCGAGCACGGTGTCACGCCTGCTCGCCACCCTCGCGACCGACGAGTTGGTGAGCCGGGTCCCGGACAGCGGACGGTTCCGGCTCGGTCCCCGCCTGGTCGAGCTGGGCAACTCCGCACTCGCGCGCGTCGACATGCGCCAGGTCTGCCATCCGCACTTGACGGCGCTGACCGAGACCACCGGCGAGACCTCGACCCTGTCGCTTCCTTACGAGGAGGGGACCATCACGGTCGACTTCGTGCAGAGCCCGTCGTCGGTGCGCAGCGTCGCCGAGGTCGGTCGACCGAGCATCGCCCACGCAACTGCGACGGGAAAGGTGTTTCTCGCCTATGCCGGCACTATGCCCTCCGAGCCGTTGCTGGCCTACACGAAGCGCACGATCACCGATGTCGCGCTGCTGGCCGCAGAGGTGGAGACGATCCGCCAGCGCGGTTGGGCCCAGGCCGTGGGGGAACGTGAGGAGGAACAGAATGCGATCGCCGCCCCGATTCTCGGAACGGGCACGACCCTGACGGCGGTGCTCGGCCTCCAGGGCCCGGCCGGTCGGTTCGGACCGAAGGCGATGCGAGCGGCCGTGGACCAGCTCATCGCCCATTGCGCAGAGCTGTCGAGAACATAGCCCGGGCCGTTCGTTGCCGCTGAGGCAACGGGGTTGCGCGTCACTCTGACACCGTGCCAGAGTCATGGGATCCAACACGTAGGCCTCTATGCGGGTAGCAAAGCAGCCGGCAGAGCGGCGGGGATGCCTGACGGGCCGAGCTGGTACTCGAGTTTCTGGACCTACCTCGAGTTCGCGCGCGACGACGTCATCGTTCCCGGAAGAGCAGGTCGCGCTGAAGTGGCTGGAGGACAACGGGTTCATCGGGTAGCAACCACCGTTGGTCGTCTCGGGTCCTGGCTCCGGCCAGGACCCGAGACGGAGGAGCAAGGGACCTCCACATGCGCATCAGCCTCGCCCAGCTTGACTCTCGGCTCGGCGACATCGACGCCAACATCGAGTTGGCACAAGCCGCGGTCGCGACCGCGGTCGACGACTCCACCGACCTCATCGTGTTCCCGGAACTCTTCCCGTCGGGATACTCGGTGGGTGACGTGGACGTCGATCTGTCCATGCGCCCCGACGACTGACGGATGTCATCAAGGAAGGCCCCGTCGATGGCGGGACTGCGGCTGCGCCGGACCCCTCCTTGATCATGCAGATCGGCATGGGGTTCTGGCCTTCAAAGACGGTTCTGACCGCAGTGGAGCTCGGTCTCTTCACTCTCCTGGGGTCAGAGGCCTACACCGGCAACGAGCTCGCCACGAAGCTGGACCTGCGGTCCAGGGCGGTCTTCGACTTCCTCGACGGTCTCGTCGCGCTGCGGCTGCTGGACCGGAACGGGTCCGGGCCCGAGGCCCGCTACCACAACACCACGGAAACGGCCGTGTTCCTCGACTCGAACAACCCGCACTACATCGGCGGGATCCTGGAGATGGCCAACGCACGCCTTTACGGTTTCTGGGGTGGCCCTGACCGAGGCCCTGAAGACGGGCCAGCCGCAGAACGAGGTCAAGCTCACCGGACATTCGATGTTCGAGGAGCTCTACGACGATCCGGATCGCCTCCAGCAGTTCATGTCAGCCATGGCTGGCATCTCAGGCGGGAACTTCCACGATCTGGCAGAGACGTTCGCCTTCTCGGGTTACCAGACCGTCTGCGATGTAGGCGGCGCCAACGCTCAGCTGTCGATCATCCTCACCGAACGCCATCCACATCTAAAGTGCACCAGCTTCGACCTCCCCATTGTCGAGCCCATTGCACGGCGCAACATCGACGCGGCGGGACTGGCTGACCGGGTCGGCGTCGCATCGGGTGACTTCTTCGCCGATCCGCTGCCGCAGGCCGAAGTCATCACGATGGGCATGATCTTGCATGACTAGAACCTGGACCGGAAGCTCCAACTCATTCGCGGGGCCTACGAGGCCCTGCCACCCGGAGGCGCGCTGATCGCGGTCGAGCACATCATCGACGACGACCGTCGCGAGAACGTCTTCGGTCTGATGATGTCGCTCAACATGCTCATCGAGTTCGGAGACGCCTTCGATTTCAGTGGCGCCGACTACCGCGGATGGTGTGAGCACGCCGGATTCCAGCGCGTGGAGATTCTGCCGCTGGCTGGACCCGCGTCTGCCGCGGTCGCGTACAAGTAGGACTCCGGCGGACGCACGCGACTCCCGCTGACCGTTGCGGAGGTATGACGCGTCTTTTTGGCCTACTAGAGACTTCTCGCAGGATCGGTGTCTGGCCAGACTCGGTCTAGGTGCCCGTCGGGTTGGCTCTCTTTTGGGCTGCCGATAAGGGCACAGCAGCCAGGTACGCGTTCCGGTCGGGGATCGGTCACTGGGCACGTTCGGGCGTCCGCTGCTGGAACAATGTCACGCATGCCGAGCCGTATCTCCGCCATCGCAATCGACGCCGTGCACCCCCGACTGGTAGCCGACTTTTGGTGCAACGTTCTGAGTTGGCACGTGGTCGATGAAGACGACGGGGGGATTAGCATCGCCCCGACCGACGGCGCGTGGCCGACGATCGACGTCTTCCGGGTGCCGGAATCCAAGTCCGTCAAGAACCGTCTGCACCTCGACCTGCGTGCCGACGGTGTGGCGACACCGGCCGAGGTCGAGCGACTTATCAGTCTGGGCGCGCACCGCGTTCATGTCGGGCAGGGACCGGACGTGAGCTGGGTGGTTCTCGCCGATCCAGAGGGCAACGAGTTCTGCATACTCTCGCGGTCGGTCCAGGAGGTGTAGAAGGTACGTCGAGGGCCGCTGGCCAATCCCTAAGCGGATCCCGCTACGGAACGAACCGGAGTGTCCTTGGCGCCCTCGCCGGCGAGACCAAAAGTCCCCGATAGCAGTTCCTCAACTGGCACGGAAGGCCAGGCTAGCGCGCAGGAGACGCGCCCTTGATCGAAGTCGCCTCCCTTTTCAGATGCGTGGTCCGCGCCATCCTGACCCGAGTCCTCCTCCACCTCTCATGACCCTCGGTCGGTCGTTGACCTCTTTGAGACGGTCGCAGAGCTTGGTGTACCTCAGTGAGGCAGGTCGGCGATTCGGGTCGACAGCTGGCGCAGCATGGCGAGCTCGTCGGAGCTGAGGTGATCGAGGAAGCGGGCACGAACGGAGGCGACGTGGTGCCGGGCTGCCTCCTCCAGTACCCCGAGGCCGTCGTCGGTCAGGTGCAGGATGCAGCCCCGAGCGTCCTCCGAATCGGGCTCCTTTTCGATGAGTCCCCTGCCCTGCATCCGGGTCGCGTGGTGGGACAGTCGGCTGCGCGACCACTCCATCTTGGCAGCGAGATCTTTGAGCGCCCACCGGCGGTTCGGCTTCTCCGACAGCGTGCTCAACACCTCGTAGTCCGCCGAGGACAGCCCCGAGTCGCTGGCCAGGTCCCGGCTGACCCGTGCCGGCAGCGCCGTCAGCAGGCGCCGGAAGGCACGCCACGCCTGCTCCTCGTCCTCGCTTAGCCAGGCTGTGTCCACCTAATCATCCTAACGTTGACACGTCATAGACGCATCCGTATGTTCAATGACATGTCAACGGAAGTTGTGAACGCATCCCTACACGTCCTCGTCATCGTCGCGAGTACCCGCCCCGGCCGGCTCGGACCTGAGATCGCCGAGTGGTTCGTCAAGGCCACCCACCTCGAAGCCGTGCGTGACGGCATCACCGTCGACGTCGCGGACCTGGCCGACATCGGACTGCCACTGCTCGACGAGCCCGAGCATCCCTCCAGCGGTGTCTACGTCCATGAGCACACCCGCGCGTGGAGCCGCCGGGTGGCCGCGGCCGACGCGTTCGTGGTGGTCACCCCGGAATACAACTACGGGATGCCGGCGGGGTTGAAGAACGCCCTCGACTTTCTCTACGACGAGTGGGCGTGGAAGCCGGTTGGGTTCGTCAGCTACGGCAACACCTCGGCCGGCACCCGGTCGGTGCAGATGACCAAGCAGGTCGTCACGACCCTGAAGATGATGCCCATCGGCGCGACCGTCGCGCTGCGCATCGCCGACAGCACCCGCGACGGTCAGGTGCTCGAGTCCGCAGGACTCAAGGAAACCGCTCGTGGAGTGCTGCTCGAGCTGAGCCGAGTGGCCCGAGCGATGCGACCCTTGCGCACCAGCACCGGCGGTGAAGACACCAGCGTCACTGGGCCAGTCGACGGCCTGAGGCTGACGATCGCAGCGGAGGGCGACCTGCCGGAGCTGCTCGTGCTGCAGCGGTGCTGCTGGGTGCAGGAAGCCCTCGCAAACGACACTCTCGACCTGGCTCCACTGCGCGAGACACTCGAGGACCTGCGGGCGTCGACCTCGACCTGGCAGGTGTGGTGCGTACGCCGGCACGGACGTCTCATCGCGGCGGTCCGCGCACGAGCGCACGAATCAGCGTGGCTGATCGGCCGCCTGATGGTGGCACCCGACCAGGCCGGGAGCGGCATCGGCTCGTGGCTGCTGTCGTACGTCGAAGAGCACGCGCCTGACGGAACCACGCACTGCGCCCTGTCCACCGGCCACCGCAGCACTCACAACATCGACCTCTACGAGCGCGCCGGCTATGCCCTCACCACCACCGAGGGGACCGCGCAAGGCAGCGTCTATCTCACCAAGCAGCGGCAGCTGTGCGGCTGAGCCCGCGCGATCAACGGGGCGCCCGCGGCCACTCCCGCGAACCGGCGTGGTCTGTGCGAGAGTTATGTCCCAGGTGTTGTCATACCTGACGATAGACGCACGCTGCAGCAATGACATCGGAAAGGTCGACCGCTGACCACCAGGTCCGTAGGGCCATGGGACAGGGACACTCAAAGCGCGACACTATGAGGAGATGACAGACCTCGAAGGGGCGGTGCGCGTCAGCGCTGATCAGATGGGGATCGGCCTGTACGGCGCAGACCGGTATCGATACTGGTTCGCCACGGAGATAGACCCCGAGCGGCGACCGGGAACAGTCGCGGAAAGCCACCGCGATCTGTTCCCTGTAGTCGACTACAAGACGTTCGTCTGGGTCGGGCTCAACCCGTCGACCGGCGATGAAACCGGCCGCATTCGATCAAGCCTAAGAAACGTCCTCTTCTGGGCGGAGCGCGACGGCGCGTCGCGTGTCGTTGGCGTCAATCTGTTCGCGCATCGGCACACCGACCCAGCAGACGTCGCCCGGCACCTTCGGTCGGCCACCGATAACGAGGTCATGGGGCCGGGCAACGACAGGGTGCTGGCCCACGTTGCGAGATCCCCAGCAAGTCGGGTGCTTCTCGGTTGGGGTGAGCGTCGGTGGTTGGGCCTACGTGGCGCGCGCGTCGCCGCACTGTTCGACAATCCCTTCTGCATCGGCGTTGGGGCCTCAGGCGCACCGAGCCATCCAGGCCGCAAAGCACGCGACCTTCCGCTCGTTCCCTACTCGTCCACCTAGGGACTCGTCATATCACCGCTTGGGGACCGCACGACAGAACACCCCCTCAACTCATCCAGGGATCAACGCGCCCGGTTCTGAGATGGACATCGGCGCCGAACGGGGATCGTCGCCGACGCCGACGCCATGTTTCCTTGCCAGGCAGAAACGCGGTCCGGTAGGACTGACTACGGGAGCAAACTCGCTTCCGTACGCCAAGGAGGAACGACGTGAGCGTTTACCGAGTGACCGATCTCATCGGAACGAGTACCCAGTCCTGGGAGGATGCCGCCTCGGTTGCGCTCAAGACGGCCAGCGGGAAGCTCCGCGATCTGCGGGTGGCGGAGGTCGTCGCGCAGGACATCAGTCTTGCGGAGAACGGCGAAGTTACCTATCGGACGAAGCTCCGGGTGTCGTTCAAGTACGAGGCCGCTGAATAGGGGCACTTGCGGTTCCGCTGGTGGCTCAAGGTCACAACAGCGGAACGGGACGGCTCGTCTTAGCCGGTGCCGTCCGCCTGCGCGCAAGGGCGGCAGGAGGCGGCCACGTCGATCGTGCTCGGCGGGGTCGAACTCCCGGGACCGGGAGCCGTTACGCCGGTTGTTTGAACTGCGAAAGTGCGTCACTTCGCCGCGAGCGGACCCTTGTCTCGTCTCGACCCTTCCGACCGCCCGTCTCACTTGCGGCGCAGGAACGCCAGGGCGAGCATGAGGAATGGCCCGGCCGCTGCGCAGGAGGCTCACGCGTGGGCTGCTGGTGCTGGTGCTGCTCGTGGGGACGGCGGTTGCGATGCTGTGGGCGATGCAACGTCAGCTGATCTACTTCCCCGATCCCATGCCGGTGCCCCCGGCCGCAGACGTCATCGCCGGCGCCCGCGACGTCACCCTGCACACGGCTGACGGACTCGAGCTGGGCGCCTGGTTCGTCCCCGCGGCCAGCGCCCAGGACACCGGGATGGCGGTTCTGCTCGCGCCCGGTAACGGTGGCAACCGGGCAGGCAGGGCCGAGTTCGCCGAGGAACTGAGCCGCCGCGGGCTCGCTGTACTGCTCATGGACTACCGCGGCTACGGCGGCAACCCGGGCAGTCCCAGCGAGGACGGCCTCGCCGCCGACGCGGACGCCGCCGCAGAGGCCCTGAAGGAGCTCGGCTACCCCGCAGAACGGACCCTCTACTTCGGCGAGTCCCTGGGCTCAGGCGTCGTGGCGGCGCTCCAGGCCCGGCACCCGCCGGCAGGAATGGTGCTCCGCTCGCCGTTCACCGAGCTCGCCGACGTGGGCGCGCATCACTACCCGTGGCTGCCGGTGCGCGCGCTGCTGCACGACCGGTTCCCTGTCGTGGAGCACCTCGCCGCCAGCGACGTGCCGGTGACGGTCATCTATGGCGACCGCGACTCGGTGATCCCCTCAGGGCTCAGTGGCCGCGTCGCGGACCAAGCCCCTTCCTTAGCCGAGCGGGTGGTGCTCGCGGACGCCGACCACAACGACCCCGTCATGTTCGGGTCCCCGGTGGCCGAGGCGGTCGCGCGGCTGGCTCACAGCCTGGACTGAAGTGCCGAACCACGACGCACGAACGCGCGCGTCGTGATGCCGGAGAACGCGTCATTGCACCGCGAGCTGGACGGCAGCCGCGACGCCCCTCACACGGTCCTTCCAGGACGCCGGGCTCGGGTTCTACCCTGAGTGGATGCTCGACCTGGGCGGAATCGACGTTGAGGAGATCGCAACCGCGCTAGCGGATCAGACTGACTACGAGCACCGATGGCTGGTCGACCCGGGGACGGGCCAGGTGGCGTTCTGGACCAGCGACACGGGCCTCGACGGGGAGAACCCCGTCGAGATCGACGAGCTGGATCTTATTCCCATCGACCCTCTCCCGGCCTACGTGTGGTATCAGGACATGGCTGATTTTGCTGACGGCATCAGCGACAACGCAGCCGGCCGACAGCTGGCACAGTCTCTGCAGGGGCGGGGAGCGTTCAGACGATTCAAGAAACAGGTCTATGAACACCACCCCGAACTGATTTCGGCGTGGCACGCCCTGCGTGATGTTCGAGCCCAGCGCAGGGCCGTCGAGTGGCTGCTGGACCAAGGGCTCATCGACGACAGCGTCGCGCAACAGTTCGCGATCGACCACCCAGATCCCGTCCTCCCTTGAAGCCAGCCCGCTCGACGACGTCGAAGGAACCCCGACTGCTGCCGCCGGCGACCGATGTGCGTCATTTCACCGCGATCGAACCTTGCTTCGGTCACGCCGCCATTATTGGATCAGCCCATCAGATCGTCCGTTACGGCGCTGAGGTCGATCGCCTTTTCGTCTGACATCCTCCTCGGATGACAGACGCCAACTCTCCGCTGGTTCGTCACGAGCACCTACTGCCCGATGAGAAGTGGACTGACTCACGCCGAGGAGACGCAACGTGGCGCACGTTCTTCAGTCGCGACGTCACGCCGACGACTGCGCTGACCACGGGCATCTCGGCCATTCCCGCGGGTGCCGAGCTTGTCCGTCACCATCATGAAGCGGTCGAGACCTACTACTTCTTGGAAGGCACAGGGCTGCTCACTCTTGGCGGGGCGGAGTACGAGGTGCGCTCGGGCTCAGCGGTCCACATTCCGTCGCTAACCGATCACGGGGTCCGCAATACCGGTGCGCACGCCGTTCGGTTCTTCTACGCCTTCGCCGCGGACTCGTTCCTGGATGTCGAGTACAACTTCGGGTGGGACGCGGAATAGCACACACGGCACGACACCCCCGAATGCCTCGGGACTCCGCCAACGGCGCAGGAGGACTGCGGAGCCCTTGATGCGCCCCCGCAACATCTAGCCGCCATCCGGACGCCAGTACAGGTGCGTCACTCCGCCGCTTGCGTCGTGCAAGTTGATGCGTCGTTGTGAGGGTCGTTGAGCTCGGCTTCATGCTTCGCGAAGGATGCCGTCAGCGATGGTTTGCTCGAGCCACGCGCGATAGGAACGCTGCGACCAGCCACCGGTGTCGCGCATCAGCAGGTGCACTTCCGGCGAAGTGAGGGTCCACACCACCTGAG
>Ga0136621_1000807_pt1 | contig 12578 bp, 11 predicted proteins | sample AntDryUQ445A2306_FD_104673 | JGI IMG/M metagenome (GOLD analysis project Ga0136621, IMG submission 104673) | Polar desert sand microbial communities from Dry Valleys, Antarctica - metaG UQ445A (23.06) | ecosystem: Environmental > Terrestrial > Soil > Desert | place: Antarctica: Dry Valley...
GACCCACCTGATGTTCGCCGGTGGCGTTGTCGAGCTGAAGCGGCTGGGCGCGCTCGACCGCGTGTTGGCCCTCGGCGCGCCGAAGCTGCCCGAGGCGCTGAGCGCCTGGAACGGCTACGAGACCCGCGCCACCTACACCCCGATCGACGGGATCGACTACGGGATGTGCGTCAAGCGGACGGGCCTTGACGCCGCGCTGGTCGAGACCGCGCGGGAGGCCGGGGCGGAGGTGCGCGAGCGGTGCGCCGTCTCGGGACTCATCTGGGACGAAAAGCGGGTGGCCGGGGTCCGCTACCGCGACCATGAAGGCGAGGAGCACGAGATCCGCGCGCCGCTTGTGATCGGCGCCGACGGCCGCAACTCGACCGTCGCCCGCGAGATCGGCACGGAGACCCCGCGCCTTCAGAGCGCCAACGGGCGCGGCAGCTACTTCGCCTACTGGAAGGACGCCAAGCCCGAGTGGCGCAGCACCGCGGCGCAGTGGCGCCAGGGGGCCGAGCTGGTCACAGCGTTCCCATGTGACGACGGCCAGATGCTCGTCATGGCGATGCCGCCGCTTTCGAGGGCCGCCGACTTCGAGGGCGACCTTCAGGGCGAGTACGAGCGGACGGTTCGAGCGGTCCCCGAGTTGGCCGACCGCCTCGACGGCGCATCGCTCGAGAGCAAGGTCCGCCACACCGTTTCCACCCCTTCCTACTTCCGCCGATCATCCGGCCCCGGCTGGGTGCTGGTGGGCGACGCGGGCCACTTCAAGGACCCGGTCACCGCACAGGGCATCCGCGACGCGCTTCGATACGCGCGGCTCCTGGGCGAGATGGCGGCGCCACTCCTTGACTACCCACGCCGGACCGACCGCATGCTGCGCCTGTGGGAGCGGGTCCGCGACCGCGATTGCATGGAGACCTATCAGTGGACCAACCGCCTGTCGCGCGGCGAAGCAGTCAGCCCGATCGAGGCCGAGGTCTACCGCGCCGGCGCCACCGACCCGGAGCTGGCAAACCGCCTGCTGGACGTTTTCGCCCGCACCACGAGCCTTCGGCAAGCGATCGGCTACCGGCAGGCCGCCTCACTGGTCCGCAGCGCGATCCGCCGCGAGGGCGCCAGCAAGCGCGAGGCCTGGCGCGCGGCGCGGCGCGAGGTGCGTGATGGGGTTGCGGAGGGTTGGGAGCGAAGGCGGTATCGGGTCGTGGTGGGGCGGTAGGGCGTTGGGCGACCGCTCGCAGGGCTCATAACCCGGAGGTCACAGGTTCAAATCCTGTCCCCGCTATTGGCAGAAGCCCGCTCTGTGAGCGGGCTTGTGGCGTTGAGGGGGTAGGGAGACTCCGGCTAGCGGGCATCAATCGGGCATCAATCGGGCATCAATTCCGCGCCATGAAGGACTCTTGGGCTGCGCATCGGGCGGTCCGGTCGCTTCGAGGCGACCCGCTGCCCCACATAGCCCGGCCGTTGACGCGTTTCTCCAATTCAAAGGGACTTTCGTCCGACGGCCTCGGCTTCCTCCGCAGGCTCACTTCGGGCGCTGGAGACCTATTGGTACGTCCGGGCCGAGCGGGCGACACCCAAGGTCAGCGACCTCTATAGCTCATGGCTCGGCTCGGCTGGCGGGCTCGAGGAGGTAATCGACCCCGAGCTCGGCCCCGGCTTCGTCAACCTCAGCCTCGTCTACGACGGCGAGCTGGGTTCTGAGTGCGTAAACAAGCGGGATGCAGGGTCCGAGGCGCCGTGAGTGGGGGCAAGTACTGTCGGATTGCGAACGGAGGGCACGAGGAATCTCCCTGTCGCTCACCAATCTGTCGGCGTCGTCCGACATGATGCCGCCTGGAAGACGAGAGGAACACGTGACCAACGAACTTCGATCACTCTGCGCGCGCGTGGACAGACACCTCGACCCACGAGCCCCGACATGGTGGTATCAGTGACGCTGACAATCGTCGAGGAGCAACTCGTGAAGTCTCGAAGCCGCGTGAAGACCTACGGCGAGGTCTTCACCCCACGTCACATGGTCGACAAGATGCTCGATCTGGTGCCCGAGGAGCTGGAGACCGCCCCCGACTTTGTCGACAAGACCTTCCTGGAGCCCGCAGCAGGGGACGGCAACTTCCTGGTCGCGATCCTACGTCGCAAACTCCGCGCGATCGAGAAGCGGTGCCGGCGCGAGGAGTGGCCGCGGGAGTCTCTGCACGCACTGGCCTCCATCTACGGCATAGAGCTGCTGGAGGACAACCACCGGGAGGCGAAGGCGGTAATCCTCGCCGAGTTCCTGGGCTTCCACCAAGCCCATGACATCCCCTGCGGTTCGCGTACGAATTTGCGCCGCGCCGCGGCGTTCCTGATCGACACGAACATCGTTCCCGGCAACACCCTGACCGCCCTGACATCGAAGGGCCAGGACATCCAGTTCTCCTGGTGGAATCGCATCGCCGGAGCCCCCGGCATGGTTCAGCGCGAGCCGTTCACGCTCATTTCACTTCGCGACGCCGCCTTCGACTTCACCGTCTACGACAGCTACGAGGCGTGCATGATCGACCGGGTCCACGAGGAGTTGAGGGCCGATACCTAGTCCAAAGCTCAGAACGTTCCGTGAGATCAACCCGGTGATCTACTCGTGGACGACGCCGGACATCCCGAAGTACGACGGCTGGGAGAAGATCGGCTACACAGAGCAGGAGAGCGCCGACGCCCGCATCGCGCAGCAGGCCAGCCAGCTGTCAGTCGAGAAGAAGAAGTTGTGGTCGCGGCGGGCGCTTTTCACCTCTGAGGCTGGCGGGCGCTTCACGGACACGGACTTTCACGCCTACCTCAAGCAGCAGGGCGTGGAGCGGGAGATCCAACCCAAACGCACTGAGTGGCACCATTTCGCCCTCGCCCCTAAGGGTTCGCTGAACTACTTCAACGACTTCGCCGGCCAGGACTTCCCCGACCTTCCGAGTAGCGGCGCCGAGGATGATTACGTCCTTCGCCCCGAGCAGCAAGCGGCCGTCGACCAGGCCGTGGCCGCCCTCAAGGCACACAAGAGCGAGGTTCTTTGGAACGCCAAGCCGCGATTCGGCAAGACTCTGACGACATATGACCTGATGCGGACGCTGGACGTCCGGCGGGCCATGATCGTCACCAACCGCCCGGCGGTTGCGAACTCATGGTTCGACGACTTCGCTCGCTTCATCGGCCACCAGACCACGTACCGCTTCGTCTCGGATTCGCCCTCGCTGGTAGGCCTTTCGCCCATGACTCGCGACCAGTGGGTCACGTTCTTGCTCAACCACCGGGACGAGGACCGGCGGTTAGTGGAATTCCTCTCGCTGCAGGACCTCAAGGGTTCGAAGTACTTCGGGGGCCCTTACGACAAGCTCAAGCACATTGCGGAACTCGAATGGGACCTGCTGGTGATCGACGAGGCTCACGAAGGCATCGACACCACCAAGACCGATGTCGCGTTCGATCAGATCAAGCGCAAGTGGACCCTGCACCTGTCGGGCACGCCGTTCAAGGCGCTGGCGTCGGGCAGGTTCGATGGGGACCAAATCTTCAACTGGAGCTACGAGGACGAGCAGGTTGCGCGCCAGCAGTGGGAGGACGACGGTCAGGAGAACCCATACGCGGCGCTGCCGACGCTCAACCTGCTGACGTACCAGATCTCGAGGATGATCACAGACCGTCTAGCCGAGGGGGTCGCCACCGACGAGGACGAGGCGAATATTGACTACACGTTCGACCTCAACGAGTTCTTCGCGACCAAGGAAAACGGGTTCTTCGAGCACGAGACCGAGATCATCAGGTTCCTCGACGGCCTGGCGAGCAACGAGAAGTACCCGTTCTCGACCCCCGAGTTGCGCGACGAGATCCGCCACTCCTTCTGGTTACTCAATCGTGTCGCCTCTGCCAAGGCACTGCAAAAGCTGTTGAGGAAGCACGAGGTCTTCAAGGACTACACGATCATCCTGGCTGCTGGCGACGGGCGCTCGGAAGACAGTGATCTAGCGGCTGTCGGCAAGTCTCTCGACAAGGTGCGCACTGCGATTGAGGAGGCCGAGAAATCGGACGGCAAGACCATCACGCTGTCGGTCGGGCAGCTGACTACGGGCGTCACCGTGCCAGAGTGGACCGCGGTCATCATGCTCTCAAACTTGTCGTCCCCGGCCCAATACATGCAGGCAGCGTTCCGGGCGCAGAATCCCTGCACCTTCGAGCGTGCCGGAAACGTCTTCCAGAAACAAAACGCGTACATCTTCGACTTCGCGCCCGAGCGCACGCTGACGATCTTCGACGCCTTCGCGAACAACCTGCACCCGAACCCCTCGGGGGACCAGCAGGCGCGACAGGACAACATCCGCACGCTGCTCAACTTCTTCCCGGTCCTGGGCGAGGACGCCGAGGGCCGGATGATCGAGCTCGACGCCTCCCAGGTACTGACTTTCCCCCAGGTGTTCAAGGCCCGCGAGGTCGTGCGTCGTGGCTTCCTTTCGAACTTGCTCTTCGTCAACGTCGCCGGCATCTTCCGGTACTCCGAGCACGTCAAGGACATTCTCGACAAGCTGCCCACCGCGAAGCAGGGCAAGGTCAAGACAGGGGAGGCGATTGAGATCCCGCAGCCGCCGCCCGTCACTGATCAGAATGGGAACGTCCAGGTCGACGTGGAGACCGTCATCAACCCCAAGGTCTCCGAGCTCGGCGAGCCCGTCTGGAGTGTCGAGAGCATTCCGACGCCAGACCCCGATACTCCTGTGCATACGGCGGCGAGGCAGATCGCGAAGGCGGTGACTGAGCAGAGCCGCGCCAAGCGCGAGGAGCTGAAAGAGGAGTACGAGCTCACGGCCAAGCAGGTCGAGCGCGACGAGAAGCGCACCGAGCAGTCCGTGAAGGACCGGGTCGAGCGCGCGTACACCGAGCACAGCATCGCAATCAAGCACCTCGAGGACGAACTGGAGAACGCAGCGACCGAGCCCGAGGCCAAGGTCGTCGAGGCCAAGAAGGCCGATCGGGACAAGGCGTTCAAGACGAACATCCTGGCCATCGTCGAGGGGACGATGGACTCGATCGTGCCCGAGGTGGTCACCCGCGAGGAGACCAAAAAAGAGCAGAAGCGCGCGAACCAGACGATGGACGACGCCCGCTCCCACCTACGCGGCTTCGCCCGGACGATCCCCATGTTCCTCATGGCGTACGGGGACCGTGGCATCCGCCTGTCGAACTTCGACGATTACACGCCGGACGATGTATTTGAGGAGATAACCGGGATCAGCGAGGATGAGTTCCGGCTCCTGCGTGACGGCCAGGAAGTCACCGAGGAGGACGGCAGCGTCACGACGATCCCGGGCCTGTTCGACGAGGCGGTCTTCGACCAGTCCGTCCAGGAGTTTCTGGACAAGAAGGAGGCGCTTGCCGACTACTTCGATGACGCGCAGACCGAGAACATCTTCGCCTACATCCCGCAGCAGAAGACGTCGCTGGTCTTCACGCCGCAACCGGTCGTACAGATGATGGTCGACACACTCGCGGCGGAGAACCCGGGCATCTTCAACGACCCGGAAAAGAAGTTTGCGGATCTTTTCTCGACGGCCGGTCTCTTCCTGATGGAGCTCGTGCGCCGTCTCGATACAGGACTCGTCGAAGCGTTCCCGGACCAGGAGGAGCGGCTGCGGCACATCCTGACCTCTCAGGTCTTCGAAATGAGCCACAACCACATCCTGCACCGCATCACCCTCGAGGCCGTTTCCGGCGGAGTCCCCGAGCGCAAGACTTGGATCGAGGACTCCGGTCACTTCCATGTCGGTGACCTGTCCCGGATGACCCAGGGGGAGCGACAGATGATGGTCGACGACATGCTGACGGAAAGGCACTGACCATGAGCAAGAAGTTCGACGTCGTCATCGGCAACCCGCCCTACCAAGAGGAGGCGCAGGGTGGGGGCACCCGAGACACCCCCGTCTACCACCTATTCATGGACGCGGCCTACGAGGTTGGGAAAAAGGTGGTGCTGATCACCCCGGCGCGCTTCCTGTTCAACGCGGGCTTCACGCCCAAAGCGTGGAACGAGAAGATGCTCGCCGACTCCCACCTCGCCGTCCCGCACTACGTACCCAACAGCGACGACCTGTTTCCCGGCACGACCATCAACGGCGGTATCGCAGTCACCTACTGGGAGGAGGACCACGACGGCGAGCCGATCGGTACGTTCACGAGCTTCCCGGAGCTCAACACAATCCTCCACAAGGTGGTCGAGTCCGGCAGCACCCCACTGGAGCAAATCGGGATCACAAGTTCGCGCTCTTACCGCTACACGGACAAGCTGTACGAAGACCACCCGAAGGCGCGCGCGTTGCGACCGGAGGGCAACGCAGCCTTGGTGAACACGAACACGTTCGAGCAGTTCTCTTTTCTCTATCACGAGAACAAGCCCGTGGACGGGGAGGAGTACGCCCGGGTGTACGGGCTCGCCGGCAGGAGGCGCGCCTACCGTTGGATCCGCCGTGACTACCTCACGGGTCCGGAGGGGTTCGATAAGTACAAGGTGATGGTGCCGGCATCGCGAGGGCACCTCGGAACGCTCGGCAGCGAGCCCGCCCTGGTCGTTGGGGAACCGCTGATTGGTGAGCCCGGGGTCGGAACAACCCAGACCTTCATCACTGTCGGGGCCTTCGACGACGAGTCAACCGCCGAGGCTTGTCTCAAGTACGTGAAGTCAAAGTTCGCACGAGCGCTCCTGGGCCTCCTGAAGATCACCCAGCACAACCCGGCGAAGGCGTGGAAGTACGTCCCGCTGCAGGACTTCACGCCAGCGTCGGATATCGACTGGACAAAGTCGATCCCGGAGATCGACCAACAGCTGTACGCCAAGTACGGCCTCGAAGACGACGAGATCGCCTTCGTCGAGGCCCAGGTCAAGCCGATGGAGTGACTGCGGAGGCGTTCGCGGCGCAAGGCTAGGCCGACCCCCAGCGAGTATCTCTCTGGACCTGACCCGCTTTAGTGGACACTTGATCGCTCTCGGCATGGCGAAGGAGAGGCTTCGATTGGCCCTGGTCGAGCACGCACTCACCGTCGGCGCCTGCGACAGTGCGCTTCCTGCGGCGCGCTTTGCGTTGCGTCCACTGCGTCCGTTTCGCAGGACGCTGCTTGCCGCGCGCGCAGCCTTGGGCGACGTCCGACGAGATCTAGCCATGACTTACCTCCTGTATGAACAACATCATAACGGCATGCTAACAGCCAACGTCGTAGATATCTGTTAGCTTGCAGACCGTCACCCGACCAAGGAGGCTCAAAATGGACGACATGAAGCTTGTGAGCTTCCGCCTGCCGGCGAGCAAGGCGAAGGAGCTGGAGAGCGTGGCCGACGTCGATCGGACCTCGGTCTCGGAAGCCGTGCGATCGGCGATCGAAACGCACATCGAGACTCGGCGCCAGGATCCGGAATTCCGCGATCGTCTGCGCAAGTCCTTGGAAGAGCAGCGCGACATCCTCGAGCGGCTAGCCAAGTGATTTCGTGCAGTGGCGCTATCTCGAGCTCGGGGACTATCTGCTGATCGCCGAGGCGGTACTCGGGATCCCCGCGGAAACGCTCGCGGCCTCGAACCGGATCGACCTCGCCGACTCGGCCGTGAACGCACCTGCGGCCGGGTTCGGTGGGGTCGAGGCTTACCCTGAATTCGAAGCCAAGGCAGCGGTGCTGTGCTGGCACTTGGTCAAGAACCACCCATTGCCCGACGGCAACAAGCGCGCGGCCTTTCTCTCTCTAATTGAGTTCGTGCAGCGAAACGGTCGGGCTTGGACGCGGGCGCCCCGTGATCCCGCCGAGACGGACGAGATACTGCGAGGAGTCGCCGCCAGCGAGATCAGTCGCGAGCAGCTCCAGGAGTGGATCATCAAGCGAACAAGCGAGGACGCAGTTGACTGACCGAGTGCTCACATTGATTGAGGAGTGGGAAGGTCACGATGACTCGCTTCCTCGGCTCTATCTGGCGGCGCCCCTTTCTCACCTGAGCGAGGCCGAGCGCCAGACGGTTGAGCTTCTTGCCCACACGATCGGTGAGGCGGTTGCAGACGCGGCGACGCGCAACGCTCACCCCTGGAAGATCGCCGTGCACTCCCCAATTCGATGGTCGGCGCCGTGGAAGGACGATGGGATTACGGCGGAGGAGATCTATCGACTCAACACCGCCGAGATGTGGAGTAATACCGACGGCCTGATCGTGATCGGGTATCACGGAGCGAGCTTGGGAGCGGGCCAAGAGCTGGCGTTTGCGACCGCGCTGGCGATGCCGGTTCTGTACGTGCACCCCGTTGAGCATGTCGTCAGTCGCCAGCTCGCCGGCGCGACCGCCTCGGGCGATCTGACGCTTCTCGCCTATAAAAGTCCGCAGGAGCTCCGGGACGGAGTCTGTCGTTGGGTAGGCGAGCGGCGCCACGTGCTTGTCGATGGGCCGCGACGCAGGCGCAGTCGTCGGCTGCGCTTCGCGTCTATCCAGGCGCAGCTTCGCGAAGCATGGGAGGCGAGCGGGGCTGATCGGCGCGAGCATGTCGTTGCGGTGACTCGCCTGGCACCGGGCCGAATCGAACGGCTCGCCGCCGACCCGGATGCCTTGGCGTCGGCCAGTTGCTATGAGCTCTTCGCCTTAGTGGGCGCGCTCCAGCTCGAATCCGTCGAGTTGCCCCATTTCGTAGAGGGTCCGCGCCTCGGATCTCAGCAGTTCGAAGCTCTACTGAATGCGGCAAGCGAGTACGACTGGTCGCCGGCCGAGGCGCTTCGCCTCTACGATCGCGCTGCAGATGAGCTCGCCCAAGGCGGCGTGCGGCGGCTCCCGCTTTCGAGCATTCGCGACTGGGTCGACTTCAGGCGTGCCTGTGAGTCATAGGCACGCCCATGCTGTGGAGGAGCTTGCAGCAACGCTGCTTAGCGCCTACGACATGGGTTCCACTCCGCCAATCGACGTTGAGCTCTTGGCAAGGCATCTCGGCGTCGAAGCGATCAGTCGCAAGAGGATGCTGGAGGACGGACGTCTCGAACAGCAAGAAGGTCGGGCGCTGATCTTTGTTCGCAGCGGCGTGGGCAGAGAGCGCGCAAGGTTTACGGTCGCCCATGAGATCGCGCATCTCGTGCTAGCTGGTCCTGAGCGCGATTTCATCGCCCGTCGCGCCCTGGCGGGGGACTGGCACGAGGAGAGATTCTGCGATCAGTTCGCAGCCGCGCTGTTGATGCCCGGGCCATGGGTGCGATCCAATTTTGCGTCCCGCCCGAAGGAGTTCTCGACCCTGAAGGCACTCGCTGGGGCGTCGCAGACATCCCTATCGGCTGCGCTGATGAGACTTCGCGAAGTCTCATCATGGAGATCATGTCTGTTGCGCTGGAACCTCGAAGGCGACCAATGGCGCCTCGCCAGTTCCGTTGGCACACCGATACGGATGCGAAACCGGCTTACAACGACGCCGGCCACCGCGGCTGTCCTCGACCAGATGAGCCCTGACGATCGTCGCTTCGTTTCTCATCTGCCGATCGGGGTCAATGGGATCAGCCGATGCTTTGGTGCGGAGGTCCAGATGTGGCGCCGCTCTGCCGCTGCCCTCACCGACCTGTCGTCTGTGCCTGCCTCGGTTGCCGAAACACAGCCTCCGTCGTCCCGTTCGTCGTCCCATTCTGAGAGAAACTGGGCTGATCTCAGGTCACTTGGACCGCCTGAGTAAGCGGGAGTCGAGGTAACACCGCCCCCCGGTTCAGGGCTCATAACCCGGAGGTCGCAGGTTCAAGTCCTGCCCTTACAAGCGCTCCAACTCATCCATCGCCCGCCGCAACTCACCCGTCAGCCGCCCAGGCAGTCGCCGCTCAAACACCTCGGTCAGAGTGCGGTAGTACCAATGCGTCCCGTCTCTCTTGCCCGTGAAGCGGTCCCACAGGTCATCGCCCTCCTCCCGGTAGTCGGCGACGATCGCGCGCAGGTTGAAGACTTTGTCGGCAAGTGACACGAAGAGCTCGTCCGGCTGGGCTTCGTCCAGGTGGGCGATATAGCGCTCTTTGCGCGGGTGCCAGTCGGGCTTGTCAGATGAATCCTCGACCAGCGTGTCGGAGCAGGCCTCGACGATCCGCTTGACGTCGGGGCCGAACTCGTCTCCGATGCGATCAAGTAGGGCCTGGCCGCCCTGATCCTCAGGCCCGTCATGGAGGAGCGCCGCGATCGCCTGGTCCTCGTTGCCGCCGTAGTCGATCACCAACGAGGTGACGCCCAGGATGTGGCCGAGGTAGGGAGTATCGACGCCCTTGCGGGCTTGGTCGCCGTGAATCTCGACCGCCATCGCGAGTGCCTTGCTGAAGCGTTCGCCGAGGATGGGGTCGGGAGTTGCCATTGTGCGAGGAAATCTATCCGTAGGGGGCGTTTTTCCATTCCGCGGGGTTGCCCCGTACGTGGTCGGTCTTATCGAGTCGATTCCCGTCCTGCCTGATTTGCTTGCCGGCGCGGGCCTTGGCGCGTTGGTGGGAGCCCTGGTCGCGGTCCGTCACCAACGCTCCGGCGGGACGCTGCCTCACGATTGCGGGCTTCTACGGCGAACCGCACCCCTTTTCGCGCCGTCCCGGCGCTAGATAACCGCGCGCAGACGCCAGCCCAAATTCCCGGTCCCTCAGCCGCTCTTGATGGACCGCACCAGTGTAGGCGCACATAGTTGTAGGTCGTTGCGGGCGGCGGGAACCTGACACGCTTGAAACATGTCCCAGTCTTGGTTCGATGCGTCGCACCCAGGTGATCAATTCTTTGCGACGGTCTGGCGGTGAACGGCGTTGATCCGTTCCCCTACTACTGCGATATGCTGGCATACCATGAAGCGAACCACTGTCAAGATTCCAGACAATCTCGACGCTCGGCTGCGCCACGAGGCGGAGCGGCGGAAGACGACGATCAGCGAAGTGACCCGCGAGGCGCTCGAGGCGCACCTCGGCGGCGCCGTCAACCGCCCGTTCCTGGTGGCGGCAGCGGGCTCGGCAAACAGCGGCGGGCACGAGCGCTTGTCCGAGCGGGTGGAAGAGATCCTCAACGCCGAGGCCGAACAGTTCGCGGAGATGGACCAGTCCGACTCTTAGTTGATTCGGGGCCACTGATCGCGTTGCTGGACGTGGCGGATCCCAAGCATGCGGTCTGCCAAGAACTCCTTCTAAGGTACCCCGGCCCGTTGGCGGTTCCCGCGCTTTGTATCGCCGAGGTGGCATACATCGCGAGTCGCCGCTTGGGTTGGGACACCGAGGTCAGGTTCCTTGGGGCCCTGACCGCCGGCGACCTCACCGTCGAGCAACTCCATCCCGCTGACCTGGAGCGCATCGCTGAGCTGGTGAGCGCATATCGAGATCTTCCGCTTGGAACGACGGACGCGTCGGTCGTCGCCGCCGCTGAGCGGTTGGACGTGACGACGATCGCGACCCTCGACAAGCGCCACTTCAGCGTGGTCAGGCCGGCGCACGCTGATTCCTTCGAGCTCGTCCCCTGACTTCAGCCGTCGGCCCGGCATCCTCCCGCTAGTGTGCCTCCATGCCCGCCGATACCCTCGACACCGACTTTCCCGCCTGGTCCGCGGAGCTTCACGGCCATCAGGTGATCTACCGGACGGCGGGCTCCGGGCCGCCGCTGGTGATCGTCCACGGGATGGTCAACTCGTCGAAGCACTGGCGCGAGGTCGCGCTGCGCCTGGCCGAAACCCACACCGTGATCGTCCCCGACCTGATCGGCCATGGCGATACTGCGGCCGTTCGCGGCGACTACTCGATTGGCGCCCACGCGGCCGTGATCCGCGACCTGCTCTCCGCGCTTCAGATCGAGTCGGCGACGTTCCTCGGCCACTCCCTGGGCGGCGGCGTCGCGATGCAGTTCTTCTACCAGTTCCCCCACAGGGTCGAGCGGCTCTGCCTTGTCTCAAGCGGCGGTCTGGGGCAGGAGGTGAGCCCGCTGCTCCGCGGCGCGGCGCTCCCCGGAGCCTCCGCGATCGTCTGGGCCGCGTCCCACCCCGCGGTGCTGGGCGCCCTGGATGGCCTCGGCACCGGCCTCGGCCGGCTGGGCTGGCACAAGGCCGTCTACATGAAGGCGGTCACCCGCGCCCTTCGTCCCCTGCAGGGATCGGGCCAGCGCGAGGCGTTCCTGCAGTCGCTGCGCTCGGTGATCGACCGCCACGGCCAGCACGTCTCCGCGATCGACCGTCTCTACCTGCTGGGACCGGTTCCGACCCTCGTCGTCTGGGGCGAGCGCGACCGCACGATCCCGATCGAGCACGGCCGCAACGCGCACGAGCTGATTCCGCACTCGCAGTTCCGGACCTTGCCTCGTGCCGCCCACTTCCCGAACCTCGAGGATCCGGACGGCCTGGCCGACGTCGTCAGCCGCTGGCTCGCGGAAACCAAGCCGTACTGCCTGAGCGAGGAGGACTGGGCGGAGCTGATCGCGTCGCGCCTGGTCTCAGGGCGCCACCTGCGGGCGGCGTGACGTCACGCACGTCGATTCGCGTCCCCAGGGCGTGTCCGGATCTACGTGCGTGATCGCGCGCGGCTACCCCGCGCCTTCCTCCAGGCTCGCGACCAGATCGTCGAGCTTCAGCTCGGTCAGCGCTCCGGA
>Ga0136621_1000812_pt1 | contig 12531 bp, 10 predicted proteins | sample AntDryUQ445A2306_FD_104673 | JGI IMG/M metagenome (GOLD analysis project Ga0136621, IMG submission 104673) | Polar desert sand microbial communities from Dry Valleys, Antarctica - metaG UQ445A (23.06) | ecosystem: Environmental > Terrestrial > Soil > Desert | place: Antarctica: Dry Valley...
GTGTCGGGCTGCTCGTTGGGGTCGACCTCCAGGCGGCGCTCCAGGAAGGGGATGGCCTCCTGCGGGCGGCCTGAGCGGTTGAGCGACTGGCCGAGGTTGAACAGGGCGAACGCGTAGGCCTTCTCCTCCGTGCGGCCCTGGGCCTCGAAGGCCGCCACGCTGCGCTCCAGTGGCGGCACGGCGTCGGCGAAGCTGCCCGCCTGGATCAGTGCGAAGCCCTCGTCGTTGAGGGCGACCGGGTCGGCGCCGGAGAGATCGGATTCCTGGGGCTCGGGCTCGGGGTCGGCCGGTGCGGGTTCGGGCTCGGGCTCCTCGGCGGGCTCGCTCTGCGCGGGCGGCTCGTCCTCGGTCGTGGACCCCTGCTCGTCACCCCCGCCGAGGGTCGCGACGGCCAGGGCTGACAGGATGCCTGCGGCCAGCAGGGCGGCGATGAGGATGGGGAAGCGCCGCGACGCGGAGGCGCGCTGTTCGGGCGGCGCCGCAACCTGGCCGCCGGGCGCACGGGGGGCAGTGGGTTGACGCGCGACGATCGGCTCGCGGCGGCGGGTCCCCGCTCCGGCCGCGGCACCGGCGGCGCCCGCGGCGCCTGCACCTGCCGCGGCCGCGCCCAGCCCCGCCGCACGCCGCGTGGTCGCGGTTGCGGGGGCGCCCTGGAGCGCGTCGCGGATCTCGTCGGCCAGCTCCTGCGCCGAGGCGGGACGGTCCTCGGGGGCCTTGGCCATGCCGCGCGTGAGCACGCCGTCCAGCGCAGGGGGCAGGTCGGGCGCCTCCTGAGAGGCGCGCGGCGGTTCCTCGTCGACGTGCTGGCGGGCCTGGGAGGCTGCGGTGCCCGAGCGGAAGGGGCGCTCGCCGGTCAGCAGTTCGTAGGCCACCACGGCCAGGGCGTAGCGGTCGCTGGCCCGGGTCGCCTCGTGACCCATGGCCTGTTCGGGCGCGATGTAGGCCGCGGTGCCCAGCACCATCCCCGTCTGGGTCATCGCGGTGTCGGCGGCCAAGCGCGCGATGCCGAAGTCCCCCACAGCCAGGCGGTCGCGGGCGTCCAGCAGCAAGTTGGCGGGCTTGACGTCACGGTGGACGATGTCCTCGCGGTGGGCGGTGTCCAGCGCCGAGGCCGCCTCCCCCAGCCAGCGCACGGCGTCCTCGCGAGCCGGGCGACCGTCGCGCAGGCGGTCGGCCAGGGTCCCCCCGGCCATGTGCTCCATGACCATGAAGGCACGACCCCCGTGCTCGCCCACGTCGTAGATGGTCACCACGTGGGGGTGGTCGGAGACGCGGGCTGCCGCGCGCGCCTCCCGTGCGAACCGCTGCTGGGCCCCTGCCTCGGCCGCCAGATGGGCGGCCAGCACCTTCACCGCCACCCGGCGTTCGAGCAGGCGATCCTCGGCCGCGTAGACGGCGGCCATGCCTCCCGACGCGATATGCCCGAGCAGGCGGTAGCGCTCCGGGAGCGTGATGTCGGTGGCCACGCCCACTCCAGCTTCGTACCCTGACAGGGGCGCATGAGAACGTCGCGCCGGGTAGCTCCCCCCGCCGCCGCCCGCGGATGTGCCGGGTTCTCTACACTGCCCCGTCGCCATGGCCAAGGTGTGTCACAGCTGCGGGAAGGGCCCTGCCTTCGGCAACAACCGCTCCCACTCTATGGTCGCCACACGGCGACGCTTCGACCCAAACCTGCAGAAGGTCCGGGTGCTGGTGGGCACGGCGCCGCGGCGGGTGTACGTCTGCACCCGCTGCCTCAAAGCCGGCAAGGTCACCAAGGCTGTCTAGGGCCGGCGCAGCGGCCCGCCCGGCCCTCGTGTCCGCCGACCCCAGCCTCATCCGCTTCCGCGCCGTCGTGGACGGCGCCATGGCGCACCTGGAGTCGCGCCGCCAGGAGGTCAACGACCTCAATGTCTTTCCGGTCGCCGATGGGGACACGGGGGACAACATGGTCCTCACCCTGCGGGCCGTGCGCGAGGAGCTCGATGAGCTCGCGCGCGACGGCGAACGCTCCATCGACGAGATCGGCCGCGACGAGATCGTCGATCGCGTCGCGCGAGCAGCTCTGCTGGGCGCGCGAGGCAACTCGGGCGTCATCCTCTCCCAGCTCATCCGCGGCGCGGCCGAGGAGCTGATCAGCCGCCCGGGCGAGCTGGTCGATCCTGTGCTCATCGCCGCGGCCATGGCCCGCGCGGCCGATCGCGCGTACGGCTCGGTGCGCGCCCCGGCCGAGGGCACCATCCTCACGGTGATGCGCGAAATGGCCACCCGGGTGGCCACCGAGCTGGCCCACCGCGAGGACACCTCCCTTGGGCCCGAAGCCGCACCCGAGGTGCAGAACGCCCTGATCGCCGACGTGCTCGAGCCTGCACTGGCGGCCGGCGAGGACTCCGTGCGCCGGGGCCCGGAGCTTTTGCCCGTGCTGCGCGATGCGGGCGTCGTGGACGCCGGCGGCCACGCGGTGGTCATTCTCTTCGCCGGGATGGTCGCCGCCCTGCGCGGCACCGAGCCCCCGCCCGTCGAGCGCTACGCGCCGGCCCGGGTGACCCATCCCGAGCACGAGAGCTCCACCTTTCGCTACTGCACCAACTTCGCCGTCACCGGGAGCGAGCTGCACGCCGCCGAGTGGGTGCCGAGGCTGGAGACGCTGGGGGACTCCGTCCTCGTAGTGGGCGACGAGGCCACCCTCAAAGTGCATGTTCACACCGACGACCCGGCGGCGGCCACCGGCCTGTTCGCCGGAGCGGGCGATGTCTCGCACCTCGACGTGGCCGACATGACCCTGCAGGTCGAAGCGCGCACGCACCGCCTGGCCGCGGCGGTGGGTCCGGTCGCGGTCCCCGCGACGCACCGCTGTGGCACGCTCGCAGTGGTCAGCGGCGAAGGCATGCCCCGGCTGTTCGAGGGCCCGGCCGTCCGCGTCCTGGACGGCGGCCCGACGCTCAACCCGTCGACCTACGAGCTGCTGGCGGGCATTCACGATGTCCCGGCCGAGGAGGTGGTGGTTCTGCCCAACTCCCCCAACGTGGTCATGTCCGCCGAGCGCGCGGCCGAGCTGTCGGACAAGACGGTCGAGGTGGTGCCCACGCGTACCCAGCAGGCGGGGCTGGCGGTCAGCCTGCGCCTCGACCCCGACGCGCGTGCAGCCGACAACGCCGCAGCGATGGCCGGCGAGCTGGCGCGCCTGCGCACGGGCGGGGTCGCGCCTGCCGGCCGCGACGACGCGGACGGTCGCTTCGCGGCGGGCGAGGCTGTCGGCTACGTCGACGAGGAGCTCGTCGCCTGGGGGGATGCCGAGCGGACGCTGGGCGCCGTGCTGGGCCGGCTGGCCCGTGGCGCCGAGCTGCTGACCGTGCTCGAGGGCGCGAACGCCCCCTTCGACGGCCCGCGCGTGGAGGCGCTGGCGCCCGACGGCGTCGAGCTCGACCTCGAGCGGGGTGGGCAGGCCGCGTGGTGGTGGCTGGTGGCCGCTGAGTGATCGCCTCCTCCGCTGCGCGTTGCCGGCGCGGCGGTCTCGGCGAACGGCAGCGTCGCCGCGGCCCGCGGAAGCGCTCCCGCCGCCCCACGCGCGATCATCCCTGCGTGCCGACCGCCTTCGCCTCACGCGACCAGCTCAGCCGCGAGCTGCTCCTCGAAGCGCCGGTCCGCTGGCCGCGGCCGTCGGCCCTCGAGATCGCGCTGACCGTCAAGCCGGCCAAGGCCGCGGAGGCCGCGCAGGCCCTCGGGCTGCACACCGTCGCCGACCTCCTCGCCCACCTGCCCCGCGGGGGCGGCGAGGCGCGCACCGTCGCGACCCTCGCGCCCGGCGAGGTGGCCAGCGTGGTCGTCGAGGTGCGCTCGATCCGCTCGCGGGCCGTGCGCCGGCGGGGGATGCGACCGCTCGTGGAGGCCACCGTGGCCGACGCCACCGGGGTGATGAAGGCGGCGTTCTTCAACCAGCCCTGGCTCGAGCGCCGCTACGCGCCCGGCACGCGTCTGATCCTCCACGGCGATGTGCAGGGGCGCGACCGTTTCCGTGTGCGCTCGCACGCGCCGACCGACGAGGCGGCGGGGGGGACGGAGGCGATGGCCGTCTACCGCGCGACCGAGGGCATCAGCTCCACGCAGATTGCCGCGCTGGCGCGCGAGCACCGCCACGCGGTGGCCGACGCGGTCGAGCGCCTGCCCGGGCGGCTTCGCGCTGCCCAGGGCCTGCCCGACGTCGCCGCGGCGCTGACCGCCGCGCACTTCGGTGACCACGAGGTCGGCCGCCGGCGCCTGGCCTTCGACGAGCTGCTGGTCGATCAGGTCGTGCAACTGCGCCTGCGCGCCGCACGTCGCGCAGCGCTGCGGGCCGTCGCGCTGGCCGACCCGCCCACGCTCAGCGCTGTCTGGCGTGACGAGCAGCTCCCTTTCGTGCCCACAGGGGACCAGCGGCGTGCGATGGACGAGGTCGACGCTGACCTTGCGGCCCAGCGCCCGATGCAGCGCCTGCTCATGGGCGAGGTGGGCTCCGGCAAGACCGTCGTGGCGCTGCACGCGATGCTGCGCGCGGTGGAGCACGGACGCCAGGCCGCGCTCATGGCCCCGACCGAGACGCTGGCCGAACAGCACTTCGCCACCGTCCAGACCCTCATGCCCGGGTTGGTGGGTGCCGGCCGCCGTCATCGACCAACGGCTTCGCCGTCGGTGCCCGCTGCTGCCGGCGGGCCCCACCCCAGTCTCCTTTCGGTGGCGCTGCTCACCGGGTCCACGCCGGCGCGCCGGCGCGCCGACGTGCTGGGCAAGCTGGCCAGCGGGGAGCTCGCGCTGATCGTGGGGACGCACGCGCTGATCGAGGACGCCGTGGCCTTCCGCGACCTTGCCGTCGCCGTGGTCGATGAGCAGCACCGCTTCGGGGTGCGTCAGCGCGCGGCGCTGGACGCCAAGGCGGGCCCGGGGCTGGCGCCCCACGTGCTGCACATGACGGCAACGCCGATCCCGCGCACGCTGCGCCTGGCCTCCTTCGGCGCGTTGGACGTCACCGCGCTGCGCGAGCTGCCCCGCGGCCGGCGGCCGGTCACCACCCACGTCGCCGGCGGGGAGCGCGAGCGCGAGCGCGCGTACGAGCGCATCCGCGAGGAGCTGCGCGCCGACCGCCAGGCCTTCGTGGTCTGCCCCCTGGTGGCCGAGTCCGAGGTGCTGGCGGCCCGTGCGGCCACCGCCGAGTTCGAGCGCCTGCGCACCGGCGCGTTTCGCGACTTCGACGTCGTACTCCTGCACGGGCGGCTCTCCTCCCGCGCGAAGGCCCAGGCCATGGAGGCCTTCGCCTCCGGGGTGGCCGACGTGCTGGTGGCCACGACCGTGATCGAGGTCGGCATCGACGTGCCCAACGCCACCGTCATGCTCGTCGAGGACGCCGAGCGCTACGGGATCAGCCAGCTTCACCAGCTGCGCGGCCGCGTCGGACGCGGGGAGCACGACTCGCTGTGCCTGCTCTTCGGGCCCAAGGAGTCGCCGCGCCTGCGGGCGCTGGCCGACCACGGCGACGGCTTCGCCCTGGCCGAGATCGACCTCGAGCTGCGCGGCGAGGGGGAGCTGACCGGCACGCGCCAGTCGGGCCTCGCCCGCTTCCGCGCCGCTCGCCTGCCCGACGACGCGCCGCTGCTGGAGCGCGCGCACGCGACCGCCGCGTCGCTCCTGGAGACCGATCCTGCCCTCGAGAGCCCCGAGCATGCCCTGTTGGCTGACGCGCTGGCCGCTGCGGAGGCCGAGCCGGTAGCAGCGTGAGGATCATCGCGGGCACGTATCGTGGCCGCCGCCTCGCCGTCCCGTCCGGCCGCGAGACCCGCCCGACGTCCGATCGGGTCCGGGAGGCCCTTTTCTCGATCCTCGAGGCGCGCGCCGGGAAGGGCGGGGCCGCGCCGGCCGGCGCCCGCGTTCTCGACCTCTTCGCCGGCTCCGGCGCGCTGGGGCTCGAAGCGCTCTCCCGGGGCGCCTCGAGTGCCGTCTTCGTCGACAGTTCCAAGCCCGCCGTCGAGGTCGTGCGGGTCAACCTCGCGGCACTCGGCCTGAACGCCCCGGTGCACCATTGCGAGGCTCCCGCCGCCCTCCGCGATGCAGCGGTGCGCGGCGATGCATACGATCTGGTCTTCCTCGACCCTCCCTACCGACCGGCCTCGGGGCTGGCGGCGCAGCTGCGCGAGGCGTTGCCCGCGGTGCTCGCGCCCCGAGCCCGCGTGGTGGCCGAGAGTGATCGCCGCGCACCACTGGCCCTCGGGCTGGTCGTGAGCGACGAGCGCCGGTATGGGGACACGCTGATCCGCATCCATGACACCTGATCCCCGCCGTATCGCCGTCTGCCCGGGCAGCTACGACCCGATCACCAACGGCCACCTCGACGTGATCGCACGGGCGGCGACGATCTTCGACGTGGTGATCGTCGGAGTGGTCAACGCATCGGTGCGCAAGAGCCACCACCTCTTCGACATCGAGGAGCGCATCGCGTTCATCCAGGGCGCGATCACCGACCTGGACAACGTCGAGGTCGAGCCGTTCGCCACCCTGATCGTGGACTTCGCGCTGGCCAAGGGGGCCCGCACGATCGTCAAGGGCCTGCGCGCGATCTCCGACTTCGAGTACGAGTTCGAGATGAACCAGCTCAACCGGATGCAGACCGAAGAGGTGGACACCCTCTACCTCATGGCCAGCCCGCAGTACAGTTTCCTCAGCTCGAGTGGAGTCAAGGAGCTCGCGACCTTCGGAGGGAACATAGACGGGCTGGTGCCGGCTCCGGTGGTCGGTCGCTTGAAGGAACAGCTCGCGCGCTGACGAACGAAGGGTTGCCATGGACGTCCTCGTACTCATCGACAAGCTCGACGACCTCGTCCACAACGCCAAGCAGGTGCCCCTCACGGACACGGTGCGGGTGGACAAGGAGGAGATCTACGACCTCCTCGACCAGATGCGCGCGACCATCCCCGAGGAGATCAAGCAGGCGCGGTGGATCGTCAAGGAGCGCCAGGAGATGCTCGCCGAGGCCAAGCGCGAGGCCGAGCGGATCGTCAAGGAGGCGCGCGAGCGCCAGGCGCAGCTGATCGCCGAGGAGGAGGTGACCAAGCAGGCCGAGCGCGCCGCCGAGGACATCATCGACGACGCGCGGGCCCGCGAGCGCGAGATCCGTCTGGGCGCCGAGGACTACGCCGACGAGATCCTCAACACCCTCGAGGTCAACCTCTCGAAGTTCACCGCAGCTGTGCAGCGCGGCCGCGAGCGCTTGCAGGGCAAGGACGACGAGCGCGAGCTCAGCCCGAGGTAGGCCCGCATAAACGCGAGGCCGTCCGCGTCATCAGGTGGCGCTGCTACGGTCGGCGCGATGCCGTTCTTCCTCGCCCAGATCTCCGAAGAGCGCCTCATGCGCGTGTGTGGGGAGGAGACATCCCCTGGCTGCCGCGCCGCTCTGGAGGCCACCGGCAACGCCCAGCTCGCCCAGGCCGTCAGGTGGCTGCTGGACACGCCGCTGACCATCCTCCTCATCCTCGTGGTGGCGTGGGTGGCCAATCGCCTGACCCGCCGGATGGTCAAGCGCGGGCTGCGCCACCTGTCCTCCGGCGGCCTCCGCGAGCGGCTGGGCAGCAGCGTGCGCCGGCGCACGCCCGAGGCCTTTTTGGAGACCGGGGAGACCAGCATGCGCGGCGAGCAGCGCATCGAGGCGCTGACCAGCGTCCTGCGCAGCGGCGCGACCTTCGCCATCTGGCTGATCGCCGGCTTCATGATCCTCGGCGCCATCGGCGTCAACATCGCGCCGCTTCTGGCCGGCGCCGGCATCCTGGGCGTCGCGCTGGGCTTTGGCTCCCAGAAGCTCGTGCAGGACTTCCTGTCGGGCATGTTCATCCTGGTGGAGGACCAGTACGGGGTTGGTGACGTCGTCGATCTGGACCTCGAGACCGTTGGCACGGTGGAGGCGGTGAGCCTGCGGACCACGCGCCTGCGCTCCGTGGACGGCACTGTGTGGCACGTGCCCAACGGCGAGATCCGCCGCGTGGGCAACAAGAGCCAGCACTGGTCGCGCGTGCTGATGGACGTCGAGGTGGCCTACGAGTCTGACATCGGGCACGCCAAGGCGGTCATGAAGACCGCCGCCGATGAGATGTGGCGCGAGGACACCGACATCCTCGAGGAGCCCGACATGTGGGGCGTGCAGAACCTCAACCCCAACGGCGTGCTGCTGCGCCTGACCATCAAGACGACACCCAGCCAGCAGTTCCGCATCAGCCGGTCGCTGCTGGAGCGCATCAAGGGCCGTTTCGACACCGAGGGCATCGAGATCCCGTTTCCCCAGCAGACGGTCTGGCACCGGGAGGGCCCGCCGGCCGAGGGCAACGGGCACGCCCCGGCCCACGATGCGTCCTCGCGGCGGACCGTCTAGCGCGCTGGCCGTGCACAGCCAGGCGGCGCGCGGCGGGCCCGGCGCTCATGGCGCGGCATCCGCGTCGAGCAGCGCCTGGATGGCCGCCAGGTGCGCCTTGACGCCGGCCTCCATGGCCTCCAGCACGTCCCGTGCGCCCGAGACACCATTCTGGGCGTGGGTGAGCTGCTGCTTGATGCGCCGCGTGTCCTCCAGGGCGCCGACGGCGCGCTCGACCTCGGCGCGGACCGCGCCCGTGTCCAGTCCGCCGCCGGCGTCGCGGGCCATGAGCACGCGCGCCCGGGCCAGGGAGTAGGCGACCTCGAGCGCCAGCGTCGAGCCCTCCTCGGGGTCGTAGGTGACGAACAGCTTGTTCCCGTTGATCTCGCGCAAGGGATTGGAGCGGGCGGGCAGGTTGCCCTCGGAGGGCATCACCAGCACGGCGTAGTCGGCGCCGCGGTTGCCCAGCGCGCGATCCAGGTAGTCCAGCGCCTGGCGGCGCGGCAGGCTGCGTACGTCCTTGGCCTCGAAGACGATGCGCCCGCGGGCCGGGCCGGCACAGGCGTCCACCGACACGAGGACGTCGCCCTTCTTGCCGTCGTCGCCGCGCAGGTCGCCGAGCGCCTCGCAGCCGTCGCCGCGCGAGGTCGCCACCCCGTCGAGGGCCTCGAAGACTGCCTCCTCGTAGGTGCGGCCCTTGGCCGTACCGCGGCTCTCGGCGGCCGACACGTCCTCCAGGCGCTGCTTCTCGGCGCGCAGCTCGGTCACCTGGAGCTTGAGCGCCTCGAGCTTGCCGGTCATGGCGACCAGGGCCTCGTTCTGTGCGGTGGTGCTGTCGCGGATGACCTTCAGCGAGGAACGCTGGATGGCCACGATCGGGTTGTCGGTGGTGTCCGAGGTGAGCTGCTTGCGCAGGTCCTCGCGCATCGTCCTGGCGACGTCGTCGAGGACGGCCTTGACGCGGTGCTGCACGGCGCCCGTCGACTCGTCGCCGAAGTGGCGCGCCAGCACCTTGGCCACGTGCCCGTGCTCGGCGCCGAAGGCCTCCTCCACCTTCTGGTCCAGCCGGTCGGCCACCTTCGTGGCGCGCTCCGTGAACTGCTGGTTGAGCTCGCGCGCCGTGCGCTCGAACTCGAGCTTGACGAAGTCCGTGTCCGTGGCGGCCTGCTCGCGGTCTAGGACCCGGGCGCCGATCTCGATGGCGTCGACCACGAAGCGCACGGGATCGTCTCGCTCGGCGGCCTGGCGCACCGTGCACTGGTCGTCGACCACGAGCGCGTCGATGGCCAGGCGACCGTTACGCACGTGGACCGAGCTGAAGGGGAGGGGCGTGGCGGCTTCCATGGCGGAGAGGTCGCACCGTAGGCCCTCGACCTGACGGAACGGCGGCGAGGGCTCAGCCCGCGGCCCGCGCCCGCCACCACGTCGCCAGGTCGGCGCGCTGGTGGCGCAGGGGCGCGGCGGTGGGCTTGCGCGTGCGGATGCGCGCGAGTGCCTCGTCGATCCCGATGCCGTCGCGCACCGCGACGACTCCGGCGGCCACGGCGGCCGAGCGCTGCCAACCCGCGCGGCAGTGCAGGTACACCCGCTCCCCGTCGTCCAGCCAGGCGCCCACCACGCCCACCGCCCGCTCGATCTGGCCCGGCAGCAGCGAGCCGTAGTCCTCGACCTCCACGCGCTCCTCCTCGATCCCCGCCGCCTCCAGGGCTGCGGCGCAGGCCTCGCGCCCGCCCTCCTCCTCGTACTCGAGGTCGCGCACCAGGTTGAAGACCCGCGTGATGCCCTCGTCGCGCAGCTCGCCAACGTCGCGCGCGTCCTGGGGGTAGGCGCCCACGACCAGGTCGTCGGCCACCTCGGCGAACCCGTAGTGCTCAAACCAGACGGACATGCCGCCAGTGTGCCACGGACCGTACGCTCGCCAGGCGATGGAACACCTCGAGCGCGCACTGGCGGAAGCGGGAGGAACGGCCGCTCTGCCCGCCTGTGCGGGGCGGCTTCGTGGCCTCCTCCTCGAGGAGCTGGACCGGGGGCGGGACGAGCTGGCCCGCTCCCGCTCGGGCTACGCGATACCGGTGGGCGTGGCCGTCGCCTCGTGCGCCGACGCGCTGGTGGGCGTGGCGCCCGTGAGCCCGGGGATGCGCGTCGACCCCGACGCGGCCTCAGAGCGCGAGTGGCTGGTCGGCGCCGCACTGGCGGGCGCGTTGTGCGAGGCCGCCGCCCTGCCCACGCCGTTGGCCGCCGACGACCTCGTGATGCTCTTCGGGGAGTTCGAGACTCATCTCGTGCTCGCCGTCCCGGTCCGCCACGGCGATGGCGAGCTGGCCGCGGTGGCCTACGAGGAGGCCACGGTGGGCATCGACCGGCTGCGCACGCGCGCGTTCGCGCTGCCCGGCCATGTCCTGGACGGCGTGCACGGTGCCCTTGCCCCACCGATCGGCGTCCAGCACCCACTACGGGTGGCCGAAGCGATCGCGCGGCTGGGGGGACGGCCCGCCGACCCGGCCTCCGTAGAGATCCATGAAGAGGCGGTGCTGGCCCTGATCGGCGGGGACGGCCACGGTCCCGTGCGCCCCCACGACGATCCCGACCCCGCCCGCCGCGTGGCCAGGCGCATCCTCCAGCGCCTGCACGGCATGGGCAAGTGGGGCGGCTACCACACCGAGTTCTCCCACCTGGCCCGCGGCTTCCAGGGCAACGACCGTGCCCTGGCCGAGGCGGTCGGCGAGGCCCTGCTGGCCGAGGGGCTGCTCAGCGAGAAGCGCAGCGTGGGCCAGCGCCACGTCTTCCTCAACCCGCGCCGGGCGGGGGAGATCCACACGCTCATCGACACCGGTAAAACGCCGAAGGGCCTCGCGCTCCCATAGAGTCGCGCGAATGCAGCTCGGCACCCTCCAGACCAAGGCCTTCACCGTGCGCACGCTCGTGCGCGCGGGCATCGTCAAGCCCACCCGTCCCGACCGCCTGATCAAGACGGGACTCGCCCTGGCCCGGTGGGGTCCGACGCCCGCCGCGGGCTACTGCGCGTCGGCCATCCGCTACGGCGACGAGATCGGGCTGATCGACGAGCAGGGCACGCTGACCTTCGAGGAGCTGCACAGGCGCTCCAACGCGCTTGCACGGGGCTGGCAGAAGGCCGGTATCGGCCAGGGCGACGGCGTGGCCATCCTCTGTCGCAACCACCGCGGCTTCATCGACGCCACCATCGCGTGCTCCAAGCTCGGGGCCAACGCGCTGCTGCTCAACACCCAGTTCGCCGCGCCGCAGATCACCGACGTGTGCGCGCGGGAGAAACCCAGTGCCATCGTCTTCGACGAGGAGTTCGCCGAGTTGGTCGCCGAGGCGTCGAGAGATCGCCTGCGTTACGTGGGCTGGTTCGAGGGCGACCACCGGCCCGGGGATCCGCTGCTCGAAGACCTCATCGCCTCGGGCGACAGCAGCGATCTTCAGCCGCCCTCGGAGAAGGGCCGCGTGGTCATCCTCACGTCGGGCACCACCGGCACCCCCAAAGGTGCCAACCGCAAGCAGCCCGAGTCGCTGGAACCCGCCGCCGCGCTGCTGGCCATGATCCCGCTGCGCGCGCGGCAGAAGACGATGATCGCAGCGCCGTTGTTCCACTCCTGGGGCTTCGCCCACTGGACGCTGGGCATGAGCCTGTCCTCGACCGTTGTGTTGCGCCGGCGCTTTGACCCCGAGCAGACCCTCGAGGCCGTGGCCATGCACGACGCCAGCGCCCTCATCGTGGTCCCGGTGATGCTCCAGCGCATCCTCGAGCTGGGCGACGAGGTCATCGGCCGCTACGACCTGCGCTCGCTGAGCGTGATCGCCGCGAGCGGCTCGGCCCTTCCCGGCGAGCTTGCCCTGCGCGTGATGGACGTCTTCGGCGATGTGCTCTACAACCTCTACGGCTCCACCGAGGTCGCCTGGGCGACGATCGCCACGCCGGCCGACCTGCGCGCCGCCCCGGGGACCGCGGGCCGCCCGCCCCACGGTACCGTCGTGCGCCTCTACGACGAGCAGGGCCGCGAGGTCGGCGCGAGGGGGACAGGGCGCATCTTCGTGGGCAACGAGATGACCTTCGACGGCTACACCGGCGGGGGCAACAAGGACGTCATCGACGGGCTGATGTCCTCGGGCGACGTGGGCCACTTCGACGAGGGCGGGCGCCTGTTCATCGACGGCCGCGACGA
>Ga0136621_1000813_pt1 | contig 12526 bp, 10 predicted proteins | sample AntDryUQ445A2306_FD_104673 | JGI IMG/M metagenome (GOLD analysis project Ga0136621, IMG submission 104673) | Polar desert sand microbial communities from Dry Valleys, Antarctica - metaG UQ445A (23.06) | ecosystem: Environmental > Terrestrial > Soil > Desert | place: Antarctica: Dry Valley...
TCCCCCGAATACCTTCGAGGATCTTTGCGCTCTCCTCATCCAGGAGGGTCATTTCCTCGATGATTTCCTCCGGCAGACGAAGCGGTACTTCCTCCGCCTTGTTCGAATTCTTGACCGACAGATCGAAATTCGCCGGGTCGATGTCCGCCACATCAACCGACCATGATTTTTCCGTTTCCGCAAAGCTGGCTTGCAGCTCTACAAACTCCGCTAGATCGTCGTCATTGAGCGGGGTTGTCTTGCCAAGTCTGCGGCCCGGATCGAGCTGGTAGTACCAGACCTTCCGCGTCGGCGTGCCCTTCTCGAAAACCAGCACCACCGTCTTCACGCCCGCGCCGAGAAATGTGCCGCCCGGACAATCCAGCACCGAGTGCAGGTTGCAGCTTTCTAGTAATTCTTGCCGCAACGCGCGCGACGCGCCGTCCGAGTTCGACAGAAAGGTGTTCTTGATGACGATGGCGGCGCGGCCGCCGGCTTTGAGCATTTTGATGAAGTGCTGCAGAAACAGGAACGCCGTCTCGCCGGTCCTGATCGGGAAGTTCTGCTGCACCTCCTTGCGTTCCTTGCCGCCGAACGGCGGGTTGGCGAGGATCACGTCGAAGCGGTCCTTGTCCTGAATGTCGCTGACGTTCTCGGCCAGCGTGTTCATGTGGACGATGTTGGGCGCCTCGATGCCGTGCAGGATCATGTTCATGATCGCGATGACGTACGCGAGGCTCTTCTTCTCCTTGCCGTAGAACGTTCGATTTTTGAGCGCGGCTAGCTGCGCGGCGTTCTGTACTTGCGGGAGCATGTGGTCGTAGGATTCGCACAGAAAGCCCGCTGAGCCCACGGCGCCGTCGTAGATGCGCTCGCCGGTCTTGGGTTTGATCACCTTGATCATGGCGCGGATGAGCGGGCGCGGGGTGTAGTATTCGCCGCCGTTGCGCCCGGCGTTGCCCATGTTCCTGATCTTGGCTTCATAGAGATGCGAGAGTTCGTGCTTGTCTTTCTGCGAGCGGAAGCGCAGAGCATCGACGTGCTCCAGCGCGTCGCGCAGCGAGTAGCCGCTGCGGAATTTGCTGCGGATCTCGCCGAAGATCTCGCCGATCTTGTATTCGATGGTGTCCGGGCTGGTCGCGCGCTGCTTGAAGCCCATCAGATACGGGAACAGCTTTGTATCAACGTAGTCGATCAGGTCCGGGCCGGTGAGCGCATTGTTGTGGTCGAATTCGCCGTCGGCAGTCTTGGGCGCGGCCCAGCGCGACCAGCGGTGTTCGTCGTCGATGATGGGTGTGTATTGCTTGTTATTGAGCTCGGCCTTTAACGTGCGCTCATGCTCCAGGTCATCGAGATACTTGAGAAACAGCATCCACGACGTCTACTCAGTGTAGTCCAGCTCGGTGGTACAGCCGGCTTCCTTCCACAGCACGTCATCTATGTTCTTGAAGGCTTGTTCGAACATCTGGCTCCCCTTTGCTAAAAAGCTTATCAGATCAACCAACAGGCCCGTAATACTCAAAGAAATAGTAAACGCTGAGGGACACACCCACCGCGATCACAATGCGGGCGAGCCACACGGCTGGTAGCTTGCGGGCGACACTTGCGCCGATGAGTCCGCCGAATATCGCGCCGACGAAGGTGATCAGCGTTTGCGGCCAGGAGATCAGGTCTGAGAAGATGAACACGAGTATGGCCGCGCTGTTGATTACCGCGGACAAGAGGTTTTTGAGCGCGTTATTCTGCTGGACGTTGTCCACGCCCATCATCAGCAGGCCGGCCATCAGCATCACGCCCATGCCGGCGCCAAAAAATCCGCCGTACACTGCGACCACGAATTCGAACACGCGAGCGGCGATGCCCGGATGCGCCGTGACGCCACCGGCGGCAAGAGGAAAAAGCAGATCGCGCAAACGCTTTCCAAAAGCAAACAGCAAAGTGGCGAACAGAATCAGAAAGGGAATCATCCTGGAGAACGCGTCGTCGCCGGTCAATTTCAGCAGCGACGCTCCAAGTGCTCCGCCTGCCAGTGCGTTCACCAATGAGGCCTTGATGCCGACGGGCAAGGTCGCGAGCTCACGCCGGTAGGTGTAGGCGGCGACGATGTTGGCCGGCCACACAGCGAAAGCATTGGAGGCGTTGGCGACCACCGGTGGAAGCCCTGCCGCCAGAAACGCGGGGAAGCTGAAGAAGGTTCCCCCGCCCGCGATCGAGTTGCTTATGCCCGCGACGAGTCCGGCGGCGAATAGCAGCAACGCCATTAAAGCTTCTGGCATCCGCTAATCGCCCGCGCGCTTGTTTTGCATGATCGCTATGGGGCGCATCAGGGTGCCGCCCTTGACCGAACTATCAGGCTGACAACTGCAATTCATGCACTCAACGCGGCTGCGAGATCCGCCTCCAGCAACTCATACGGCTCGATTCCGAAGGAGAGTCGAATGAGGCCATCGGCAATGCCGACTCTTTGCCGCTCGTCAGTGGACATTGTCGCATGCGAGGTATGTAGTGGAATTGAGGCCAAGGTTTCGACGCCGCCCAGGGATACGGCGCGCGCGATGTCGCGCAATCGATTGTAGACTTCCACGGCCTCGGGCAGGCCGCCCGCAACCTCGAAGGCGAGCATAAAGCCGAACGTTTCCATGTACTGGCGTGCTATGTGGTGATCGGGATGCCGAGGCAGGCCCGGATAGTGAACGCGCGTCACTCTGCCGCCGTTATCGCGCATGCGCCGCCCGCCAAGAATCTTCGTGGCGCTGTGCATCACCACGTCGGCGTCGTGAGTCACGGGGCGCTGGAATGGCGGCGGGAGAAAGGTCGCATCCACGGACAGCCAGGCACCGCACCGGCGAGCTGCGGCGGCGATCCGCTTCAGATCGACGACCCTGCAGAGCGGGTTGGTCGGGGTCTCGACATGGATCAGCCTTACGCTTCCTTCGACGGCTTGTTCCAGTGAACTTTCGTCGAACGGATCGAAGCGACGCACTTCGATGCCAAAGCGGGGAAGGTCCTCCGCCACAAGGCCCTCGGCACCGCCGTAAACATAGCGGCTGACGGCGACGACATCCCCTTTCTGCAAGAGTCCGCAAAATATAGCGTGGAGCGCCGCCATGCCTGAGCCGAACGAGACCGCGCCATCGGCGCCTTCGAGTTCGGCGACCTTCTGTTCGAAGAGTCGGCCGGCGGGATGGCCGTAACGGGGGTAGAACTCGCCGGAAAGTTCGCCGGCGCCAACGGCGCGGAGTTCTTCAGCAGTCGGGTACGCAAAGGTCGTGGCCCGGGTAAGGTCCGGCGCCAGCGGGCCCAGCGGCGTGGTTGCATCCTCGCGGCAGCCGTAAGGTCGAAGTGCGGTCACTCGCTGATTCCTATGGCTTCACTCCGAGATGCAAGGGAGATGACGCAAGGCTTTGTTAGATTCCACTGCACCCGAGAGCGCCAATACTCTGGCTCTTGATGGAGATGCGCAACCGCGATGATAACAATCTCAAAGTCGGACGGCTCATAGATGATCCCGTATGGGAAGCGTTGCATCTGGCACCGCCGTATAGCACCGCCAAGAGGATTCCAGGCCAGCGGAAAGTCTTTGATGTGCCGAATTGTTTGTTTCCCACGCCTCGTCTCGGAACTCTTCACCTAAACGTACGCGCTGTGCGTCATAGTAGCGAACCGCCCCATTGAGTTCACTGCGAGCGGAAAGCAGAAACCTTATTTTTAGGTTTCCTTGCCAAGCTCTGCAAAGACCTGCTCAGCATCGACGGCGCCAAGCTCCCCGGAGCGGTAGGCGGCCATACGGCTTTCGGCTTCTTTGAGCCATAAGGCATCAAGCGAAGGATCTGGCTTATCAAGGCCTGGCAATAAGGCTCTCGACTAATGCTGCACGATCATTCGATGGCAGTTGCAGGGCTTGTCGCAAAAGGGCCTCGGCTGAAACAGGCATGCGCATGTCTCCATGGTTGGTGGCCAAATTCTACCAATGACTCTCCACGAATTCGAACGTATGGCGCACGAGCCGCCGACGGCGCGCTGCCCAGAATACATCAGAATCGCCACGATCTTGCGTGCCGGATTTTTATGCAGAGGACCACGATTGTCAAAGGCGACTCTGGCTGCCGCTAGCCAGAGCTGTGTATCTTGGTATCTTGCTCAGCGCGCGTTTAATTAAACAGCCGGCCGATGTTGCACCGCCGCGTTGACAGTGGGTTGAGCGGACGCAAGAATCGCGGAACAGCTTTTGACGATCGCACACAATAATCAGGAGGCAGGGCATGGCGACAGCGACACCACTCGATCAGACGTCTTTCGGCGGATGCCCGCACGACTGCCCCGACACCTGTTCGATGCTCTACAAGGTTAAAGACGGCCGGCTGGTGGAGGTGCGCGGCAACCCGGATCACCCGTTTACGCACGGCAGCCTGTGCGTGAAGCTCAAGGATTATCACGATCATCATTACAACTCCGAGCGCGTGCTTTATCCGCTGAAGCGCAATGGCCCCAAGGGCAGCCGGCAGTACGTGCGCGTCACCTGGGACGAGGCGCTGACCACTATCAAGCGGCGCTGGACGGAAATCATCGACCAGCACGGCGCGCAAGCGATTCTGCCTTACAACTATCTCGGCAACGAGGGACTGTTGCAGGGTCTGACTGTCGGCGACGCGTTCTTCAACAAGCTGGGCGCGACGGTGTGCGAGAAGACTTTCTGCGCGTCCGGTTCATCGACGGCGTGGCTGCTCACCGTGGGCCCGACCGGCGGCGTCGATCCCGAGAGCTTTACCGAATCGAAATACATCGTGCTGTGGGCGTGCAACAGCATCAGCACCAACATCCATCACTGGCGGATTATCCGCGAAGCGCACAAGCGCGGCGCGAAAGTGGTGGTGATCGACACCTTCCGCTCGCGCACGGCGAAAGAGGCCGACTGGCATCTCGCGCCCCGGCCCGGCACCGACGGCGCGCTGGCCATGGCGTTCATCAACGTGTTGATCGAAGAAGATCTGCTGGATCACGATTACATCGAGAAATACACGGTCGGCTTCGCGGAACTGAAAGCGCGCGCGCGGGACTTTACGCCGGAGCACGCGGAGAAAATTACGGGTGTGGCCGCGGACGAAATACGCACCCTGGCGCGAGAGTTTCATCACGCCAAAGTGTCGGTGATTCGATTAGGTGTGGCGCTGGAACGTTCCGCCGGCGGTGGCCAGACCATACGCGCGGTGTGCTGCATTCCGGCGCTGACCGGCGCGTGGAAACACGTCGGCGGCGGGTTGTTGCAGATGCCCATCTGGGAATTCCCGGCTCACTGGGATCGCGTGTGCCGGCCGGAATGGATCAGGCCCGGTACTCGCGTGGTCAACACTTTGCAGCTCGGCACCGCACTCACCGGCGAGCTGCCGCTAGCTCCGCCGATCAAGTCGCTGATGATCTACAACGCGAACCCGATGTCGCAGGCGCCGGAAACGGACAAGATTGCGCAGGGGCTCGCGCGCCAGGATTTGTTTACCGTCGCGGCGGAGCATTTCATCACCGACACAGCGTCTTATGCCGACATCATTCTGCCGGCGACCATGGCCGGCGAGCACGACGACATGATGTTCTCGTGGGGCCATTTCTACTGGACATTAAATCAGAAAGCGATCGAGCCGCAGGGCGAGTGCGCGTCGAATACCGACATCTTCCGGCGCCTGGCGGCGATGTTTGGCTTTGACGACGAACAGTTCACGCGCTCGGACAAGGATATGATCGAGCACTACGTCGACTGGAGCGCGCCGCAGATGCAGGGCATCACCATGGAGACGTTCCTGAAGCATGGCTACGCGCATCTAAACAACGGCTCGCCCGACGCCCGTACGCCGCACAAAGAGGGTAACTTCCCCACGCCTTCCGGTAAATGCGAGTTCGTGGCGAGCCTAGCAGAAAATGGCAACTTTGTGGCGCCCACGTTCCGGCAGATGTACGAAGCGGAGCAGGGCGGCGAGACGATCGATCCGCTGCCGGGCTATGTGCCGCCGCGAGAAAACGCGCTGAACAACCCGGCGCTCGCACAGAAATTCCCGCTCAATATCGTCTCGCCGAAGAGTCACGGATTCCTGAACTCGTGCTATGCCAATGAGGCGAAGAAGGTCAACGGTCAGGGCGAGCAGTTCGTGCTGATCAACGCCGTCGATGCAACCGCGCGTGGCATCGAGAACGGCGAATGGGTGAAAATCTTCAACGACCGCGGCGGCTTTCAGGCGCAGGCGCGCATCACCGACGATGTGAACGCGGGTATCGTGGTCGCCACGTTAGGTTACTGGCGCAGCCGCAACCGCGGCGAGGGATCGGTCAATTGCGTGAGCTCGAACGCGTTCGTCAATATGGGCCACGCGCCGACCTACAACGATAACCTCGTCGAGGTGTCGCGGGCGGAGTAGGGCGTCTGGCCGGGTCTGACCTTGGGCGCGTGTTTCCACGCGCCCAAGGTCGTAGCGGCAGCGAGTCGTGAGAATTCGATTCGCGCGAGCGCCGATTAATCCCGGCGCTCTTCGATTAATCAATGGGCCCGCTTTCGCCGTTGATCCTGAAGAACAGCTTGCGGCCCTTGACTCCCAGGTCGGGCTGATCGATAAAAAGGCCCTGCACGCCCAGCCCGTAGAGCTGCACCGCCTCGCCGACGACGCTCTGGGGAACGCCATTCGGATGCAGAGTCAGGAAGGACTCCTCCGCGCGCAAGGTGTACGGGTGCACCAGCAGCCCGGCGTCAAACGCGCGGGCCAGAAACGGGTGCACCTCCCCTGTCAGCTGAGTCGCGACTTCCGCTGTGCCGTCGCCGTTGGTGTCAACGGGTGCGTCCAGCGTCTCTTTCAGTAAAAGCTGTCCTTGAAAGGACCGATCCCCTCGGCGTAACTGGCCGCCATGAACTTAAACACCTTATTCGAGATCAGCTCCCCGTAACCGGTGGTGCCGGTAATCTCCACCAGCGATGCGAGTTCGCCATAGATGGCCTGCAGATCGGCGCCCTGCGTCGCGTTGAAAATCATGTCGTAGGGGCTGCCGAAGCTGTCGGCGGGCGGCACGGTAATATCGCCGTAAAGCTGCACCAGGGGGAGGTCCACGCCGGCGGCCGGCATGATCTGATTCTGCAACTCGATCAGGTTCTCGAATTCGAACGACTGGATGAACACACGATCGGGATCGGTGAAACCCTCTTGCACGAGCGTGTCGATGAGCATCTGCCCCAGCGACATGCCGATCGGTGCGCCGTCCACGAACGTGCCTTCCTTCGCGAAAAACGTCGGGTGTTTGGTTTCCGGATAGATACCGACCTTGCGGTCCGTGAGGGCTTCGGTCCGCTCGACCAGATCGATCACCTCTACGAGCGTCGGGATCTCGAAACGGTCGTCGAACAGCGCGTTTTGCGGCCGCACGTCCGGGATGCGCTCCCGTGCGCGAAGGGTCTTGATCTCTGCCAGAGTGAAGTCCTCGCTGAACCAGCCCGTGACCGCCACGCCGTCGATGCTCTTGGTCGTCTCGCGATCGGCGAACTCGGGGCGTTCGGACACATCGGTCGTGCAGGTCAAATCGTTTTCGTGGCGCGCAATCAGATGGCCGTCGTTGGTCGCGACCAGATCCGGTTCGATGAAGTCGGCGCCCTGTTTGATCGCTACCGTATAAGATGCCAGCGTGTGCTCGGGTCGGTAGCCCGAGGCGCCGCGATGGCCGATGACGATAAGTTCGTCTCCTTCATCCGGGTCGCTTTGCGCGCTGGAGACGGAGGGCGCCGTCACGGCCAATGCCAGAATCAGGACCGACAATAGAAACTTAAAACGGATGCGTTGCATAGTGCAGTCCTCCTGCAAATTTGTTGATGAGACTTTTTAAGAGACGTTCTTCGCCGTTTGCGCGCATGAGTCATAAGAGGCATGGCGTCGCGCAGTCGCTGGGTTGCCGCCCGCACTCGAGAGCACGCCGGGACGTTGCCGGGATTTTTCAGCGCACAGGCCTTTGATCACGAGCCGCGATCGTAGTGGTATCGAGCGGATTTATACCGGGCGCGGCTTACGAATCCGTGATGGATTGGTTGCAGATCGATGACAGCGACACGTAGTGGTCGCGGCGCCATCGTCCAACATTGATTTATCGATTGCCGCGCAGCGCGCCGTCCGCAACATCGATGGTGGCGCTGTACAGGCGGGCGGGGTCGATCTCACTGCGGTCATCGGAGAGCACGTAGTAGAGATTGCTGCGCGCATCGTAAGTGACGCCGGACAGACCGCCAATTCCGGTGCCGGCAAATTTGCTGCCCATCGCGAATTCGGCGCTGCCGATGTACTCGATGTCGGCGAACCGCACGCGCTCCGCCGCAACCACGGGAAACGGAAAAATCACCGCTACCGCGAGCGTCATCGCGACGCCGAACCGGCGCTGCAACCAATATGATCCGCGGCCGCTACGGCGCGAACCTGGAACCCGACCCGAATTGCTGTGCATGCTTCTCCGACGAGATGTGGGTTTGTCGGAGCATAGTCCACAAGTGTTACGGGCAGGTTTCGGTTTGTCTGTCGTTTCGAGTCGGCGGGGGCAGGCTTCGCCACAGGGGTTCGGCAGAGTTGGGCGCACCGCTGACTATTGCGCCTCAAGCCCGCTCTGCGGCAGGATTGCCATCCTCAAATACACTTGGTGACAGCCACATTGTCGAAGGTCACGATCCAGGAGAACGCCGCGTGCGTCGCCCGCGACAACGGATTGGCAAGATAAAGCGGTACTCGTAGCACCGCGTGGGCGCCAGACGCGCTTGCACGTCCGTCCGATCCTTCACAGCCGTGTCATCGTGAGCAACTACCTTAATCAGCCCCTGAAATTTCAGGAGAACTACTCAAACTAAGGAGTAATCCGACCATGCCATTTCACCTCATCAAGGGAAGCTTTCATGTCGTAGGCTACGCACCGGACGGAGATTCGATCCGGTTTCAAGCCGAGAACGAGGCGCACTGGGCCAGGCTGTCGGGGCCACCGGCATCCTTGAACGCGCGGCGACACGCGCAGTTGCGCCTGGAAGCGACCGACACCTTGGAGACTCACTTTCGCAATATGCACCAGCCACTGGGGCAGGCGACCCGCGCCATGGATTTCCTGTTGCACGAGCTGAATATCACGGAAGTACAGTGGGACGTGTTGCGCACGCGGATAAGCGCCGCGAACGACGGCACGGAAGGGTACGTCGTCACGCGCAATGTAGAGCAGTATCGCCGGCCGGTTGCTTTCGCTTTTGCGGGCGCGGCGCCCGAGACCGATGGCTCGCAGCTATTCCTCGACGCGGAGCGGCTGCGCGAGAGCGTGAATTACCGCCTGGTTGAAGCTGGCTTGGCCTATCCGACTTTTTATACGGGGCTGTTTTGGGATCTGCGCGAGGCATTTGTCGAGGCCGTGACACAGGCGCGTGCGGCGTCACGCGAGATCTGGTCAGAGGACGTGACGAATTCTGGCTTTGAAGTCGAGAGTGTGGAATCGATCTCCGAGCGGCATGTGATCATGCCCAAGTTGTTCCGGCGTCTCGCCGAGTATCTGGAGGGCGGCGGCTCGATCGAAGGTTTCAAGCAATTCCTGGAGCAGAAGGCCGAGGGCATTACGGTGCTCTCTGCCGCGCATTTCACGCACTTCGACACGATCGCCGAGGTCGACGGCAATCGCGTGAAGATGACGGAACGGCCAGAAAACCTGGTGTTCGCGGGGTAAGGGCGCCGACCGGATGCCAATTCAATTTGTCTTCGCGGTGCCCAGTTCCAGTTCAACCGCTACCGCGGCCAGACGCTTGTCCAGAGTCCACAGCCGCGCGGTGCCGGCCAAAGCTGTTGCAGCCAGGAGATGGACGTCAATATAGCCGATGCCGCGGCCCATCAGGGCGCGTTGCTCGATAAATGCAAGCGCCTCCGGTTCGGTGGCGATGGGCGCGGTCGGCAGCTTTGCCAGCAGCGCGAGTACATCGCGGCGATTCTTCAGGTTCCCGCACGCCAGTTCGCCCAGCACGAGGGGATGCATCATCACCTGCCCTGTATCCAGGGCGTCGGCCAGCACGGGCTTGCCCTGCCGTAAATGGTCGATCCATACGGATGTGTCAACCAGGATCATGCAGCGCCGGGGCGCCGCCGTGGAACCTTTTGCAGGCGGGGTTCGCTGCCACCGAGCCGGGCGAGCCGCCGTGCGCTTTCCCGCTCGATCAGAGCCTTCAACCCCTCGTGGATCAGGGCGGTTCGCCCTTTCGTACCCGCGATTCGCTGGGCTTCCGCCAGCAGCTTCTCATCGAGATTAATGGTGGTGCGCATCGGGCTTCACTCCATTTGGGATGCATCAAATATACATCATGCGATGTCCATTAGCGTGCATAGCATGCTACCTTCTGCATGGGCGCCACCGATCGCACGTGAGTTCGGCGCGCGCCGGCACCTTATCGCTCGATAATGATCTTCTCGGCCGGCGTATCGACAAAATGGATGCGCTCGGCGAGTCTGGGCGTGAGGTAAATCCTGCCCACGCGATCGATCAGCACCAGGCGATCACGCCTTGCTCGCGCGGGTGCTGGATGCCGATGCTCTAGGGTTGCCGTGCCGCGCGATGGCGCATATATCGCCGCCGGCATTGACGACGGCATGGGTTAGCCCTAGGGCTTTCAAGGTTTTGGTGGCGGCGTCTATCTAATTCTTCAGATAAGCCTTTGTAAGTTATGGCTTTGGTAGCATGAGAATTTTGCACTTATACCCAAAGTAGCGTGCTAGGCGGCTTCAGGGCACCTCCGCCGTTCGCCATTTTATGGATCTGGGCCCGCGGCATTCTGGACACGCAGGCGGCTATGCAGGCTTAACTTTGTTCGTTTCATTAATTCTAGTCGTCTACTCCCCCTACGATTGGTGCTGGCTCGACAACAGACGCAGGCTGCGATACTGGCGGTGAAATTGGCGCTGGTTGTGGATCAGGCTGTCCAATAGGTGCCGGCTGCTCGTCTGGCTGCGGCTGCATAGGGTGCTGCACAATAGGCTGTGGTGCGACGGAATTCGGCTGCGGCTGAACTGATTGAGCGCGGAAACCAACCTCATAGGCCCTTTTAAAAAACAACATCGCATCCTGGTCACGGCAAGGCCTACGTGGTGACCGGAATTGCCGACTGCTATGCTGTGTGCCAGGCTTTGTGCGAAGCGCGTAACGTCAGGAAGGCTATGAGATGATCAAATCCATTGAGATACACAATTTTAGGTGCTTTGAGCACCTGCGCATTGAAAGCTGTTCTCGGTTTAATGTAATCGTCGGCGACAATGCAGCTGGCAAAACTGCTCTCTTGGAAGCTATCTTCATGGCGCTAGGGACTTCACCTGAGATCAGCGTAAGGTTTCGCCAACAGCGCGGCTTAGAGAACTCCTTCGCAGGACCGCCTCGCCGAATTGAAGAAGCTATATGGAAAGATCTGTTTCATGGCGGCGACTGGAGCCGTTCGATTTCTATAAACGTACAGGGCGACGGAGCAGAAGCGCGGAGCCTGACCATATACCGAGGTCCCCCGAAAGTAGAGATTCCACTTGATCCGGACGCAGGGGGCGAAAGCCGAACAGCTCCAATAGTGTTCGACTGGCTGGATTCTGAGGACAAACACCATAAGGCTTTTCCAAGGCTAACTTCTGGAGGTCTTCAAATCGAAGCAACCGACGAAGATCTGCCAGATTTCTTTTATTTTTCCGCCAATCAAACTATTCCGGCCGGTGAGAATGCCGCGAGGTTTTCGGACCTCAGTCGAGCTGGCCGTGCAACGGCTTTCGTCGAGCTATTCACACAGGAATACAGATGGATTGATGATCTTAATGTGGAGGTGTTAGCAGGATCCCCCGTTATTTATGCAACGCTCCGAGATAACGGACGAAAGCTTCCATTGGCATATGTATCGGGCGGCATAAACAGAGTCGTCGGCATAATGTTAGCAATCGCTTCGCGGCAGCAATCGGTTGTCTTGGTCGATGAAGTTGAAGACGGCATATTCCACAAGCATCAGCCGGCTGTCTGGCGCACGCTCTTATCATTAGGTCACACATATGACGGGCAGGTATTCGCAACGACTCACAATGAGGAGTGGTTACAAGCTGTTAGAATTGCCTGAAAACGATCTTTCTGACATTGCTCTCTGGCGAATCGAGAAAACTAGAGAAGGACCCGTGGTTAAGCAATTCTCAGGTCGACAAGTGGCCGCGGCATTAAAGTTCGGGGAGGTTAGGTAACACTTCTATGGGTACCGAGTTCACTCGCTCGCGGTTGATTATAGGCGAAGGCGTGGAAGACGTTGCATTCATCAGAGCTCTATTAGCGGCCCGCAATGGGCTGCCCGATTTCGATTTGCGTCCGACCATTGATGTGGCGGGATTTGGTGGAAAGTCTGCCTTTAACACCACCATTTCGGGCTGTGAGGCAATAACAGGTAGAGGTGGCCCCACGCAGTTGGACAGGATATCGGGTTTCTTAAGTGAGCTCCGCGGGTTAAGCCGCCAGCTTTGCTGGTGGCGAACTAAAGTAGACGGTATCCGGGGTTTGCCCGTCAAGA
>Ga0136621_1000815_pt1 | contig 12510 bp, 14 predicted proteins | sample AntDryUQ445A2306_FD_104673 | JGI IMG/M metagenome (GOLD analysis project Ga0136621, IMG submission 104673) | Polar desert sand microbial communities from Dry Valleys, Antarctica - metaG UQ445A (23.06) | ecosystem: Environmental > Terrestrial > Soil > Desert | place: Antarctica: Dry Valley...
CCCGGAGTCGGTGGTGGCCACCAGCAGCACCTCGGACAGGCGCCGGCGGGCTTCCTCCTCGGAGAGCCCCTTCACGCAGCCACAGCTCACCCACGGTGTCGCCGTCCACCGCGTCCCTAGAACACCGCTGAAAAACCCGGCTGGAAGAGCACCGCGGTGGTGTTCGCTTGGGCGAGCGGTCGGTCGCTGCGGGTGGCGGGCGGGCTTTGAGGGGTGGCGGTCGTGTGCCCTCGGCGGCCAAGGCGCTGCCGATCGGCTTCTCGCTCGCTGGCGGTAGTCGCACTCGAGCCCCGCCTCGAGCTCGGCGGCCTGGCCCAGTTCTCGCCCGCGACCGCCATCAGCAGCTTGTGGACGCCGCGGCGCACGAGCCGAACCGTGGGTCGCGGCGGCCCCGAGCATCCGAGCATCGGGGTTGAGTCGATGATCTTCTCGACCGAGCCCTTGAGCAGACCGAGCTCGAGCGCCAGACGCTCCTTGCCGTGAAGCAGCAGGCGGGCGCGGAACTATGTCAGCGTGGTCGGAGAGTGACGCGCAGGGACTTGAGTGCGCCCACGGAGACTCGAACTCCCACCCCGCATAAGCAGGACAAGGCCCTCAACCTTGCGCCGCGCCTGTTAGATCCGTCCGCCCGCGTCCAGCGCGTCCACATCGTCCGCGCTCGCGGACTGTCCGGACGCATCGGACGGGACGTTCGTTGTCACGGATGTTGTCACGGCTCGGCGCCCCTTGGGGATCCTGCTCATAGGTGGGACAGCTTCCGGCAACCAGTTCGATCCGCGGAGACGGCACGCCCTGGATCGACCAGCGTCGCTATCGCTTCGCGCCGTGGTCGTCGCCGAAGGCAAAAAGCAAATGTGCACCCCGGACATCCCTCCGGCGTGTTCGGCCCGTGCATGAGGTGGTAGACGATCAGCTGCGAGCGCCCGTCGAACAGTTCGGCCAGCGTCTTCGGCCCGTCGTCGGTCTCGAAGACGTACTCCTCGTCGACCCGTACCCACGGCAGATCCTGCCGCTGCCGGGCCAGTTCGTCGCTGCGCCGCGTGAGCTCCTTCTCGCGCTCGAGCAGCTCGCGCCGCGCAAGCCAGTCCTCGCGCGTGGAAACCGCGTGCTGGGTCATTCATGCCTCCTGTGCCGTCGAGTGCTGATGCCACAGTCCTATCACAGATAGTTGGAGATGCCAACTGAGCGATTGTGATTTCCGACTAGAGATAGGAGTAAGGTCAGGTGGAGACGTATCCGCGCCGGATGGCAATCGCCCCCCCATCCAGTGGCTTTACTCCTCGGGGGGCGTGTTTTTGGGGGATGGTTGATGAGCGAGACGTCCAGCGAGACAGGCCCGGTTCGCAGCAGGCCCGACGGATCCGCGTACAAGGCCCACATGGAGGCACTTACCGCGCGCAACGACGCCGTTCGCAAGGCGGGCAGGGCGGAGCGCAAGACGCGCGAGGATGCCGAGGAGCGGGGACGGCGAGAGGCCAACGCGCGCCAGGACTCCGACCTGCGCCAGAGCAGCGGCCACGGGCCGCCGAAGCGCACTCGCTCCGCCGGTTAGCCCAAGGGCTGGTCCCGTAGGCTGCGCGCCGTGAGCGCGCTGGAGAATCGCACGGTGATCATGTCCGGCGGCAGCCGGGGCATCGGCCTGGCTGTCGGCAGGATGCGGTGCGCCAGACGGTGGATCGCTTCGGGGGCCTCGACATCGTGATCAACAACGCCAGTGCGATCAACCTGGCTCCGATGCGCGACCTCGAGCCCAAGCGCTACGACCTGATGATGGACATCAACGCGCGTGGCACCTTCGTACTCACGCGCGCGGCGCTGCCCCACCTGCGCGAGTCCGGGCACGCGCATGTGCTCACCCTGTCGCCGCCGCTCTCGGTCGACCCCAAGTGGCTTGCGGGGCACGCGGCCTACACCCTGTCGAAGATGGGGATGACGATGCTCACGCTGGGCGTGGCCGCCGACGAGGCCGACGCCCACGTGGCAGCCAACTGCCTGTGGCCGCGCACTTTGATCGCCACCGCGGCGGTCCAGAACCTGCTCGGAGGAGACGAGGCGATGCGCCGGGCCCGCACGCCCGAGATCTACGCGGACTCCGCCGCCGAGATCCTGCGCCGCGACCCCCGCGAGTGCACGGGGAATGCCTACATCGACGACGAGGTGCTGGCCGAGGCCGGCATCACCGACCTCGATCGTTACGCGGCCGACGGGGCGGAGCTGGCGCTCGATCTCTTCGTGGACGGCTGGCCGGGCTAGAGAGGAGCGGGGCCTCGAGTCCCGGGGGGTCCGCATTCTCGCTGCTGACGCAATGTCGTTAAGCTCGTCAGCTACGACCCAGTCGAAGGACAGCACGCCGGACCCCACCGGTGCCGGGATCGACGACTCGGGCTGGAGCCCGCGCGTGATCGAGGCCGCGCTGGACGCCGTGATCACGATCGACGCCACCGGCTGCATCGTTCAGTTCAACGCGGCCGCGGAGCGCATGTTCGGATATGCGTGCGGAGGCGATTGGCGAGTCGCTCGCGCTGGCTGCTGATCTCGGGTGCCTTCGTCGCGATCGCCATCGCCGACTCCTTCTACCTCGTAGCCGAGGCCGAGGGCGGTTACGTGCCGGGTGCCGTGTTCGATTTCCTCTGGCCCTTTGGAGCCGTGGCCCTCGGAGCCGCCGCCTGGCTACCGGCGCAGCGCAACGACGTGACGCTGCCCCCCTCGGCCCGGACGAGGCGCGCACCGAGATTCTCATCAACGCGGGGGGCCCAGTTCGATCCCGCCGTGGCCCACGCGATCGTCGAACTGATGGACGAGGGCCTATGTGCGGACGTGGAGTTCGCCCTGCCGCTCGATCCAGGCCTCGCGCTGGTCTAGGCGCCGCGGGCCGGGACGACAGCGGCCGCCGCCTGCTCGGCGGCCTCCAGCTGGCGCTCCACCAGATCGAGCCCGCGGTCCCAGAAGCCCGGGTCGGTGAGGTCGAGGCCCACGATCTGCGCCAGTTCCTCCGGTGGCTTGGAGCCGCCGGCACGCAGCAGATCGAGATAGCGGGGCACGAACGACTCCCCCTCCTGCTCGTAACGCTCATAGACCGACAGTGCCAGCAGCTTGCCGTAGGCGTAGGCGTAGACGTAGCCGGGCGTGGAGATGAAGTGCGGGACGTAGGACCACCATGAGAGGTAGCCGTCGGTGATGTCCACGGCGTCACCGAGCATCGCGGTCTGGGACTCGGACCAGAGCACGCCGAAGCGCTCCACCGACAGCTCTCCCTCTTCGCGGCGGGCGGTATGCACGAGGTCCTCGAAGTGGTTCATCGCCGTCTGGCGGAACACCGTGGCGATCGTGTCCTCGATCGACTCCGCCAGCAGCGGCAGGCGCGACTCGGGTGTGTCGGCGGACTGCAGCAGCCGCCCGAGGGTGACCTCCTCGCCGAAGACCGACGCCGTCTCGGCCAGCGTGAGGCCGGTGCCCTGGTGGTACACGCCCTGCGGTGCGGCCAGCGCGAAGTGCACCCCGTGGCCGAGCTCGTGGGCGAGGGTGAGAACGTCGCGGCGCTGCGCGGTCCAGTTGAGCATCACATACGGGTGCAGCGAAGGGACGGTTGGCGCGCAGAATGCGCCACCGCGCTTGCCGGTGCGCACCGGAGCGTCGATCCAGCGTTCATCGAAGAAGCGCTTGGCCAAGTCGCCCAGCTCGTCCGAGAACGAGGCGTATGAGTCGGTGACCACCTCGCGGGCCTGCGCCCAGGTGAACGCGGAGTCGTCGTGCGTCACGGCCGCCATCCGGTCGTAGTCGGCCAGCTTGTCCACGCCGAGCAGCTGGCCCTTCAGCCGGTACCAGCGGCGCGGCAGCTCATAGCGACCGCGTACGGCCTCCACTAGCGCCTGCACGGACTCGTCGGTGGCCTCGTTGGAGAGGTTGCGGCTCGCGAGCCAATTGTCATAGCTGCGCAGGCGGTCGTCCACGGCCTTGTCCTGCAGCAGGGTGTTGAACACGTACGCGCGCGTGCGCAGCCCGGGCTGCAGTGCTTCAGTGACCGCCTCGGCCGACGTCCGCCTCACCTCGCGGTCCGGCGAGAACAGCCTGCTGAGGGCCACGTCCAGCGCCACGGGCTCGGCGCCTTCGCCGGGCTCGCGTGCCACCTCGGGCAGGTCCACCTCGATCGCCGACGTGAGCTCTGAGAACAGGCGAGACCACGCCGAGTGGCCGGTCTGGCCCTTCTCGGTCACGATCTTCTCCTCGGGCTGGGTGAGCAGATGGGGGCGGTAGCGGCGCTCGGAGCGCAGGTAGTGGCGGCAGAAGTCCAGGCCGTCGCCGGCCAGCAGCTTCTCCGCGCTGTCGTCGTCGAGCGCGGCCCACTCCAGCTCGAAGAACAGCAGCCGCGTCTGGATCGCCGTCCCGCGCTGCTGAACCTCGGCCACCAGGGCGCCTCGCGCAGGGTCGATCGTGTCGGTGGAGAAGCGCAGGCTGGCGTAGGAGCCGGCGCGGCCCGCCAGCTCCGAGATCTCCGCCAGCTCGCGCATCGCCTCCGCCAGCCCGTCAGAGGTGAGCCCGGCGACCTTCCCCTCGTAGCGCTCGGCGAATGCGTCGGAGCGCCGGGCGGCCTCGTCGAGCTGGAGCCGTACGCCAGCCTCGCCGTCGTTGTCCACCAGGGGATCGAGGTCCCAGGCGGCGCCCTCGAGCTCCGGGTCGGTGGCGGGGGCGTCGGACATCGCCTGCAACGCTAGCTTGGCCGGCATGGGTGAGGGATTCAGCGAGGGCCACTACGTGGTGGGCATCGCGGCGCTCGCGCTGCTGCGCGCGGGCGCGGATCGCCATCTGGAGGACGTGGCGCGGCGGGTGGCCGAGCTCGAGGAACTCGTAGAGGGGCTCGGGCGCGAGCCGCTCGCTCGGCGCCGGGACCTGCCCGAGTACGGGGCCGGGCCCGGGTACGCCCGCTGGGCGGAGAGCTACGACGAACAGACCGACAACGACACCATCGCCATCGAGGAGCCGGTTGTCCGCACCCTGCTCGACGAGCTGCCGGAGGGACCCGTCCTCGACGCCGCGTGTGGCACCGGCCGCCACACCGCCTACCTCCGGGACTCCGGCCGCGAAGTGGTGGGCGTGGACTCCAGCGCCCAGATGCTCGCGCGGGCGCGCGAGCGCATAGCGGGTGTCGACCTGCGCGAGGGCGATCTCGCCGCGCTGCCGCTGGAGGACGAGTCCGTGTCGGGCGCCGTCTGCGCGCTCGCGCTGAGCCACCTGCCGGATATGAAGCCCGCGATCGCCGAGCTGGGCCGCGTGTTGCGGCCGGGCGGGCGGCTGGTGATCTCCAATCCCCATCCGTTCGCCACCGGCGTGCTGGGCTGGCGAGCCGTGTTCACCGACGCGGGCGGACAGCGTTCGATGATTCCCGAGTACCCCCACCACGGCGCCTACCTGGATGCCTTCGCGGCCGCCGGCCTCTCGGCGCGCCGCTGTTTGGAGCCCCGCCTGGACTCACAGCAGGCGCGGGCGCGCGCGAAGCTGGGCTACGAGGACGCCTTCGAGGCGGCGCTGACCGGCGTGCCCGCCGTGATCGTGTGGGAAGCGGAGCGGGCGGCGGGGTGAAGCGGCTCAGGCCACTCAAGTGTCCTCCTGCGATTGGTGAAGGGGGCGAAGCGGGGCGGCGTTCTTCTATCAGGAGTGGGTACGAGAGCTGTTCACCCGAAGCGAAAGGCTCACCCCAAGATGGACCAGCGCAATCTAGGACCGCTCAACGTGCCCGCGATCGGGCTCGGCTGCATGGGCATGTCCGCCTTCTACGGCACCACCGACGAGGGCGAGGCGATAGCCACCATCCACCGCGCCCTGGAACTGGGCTGCAACTTCCTCGACACGGCTGAGATGTACGGGCCCTACGAGAACGAGAAGCTCCTCGGCAAGGCTCTCGAGGGCCGTCGCGACGAGGTGGTGCTCGCCACCAAGTTCGGCATCGTGGCCGACCCCGACGACCCCAAGAAGCGCTCACTGGACGGCTCGCCCGAGAACGTGCGCCGCTCGATCGAGGGCTCGCTCGAGCGCCTCGGCACCGACCACGTGGACCTCTACTACCTGCACCGCGTGGATCCGGACACGCCGATCGAGGACACCGTCGGAGCGATGGCCGAGCTGGTGGAGGAGGGCAAGGTGGGCAACATCGGCCTGAGCGAGGCGTCGGCCGACACCCTTCGCCGGGCGAATGAGGTGCATCAGATCGCCGCGCTGCAGACCGAGTACTCGCTGTGGTCACGCGACGTGGAGAAGGAGATCCTTCCAACCGCCCGCGAGCTGGGCGTGGGGTTTATGGCCTACTCGCCGCTGGGCCGCGGCTTCCTGTCGGGCCGGTTCAAGGATCCGGACGAGTTGGACTCCGACGACTTCCGCCGCGACGGTCCGCGCTTCCAGGGCGAAGCCCTGCAGCAGAACCAGCGGCTGGTGGCCAAGGTGGAGGAGCTGGCGGGCGAGAAGGGCTGTACGCCCGGGCAGCTCGCACTGGCCTGGGTGCTCGCCCAGGGCGACGACGTGGTGCCCATTCCCGGCACCAAGCGGCGCAAGTATCTCGAGGAGAACGTGGCCGCGGCTGACGTTGACCTCAGCGCGGACGACCTCGCGCGTATCGAGTCCGAGCTGCCGGAGGCGGCCGGTGAGCGCTACGACCAGGCGGGGATGGCAACCGTTCAGTCCTGAAGCACCGGGCGCCGGGCCGGTCGCCACTTGGCGGCCGGCCCGTCTTCCAGCCTCCGCTACGTGAGAGGATCGCCCGCGCGCCGTGGAGTCCACCTCGCTAGCCACCGACGTGCTGCTCCCGCTCGGCCTCGCGGTGATCATGGTGAGCCTCGGGCTCACCCTCACCACAGGCGACTTCCGGCGGGTGCTCACCGCACCGCGTGGGGTGGCGATCGGGCTGGTCAACCTGCTGCTCATCTCGCCTCTGCTCGGGTTTGGCGCCGCGGAGCTGTTCGGCCTCGATCCCGTGCTCGCGGTGGGGCTGGTGCTGCTCAGCGCCTCTCCGGGCGGCACACTGGCCAACCTGCTCACCCACCTCGCGCGAGGCGAGGTGGCGTTGTCGGTCACGATGAGCGCGGTGAGCAGCGTGATGGCGGTGATCACGATGCCTCTCTTCCTCGGACTTGCGATAGGCCATTTCGATGCCGCCTTCGGCGATCAGAACGTATCGATGCCCGGGGTGGTGGCGAAGGTGTTCGCGATCACGATCGTGCCGCTGTCGATCGGCATGGCCTACCGCGCCCGCCGCCCGGAGCGCGCCGCCATCCTCGAGCCGCGGCTCAAGCGTGCTTCGCTGGGCGCTTTTGTGGTGATCGTGGCCGGAGCAGTGGCCTCGGAGTGGGACCAGGTGGCGGACAGCTTTATGGACGTGGCCCCCGCCGCCCTTGCGCTCAATGTAAGTGCGATGTCGATCAGCTTCACCGTCGCCCGGCTGGCCCGCCTCTCGGATCGGCAGTCCACCGCGATCGCCATGGAGCTCGGCGTGCACAACAGCACGCTCACGATCGCCGTGGCCACCACGATCTCCACTGAGCTGGCCATCCCGGGCGCCGTATACAGCCTGTTCATGTTCATCACGGCCGGCTCGTTTGCCTGGGTGATGAGCCGTCGCAACGCCCCCACGTCCGTGCCCGTGGCCGCCCCCGCGACCTGACCCCCTCAAGAAGAAGCCTCGCGAAGCCGATCCACTATCGGTGAGGTCAAACTGGATCGGCGCGCCGGGCTTTCTCGTGAAGATCGGGACGGTCACGCTCGTGCCGGTGCTGATCATGGCCTTCCTGCTCGTCAAGAGCCTGGATGGTTCGGCGCGCACCGGGGCGCTCGAGCGCGCGCAGCACGAGGGCGCCGTGGGGGCGCGGCTGCTCGGCGCCGAGAACCTGCGCGCCGGCCTCATGGGCACCCAGTCGGCCGCGCAGCGGCGCCGGCTCGCTCGAGGCCTCAAGCTGCTGGCCTCAGACGGGGAGGTCTTCAGTGTGGCGCTTATCGACCGCCGGCGCCGCGTCGTGCAGGCTGCGGACCGCACGCTGGTGGGCAGCCGGCCGCGTTCACCGCTCCTGGAAGCGGCACTGGAGGGCAAGCCCAGCGCCGGCGCGGTCGGCGAGAACGAAGTCGACATCTTCGACCCGGTGCTGGGTCCCGATGGGCGGCCACTCGGCGCCCTGCGCGTACGGATGTCGGCGAGCGCCATCGACGCGACCGTGGCTGACCAGACCGGGCCGCTCTATCTGATCCTCGGTCTCGGGCTCGGGGCGCTCTGCCTTGGTCTGGGGCTGGTGCTGCGCGAAGCGAGGCAGCGGATGGCCAAGGAGGCCTCCCGCAAGGAACGCCAGGCGCTGAGCGACGCGCTCACCGGCCTGCCCAACCGCACGCTTTTCAACGAGCTGCTCGAGAAAGCACTCGCCGAGTGTCCCCGCAACAAGCGCGTTGGCGTACTGCTGATGGATCTCGACCGCTTCAAGGAGATCAACGACTCCCTCGGCCACTTCAACGGCGACCGCGTGATCGAGCGCGTGGGTGACCGCCTGAAGATCATCGTGCGCGAGGGCGACACGGTGGCGCGGCTCGGCGGCGACGAGTTCGCGATGCTGCTTCCGAACATCTCCGACGCGGACGCGGCCACGGCGGCGGCCCAGCGCGTGCACAAGACGCTGGAGGAGCCGTTCACGGCGGGCGGCCTGGCACTGAGGGTCGAGGCGAGCGTGGGGATCGCGCTCTACCCAGACCACGGAGATAAGGGCGGCAAGCTGATGCGTGCCGCTGACGTTGCGATGTACGCATCCAAGAAGGGCCACCTCGGCCACGCGATCTACTCGCCTGAACAGCAGCACTACAGCCCGGCGCGCCTCGGGCTGGTGGCGCAACTCGACCGAGCGATGGCCCAGGGCGAGTTGGTGCTGCACTACCAGCCCAAGGCGCGATTCGACAACGGGGTGGTGGAGGGCGCCGAGGCCCTGGTGCGGTGGCAGCACCCCGAGCGGGGCATGTTGCTCCCCGCCGAGTTCATACCGGTCACCGAGCACACCTCGATGATTCGCCCCGTGACCATCTATCTGCTGGAGCTTGCGCTGGAGCAGGGAATGGTCTTTCGCCGGAACGGAATCGAGCTGCGTCTCGCCGTGAACCTCTCGCCCCAGATCCTGCTCGACCTCGAGCTGCCCAAGGAGATCCAGAAGATGCTCTCGCGCGTTGGGGCTCCGGCTAACAGCCTGGAGCTGGAGGTGACCGAGAGCGCCATCATCTACGACCCGCGGCGCGCCCAGATAGTGCTCGAAGGGCTGAGCGACATGGGCCTGCGGATTGCCATCGACGACTTCGGCACGGGCTACTCCTCGCTCACCTCCTTGAAGAACCTGCCGGTCAGCACCATCAAGATCGACAAGTCGTTCGTGATGACGATGGACGATGACAACAGCGACGCCGCGATCGTGAAGTCGACCATCCAGCTGGGCCGCAACCTTGGCCTGGAGGTCGTGGCAGAGGGCGTGGAGACCCCGAACGCCTGGGCGCGGCTGGCGGAGATGGGCTGTGACCTCGCGCAGGGCTACTACCTCAGCCGTGCGCTCGACGGCTCGCGCTTCATGGGCTGGCTTGGCGCCTACGAGCAGAAATTCGCTGCGGGTCCCCCGCGCCTGCCGGTCCCGGACCCGATCACCGAGGCGAGGCCTGGCCGGCCGCCGTTGCGCATCGCCGGCGCAGAGTAAGAGCTTCGTAGGTCGGTCTCACGATCTGGATTCCACGGCCGCTCAGCGCAGCGGTCGGGGCCCGGTGAGCCTGCGCTGACCCATGGGCGTACGCACGAAGATCTGCCAGTTGTAGAGCACGTAGAACGCCCGCCGGTCCCGGCGCATGCGCCGCGCGTAGCGGCTCACCGCGGTCACGTAGAGCGATGAGGGGTTGTAGGCGAACAGTGCGCGGCGGTGGTCGCGCGGGGCTCCGGAGGCGCGCAGGTAGTTCGCGGCGCCCATGATCGCGTCCTCCGGGTCGCGGATGTCGCCACCCATGCCGTAGGCGCTCCAGGTGGACGGGATGAACTGCATCGGCCCCTGGGCGCCGGCCGTGCTGTTGCTGCGGATCCGGTTGAACCCGGTCTCCACCAGATTTACGGCGGCGAGCACCCGCCAGTCCACGTCGAAGCGCCGCTCGGCGCGGCGGTAGAGGCGAAGGAGGACACCGGCTGGCAGCGCCGGTCCGGTGGCGAAGCGCCTCTGCCGGGTCGGCGGATTCAGGACCTGCAGAGATCGGCGGGCAGCCAGGATGTCGGTGGCCTGCGCCCGCACGGATCCCCGCAGCCGGCCAAGGGTGGCTCGTTGCAGCTGCTTGCGCGGGGTCAGCAGTAGGTACAGGCGCTGCTGGTAGAGGGCAAGTAGCGCCAAGTCCCGCGGCGCGGGTCCCCGCGCGGTCTCGCCATCCAGCCAGCGGTCCACGGCGGCGTCGAGGCGGCGGTCGGTTCGCCCCACTTCTCGTGCCAGCCGATCCGGGTCGCGGGGAATGGGCTGGTCCGGCGCGGGCGCCCGGGTCGCCGGCGGCTCGGCGTCCGGTCGCGGCTTGCGCTCGGCGTCGTCGCCCCTCGAGTAGGTCAACAGGCCACCGGCGGCCAGCACGAGGAGGAGCGTGCCGGCGACGAGCGCGATGTTCCGACGCCGTGTGATCGTCCGCACCCTAGCCGCGCCGGAAGGCTTTGAAATCCCCTCGAGACGCCGGCCGGCAGGAACATGGGTGCGATCTGGCGAAGGTGTCTGGCGATGCACCTCCAGACGATCCCCGAAGCCGCTCGCACCTGCGGGCGCAGCCCACGCGAGATCAGGCTCATGATCGAGGACGGACGGCTGGGAGCCGTTCGGCACGGGGGCCGGTGGCTGATCGACCCGCTGGACCTGCCCGCAGGCCAAGCCCCTCCCGTTGCATCGCAGCCCGACAGTCGCGAGATCCCCGCGGAGCCCGAGTTCGTCCCGGGAGTCGAGCCCCGCCGCCATCCGGTAGAGGCGGTCCCCGAGCCGGACCTCGATCGTGTGCTGGCGCTCGAGGCCGAGCTGCGCGAGATGCGCTTGCAGCTCGACTCCGCCCGCATCCGCATCTCCGAGCTCGAGGCTTCGGGCTTCGGGCGCGCGCTGCGCGGGTCGGGGGAGCGCGGCGCCCTCGCGCCGCTGTTTCGCCCGACCACCGACGCTTAGTCGGGGCGAGACTCGTAGCCCAGCGTGCGCGTGACCGGTGAGCTGGTGACCCCGTGCACCACGATCGACGCCATCACGCACACCAGGGCGGTCCAGACAACGGTGCTCAGCTCGCCGAGCGGGAGCACCCCGGTCTGGACCGCGACCGTGACGAAGTAGACCGCCGCCACGCCGCGCACTCCGAACCACGCGACGAACCCGCACCCGCGCATGGTGAGCGGGCCGTATGAGAAGAACAGGAACACCGCAGCGGGGCGGAACACCAGCAGCAGGGCCGGCACCAGCAGCCAGCCCGCCACCCCGGGCTCGTCGAGCGCGGCGAGCGTGACCATGCTGCCCAGCACCAGGATCACCGTCAGCTCCAGCAGCTTCTCCACCACCTCCGCGCCGTCGTGTACGCGGCGGTTGTACTCGTGCCCGAACTCGTACCGGCGAAAGGCGAGACCGCCCGCGAAGCCGGCCACCAGGCCGTAGCCGCCGATCGCCTCGGCGGCGCCGTAGAGGAGCAGCGGCGCGGCGATCGAGACGAAGCCGTCGAACTGCGGGAGGAACAGCTCGCGCTTTCGCAGCGGAACGGCCAGCGCGGCGATCCCGTATCCGCCCGCGGCGCCCAGGGACGCTCCCACCACCACGGCGTAGAGGAGGTCCACGAAGGCCCACTCCACGACGTCGCCCGCGGATGCGCCACCCGCCACCAGGATCCCGAGGAGCACGAAGGGAGCGGACAGGCCGTCGTTGAGGCCCGCCTCCGCGGTGATGGCGAACTGCGGCTCCTCCGGCTCGCGGGGCTGGTCGCCCGGGGCACCTACCCCGATGTCTCCGGCCAGCACCGGGTCGGTGGCGGCGAGTACGCCACCCAGGATCAGGGCGGCCCCGAGCGACAGCCCCATCACCAGCGTCCCGAACGCCGCGATCAGCGCCACGGTGGCGGGCAAGACCAGTGCGATCAGGAGTACCACCGATCGCCACGACGCGAAGGTGAAGTTGCGCTCCATCTTCAGGCCGGCGGTGAACACCGCCACCAGCAATGCCATCTCGGCCACCCGGCTCACGAGCTCGGCGTCCTCGATCGGGTCCAGCGGCTCGATGCCGAGCACGTACAACCCCACGCCGGCGAGCAGGCCAAGTCCGAGGTAGATCACCGCGGCCGAGAAGGCTCGCTCGCTCTGGTAGGAGAGTGCGGCGATGGCGACCAGGAAGGCCAGCCCGGCGCAGAACAGGCCGATAAAGTAGGGGTCGCCGGCCGACAGGCCGAGCTCGGCCGCGATGGGTGCCATGTCCCTAGCCCCCTGCTCTCGCCACGTGCACGTCGACAGCCTCTATCTGGCGTTGCCCGTACGAGCCG
>Ga0136621_1000816_pt1 | contig 12480 bp, 18 predicted proteins | sample AntDryUQ445A2306_FD_104673 | JGI IMG/M metagenome (GOLD analysis project Ga0136621, IMG submission 104673) | Polar desert sand microbial communities from Dry Valleys, Antarctica - metaG UQ445A (23.06) | ecosystem: Environmental > Terrestrial > Soil > Desert | place: Antarctica: Dry Valley...
AGCAAGGCCTGCGCCGCCGGTCCGAGCGACGAGCTCTCAGCCACCGCGGGCTCGAGGTCGAACAGCTGGAGCACGTCCTCGGCACGGGTCACCGGAACCGCCCCGAGCCGAATCAGCGCGTTCGTGCCCGCGGAGAGAGCGCTCGTCCTCTAACCCATTGTTTGCGCCGCTGTTCGGGCCGATTCCCGTGGGCTGAGGTCTAACTTGAGCAAGTCAGACTCGTGGATCCCTCGAACGGGGGACGATGTGTAAGCGCCTCGTAAAACCTGGGGCTCGGGGGGTGTGCAGTCGGGTGTTTGCGGAGAAAAGGTAAGCACGAAACCTAAAAGGGGGAACAGATGAAGAAGCTCCTAATCGCGGGCGTCCTAGTGATCGCGCTCGCCTTCACCGTGTCGGCATCCGCGGCGCTGGTTCCGGGTGTGTATGACCCGGGCAATACGGGTTGCGTCGAGGCGACGTTCATCAAGAAGACGAAGACGTTGCACCTGGAGAAGAACTGCCCGACACCCACGAACGCGGCCGCAGGTGCGGAAATCACTGGTGTGAGTGGCCAGACGTTCCAGTCAGCGTCGTTCACGCTGGCGAGCGCGACCCAGTGTCAGGGTGGCTCGCCGCGGTTCAACGTCGACACCACGACGGGTTTCTTCTTCCTTGGCTGCAATAACGTCACGCCGACTACGAATGCGAACGGAACCGTGACCTACACGTTTACTGCCGCGACGCTCGCCGCAGCCGGCCAGCAGGTTCCGACCCCGACCGGCACGATCGAGTCCGTGAGCGTGCTCATCGACGTCCAAGGCAGTGCCGACCTCACGAACATCATGTTCAACGGCAAGCTGCAGAAGCTCGCACCCGGCAAGGCGGACTTCGCCCGCCCGTGCAAGAAGGGCGGCTGGAAGAGCTTTACAAACCCGACGTTCAAGAACCAGGGTCAGTGCGTCAAGTACCTGGTGCACGGTAGGAACGCAGCGAAGTAGTGCGTCTAGTCGAACGCTGACCTTCCGCTTCGTAGTAACGAGAGCCCCGCATATGCGGGGCTCTCGTTGTTCATGCACTCGAGGCAAAGATGGGTGATTGCCGCTGGCCCGCTTCGAACGCTCCAGGCCTGGTCGCCGCCTACTGGACGCGATCGGAAGACGGGACAAACGGAAACTCGATGATCGTGTTCGAGTCCGAGCAAGACGCCCGCACGGCCGCAGAGATGGTCAAAACCGCGCCGACGCCCGACACCGTCACGCTCGAAAGCGTTGAGGTGCGCGAGGGGCTCGTGTAGCGGTTCGGACAATCTGAGAAACTCACCGCAACAGCAATGGCGAGCAAGCGAGGTGGGATCGTGAACAGCGTTGACGCCCCGGACGAGCACGAGGGAAACAAGGCCGTGATCAGGCGGTTCGTCGAGGAGGTTCAGAACAAGAAGGACGAGGCGGCGTACGACGAGCTGAACCATCCGGAGTTCGTCAACCTGAGCTCGCCTCCCGGTATCCCGGCGGACCGCGAAGGGGGCAAGGTCTACCTGTTCGGGTTCCTCAACGCCTTCCCCGACTGCCATGTCACGATCGACGACATGATCGCCGAGGGTGACCAAGTGGTCACGAAGAAGACGTTCAGGGGGACGCATAGCGGAGAGTTCGCAGGGATCCCGCCGACCGGAAACAAGGTCGAACTGCAGTTTGTGGACATCATGCGAGTGCGCACCAAACCGCTGGCTCACGCGACGTCTCCCTCGAGCTTCCGAGCCCAGTACGCCTTCTCCCACTCAGGTGCGTTCGTGGGGTCAGGCACCTTCGTGGGCGAGGGGGCCACCACCCCGGCGACGACTTTCGCCGAGTCGCGCCGAGTCGCGACGGCTCGTGCCGATACTAGGAGCATGGATGACCGACTACTCACGACGCGCGAGACGGCCGAGATCGTCGGCTGTAGCCCGCGCTCCATCTTTCGTCTGATCGGCGACAAGCGGCTCCGCCCGGTTCGACTCACGGGGCCCCGGCGGGAAGCTGAACTTTGAGCGCAAGGGATCCGACCGCTGATCCGAGAGGCCTGCGAAGGGGGGACGGCGAAATGACGGAGAACGAGCTGTACCGCCGGTTCTCCGAGGAGCTGGGCACGGTCGCAACCGGCCCCGGTGAGCTTCTACGCGATTCCGGGACGCTCGGTGTCTCACGAAGCACGTGATGCCGGTGTGGAGCAGGAGACGACGGATTAGCCCGTAGCGTGCGCGCGGTCCACCAAGCGTAGAGCCGACGAGATACCGCGACGGCTGGCTTCCCGAATAGCCCGACAAGGGTCACTCGGCGCAGGTTTGTGGCTGCGAGAGTACGGTCAGGCAGATGCGGCAGCCGGTGCGCATCGGCTCCCCGTCTCGTAGATTCCAGCTTCTAGCAGACTCCGCTACCCGCTCGCTACCCAAACCAAGGAGGCAGGACATGGCAGTTGCACGCGTTACCGAGATCAGCTCGACGTCGACGACAAGCTTCGAGGATGCGATCAAGACGGGTCTGGAGCGTGCGAACTCGACGCTCCGAAACGTCAAGAGCGCATGGATCAAAGAGCAGCAGGTTCGTCTCGACGGAGGCTCGATCAACGAGTATCAGGTGAACATGCTCGTAACCTTCATCCTCGACGACTGACTTTGGCGCAAGACCGGAATCCGCTAGCGCGGATTCCGGTCGCGCAACTAAAGACCCCTTCATGTTGGGGCGAGACTGGGAGCTTCGGGGTGTGAAGTCGGCCGCTGAATGCTCTATTTCTCGCTCTTACGGCCTGCGCATGCTCCCGGAAGACGTCCGCTGTCAGCTACGTCAGCTTGCGGCTACTCCTCCATGAGCGCGCGCATGGCGACCCGGTCTACCGGGTCGCCGGCGGCGATGAGGTCGCGGGCCGCGTCCACCTTGTCCCACACGTCCCAGAGCAGGAACCCGCGCGGCTTGCCGTCCTCCACGTAGCAGACGACGCCCTTCGTGTTCGGCTCCGCCCACTCGGCGACCGTCTCGAGACTTGGGTCGACGTCGCCGACCGCCTCGTACCCGAGATCGAAGAGATCGGAGTAGAAGAACGGGAGGTAGTCGTACGGCATGTCGGCGCCGGCCATGTTCGCACCGACGTACCGGCCGTGCGTGTTCGCGTGGTTCTCGTGCTCCACCCGCCGAAGACCGCCGAGCAGGGTGGCCGGGAAGCGCGCTACGTCACCGGCGGCAAAGACATCGTCATGTCCTTCGACGCGCCCATACTCGTCGACGAGGATGCCATTGTCGACAGTGAGTCCGGCTTGCTCGGCGAGATCCGTTCGCGGATCGATTCCGAGCCCGGCGACGACGACATCGGCCTCGATCGAGCGCTTGTCAGCGGTGACGACGCGCAAGCCTGCATCTCCCGCGCGGCCGATCTCAGCGACCTTCTCTCCGGGAAGGACGTCGACACCCTTCGAGCGGTAGTAGTCGTTGACGAACAACGAGAGGTCGGCCGGAAACACTTTCGCTCCGATGCCCGCGTCGGGAAACACGATGGTGACCGCGCACCCGTTCAGCGCCAGCGCCGCCGCGATCTCGGAGCCGATGAAGCCGCCGCCGATCACCGTTGCCCGCACACCGTCACCCACGAGCGCGCGGAGGTGGTGGTACGTATCGAGTGTCCGGTAGTAGATGACGTCATCCGAGGCCGACGGGAAGCGGCGCGGTGTGCCTCCGGTCGCGAGGAGCAGCCGCTCGTAGGAGTGCCTCTCGCCCGCATCGTCGGTGACGGCGTGCCCGCCGAGATCGAGCGAGCGGATCATGCGACCCGTATGGATCTCGACATCGAGGTCGGGCGTTCCTCGCCAGATCGAGCTCTCGTCCTTTCCTTTCCAGAGCCCCTTCGACAGCGGCGGGCGTGCGTACGGGTCGTGCGACTCCTCGGCGAAGAGCCCGATCGAGCCGTCCTTGTCGTGCTCGCGGATGCCGTTGCACGCCGCATCCCCGGTCATGCCACCGCCGACGATCAGATACCGGTACTCGGCCACTGCTCGTGATCCTAGTTATCCTTGATCTGCGGCCCCCAGCAGTCCGGTACGCGTACTAGAGTCCTGCGCGGCGTGAGCAGAGCGCGAATGTCTCTTCTGGTCACGGCGGCGATTGTCGCTGCCGTCCTCGCGCTGCCAGTCGCCGCCGGTTCGGGCGCGCAGTCCGCACCTGAAGCGCGGGAGTCCGCGATCTTCTACTACCCGTGGTATTCGACCCCCACCAGGGACGGGCGCTGGGCACATTGGTATGTGGAGCGAGAGGGCACTTCGGTTCTCTCCACTCCGTACTTCCCGAGCCGCGGGCTCTACTCGTCGTCGAACGCGCGGATCGTCGCCGCGCAGATGCGCGAGATCGCAGCGGCCGGTGTCACGACCGTCGTCGTGTCCTGGTGGGGCGCCGGCTCGCCGGAGGACGATCGGCTGCCACTCGTCGCCGAGGCGGCCCGGCGCCAGGGACTCGAGATCGCGGTCCATCTCGAGCCCTACCGCGGACGCACTCCCGATCAAACCGCGGCCGACATCGTCCGGCTGCAAGCCACCGGCGTCACGGACTTCTACCTCTATGACGCCGACCGCGATCCCGCAGCCGCTTGGGCTGACGCGCTTGCCGATCTCGAGGACGCACGCATTTTCGGTAATACGACGCTTGTCGGACGGGCCAAAGCATCCGGGTTCGACGGTCTCTACACGTATGACGTCGTCACGTGGACGGGCTCGACGTTCCGTCGTCTCTGCACCCAAGCGCACCGCGTGGGACTTCTGTGCGCGCCCTCGGTCGGACCCGGCTACGACGCGCGTCTTGCGACGAGCGACCGAATGGTGAAGCCGCGATTGCACGGCTCTACATACGACCGCATGTGGAAGACCGCACTCAAGGCGGACGCCGATCTGATCACGATCACGAGCTACAACGAATGGCAGGAGGGGACGCAGATCGAGCCCGCGCAGGCACAGGTCGAGCGGCCGGGGTACGAGGGCGCATGGGGAAGACACGGACTCGCGGCACGGCGTGCGTACCTGGACGCGACGGCACAGTGGACTGCGCGACTACGGGCTTTGGCGCGTCAGTAGAGCGCGGCTGCGAGCTGCCGCCGGTACGCGACCGTCATGGAGTCGTCGTGCCCGAGATGATCGAAGATCGCCACGGCTAAATCGCGGAGGCGCTCGCTGTCGGCAGGAGTGGCGTCACGAATGAGCTCGAGAATGAGGCGGAGCGCAGCTTCCTCCTCGTCGGCGTCGAGAGCGCTGAGGACGTCTGGGAGCTGGCCGCTCCGACGAAGCTCGTCCAGCGCGCGCTCCAGGCGCGGAGGCGCGAGTAGCTCGTCGACGAACGTCGCGACCCCGACCGGCGAGCGCACGCCGACGAACTCCGAAACGACCCGGCCGTCCCGAAACGCCTTGACGGCCGGAATGCCCTGAATGCGATGCTCGGCCGAGAGCGCGGGATTCGCGTCGACGTCGATCTTCGCCAGCTGCACCGTTCCGGCGCGGCTTTCGACCTCGCGCTCCAATACCGGACCGAGTGCTTGGCACGGCCCACACCAAACCGCCCAGAAGTCGACGATCACCGGAACCGCGCGCGATCGCTCGACGACCTCTTGCTCGAAGGTCTCCTCGGTGACGTCGATCGCGGTCATCTCCGTCTGAGAACGTCCGGGCTGGTGAGGATCATTCCTTCTCGACGACGTCGGCGCCACAGCCGGCCACCAGCGCCCCCGCGACGTGCTCGGACGAGACTCCGTGGAGAGAACGGTGCTCGAGGTCGATCTCGATTCCCGCCCATTTCTCGAGGCCGAGCGCGCGGCCTCCGAGCTCCGAGCCGAAGCGAAAGAGCTCGTCCGTCTGGAAAATCCCGCGCCGTCCGGTTTGCCGGCGCGCGATCCCTTCGAGCTCGCGCAGCTCTTCGAAGGGGTCGATCCGCACATTGGAGTCCGTTCCGATGCAAAGAGGGATTCCACGGCCACGGATCCGCTCGGCGGGCAGGAAGCCGTCGCCGAGGTCGGCCTCAGTAGTTGGGCAGGCGCAGATGGTCGCCCCGGTCGACGCGAGCAGGTCGAGCTCCGCTCCATCGGCGTGGGTCGCGTGGACGACGGTGGTTCGCGGCCCGAGACATCCTGTTCGGGCGAGAAGCTCGATCGGCCTGCATCCGTGCTCGGCCTGACACTCCTCGATTTCCTTCGGCTGCTCGTCCGCGTGCACATGCAGCGGAAGCTCCGCCTGCTCGGCGTAGCGACCGATCTGCTCGAGCCAGTCGGCGGGACAGGCGCGTACGGAGTGGGGGGCGAGACCGATGCGTAGTCCGAAGTCTCTGAGAGCTTCTACCTCGGCGAGATAGCCGCGGACTGTCTCCTGGCGGGACCGCGAGAGACCTCCGCGCGCGTACGCAGCGTGGAGGAGCACCAGCTCGATACCTGCCGCGGAAGCGGCCTCCGCAGCCGCGAAAGCCTCCGCCAGTCCGAGGTAGTGGAACTCCCCGACAGCCGTGAAGCCCGCGGCTCGCATCTCCCGGTACGCGGTTTCGTACGAGACACGGACGAGCTCGGGTGTCTGTCGGTCGGCCTCGGCGAGCATGTTCTCTCTCCAGGCCCAGAAGTCGCCGCCGGCAGCCCGGCCGCGCAGCGCCCGTTGGAACGTGTGGCTGTGCGCATTGACGAACCCGGGCAGCGGGAAGGACTCGGCCACGAGACGCGACGCTAGCAGTGGTGACGATCCGCTCACGCCGATCACCGATGCCGCGACAGCGTGCGATCATCCTGAGCGAAACTCGGCATAGGGTTCACGCGATGCCCTCCAGCGAGCTTCGACGGCTTGTTCCGAACGCTCTCACGCTCGCGCGCTTTGCCGCGATTCCGATCTTCGTCTGGCTCTATCTGCGCGCGGGAGACGGCGCGGCCTGGGGTGCGGGCCTCTTCTTTGCGGGTGCTGCCCTGACCGACCAGATCGACGGCTACCTCGCGCGGCGCTGGAACGTGCACTCAGCATTCGGGAGGATCGCGGATCCGCTGGCGGACCGGGTGATGATCGGCTCAGCAGTCGTCCTCATGTGGGCGACCGGCCGGATTCCGCTCGCCGCAGCGATCCTCGTCCTCGCCCGTGATCTGGCGCTGGTGCTCGGATACAAGCTACTGGCCCCACGGGGCGTCGAGCTGGAGGTGACGTTTCTAGGCAAGGTTGCGACCTGGGTTCTGTACGCAGCGCTCGGATTCGTGCTCGTGACCGATAAAGGAACAGCGTGGCCCCTTGTGTTCCTGTGGATCGGCGTCGCGTTGGCCCTGGCCGCAGGGGTGCAGTACTTCCTGCAAGCACGACGTGCACTCGGGAAGTGACCGTCGTACGGTCGAGGTTAAGAGAGGGACAGAAAGCGCTGGCCCGAATGTAAACTCTCAAGCTGAGGTTGACCCCTCGGAACGGGTAGCTGCTTTACTCATGTGACCGACGAGGAAAGGCGACCAGTGGATCCACATCCCGACCTGTCCACAGTGACCGACGACGACCTTCGGGTTTTGATCCGCGAGCTCGAGAAGGAAGAGGACGAGGTTTCCTTCCAGCGCCGCGTGCTCCACGGGCGGATCGACATCCTTCGTGCCGAGCTCGTATCCCGCCTCCGCGAGCAGGTGAGCGTGGGGGAGGCCAAGCTCGCGGACGTCGAGCGGCTCAGCGAGATCCTGACGACGAGGGCGTCTCCCAAGGCTGACGACGCGTGAGCCACGTCTACTGTCCGGAGTGCGGCTTCCAGAATCCGGAGACCTCCAACTACTGCTCGCGCTGCGGTGCGCTCATCGTTCCGGAAGCGGGCGCCGAGACCACGATGGCGTTCGACGTGGACGAGGGCGGTGAAGACGGCGAATCCCTTCTCGAGACGCTCGGCATCACAGGTCCGGCGCTCGTCGTGCGCTCGGGTGGCGGCATCGCCGGCCAGCCGTTCCAGCCGACAGGCCCGCTAACCCTCGTCGGCCGCTCGCCCGAGTGCGACATCTTCCTCGATGACGTGACCGTCTCCCGCCGCCATGCGGAGATCGCGCGCGAGAACGACACCTTCACGATCCGCGATCTCGAGAGCCTGAACGGCACCTACGTGAACCGCAAGCGCATCGAGTCGACCGTGCTCGAGGACGACGACGAGGTTCAGATCGGGAAATACCGAATGACGTTTCTCAAGCGATGAGCACCGTGACCACTCGGCGGCCAGAGCGCGGAGGAGCCGACCCGGGTCTTCGCACCATCGGAGCGGTCTGCGAGGAGCTCCGCGATGCGTTCCCGGACATCTCGGTCTCGAAGATCCGCTACCTCGAGGACCAGGGCCTGATCGCCCCGCAGCGAACGCGGGGCGGCTACCGCTTGTTCTCCGTTGACGACATCGAGCGCCTGACGACGATCCTGCGTCTCCAGCGCGACGAGTTCCTGCCCTTGCGAGTGATACGGGAAGCGCTCGACGGCCCGGGCGCCTCGCCTGACCGGCCGCGGCGGCGGACCGTCGGACTCACCGAGCATGAGGATGAGATCGACGGCGCTGAGCTGTGCGAGCGCGCGTCGGTGTCACCCGACTTCGTAAAGGAGCTCGAGGAGTACGGCGTGGTCCTCTCGCGCACCCAAGCCGGCGAGCGCGTCTACGCGGAGAGCGAGGCGGATATCGCCGCGGCGTGCGGCCGGCTCGCGCGCTTCGGGATCGACGCGCGGCACCTGCGAACGTTTCTCACCGCGACGGGGAGGCAGGCATCCCTCGTCGAGCAGCTCGTTGCGCCCGGTCTGCGATCGCGAAACCTCGACCGCCGGAAAGGCGCTCTCGACGATCTCGAGTCGCTCGCCCGAGTTGCCCAAGAGCTCTCACATCTGATCTTCCTTCGTGAGCTGCGTGGCGCCGTGGAGAGGAGCGCTTGAGCAAGCCTCGCTCGCGGCTCGCGTTCGCGGGAGAACCCAGGTTTCCCTCGCGTGCTCCGTCCTCTCCAACGGTGTGCGGAACCGCACGGTTTTCCACGTCGCTCCCAGCTCGCGGGCGAGCAGCTTGCGCATGACCCTGGATCTCCGCGATCGCATCCTCGACGTCCCGGACTTTCCGACCGAGGGGATCGTGTTCAAGGACGTGATGCCGCTGCTTGCCGACCGCGAGTACCTCACGGAGACGATCCGCCTTCTGGCCGAGTGGTCGCGGCCACGCCAGCCGGATCTGATTCTGGGCGCGGAGGCGCGGGGCTTCATCTTCGGCGGCGCCCTCGCATATGAGTTGGGAGTCGGGTTCGTCACCGCCCGTAAGCCGGGCAAGCTCCCTCGAGAGACCGTCGAGGCGACATACGCGCTCGAATACGGGACGGACAGCCTGCAAGTCCACCGCGATGCGATCGCTCCCGGGGAGCGGGTCATCGTCTTGGACGACGTGCTCGCCACCGGCGGGACGGCACGAGCGAAAGTTGACCTCGTCGAGCAGCTCGGCGGCATCGTCGCGGGTGCTCTTTTCGTGATCGAGTTGACATTCCTCGACGGTCGCGACCGTCTCGGCGGCTACGACGTGCACTCGTTGATCCAGTACTAGCGCATGGGAAAGCCTGGCCTGTCTGGGCGGGTGGCGTCCGACCGTCTCACTACAACGAGAACATGTACGACCCGCTGACGAGCACGTACTCGTTCGCGTGTCCGCGAGGGCCGGTTGCGAACGTGCCGCTTTCCGCCTTCCGCCTCCTGGAGCGGCTGCCGGCGGCGTCTCACCCGGCTGTCTACCGGGTGCTCTTCGAATGCCGGTGCGGGAGGGAGCACGTGGGGCTCGTCTCACACGACGAACTCGACTGGGCGCCACTTGGAACGGCCTCCAACGTCACCTTCCGAAACCTTCTCACCTCGCACGATGACTCCCTCGCAACCGAGCTCGGCGACCTCGCGGCATCGCGCATCCGAGCGGGAGAGTGGCCGTGGAGCTTCTTCTGTTGCCTCGAGGGACGCGCACGACCTATGACGCCTTCTGCGTTTGCAGTGATCGCCCCAGGGGAGAGCTCGTTCGCAGTCGCCGTGCAGTGCCCGGTGTGCTCGGCTGTCTCTGTAAATCTCGTGTCTCGCGCGCACGTCGACCTTCCGTTCTGGAATGATCGTCGCGTCGGCGTCGTCGAGCACGTATTTCAACGGGATGCGTTGCGAGCAATCGACAGTTTCCGCGCGGAGTTGCATTCTGCTCGTTTCGATGAGATGAGGCTCGATCTCGATCTCTGACCCCCAACCGCAGGAGACGTCACTCGCGCCAGGGATCGACAGGCTGCAGAGGCTCTCCGATAGACGACACATGAACGCCGCCACTCTCACCAAGATCGCGCCTGCAGCGTCGTCCCGCCTGCTCGCCGACGTCCATGCTCTGAACCCTTCCGTTCCTGTCGAGCGCGCCTCCGCTCTGGTTCGCCTCGAGGCCGTGCTCGGCCGCGACTTCGCGGATCGTCTCGTTGCCGCGCTCAGCGAAGCTACGAAGCGGAAGTAGCTCGTTCGAGCGCGGACGCGAAGCGGACGCCTTCAGGGATCTTTACGCGAATCGAAATCCGCCAGCGGATCTCGATTCTGCGCCACAAAGCAGCGCTAGCGCGGGCCGGGATAGTCGCCACCGCGCACACGGACGACCAGGAAGACCGCCCCTGCTGCGAGAAGCGAGAGAATGAACGACGTCCCGCCGGGGAACTTGAGCGCGATGGCGCCGAGCCAGAGGAAGAGAAAGAACACGAGGGCCCAGACGAAGGCCTGAACGCCCTGATCGATGCTCGGCATGCGCAGGTGCATCGAGGTGCATCCTAGTCTGGCGACGTCATCACTCGTGTGGCCGACCCCGCACAGAGCACGATCCGGACCAAAAAAATTCACCGAGCCGGTTGCGCTTTCGTCCACTCAACCCGCTGACCGTCCGCTTCCGCGTAGAGCCTTCGAGTTGCGCTTCGACCTACTCGCGCTCCGTGCTCGGTGCAAGGGAGAAGCTATTGCAGGGCGTGCACGGGGTCAAGGCCGCGTTTTACCTCATTGACGCAATTTGCGACGAATTCGTCCACTCGCTGCCGACCGGAGAGCCTGCGTAGGATCTCCGCCGTGCGCCGCTCGTTTGTTTATGGCGTCGCGGGAGCGGCCCTCGCTCTCGCGCTCGTCCTCACCCTCGCCGGCGTGGGCGACGACCCCGACGCCCTCACGAATCCGCAAGCCCTCGTGCTCGGACTCGTCCAGGGGCTCACCGAGCTCCTCCCGATCTCATCGTCGGGCCACTTGATCCTCGTCCCCTGGGCGGCCGAGTGGACATATCTCGAGCAGAACGACCGCTTCAACCAGACGTTCGACGTCGCGTTGCATCTGGGGACACTCGTCGCGGTCGGTGCGTACTTCTGGGGAGACATCGTCAGGCTTGTCGGCGCTTGGCTCGGCTCGGTTCGTCATCGTCGCATCCGTTCGGCCGACGAGCGCATCGCCTGGTTCGTTCTCGTCGCGACGATCCCCGCGGGCATCGTCGGAGTCATCGGCGAGAACGCGATCGCGGATTCCCTCGGCGAGCCCTGGCAGATCGCGATCCTTCTTGCCGCGGGCGCCGCCTTGCTCTGGTGGGCAGACCGATCTCCTCAAGAGCGGACAATGGGAGATCTCGGAATGCGCCACGCCGTCGCAATGGGGTTGGCGCAGGCCCTCGCGCTGGCGCCGGGTGTCTCTCGATCCGGGATCACGATCACGGCCGGTCGCCTGATGCGCCTCGATCGTGACGCCGCAGCACGCTTCTCGTTCCTGCTCGTCCTGCCGGCCGTGCTCGGCGCGATTCTCCTGAAGGGAGTGGGGGACGTGCTCCTCGGCGACCTGCCGAACGGCTGGCAAGGCCCGTTCTTGGTTGGAACCCTCGCATCACTCGCAAGTGGACTGCTCACCATCGACTGGCTGCTCGGCTATGTGCGCCGGCACACGTACGACGTCTTCGTCTGGTACCGACTGCTCGCCGCGATGATCATCGGCCTTCTGATCGCGAGCGGGGTGCGGGAGGCGAGTTTCTGAGGTTTCGTCGCTCTACTTGACATAACACCGATTACTGTGCGTTAGGAGAAGTAGGCCGTTTGGCCATGCAGGATTGATCGAGAGGCAACGCACGACTTCATGGCGATGCCTTTCTCGAACTCGGAAGTCCTCTTAAGCGCGGCGTCTAGATCGGCCCGAGTCGGGTGCAACCCTTACCATGAACGATGAACGTGCCCTTCCCGAGATCGAAGTCCTTGATCTGCAACAGTCGGAGTTCGTTCTACCGCAGCGCGAAGCCGCCCGAGGCGCTGTACCGCGATCTGTTCACGGAGCTCGAACCGCCCTGCCCTGAGAGCTTCGACGTCGTCCGGTGAGTCCGCATCACTCGACACTCCGGCGCTTCGGTGGCGTGATTGTCGGCGGGATTCTGCAAGAGCCCGCGTTCCCCTTTCGCTGTGCGTGCGGATGCTGTACGAGGTGCTTCCGCCCTCGGATGGAATGGTGGTCAACTACGGCGTCAACCGCGTGCGCTTCCCGAC
>Ga0136621_1000817_pt1 | contig 12467 bp, 10 predicted proteins | sample AntDryUQ445A2306_FD_104673 | JGI IMG/M metagenome (GOLD analysis project Ga0136621, IMG submission 104673) | Polar desert sand microbial communities from Dry Valleys, Antarctica - metaG UQ445A (23.06) | ecosystem: Environmental > Terrestrial > Soil > Desert | place: Antarctica: Dry Valley...
GCTCTAGCTCGGCCACCAGCGCGCCGGTGTCGACGACTGGTCCGCGGAGCACGTCGACCTCGAAGCCCTCGAGCCGGCGTTCGATCGCCGCGCCCACGGAGCCGTAACCGACGATCAGCACGGTCCGGTCCGCGAGCGAGGTGGTCCGCTGCGGGCGCCACTCCGCGCGGTCCTGTGCCCGGACGAAACCGGGGAGCCCCCGCAACGAGGCAAGGATCAGGGCGAGCGCGAGCTCCGCAGTCGATGCGTCGTGCACTCCGGCGCCTCTGCACAACGTGACGCCCGCAGGAACGTAGGAGCGCAGGTGGTCGACGCCCGCGCTCATCGTCTGGACGACCTTCAGGGACGACATGTCCTGTAGGACGCCGCCGTCACGAGCGGAGAAGGAGTACGGCGGGACGTAGAACTCGACGTCAGAGATCGATGCCGGTGGCTCCACTCCCTCCTCCGGGACGAACACCTCGTAGCGCAAGGAGTCCGGCGCCGCGTCGAGCAGGTCGGGTTCGAAAGGCAGCCAGGCGAGCGGCTTCGTGTCAGTCACCAGACGACTGTAGCCACGGGTCCTCCCACGTCGGACAGTTCACGTCGATGTCACATTGCGTTGACGCCGACGAACCACACCGGCCCTAGCGTCGTACTCACGGAACTGGTCCGGTCGAGGAGGACGTCATGAGGCTCACCCTGCCGTTGGCGGCGCTGTGGCATCTGCGCGAGTGGCACGTGAACAGCCATGTCACTTCGCGTCGAAACGCTCTTGTCGCCTCGACTGAGTTGGCCGACCGACGCCGCGAACGCGTCGAGGTGGAGGAGTTCATGGAGGGCTACCTCGCGCGCAGGCCTGGTGTCGAGCTCACCGCCTGACTGGTCCCGCACGACGTGCGCAACAGGTGGCCTCGCGCACGAAATCCGCCCCTGGAGCCTGGACGAACGAGGTCGACGGGCCTGTGGTCCTCCCATGCAACGGCCTCGTGACTAACCCGTACGCGTGGCCCGCCCTGCTCGACAAGGACTGCGGCGTCCACGTGATCTCGTGGCGCCGGCGTGGAGGCGTGCGTGGTCGCGGGCTGGTCCGCTGATGATCCCCAGCATCGTACGGTGGTCGATCGCGCTCGGTGTCACGCGGACGCTCGAGAAGACGGGCCGCGCGATCACCCCGGTCACGTCCCGCCTCCCCCTCGGACCGGCGACCGCTCAGCTGCTCACGCACACCTGCTCGCCTGATCTCTCGTACGGATGACGCAGCGGTCGACTCGTGAGAGCTGTGTCCGCGATTGGCGCACCCTGTAACACTGTTCAGCGTGAGCAGTCGGCCGGCCTTCACACGACGTACTCTCGCGGCGCTTGTTGCGACCAGCGCGCTGGTGCTCGCTGCGTGTAGCACGACGGAGGATGATCCCGATGGTCTGGGCGCCACCCCCGCCGGAGGGCAGCCGAACACGCAGACCGGGGAACCGAACGACGACGAGACCGATCCTTCGACACCGTCCGCGAAGCCGTCACCGGTGTCACCCCGGAGCGAACCGGTCGAGCCGAAGGTGGTCGGCACGGTAGCCACAGGTCTCGTCGCTCCGTGGGGCATGGACTTTCTCCCCGACGGGACCGCCCTGGTGACCGAGCGCGACACCGCGAAGGTCCTGGCGATCAAGGGTGGATCCGTCCGCACCGTGGGACGTCTCGGAGGGGCGCAACCGCAGGGTGAGGCAGGAGCCTTGGGACTCGCGGTGTCTCCGACGTACGACGAGGACTCACTCGTTTTCGCCTACTTCACCTCGCCGGTGGACAACCGGGTCGTGAAGATGACGTTCGACGGGAGCGAGCTGGGGCCGCCCGAAGTGGTCCTCGACGGCATACCCAGCGGATTCGTCCACGACGGGGGCCGGCTCGAGTTCGGACCCGACGGCTACCTCTACGTGTCCACCGGTGAGACCGGCCAGGAACAGCTCGCACAGGATGCTTCGTCGCTCGGTGGGAAGATCCTCCGGATCACCACCGACGGTGAGCCTGCTCCAGGAAACCCGGTGAAGGACTCACCGGTGTGGACGATGGGTCACCGGAACGTCCAGGGGCTGGCCTTCGACGACAGGGAGCGGCTCTGGGCGAGCGAGTTCGGCGCGAACACCTGGGACGAGCTGAACCTGATCGAGAAGGCTCGAAACTACGGGTGGCCCCTGGTCGAGGGGAAGGGTGACCTTGCGGAGTACCGGAACCCGTTTGCCCAGTGGCGCACTGCGGAGGCCTCGCCGTCCGGCCTCGCCTACCTCGAGGGTTCGCTCTGGATGGCCTCGTTACACGGCGAGCGGCTGTGGCAGATCGAGCTCGACGAGGACGGCATCGCCAAGCCCAAGGACTATTTCGTCGGGGACTACGGGCGGCTGCGCACGGTGGTCGCCGCGCCCGACGGGAACCTGTGGATCTCCACCAGCAACAAGGACGGCCGCGGCGACCCAGGTCCCAAGGACGACCAGATCCTCGAGATCGTCCTCCGTTGAGATCCGCCCGGTTCCGGGCGCTGCAAGAATCACGCGCATCTCAACACTGAATGAGACCGATCTCAACACTGAAAAGGCGGATCTCAACGGTCAGGAGAGCTTTTCGAGGATGAGCTCGCGGACCCGGCCGGCATCGGCCTGACCACGCATCTCCTTCATCACTGCACCGATCAACGCCCCTGCCGCGGCCACCTTGCCGTCCCGGATCTTCTCCGCGACGGCTGGGTTGGACGCGATGGCCCGGTCCACGGCTGAGGACAGGGCGCCTTCGTCGGAGACCACCGCCAGCCCACGCGCAGCGACGACCTGGTCCGGCGTGCCTTCTCCGGCTAGCAACCCGTCGAAGACCTGCCGCGCGAGCTTGTCGTTGATCTTCCCCTCGTCGACGAGCGCCTGCACGCGCGCGACATTGGCTGGCGTCACACCCAGTGAAGCGACCTCGAGACCGCGCTCGTTGGCGCGCCGGGCCAGGTCCGCGAGCCACCACTTGCGGGCGGCGGCCGGCGAAGCACCCTCCGCGACTGTCTGTTCCACCAGGGTCAGCGCCCCGGCGCCGACCGTGTCGCGCATCTCCAGGTCGCTGAAGCCCCACTCTTTCCGGAGCCGGGCACGGCGTGTCCGTGGCGGCTCGGGGAGCTCGGTGCGCAGCTGATCCACCCACTCCTCCGAGGGTGCGATCGGGACCAGGTCGGGCTCGGGGAAGTACCGGTAGTCCTCGGCGTCCGACTTCTCGCGCCCCGACGTGGTGACGCCGGTGTCCTCGTGCCAGTGCCGGGTCTCCTGCGTGATCGAACCGCCGTCGGCGAGCAGTGCGGCCTGCCGGCCGATCTCGTAGCGCACCGCACGCTCCACCGACCGCAGCGAGTTGACGTTCTTCGTCTCGGTCCGGGTGCCGAGCGGGGCGTCCGCGGACGCGCGCAGCGACAGGTTCACGTCACAGCGCAGTGAGCCCTGCTCCATGCGTACGTCGGACACCCCGAGGCCGAGCAGCAGCTCCCGCAGATGTGCCACGAAGGCCTTAGCCACCAGAGGCGCCTTGTCCCCGGTGCCCTCGATCGGCCTGGTGACGATCTCGATCAGCGGGATGCCCGCCCGGTTGTAGTCGACCAGTGAGTAGTCGGCGCCGTGGATCCTCCCGGAGGTTCCAACGTGCAGCGACTTGCCGGTGTCCTCCTCCATGTGGGCCCGCTCGATCTCCACGCGGTACACGTCGCCGTCGACCTCGACCTCGGTGAAGCCGTTGAACGCGATCGGCTCGTCGTACTGGGAGGTTTGGAAGTTCTTCGGCATGTCCGGGTAGAAGTAGTTCTTTCGAGCGAACCGGCACCACTTTGCGATCTCGCAGCTGAGCGCGAGACCGATCCGCATCGCGGACTCGACCGCCTTGCCGTTGACGACCGGCATCGCGCCGGGGAGTCCCAAGCAGACCGGGCAGACCTGGGTGTTCGGCTCTGCTCCGAACCCGGCCGGGCAGCCACAGAACATCTTCGAGGCGGTGTTGAGCTCGACGTGGACCTCGAGACCCAGCACGGGGTCGAACTTCGCGAGCGCCTCGTCGTACGACATCAGCGCTATCGGTTTGTCGAGCTTGTCGAGACCACTCATGCCGATGCTCTGTCTGTAGTCTCGACAGGCTCGACCACCCGCGCAACCAGCTCGGGTGCTCTGTCGAGCAACGGCCCGTCCCACTGCTTCTCCAGGAGCGTCTCGAGCGCTGCGCCGACGCGGTAGATGCGGTCCTCTGCCATCGCCGGAGCCAGGACCTGGAACCCAGACGGGAGCCCGTCCTCGTGGGCGAGGCCGTTGGGCAGCGACAGCCCTGGGACACCGGCCAGGTTCGCCGGGATGGTCGCGATGTCGTTGAGGTACATCGACACCGGGTCGTCGACCTTCTCACCGATCCGAAACGCGGTGGTGGGCGCTGTCGGGGAGACCAGCACATCGGCCTGCTCGAACGCAGCCCCGAAGTCGCGACTGATCAGTGTGCGCACCTTCTGCGCCTGCCCGTAGTAGGCGTCGTAGTAGCCGCTGGACAACGCGTAGGTGCCGAGGATGATCCGCCGCTTCACCTCGTCGCCGAAGCCGGCGTCGCGTGAGGCCCGCATGACGTCCTCAGCGCTGGGGTTGTCGATCCCCTCGGGAAGCACCCGAAGTCCGTAACGCATGGCGTCGAACTTCGCAAGGTTCGACGAGGCCTCACTCGGCAGGATCAGGTAGTACGTCGCCAGCGCGTGCACGAAGTTCGGGCAGGAGACCTCGACGACCTCTACCCCCGCCTCGACCAGCAACGAGAGCGACAGCTCGAAGCACTCACGGACCCCGGCCTGGTAACCCTCACCGCCCAGCTCCGTGACGACCCCGACCCGGACACCTCTCATGTCGCCGGAAGCCCCTTGCCGCGCGGCCTCGACCAGCGGGGGCAGCGGCTTGTCTATCGAGGTGGAGTCGAGCGGGTCGTGCCCGCCGATCACCTCGTGGAGCAGCGCCGCGTCGAGGATCGTGCGAGTGACCGGACCGGCCTGGTCCAGCGAGTTGGCGAGGGCTACGAGGCCGTAGCGCGAAACACCACCAAAGGTCGGCTTCACACCGACCGTTCCCGTCACCGCGGCCGGCTGCCGGATCGAGCCTCCGGTGTCGGTGCCGATCGCCAGGGGGGCCTCGAACGCGGCCACCGCGGCGGCTGACCCGCCCCCGGAGCCACCCGGGATCCGGTCGAGGTCCCAGGGGTTGTGTGTCGGACCGTACGCCGAGTGCTCGGTGGAGCTTCCCATCGCGAACTCGTCCATGTTGGTCTTGCCGAGGATCGGCAGACCGGCGTCCTTCAGCGCAGCGACGAGAGTCGCATCGTACGGCGGCACCCAACCCTCGAGAATCTTCGAGCCGCACGTGGTCGGCAACCCCTTGGTTGCCAGGATGTCCTTGACCGCGATCGGGATGCCGTCGAGAGCAGAGCGGATGCCGCCGGCTGCCCGGCGCTCGTCCGACTCCTCCGCAGCGGCCATCGCGCCGCGGGTGTCGACGTAAAGGAACGCATGCACGTCCGGGTCGACGTCTGCGATCCGGTCGAGGTGGCCCCTGGTGATCTCGGTGGAGGTGGTCTCGCCCGCGGCAAGGAGGTCTGCGAGCTCGGAGGCCGTACGCCGAATGAGCTCACTGCCGTCGGCCGAGCCTGTCGAGACCACTCCCCTGCTCACGCTTCCTCCCCGAGGATCCGAGGGACCATGAACCGGCGCTGCTCGACTTCCGGCGCACCGGAGAGCGCCTCCTCGGCGGTCAGTCCGGGACGGACCACGTCGTCGCGGAAGACGTTGGTCAGCGGCAGCGCGTGGGAGGTCGGGGGCACGTCCTCCGCGGCGACGTCGTTGATCGACTTGATCGAGTCCAGGATCACCGCGAGCTGCGGCGCGAGGTGGTCGAGCTCGGCGTCACTGAGATCGATCCGCGCAAGGTCGGCAAGGTGTGCCACCTGGGCGCGGGTGATTTCTGGCATGCAGCTACTCCTGGGAGCGGACGTCGAAGATCTCATCTTATGAGAGATCCCGGAGGCAGCGTGAACCGCGTCAGTCCGCGACGGAACGAAAGTTTCACGGGGCTCGCCGAGGCCTGTCGCCATCGAGGAAACCAATAGCACCCAATAGGCTCTCCGCCGTGAGCGATCCAGATGAACCTCGCAGCGAACGTGCCCTCAACGATGCCGAACGCCCGTTGCTCGAGGCGTTCCTCGATAACTGCCGCGGCGAGCTCCTCGCGGCCGTGCAGGGTCTCACCGACGAGCAGTCGCGGCGCCGGCTGGTGCCGTCTCTGACCACACCGATGGCACTCCTCAAGCACGCCGCATGGGTCGAGCGCGTGTGGTTCCAAGCCTCACTGACCGGCCGCAGCCGCGAGGAGATCGGCATCTCTCATCAGATCGACGACAGCTTCGTGCCGTCGGAGGATGACACGCTTGCCTCGGTCGTCGAGGACTTCCGGCGCGCTTGCGCAGAGTCTCGGGCTGTCGCCGCGACGCACGACCTTGACGACCACGCGCTGCACAACCGGCGCGGTCCGCTGAGTGTCCGGTGGATATACGTCCACATGATCGAGGAGCTAGCGCGACATGCCGGGCATGCGGACATCCTGCGAGAACAGATCGAGGCTACTGACAGAGGCCAGGCATGACGGACGATCAGCTGGTAGCACACTCCGCCCCTCCGTCCACGCTGTCGCTTCTCGGTCTCAGGTCGCCGCAGGTGGGGTTCGGTGCGGTGGCACCTCGCAAAGGTGATCGCGCATGCCGGAGTCCGGTGAGATCGCACCTGAGGAGGTTGCCTACACGTTGCGGATTATCCGCCAGGGCGCCATAGCAGAACTCATTCGAGGTCGTCCACGCTCCAGGTCGCTCGCTGAGCCTGGCCGGTCACCACAATCGGTCGCAACGACTGATTGTTGCGAACGGATCGGCCTGCGGCTCACCAGAATCAGTCGCAGCGACCTGTTCTTGCGCTTCCGCCACGTCGGACCCCGGTACGAGTCCAGCACGCGGATCGGTCGCGAGCTGCCTCAGTTCCTCCCATGACGGCCCGAGCTCGAGGGCGGCGTACAGCACCTTCACCCTGCCCGCGTTGGGAAAGGCGCCGCCGCCGGCGATGGTGACGGAGAAGGGCGTACGACTGGCACCGCTCGTGGGAACCGGGCGAGCAGGTCGATTGAGAGTCGGCTACTCGCCGACCTGAGCCACCTCGCGGGCGTCGTCCGGGCCGTCCTCCAACAGCACCCTGAAGCCTTCCTCGTCCAGGACCGGCACCTTGAGCGAGACCGCCTTGTCGTACTTCGAGCCAGGTGACTCACCGACCACCACGAAGTCGGTCTTCTTCGACACCGACGAGGCCGCCTTCCCGCCGCGGGCGAGGATCGCCTCCTTGGCCTGGTCACGGCTGAAGTCGTCGAGCGACCCGGTGACCACGATGCTCATGCCCTCGAGCGTGCGCGGCCTGGACTGGTCGACATCGTCCTGCATCCGCACACCAGCCTGGCGCCACTTGTCGACGATCGCGTTGTGCCAGTCAGCTCCTTCGCCTCGGAACCAGGCGGAGATCGACTCAGCGATCGTCAGCCCGACCCCCTCGGCGCCGGCCAGTTCCTCGACCGACGCCTGCCTGAGCGCATCCATCGAGTGAAACTCTGCGGCAAGCGCGCGCGCGGCGGTAGGCCCGACGTGGCGGATCGAGAGCCCGACAAGGACCCGCCACAAGGGACGGGACTTCGCGTCGTCGAGGTTGGCCAACAGGCGGGTGCCGTTGGCCGAGAGCACCGGCCGGTCTCCCTCACCCTTCTTCGGTGCCCGGGTGAACAGCGGAGCCTTGAGCAGTTCCTCCTCGGTGAGAGAGAAGACGTCACCTTCGTCCTCGATCACACCGGCGTCGAGCAAGGCGACCGCCGCTTCGTAGCCGAGCACCTCGATGTCGAAGGCGCCGCGGCCTGCCACGTGGAAGACGCGTTCGCGCAACTGCGCGGGGCACGACCGCTGGTTCGGGCAGCGGATGTCGGCATCTGCCTCCTTCTCTCGCGCGAGCTCGGTTCCGCACTCGGGGCAGTGCGTCGGCATCTCGAACTCGCGCTCACTGCCGTCGCGCAGGTCCACCACCGGACCGACGATCTCCGGGATCACGTCTCCAGCCTTCCGGAGCACGACCGTGTCCCCGATCCGGACACCCTTGCGCCTGACCTCGGACGCGTTGTGCAGCGTCGCCATCTCCACGGTCGAGCCCGAGACCCGGATCGGCTCCATGACGCCGTACGGCGTGACCCGGCCGGTCCGTCCGACATTGACCCGGATGTCGAGCAGCTTGGTGTTCACCTCCTCGGGTGGGTACTTGTAGGCGATCGCCCACCGAGGAGCCCGCGACGTGGATCCCATCCGACGCTGGAGAGCGACCTGGTCGACCTTGACCACGACACCGTCGATCTCGTGCTCGACGTCGTGCCGGTGCTCGCCGTAGTAGGCGATGAACTCTTCGATCTCATCCAGGTCGGCGACCACCTTGGCCCGGTCGCTGACCGGCAGTCCCCAGGTCGCCAATGCGGCGTACGACTCCGACTGCCGCTGGGGCTCGAACCCCTTGCGCGCGCCGAGCCCGTGGCACACCATCGCCACCGGCCGCATCGCGGTGACCCGGGGATCCTTCTGCCGCAGCGAGCCGGCAGCGGCGTTGCGTGGGTTCGAGAACGGTGCCTTCCCGGCCTCCAGCATGGTCTCGTTGAGCTTCTCGAAGGCCTCGACCGGCAAGAACACCTCGCCGCGCACCTCGACCAGGGCCGGAACCGGGTAGTCGTCCGCACCGCTCAGTCGCGTGGGGATGTTGTCGATCGTGCGCACGTTGGGCGTCACGTCCTCGCCGGTCCGTCCGTCACCGCGAGTGGCTGCGCGAACCAGTCGGCCCTTCTCGTAGAGCAGGTTGATCGCCAACCCGTCGACCTTGAGCTCACACAGGAACTCGGCGTTCTTGATCCCCTCCCGGTCCAGCCGTGCCTTCCAGGACGCCAGCTCTTGCTGCGAGAAGGCGTTGTCGAGGCTCATCATCTGCTCGAGGTGGTCCACCGGAGTGAACTCCGTGGAAACCGCGCCGCCGACCTTCTGCGTGGGCGAGTCGGGCGTGCGAAGCTCCGGGTAGCGGTCCTCGAGCTCCTCGAGCCTGAGCAGGAGCCTGTCGAAGTCCGCGTCCGACATCGTCGGGGCGTCCTTGACGTAGTAGCGCCAGCGCGCCTCCTCGACCTTCTCCGACGCCTGCAGGTGCTCCTCACGCGCCTCGGGAGGTGCCGGCTCCACCTCCGCGTCGGACGAAGCCGCGGTCACCTTGGGCGGCAGGTCGCTCAGCCGGGCCTTCTCGCTCATGCCGTCCATCTTGCCCTGAACCTCCGACATCCGAGGCCGGCCGCGGTGGTTCGGGTTGCGGGTGTCCCCACCCGGTGGGGGCCCAGATCACACCCGTCCGCGAACGGTGCTGTGACGAACCGCTGCTGTTGATTGCGCCAGTTGAGAGGATTGAGTCATGCCAGCCCCCGAGCTCACCCGCAGAGACGTCGACGGGCGTCCGAACGGACTGATCCTGATGCTGCACGGCGGCAGGTCCGACAGCCTGGAGCCGGTGGACGACCGGAGCGCCTCATGGCGCAGGTCGGCCTGGATGATGGGTCACATCGCCGACCGTGCGACGGAGGCAGGAGTCAGCCTGTGGTTGCTGCGCTACCAGCAACGTGGATGGAACGCGAGCAGCTCTGCCGTTCCCGCTCCCGTGGGCGACGCTCGGTCTGCGCTTGACGAGGTACGACGCGAGCTCGGCTCCCTGCCCGTCGTACTCCTCGGGCACTCGATGGGAGCCCGAACGGCCGTTGCCGTCGCCGACGACCCCACCGTGACCGGCGTGGTGGCACTCGCGCCTTGGCTGACCGCCTCGGATCCGGTGTGCACGCTGAGCGGAAAGCACCTGGCGGCCGCCCACGGAAGCCGCGACAAGATCACATCGGCCCGGGCGACCGAAGCGTTCGTACGACGCGCAGGGTCGGTCGCAGCGTCGACCGAGTTCCACCACATGGGCCGCGTCGGCCACTACATGTTCCGGCAGATCTCGGCCTGGAACGACTTCGCGATCACCCGTTCCCTCGCTTTCGTGCGTCAACGCGTCGCCGACTGACCGCTGCCAGCGCATCACGTCGATCAACACAGGTTCGCCGCGATCTTCCGGCTCAACGCCAGCGCCTGACGTGCCCAGTCGGCACTCGCACCGGCCAGGCCGCATGCAGGCGTGATCACAAGCTGCTCCCCTGCCGCCGACGGGTCGGAGCCCAGCATGTCGAGCAACCGGATGACCTGGTCGGTCGGACCCTGGTCGGTCGGCCACTGCTCGGGCTCCAGCGACGGGACCAGTCCGAGAAGCACCGTGCTGCCCTTCTCGATCGCAACGGCGAGGTCGTCGTACCCCGCCTCCTCGAGGAGCGACAGATCCACTGAGATGCCCTCTGCTCCGGCCCCGGTCAGCAGCGGAAGCGGCAGGCTGCCTGCACAGCAGTGGGCAACCGAGGTCGCGCCCGACTCCTCGATCGCGGAGAAGACCCACTCCAGCGCCGGCGACGCCCCGGCGGCGTCCACCGAGCGGTGGCGGGAGAACCCGGACGCCGTGGGGACCCGTCCGTCAAGAACGTCCGGGAGTGCCGGTTCGTCCACCTGTACGACGATCGTGGCGGCCGGCAACCTGCGGCGGACATCGCCGATGTGCTCACGCAGGCCCTCGGCCAGTGCCTGTGCCAGGTCACGGCGTGCCCCGTGGTCAGCCAGCACGCGGTCTCCGCGAGGCCGTTCCACGGTCGCAGCGAGAGTCCATGGGCCGGCGACCTGGATCTTGAACCGGCCGGCAAACCCCTGGGTCCGCTCCTCGACCGAGTCCAGGTCCTGGGCCAGCAGGGACCGTGCGCGACGCTGGTCGACACCGACCGCGTCGGTCAGCCGCCAGCCGGCGGGCTGCAGGTCTGCGCCGAGCCCGGAGACCACGGCGAGGGCGCGTCCGACCATGTCGGCGCTCGCCCCGCGGCCGGGCAGCTCGGGGAGGAAGGGAAGGTCGGAGGTCTCGCCAAGAATCACCTGGACCGCCTCGTCGTATGCAGCAGCGTCCTTGCCTGGCATCGACCCGATGCCGGAGGCGACCGTCATGCCCGAACGTCCGACCCCACCGGCTGGTGGCGGAGAGCCTTGGTGATCGTGCACGAGCCGACGACACGTGAGCCGTCGTACACGACCGCAGCCTGCCCTGGAGCAATCCCCTGGGCGGGTTCCAGCAGCTCGATCGTCACCTCGCCCTCCTGTTGGATCCGCCCCGTTCCGCGTTGAGATCCGCGTCCTTCCCCACCGTTACCACCGCGTCGTGCTCCTCGCCATGGGCACGCAGCTGCACGGTTCCGCGAAGCGGTTCGGTCGGGACGCGGCCGCACCATCGGGGCCTGCAGCCGGTGATGTGGTTGACGGTCAGCTCCTCGCGGGGACCCACGGTGACCGTCCCGGAGACCGGCTCGAGGTCCAGGACGTAGCGCGGCTTGCCGTCGGCGGCCGGGCGTGCGATCCGCAATCCCTTTCGCTGACCGATCGTGAAGCCATGCGTCCCTTCGTGCCGACCGAGCACCTCGCCAGTGGCGTGGTCGACGATCTCACCCTGACCCGGGCCGAGCTTCTGCCTGAGCCACCCCGACGTGTCGCCGTCTGAGATGAAGCAGATGTCGTGGCTGTCAGGTTTGTTCGCCACCGACAACCCCCGTCGGTCGGCCTCGCGGCGTACGTCTTCCTTGCGAGAGCTACCGAGCGGGAAGAGCGAGTGCGCGAGCTGCTCCTGCGTGAGCACGCCGAGCACGTAGGACTGGTCCTTCTCCATGTCCACGGCACGGTGCATCTGGATCAGGCCGTCACGACCGGTGGCCAGCTGGGCGTAGTGACCGGTGACAACCGCCTCGAAGCCGAGCGCCATTGCTCGGTCGAGGACGGCGGCGAACTTGATCTTCTCGTTGCAGCGCAGGCACGGGTTCGGGGTCCTCCCCGAGGCGTACTCCGACATGAAGTCCTCGACCACGTCCTCGTGGAAACGGTCACTCATGTCCCAGACGTAGAAGGCGATTCCGATCACATCGGCGGCACGACGGGCGTCGTTGGAGTCCTCGATGGTGCAGCAACCGCGGGCACCGGTCCGGTACGACCTGGGGTTCCTCGACAGCGCGAGATGAATACCGGTGACGTCGTGGCCCAGATCGGCCGCACGCGCGGCGGCCACGGCAGAGTCGACGCCGCCGGACATCGCGGCAAGAACACGCACGGAGCTCAGCCTGCCAGCTTCTTGGCGCCGAAGCCGGACGCAATTCCGGCCGCACGTGCCCGCTCGACGACGGGGCCGATCACCTCGACCAGCGCGTCCACGTCCTCCTGTGTGGTCGTGTGGCCGAGCGAGAAGCGCAGAGCAC
>Ga0136621_1000818_pt1 | contig 12460 bp, 13 predicted proteins | sample AntDryUQ445A2306_FD_104673 | JGI IMG/M metagenome (GOLD analysis project Ga0136621, IMG submission 104673) | Polar desert sand microbial communities from Dry Valleys, Antarctica - metaG UQ445A (23.06) | ecosystem: Environmental > Terrestrial > Soil > Desert | place: Antarctica: Dry Valley...
CCGCCAGGTGTGCGGTGTAGGTGGGCGAGCCCACCTGGTCGCGCACCACCACCACGAAGTCGTTGTCCTCGGCCATACCGAGCATGGTCTCCACGAAGTTGCGCCCGCCCACGCCGAACAGCCAGGAGCTGCGCACGATGAAGTGCTGGGGGTTCACTGCCGCGGTGTCCACCTCCCCGGCAAGCTTCGACGTGCCGTAGCTGCCCAGCGGGCTGGGCTCGTCGTTCTCCAGGTAGGGCGTGTCCTTGCTGCCGTCGAACACGTAGTCAGTGGAGGGGTAGACCACGGTGGCGCCCACCGCGGCGGCCGCGGCGGCGAGGTTGCGAGCGCCGTCGGCATTCACCTTCATCGCCTCATCGGGCTCGCGCTCGGCGCCGTCGACGTCGGTGAAGGCGGCGCAGTTGATCACCGCCTGCGGCGTCTCTTCGTCGAAAAAGGCCCGGGTGGCGCTGGAGTCGGTCACGTCGAGGACGCTGCGGTCGGCCGCCACCACCTCGTGGCCCGAGAGCTGCGCCGCCCGGACCACGTCACGCCCGAGCATCCCAACCGCCCCTGTGACCAGCACCTTCACCGCGGTTAGAGATATCAGGGCGGGGTGGCTCAACCTGCCTCGCCTGTCTCTAGAGTCCGGGGAGCCTTGCGGGAGCGCTTCGCCCGACACCTCGCCGTGGCCGCACTGGCCCTGCCCGCCCCCGTGATCGCGGGTGACTGGCCCGATCCCAGCTCGATCTTTGACCAGGGCGAGCACGTGGCGGTGACCACCACGAGCGGCTGGGCGCCGAGCCTGCGGGTGCTGCGCTCGCCCGACCTCGCCTCGTGGCGGCTCACCGGCGAGGTGTTTCGGCGCCCACCGCGCTGGGTCCTGCGAAACCTCTGGGCACCGGAGATGATCCGGCTTCAAGATGGCCGGCTGGCCGTGTTCTACAGCGCCCTCCCGCGCCGGAAGGGGTCCTGGTACTGCCTGGGCGTGGCGACCGCCGACCGAGCGGAGGGCCCCTGGCGGGACCTCGGCCGACCGCTGCGCTGCGGGCGCGAGGGGTCGATCGACGCGTCGCCGGTGCGCGACGAGGCCGGCCGCCTGAATCTGCTCTGGAAGAACGACGGCAACAACTTCGGCCGGCCTACGTACATCTTCGGCCAGCGCCTGGCTGAAAGCGGCACTCGCCTGCTCGGCAAGCCCAGTCGCCTGCTTCGCAACACGTCGCGCTGGGAAGGCAGGGTGATCGAGGCGCCGACCATCGTCCGCCGACCGGACGCGTTCTACATGCTCTACTCGGGGGCGCTGTGCTGCACCAAGCGCTGCCGCTACGCGGTGGGCGCGGCGCGCGCTCCCCGCCTGCTGGGCCGCTGGCGCAAATTTCCGGCCAACCCGATATTGAGCTCGGGCAACGGCTGGCGCTGCCCCGGCCATACCGGCCTGGCCACCGACGCCTCAGGCGCCGTGACCGCGCTCTTCCACGCCTACCGCAGCGGCCTGGGGCGCCTCGCCGGACGTCAGGTGCTGGCAGCTCCGCTGAACTTCCGCGCCGACGGCTGGCCGCAGATCGGCGAGGGCCGCGTGCCGCCCGCGCCCGCGGCGGGCGCTGCCCCCAACGAGTTCGCCGACGACTTCGTGGGCCCGCGGCTGTCGCCCGAATGGGAGTGGCCGCTCGAGCGGGTGCCCGGTATCCGCGTGGCGGGCGGGCTGGAGCTCCGCGCGCCGGTGCGGCTGCGCGACGGCTCGCGCGCCGCTCCCCGCTTCGACAACGGCCTGCTCGCGCACCGCATCAGCGGCTCGCGCTACGTGGCGGGGGCCGTGGTCGACCGTTCGTCGCTTTCCGGCAAGGAGGCCGCGGGGCTGTCCGCCTTCGGCCTGTCGCCGTTCGGCGTGGGCTCGGAGGCGCTTGGCATCTCGGTCCAGCGCCGCTCGGTAAGCGTGTGGCGGCGCAACGGCGAGCGTGTCCGGGTGCTGGCGCGCAGCGGTACGCCGGCGTCGTCCGGTCAGGTGCATCTACGGCTCACCGCCGACGGCAACGCCTACCGCTTCGAGGTGAGCCCGGACGGCGCGGTGTGGCGCAGCGTGGGCGGGCGGCTGCGCGGCCGGATCGAGGAGTCGGCGCGGGTGGCACTCATCAGCGGCGGCGCGCGAGCGGCGAAGGTGCGGTTCGTGTCGGCGCGGCTGGAGGAGTAGCGCCTAGGAGGCCGTGGTGCCCCGGCCCGGCTCCTCCAGATCCTCCAGCGCAGCGCGCAGAACCTCCAGGCGGGCATAGTCGCTCGGGTGATGGAGGGCCTCGGCCACGACCTCCTGGGCCCGATCGGCGTTGCCCTGGCTGATATGGACCTCGGCCAGATCGTGGCCCAGACCGGGAAGGCCGGGCTCTTCAGCGAACAGGTGCTCCATCGCCCGCTCGGCGCGATCGAGATCGCCCTGGTCGGCAGCCATCAACGCGACGAGATGGCCAAACGAGTTGAGCAGCGCGAAGCCAGCGCCGATGAGCGGCTGGACCGCCTTGACCGCCCGCTTGGCGCCGTCGACGTCACCGAGATCGAGCAGGAGATGTCCGCAGTGCGTGAGCAGGTCGGGGTCGTCGGACAGCTCGACGGCCTGGCGGGCGTAGCCGAGCGCCGTGTCCGGGTCGCCGTAGAAGGTCTCTGCCGCCAGGTGCAGCAGCCGGGGCGTCTGCGACCGGCCTAGCTGCTCGACCACGAACACCTCTCGTTCGGCCTGGTCCAGCCGCTGCCACTGCTCCAGGACGAGGTTGTAGGAGGGGTCGAGGTGGCTCATTCGGGGAGGTCCAGATGCTTGAGGAGGTCCTCGACCAGCTCGATGGTCTGTCGCTTGCCGCCCGTGCCGGCGGACTGCTCCTCCTTGAGCCGGTACTCGCCCAGGTCGCCCATCACCCGCCGGTACTCGGGGGGTGGCATCGCGTTGGCGTCCTCCAGAGCGGCGCGAAGATCCTCGAGGCGGCGGTCCTGGGAGTGCTTGAGCGCCTCGGTAACCACCTCGCGGGCCCGTTGGGCATCTTGCAGCTGGATATGGACGTGCGCCAGGTGGTATCCGAGGCCGCTCATCTGTGGCTCCTCGGCGAAGAGTCCTTCCAGCAGTGTCTTGGCCGACTCGACGTCCCCCCGCTGGGCCGCCAGCCTGCCCGTGAGGTGGAGCAACTCCGCCTCCAAGGGAAACCCCTCCTCGAGGGCAGGCCGGGCGCGCTTTGCGGCTTCGATCGCTGCCGTCAGGTCGCCAAGGTCCAGCAGAAGGTGACCACATTGAGTCAGCAGGTTCGGGTCATCGGTGCGTGCGAGTGCCTGGCGCAAGTACTCGTGGGGGCGCCCCTCGGCATCCCCCCAGTAGGTCACCGCTGCCAGGTGCAGCAGCGCGGGGTCATCCGGCGACCGGTGCAATTCCTCGCGTACGAGCGCCTCGCGATCCTCCTGACGGTCCGCCCGTCGCCACTTCTCGCGGATGGCTTGGCTTGGTGTCGTCATGGCTCCATACCGTCCAAGACGTTGCCCGTCAGGTCCAGCAGGGCTCGACGGCGCTGTGTCTTGGTGGAGCCCTTCACGCCCTCCCATTTGTCCTTGTCGGTCTCGTAGCCGCGCCTTACCTCGGCCGGATCGGGCTGGGTTGCCTTGAGCTCCTCTCGCTTCAGCGGTCCCCGTTCGTCGATCACCTTGCCATGCTCGTCGAGCTCGACGAGCTTCCCCTGACCGCTTTCATCGACTCTGTACTGGAATCGCTTCCCGGGCGGCGGAGGAGCGCCGCGGGGTGTACGTACCGCGCCGCGCGCCACCGGCCGTACCGGCACGCGTCCGGAGGTCGCAAAACTGACCAGCGCCGCCCCGTACTTGCCCTGGCTGGCCTGCCTGACGCCGAGAGCCATCCCGGCGACCGCCCCGAAGACGCCGGGCATGCTCGCCGCTTCCTCGAGGCTCAGGCCCTTGGCGTTCGCGCGGATGTGGACCTCGGCGTCGGCGCCCTTGAGCACGGTGCCGTCCTCGAGGATGGCGTGCGAGAACGGGTTGGCGTGTTCGCGCAGCACGCGCTCCTGTTCGGCGGCGTCCTCCCGCGCTTCCCTCGCCTCCTCGCGGCGTCCGGCCTCCATCCAGCCGCGCATTCGCTCGGGCATCAGCGCGGGCCCGAACGGCGTGCCTGCGTAGGCCGACGGGGAGGTGGCTCCACCGGGCAGCTCGATGTCGGGGAGGCCGTTGGCCGCCGCGCGTACCGCCGAGGCCGCTCGGTCTTCCGCCTCGTCGAGCTCGGTCTGCTCGCGCCCGGCGTCGCGCCGAAGCTCTTGCAGCTCATCAAGTAGCCGCTCGATCTGACCCTGCGCCGAACGCGCATCCGCCTGTGCCTGGTCCGCGTCGCCCTGTGCCTGGGCCTGCTCAGCCAGGGCGAAGGGCTCGGTCCCCAGGCCGACGGTGAAGGTGGCGGCCGTCATCCACTCCTGAGCCGCGGCCGCGCGATCGTTGGCGTCGGCGAGCCTACGCCGGGCCAGTTCGAGCCGGCGCAGCGTCTCCTCCTCCTGGTTGCGCAGCGAGCGGATGCGTTCGCGCGCCCGCTCGAGCGCGGTCTCGTAGCGCTGCACGGCGCCTCGCGCGGCGGTGAGCGTCTGTTCGACCGCCACCGCGGCGATTCCGTAGCTCATCGCGCGCCCCTGGAAGCTGACGCTCGCCTGGCCCTCCCAAGAGCCCACCGCGGCGCTCGCGCGTGACACCACCGATCCAGCACTCTCGAAGCCTCCCGCCACGCGGCTCAGCGAGCTCCCGGCATGCGAGACGGCCTCGGGAGTGCCCTCGGGCAGTTCGATCGTGGCTTGCGCCTCGCTCATCCTCACCGCCCCTGGAACTGGGAGTTGTCGGTGGCCGCGTAGGTCTCGGCGCCGGCATTGAGGTTGTGGGAGGTGGCCGCCACCGCACCATCCATCGCGGCGGCCACGAAATCCAGCCGGGCCGCGAGGGCAGCGAGCGCCCCATCCAGCGCTCCTCCTCCGGTGCCGCCACCCTGCACCGAGCCGCAGCCGAGCTCCCCGCGCACCGACGCCAGCGTGCCCGCTGCCGCGTGCAGGTCCGGCGTGTTCACTGCCAGGCCGTCCATGGCTCCTGAACCGTTCCCTTCCAGCCTCCTCAGGAAACTACGGACCGGTCATGGGTGTGGGACGCCGAGATGAGGATGTTCTGCTCGGAGAAGCCGCGCGTGCGCAGGTCATCGCCGATCTGCTTGAGCATCCCGCCCGGGATCATGAACAGGTCGATCTGCACGAGGGCCACCTTGCGCCCGTCGCGCTCGAGCACGAGGGCCCGCGACTCCAGGCGGGTGTGCTGACCCTGCCCGGTACGGTCGGCGCGGGTCCAGCCCCCGAGGTAGTAGCCGGTCTGCGGCGTGATGTCGGCCTTGCCCACGCCCGCACGCAGGTTGCCGGCCGACGCGGTTGCCGGCATGGCGAGCGTCAACGTGGCCAGGGCGAGGGCTGTGATCAGCAGGGCGCGCATCCGCGCGGCGAGGCTACCGCGTGCTGCGCGCCGCGCCGCCTCAGGCCAGCTGCTCGGCCACGGCGAGCCCGAGCTGCTTCACGGCCATCCGCGTGTCCGGGCGAAGCGCCTCCAGCGAGTAGGTGCCGGTGTCAAGCATGGTGCGCAGGCGCTCGTCGCGGGGGATGGCCACGCTGCGGTGTCCGCCGCCGCGCTCTCGGGCCTGGTTGAGCACCAGCGTGGTGCGGTCGTGGTCGATGTGGCGCAGCGAGCCGAGCACCTTGTCAGCGGTCACCTCATCGGCGGTGGCCACCACCAGCAGCTGGTCGGCTCGCTGGATGGACAGCCGGACGATCGGGTCGGTGATGCCCGGCCCCAGGTCCAGGAGCACCGCCTCGTAGAACTGGCCCAGGAACGCCAGCGCATCGCCGTAGGACGAGTCCGTCATCTCGGCCATCGCCTCGGCCCGTTCGGGGGCCCCGACCACGTGCAGCCCGGAGGGCTGCTGTGAGACATACGGGCGCAGCTCGGCCGCCGTGCGCAGGCCGTCGAGGTCGTCCACGAGATCGGCCAGCGAGCGCTCGACCCGGCGGGTGCCGGGCGCCAGCGACGCGAGGTTGCCGAAGTCGGGGTTGGCGTCCACAGCCACCACGCGCATCCCCAGGTGGCTGCACAGCAGGTTCCCGAGCAGGAACGTACAGGTGGTCTTGCCCACGCCGCCCTTGGGGCTGACGACCGCGATGGTGTTCGCCCGGCTCACCCCGGGCTGAGAGCGCAGGGCACTGTCCAGCGCCGCCTCCTCCCGCTCGCGTGCGCTGGTGCGGGCGGCGGCGAATTGTCGCTTCAGGCGTGCAAGCGGGTTGTCGCGCAGCTCACGGCCGTCGACTACCGCTCGCTTGCGATCCATCCGCTCAGAGAATCGCTATCTCGGAGTTGTCACCCACCACGAAGCGGTAGGCGCGCGGGACGGCCGGGCCGCGCCCGATCTTCACGTTGCGCCCGATCAGGCTGGCCTCCACCCGGGACTCCAGGTCGTGCACGCTGGAGTTCTCGAGCACGATCGAGTGCTCCAGCTCCGCATTCTGGATGCTCACGCCTGCGCCGATCGCCGTGTAGGGGCCGATGTAGGCATCGGTGATCCGGGCGTTCGCGCCAATCACCGCCGGGCCGCGCACGGTGGATCGCGTGAGCACCGCCCCGGCCTCGATCACCACGCGGCCCTCCACGCGTGAGTCCTTAAGCTCGCCGTCCATCCGCTCCTCCAGCTCGTCGAGGATCAGGCGGTTGGCCTCCAGCATGTCCTGCAACTGGCCGGTGTCCTTCCACCACCCGTCCACGATGTGGGGGTCAACGCGGCTGCCGTTGTCCACGAGGTGCTGGATCGCATCGGTGATCTCCAGTTCGCCGCGGGCCGACGGCTCGATCGCACGCGCCGCTTTGAAGATCTCCGACGTGAACATGTAGACGCCCACCAGCGCGAGGTCGGTCTTCGGGTCGGATGGCTTCTCCACCAGGCGCGACACGCGGCCGTCGTTGAGCTCGGCCACGCCGTAGTGCTCGGGGTCGGGGACCGGGGTGAGCAGGATCAGGGCATCGGGGGCGTCGGAGCGGAAGGTGTCCACCAGTGCCGTGATGCCATCGCGCAGCAGGTTGTCGCCGAGGTACATCACGAACTCCTCGCGGCCGATGAAGGGCTCCGCGGTGAGCACGGCGTGGGCGAGACCCAGCGGCTCGTCCTGCTCGATGTAGGTGATCGACAGGTCGAACTGCGAGCCGTCGCCGGCCACCGCGCGGATCTCGTCGCCGGTCTCCGGCGCGATGATGATCCCCACCTCTGAGATGCCCGCGGCGGCCATCGCCTCGATGCCGTAGAAGAGCACCGGCTTGTTGGCCACCGGCACGAGCTGCTTGGCGCTCGTGTGGGTGATCGGGCGCAGCCGCGTGCCCTTGCCGCCGGAGAGGATCAGCCCCTTAATAGGAGCCGCCCAACTTGCGGTGGTCCCAGGTGACCGTGCGCGTGGGAATGAAGGTGAGTCCCACGCGCTTGGGGGCCTGCTCGGCGATCATCTCGCTCACGTCGACCCCGGGGGCGTAGCGCTCGAACAGGGCAACGCCAAAGTCAGCGACGTTGTCGCGCACGAGCTCCACGTCGCACTCCATCATCACGCCACGCAGCTCTTCGTAAGCCACGCCGGCTTCGATCTGAAGCGTGGCGTGCGGGTCGCGCTCCAGGTTCTTGGCCTTCTGTGACTTCGCGTAGGTCCAGCCGCGCAGCCCCCCGTCGTCGACGACGTACCAGAGCGGCATCAGGTGCGGGCGCCGGTTAGGCCCGATCGTCGCGCAGGTCACGACCTTCTCCTCGTCGAGGAAGTCGCGCAGCTCCTCGTCTGACATCTGGATCTGGTCGCGGCGCGAGGCCATCGGGCCGCAAGCTACCGCTGCAGCGCGCCCGCAAGCTCCTCGGCGGCGTGCAGCACGGCCTCGCGCGCCTCTTCGGGCTCGAGCACGGCGGCGTCGCCGGCCTCCTTGAGGATCTCCTTGGCGAGGTACTCGTGGCCGCCGAAGGGCAGCTCCACGATCACCGCGCCGTCGGCAAGCTCGGACACCACGCTGCGGTCCTCGCGCGCCCAGCGCGCCCGCTCGGGTGAGATCCAGACGCGAGCGCGCTCCGAGGTGGGCACCTCGCCGGTGGTCGGCCAGCCCTGCACGTCGGGCTCGATGCCCTCTCGCAGCTCGAACTTCTCCCTCAGCACGGCGGCCGAGCGGATGCGGTCCAGGCGGAACGAGCGCGTGGCGTCCTTCGCCGTCTCGAACGCGTGCACGTACCAGCCCTCGGTGCCGTTGAGCAGCTGGTAGGGCTCGATCGTGCGGGCGGTGAACTCGTCCTGGTCCTCCTTGTAGTGCTCGATCTCCAGCAGCTGGCGGCTCTTGATCGCGCTGGACACCACGCGAGCGATCTCCGAGTCGTCGCCCTTGGCGGTGGTGATCTGCAGGCCGTCGGTGGCGGGGTCGTGGCCCAGCGCGTCCACGATCTTCTCGCGCGCGGTGGAGAGCGAGCCCTCGGGCAGGTGCTCACCCACGAGGTCGATCGCTGCAGCGAGCGCCTTGGCCTCGAGCGGCAGCAGCCGGGCCGGCCGCGCGAAGTTGTCGCCGTAGGGCTCTGGATCGACCTCGATCATGTCCCCCTGGACCTCGGCGTAGAGCACGTAGCTGCCGCCGCCGAAGTTCACGACGTTGAGAACGTCGATGTCCTGGCGCAGCTCGGTCTCGGAGATCTGCAGCGCGCCGGTGAGCTCACGCATCTCGAGCTTCTCGCCTGCGCGCGCCGCCTCGATCAGGATGCCGGCGAGCGTGACCAGCCGCGCGAAGCGCTCGGGGCGGATGTGGCTCTCGCGCTTGCCGTCGTCCACCGGCTCCTCGCGCTCGCGGCGCTTCACCGGAGCCGCCAGCTCGATCGGCTGGGCGTGGCGCTCGATCACCAGCTGCACGCGTTCCTCGGCCTCGTCCACCAGCTCCTGCGGCTCGATGATCCGCGCGCGCGGGCCGAGGCCGAGCACCCAGGAGATCAGCTGGCGCGAGTCGCCGTAGGGGGTGGTGAACACGGCGCCGTCGTCGGTCTCCTCGACGGTGCCGGCGTCACCGCCCATGTGGCGGCGTACGAGCCACTCGATGCGCTCGGACAGCCAGATGCGAGCCTCGGCCTGCTGGTCGCCGAGCTGCCAGTCGGCGCGGGTGGCGTAGGTACGGGGGTCGAAGTCCTCGGGGCGCTGGAAGTCATGCTCGGCCTTGGAGCTGTAGCCCACCTTGCCGCGGATTCGCGACAGGCGGAACACCCGCACGGCCTTGCGCTCGTGTGCGTAGCCGACGAGGTAGAACAGGCCGCCCCGAAAGAGCAGGTGGTAGGGGTCCACCTTGCGCGACTCCTCGGCGTCGCGGCCCATCGTGTAGTAGTCGAACACGATCGTCTTGCGGCGGAAGATCGCCGTCTCGATCTTGCTCAGCCGCTGGGAGAGATCGCGGCCGCCCGAGCTGGCGGTCATGGCCAGGCGTACGGAGCGCTGCTCCGGCGCCGACAGCGGCGAGGGCTTGCCCCATGAGAGCTGCTGCAGCGCCAGGCGCAGCGGCTCGGCGTAGGCGAACTCGCCGTCGAGCAGCGTGAGCGCCGTTCGCAGCCCGGCCAGCTCGTTGTCGGAGAACTCGATCGCCGGGAGGTAGAAGTTCTCCGGCGGGAGCGTGTAGGTCTCCGCCTCGAAACTGCCCTCGGACTGCTTCTCCACCTTTAGGTCGATCCCCAGCGAGGCCAGCTCGGCGCGGTCGGCGTAGAAGCGCCGGTTGAACGCCTCGTCGCTGGTCATCTGTGCGTAACCCTCCACGTCCTGACGAATCTCAAGCGCGGAGATCGGCCGCCGCTCGGCCATCAGGAAAGAGATCAGCGACAGCTGGCGGATGAGCTTCTCTGTGTCCTTTGCCATCAGCCGTCGAGCATACGCACGAGCCCGCGTTCGCCCGGGCGGAGGCACTCCACCGAACGCTATTTGCGGGGTTCAGGCCGCCTGGCGGGCGGCGCCAGCGCTCTGGCGCGAGGCGAAGTAGGCCGATCCCGACAGCGCGCGGTCAAAGCGCGACCAGCGCTCGCCGTCGGCCAGGCCCTTCTCGATCCGATCGAAGCTGCCGAGTGTGCCACCCAGGTTGTCGATCATGTGAACGAGCACCGCCTCGCGCGTGCACGGGGTGACGGGGCTGCCGTGCTCGAGCTTGCCGTGGTGGCTGAGCACGATGTGCAGCACGGCCTCGGCGGCCTCGGGGGGGAAGCCTTCGATCCCCTCGATCGTGCGGCGCACCCTGTAGTAGCCGAGTGGGATCTCACCCTGCAGCCGGCCGGCGTCGGAGAGGTCGATTGCTCCGCCGTCCTGCTCGTAGGCCTCGATCTTGCCGATGTCGTGCAACAGCGCGCCGGCCACGGCGACGTCGCGGTCGATGCCCGGGAACGTGGAGGCCATTGCGCTCACCCCGGAGGCCACCGAGAGGGAGTGCTCGAGGAGCCCGTGGCGGTAGGCCTGGTGGTAGATCTTCGCGGCCGGCGCCGCGCGCCAGCGGTCGCCGGTCTCCGAGCCCGCGGCCAGGAGGCGCTCCAGCAGCTCTGAGGGGTCGTACTCCTCGGGCGCCGCGGCCCGGCAGGCGCGCAGGGTGATCGAGGGGCCGTAGCGCGGATCGGCGGCGTAGCGCCCGGTGACCCACACCACGCTGCCCGGCCGGGCAGCGGCGGCGATCTCCTCCACGCCGTCCCACGCCACGGCCTCGACGCAGCCGCTCACGTCGCCGAGGCTGAGCTTGAGGAACGCCTCGCCATTGCGCTTCTCGCGCCTGGAGACCTGACGTACCTCGAAGGCGCAGTCCACGACTTGGCCGTCCACCAGCTCGCGCACGAACAGCTTGACGGGTCCGATGAGGCTTGGCTGGTCCATGGGGCTCACGAATGTAGGGAGGGTCGCGGACGGGTAATTTGACCTGACATGACCGTGCTCGTGGCAGGAGGAACCGGGGCGTTGGGGTTGGCCCTCGTGCGCGAGCTGGCAGACAGCGGCTACCACGTCACGGCCCTCGATCGCCATGGCGATGTGGAGGGAGTGGACACCGTCCATGCCGACCTGCTCGACCCCTCGGCCACCGCCGAGGCGGTGGCCGGAGTGGAGGGCCTGGAGGCGGTGGTGAACCTCGTGGGCGGCTTCGCGATGGGGCCCAAGGTGGGCGAGTCCTCGTTGGAGGACTTCGAGCAGATGCTGCGCCTAAATCTCGTCCCCGCCTTCAACCTCGCGCACGCGGCAATGCCACGGATGGCCGAGGGCGGGGGAGGCGCGTTCGTGTGCGTGGGTGCCCGCGCCGCGCTGGAGCCCTTCTCCGGGGCCGCGGGTTATGTGACAGCGAAGTCCGGAGTGATCACCTTCGTCAAGGCGCTCGACGCGGAGTATCGCGACGCCGGCGTGCGCTGCAACGCCGTGCTGCCGAGCATCATCGACACCCCCGCCAACCGCGAGGCAATGCCGAGCTCAGACCGTGCTGGATGGGTTGCGCCCGAGCAGATCGCACGGGTGATCCGGTTCCTTATCTCACCCGACTCCGAGGTGGTCAGCGGCGCGGCCGTACCGGTCTACGGCAAGGGCTGAGCTCAGGCCGGGCCGTCGCCGCCGTAGTAGGCGAGCGCGCGCTTGCCCAGTTCCTTGGTGGACCCGCCGTTCTGCACAGCGCTGATCGGGGCGCCCACCACCGGGATCAGCCTGCCCGCGTAGCGCTTGGCCACGCGCTTGCCGATGTAGCGCACCAGCCGTGCCCGCAGCCGCGTCTGGTCCCCGCCGCCGAGCTTGGACTCGATCAACGTCTCGGCCATCGTGGGGCCCATCCCGTCGAGGGACTCCCGCGCGGCCGCTGGCGTGTCGTAGACCTGCCACAGCGCCAGCAGCTCGGCCGGGCGCATCGGGTGCGCGGGGTCATACCCGTGGGCCGCGGCGATGTAGAAGACCATCCGCGCCTGGATCCACAGCAGCCCGGCCAGGTTGCCCGCGCTGGTGACCACGCCGCCGAAGCCCAGCGCGAACCCCTCAACGCGCGACAGGCGCACGTTCTTGGTGTAGGCCACCTTGGCCAGCGAGTGCCCGTCGTGCCCCGCCCCGGCCACCTGCACCCAGCGCGCTGCGGGCGCGGCGAAGCGCTCAGAGGCGGCGAGGGCGATCAGCTCAGGGGCGCGCTCGGGCGAGGCGAGGATCCGGCGCCAGACCGGATCGGGAACCTCGACCTGGCGCTCGAGCTGTGTGTCGGCTGACATCGACCCTGACGATAGGGGGCCGCGCCTGCGGCGTCCCGAGGGTCACGCGATTCCAAGCGATCTCACGATTCTTCCCGCACGACCGTTTAACAAGCTCAAGCAACCCACACGAGCGAGGTACAAGCATGTCCATTGAAGACAACAAGGCAGTCGTCGGTCGCTGGTTCACGGAGTTCTGGGGCCCCGTCTACC
>Ga0136621_1000819_pt1 | contig 12440 bp, 13 predicted proteins | sample AntDryUQ445A2306_FD_104673 | JGI IMG/M metagenome (GOLD analysis project Ga0136621, IMG submission 104673) | Polar desert sand microbial communities from Dry Valleys, Antarctica - metaG UQ445A (23.06) | ecosystem: Environmental > Terrestrial > Soil > Desert | place: Antarctica: Dry Valley...
CGCCGCCAGCCCGACCTCCCAACGCGCCAGGTGAATGCGACGCACTGCGGGATGCCCGGGAGACGGATTCGGCCCGGTGCCGTGAACCACAACCGCATGGACCACCCCGCGCCCCAGCGCGTCCCGTGAAGCGGCGCTCGAAGCGGCCACCGGCAGAAGCCTGGCAAGGCCGCGATCCGGAAGCAGCTCCGCCGCGAGACCCAGGGCGGGATCGCAGCCCGCCACAACGAATCCGTCCGGCCCGCGCCCGTCGAACAGCTCGAGGCGGCCGTCCCCCATCACTCCGTCGGGGGCGCGCCAGTGGGGGCCGGCGCCTCCGTGCTCGGGCACGGCGTCGTAGACGAGGACGTCGCCCACCCGGGCTGCGAGCACCGGCGCGCCGACCGGCGGCGCGCCGAAGATCGGCCGCTCCTGCACCGGCGCGGAGGCGAACAGATCCTCGACCGGTTCACCCAGGGCGCCCGCCAGTGCCAGCGCCGCATCGACGTTCGGGGTGTGCCGGCCGGTCTCGACCGCGCTCACCAGCGCGCGTGACAACCCTGCCGCCGACGCCAGGTCCGCCTGGCTCAGTCCCGCCCGTCGGCGTGCGCGCTTAAGCCCCTCCGCCCTCATTGCTAGGATGCTATCGCTTTGTCAGTATTCAGGCGAGAGAGGAGCGCGTGCGCAGGGGACCGAGGGTCGTCGCCGTCGTGGGAGCGATGTTGCTGCTGACGGCGTGTGGTGGAGGAGATGGGGAGGAAACGGGAGGTGAGGCTTCGGGCGACGCCGATCTCGTCGTCTACGCGGCCTCCTCCCTTACCGAGGCCTTCGGAGAGATCGGGAGCATCTACGAAGACGAGAACCCGGGCAGCACGGTCAAGTTCAGCTTCGAGTCCTCTTCCACCCTCGCGAGCCAGATAACGGAGGGCGCGCCGGCGGACGTCTTTGCCTCCGCCGACGAGATGCAGATGGGCGTGGTCGAAGACGAGGGGCTCGCTCGAGACCCGGCCCCCTTCGTCACGAACCGGCTGGTCGTGATCACTCCCGAGGACAACCCCATGCGGGTCGAAAATGTGGAGGACCTGGCCGAAGACGGACTGAAGCTGGTCCTCGGGGGACCGGAGGTGCCGGTCGGCGCCTATGCGCGTGAGATGTTCGGGCGTCTCGGGGTGCTCAGGTCCGCCGAGGCCAACGTCGTCTCGAATGAAGAGGACGTCAAGGCGGTCGTGGCCAAGGTGCGGCTCGGCGAGGCCGATGCCGGGGTGGTCTACAGGACCGACGTGACGTCCGAGGTCGAAGACGACCTGCAGGTGATCGAGGTCCCCCGCAACGCCTCCCCGCTCGCCGTCTACCCGATCGGCGCGCTCTCTGACGCCCCCAACCCTGGAGGCGCCCGGGACTTTGTGGATCTCGTCAACTCCGAACCCGGGGCCCGGGTGCTCCGGAGCTTCGGCTTCGGGCTCCCCTAGGCCTCGGTGAGCCCCTTTCTCTTTCCCCAGCCCGTGGCCCTGAGGTTGCGGGCCGGCCCGGCAAGCCCACGCTGCCGATGTTGACCCGGAGGACATCCGGAGAGGGCCCCGCTCCATTGGCCCTGGGTGCCTTAGGGCTTCTGGGTCTGGCGTTCTTCCTGGCGCCGCTGGCCGGTCTCGTGCTGCGCTCCCCCCTTGGGCGCCTTCCAGAGACTCTGCTCCAGCCCGGCGTCCTTAGCGCACTGCGTCTTTCACTCGTGATCTCGCTCGGCGCGCTGGGGTTGTCGCTGCTCCTCGGCCTCCCCCTTGCCTGGATGCTGTCGCGCGGCCCTCTGGAGGGAGGGAGGGTCATCCGGAGCCTGGTGCTCGTCCCGATGGTGCTCCCGCCGGTCGTTGGGGGCGTCGCCCTGTTTGCCGCCTTCGGAAGGCGCGGGTTCCTTGGTTCCGCGCTCGAAGCCGCGGGCCTGTCGCTGCCCTTCTCCACCGCCGGCGCGGTGGTTGCGGCGGCCTTCGTCGCCATGCCGTTCTTGGTCGTCTCCGTGGAAGCCGCGCTCAACTCGGTCGATCGGAGACTCGAGGACGCCGCCGCGACCATGGGAGCGAGCCGGATGACGATCCTTCGGACCATCACCCTCCCGGCGGTCGCGCCCGCCCTCGGCGGTGGTGCGGCGCTTTGCTGGGCCAGGGCCCTGGGGGAGTTCGGCGCGACAATCATGTTCGCCGGCAACCTCGAAGGGGTCACCCAGACCATTCCCCTGGCCGTTTACACCAAGCTCCCCGTCGACCCGGACGGAGCCCTGGCGCTGAGCCTCGTGCTCCTTGCGGTGGCCCTGGCCGTGATCGTGGCCCTGCGCGGCCGGATAAGAGGACTGTGAGAAGCGGGCTCCACGCCGACATCAGCCTCCGGCGCGCCGACTTCACGCTCGAAGTGGGGCTGGACGTTCCCGCCGGCCTCACCGTCGCCCTGCTCGGGCCCAACGGCGCCGGGAAATCCACCCTCGTCGGTGCGCTGGCCGGGCTCATCCCGATCTCCGAAGGAGAGATCGTCGGCGGCGGCGAGGTGTGGGAGCGCCCCTCCGAGGGGGTAAGGCTGGCGCCCCGGGCGCGCTCGATAGGGGTCATGTTTCAGGGCCTCCTGCTGTTCCCTGCCCTCAGCGCACTCGACAACGTCGCCTTCGGCCTCCGGGCTCAGGGAGTCGGGCGCGCCGAAGCTCGCAGGCGGGCGGCGGATCATCTGGCCCGCTTCAACGTCGCCGATACGGCCGCTCAGCGCCCCTCGGAGCTGTCCGGAGGACAGGCCCAGCGCGTTGCCCTGGCGAGGGCGATCGCGGTCGAGCCCGCCGTCCTGCTTCTCGACGAACCCATGTCGGCGCTGGACGTCGCCAACCGCACCGAGGCAAGGCGCACGCTCAGGCGTGCACTTGCGGACTTCGAGGGCGCCAAGGTGATCATCACCCACGATCCGTTCGAGGCCATGGCCATCGCGGATCGCCTCGTGATACTGGAAGAAGGAAGGGTCACACAGGAGGGCTCCGGGTCCGACCTGCTGCGGCGGCCTCGCTCCCATTACGTCGCCTCCCTCGCCGGGATCAATCTGCTCGAGGGCGAGGTCGAGTCCCCCGGACGGCTGATGTTGTCGACCGGCCGCGGGTGGCTTGTGATCCCGCCCGAGACAGCCACGGCCGGGGAGCTCGTCCTTGCCACCATCTCACCGCAAGCCGTCACCCTCTCGATGGCGCCCCCCGCATCGTCGGCGCGAAATGTGTTCGCGGGCAACGTGGACGCGATCGAGATCTTCGGTGAACGCGCCCGGGTCTCGCTGGAGACGACGCCGCGGCTCACCGCAGAGGTCACGCTCGCTGCAGTAGCGGAGTTGGGGATCACTCAGGGGGCGGCCGCGTGGGCATCGGTCAAGGCAACGCAGATCGAGGTTTATCCCGCGTGAGGGAAAAGCGGCCGGCTATTTCTTGGGGGTGGGAGTCCTGTCTTCGTCCTGCTCCTCGTCTGCCTCCCTCGATTTCCTGCGGGCGAGATAGAAGACCACTATCAAGGGCACGAACAGTATGGCGAACTCGGCGATCGCTCCGGTTGTCCCTCCATGCGCCAGAACCATCACGTCATGTTCCCACCAACAAGGCGATGCCGCCGACGCTGTAGGCGACCATCACCACCAGGAGTGCATACTGCCCTCGTGTGACGGCGCGCCGGGGAAACACACCTACAGCGCGGTCGTGCGCCGAGATCACACCGACGACGTGCCCGGTGACGATCGACGCGACCTGTACGAGGGCTATTGCCGAAGTCGACACCAGCGTGTAGTTGATTGCCCATTGCGCGGTGCCGAAGAGGTTCTGGCCCCGTGCGAACGGATCGGACGCCAGGATGTAGCCGTTCTGCCCCTCGAACACCAGCAGCGAGAAGTAGTGGGCCAGCGTGTAGCCGACGACGATCGGCATCAGGGAATGGACGAAGCTCTGGTCAAGATGGGCGCGGCGCGCGGAATCGGCCGGCATGAAACGCGCGCTGAAGCGGGCTGCCGTCACAAATGTCACGCCCACAAAGGCGATTGATCCGGCGAGGCCCAGCGTTCCGACCAGGAGGTTGAATGCGGCCGGCTGGGAGTCGGTCAGAGAGGTCCATGGTGCTGTTCTCGTTAGGCCGTCGAACATGGTCGAGCCGAGCAACACCGCCACGACGGCAACCAGACCGGGGGCCGGGCCAATGGCCGCGAGACCGTCCAGGGGATTGCGCACCACCAGCCGACCGTCGCGGCGCCGCCCAATAGGTGACATCGATCCAAGCAGCGACGAGTACACCTCGAACCCATCACCCTGTGCGAACCAGCGCTCGCCGTAGAGGCTGGCTGCGATCAAATTCGCCGCGCCGTACAGCACGACGAAGATCAAGACGATCACGGGACGCGACGGATCTTGGAACACCAGCTCCAACCAGACAAAAGCGGTCAGCCCCGCCGCCGCCGGCCAGAGACCCACCCACTCGGGGATGTCCAGGTAGCCGTCGCCCCCTCGCGCCCCCGAGATGCGGGCGAGCAGCCCGTTCAGAGCACGCAGGGGGTTCAACAGCCGCCAGACGGGCCCGAACAGCAGGGAAAAAGGCACCAGCCCCACCCAGAACCACACGTAGAACCACACGGGCGCGGGATTGTTGAAGCTGTCGGTGCTGCCGAATGCGGCGGTCCCGACCAGGCCCATCGCCAGCCCGACCCCCAGGGCGCGCAGAAACGCGCGCGTAGCCCGCGCATCGGCAAAGCGCTGCACCCCATACGGCAGGGGCCAACCCCCAGCGTCGCCGTGGAGCTTCGGCGATCTCCAGAACACCGCAAGAACCGCGAACGACATGACGATTGCGGCTCCTCCACCGTAGAGAGCAAGCCACAACGGGACGGGGAGATCGGATCGCCCGCCGAGACCGTGGGCGAGGATCAGGTTCACTGCACCCTTAGCTCGAACAGCAGCATCCCTGCATTCTCGAGCTCGACCTCCCAGGCACCCGGCAGGTCGGCCACGAAGCCGAGCTCGGCAGGCTTAGAGGGCGACACCGCCGCCATCACGTCGTATCCATGGACGTGGACCTCGTCGTCGGTGTCGGAGGTGACCTCGAGCGCGACGCGCTCGCCCACGGCGACATCGACGGTGGGCCCGACACCGGTCACATCGCCACCCGAAACATCAACCCTGATGACCTGGGAATCATCCTGCTCCTGGGCCCCGTCTTCGTCTTTGTCGTCTTTGGCGTCGTTGGCGTCGTCGTCGGCGTTGTCCACGTGTGACCCCGGGTGGCCGGAATCGTCGTTCGCGCGTGGCTCGGAGTCTTCGCTCTGTGGTCCCGCCGATGCCTTCGGTGCCTCCTCGTCACCGGCGCACGCGCCCAACGACGTCAGCGCGAGAACCACCGAAAGCGCGGCTCCGCTGGATCTGATCTTCGATCTCATCGCTCCTCTTTCTCAGGTGTCGTTGCGCGCGCGTTTTTGGGCGCGCCTAACCAGAAAGTCGAAGCGAAGAAGGAGGCCCCCGTGGCTTGCAGCACCCGACGGGGAGCCGGCGACTGCCCGTGCCGAGACAAGGGATGGGGACCGAGGGCGCGGACCGGACGGCCGAACGGGGTTCTCGGTCTCTCAAATGCTCGACAACGCGCTCGAACAGAACGAGGAGCGCAGCCCCGATCAGCGCGGAGACCACTTGTACGACCATCCCCACGACGACCGCGGGTTCGCCCATCACGTGATGGAGGTGGCCGTGCGCCAGTGTTCTCTCGGCGGTTTCCAGGAGCACGAAGGAGCACACCTGCACGGCGGCCAGTGTGCCGGCCGTCGATGCGTAAAGGGCGCGGTGGTAAGGGGGGCCGAGCAGGCACCGCGCGCCGTCCCGGAGGCACCCGGCGAGACCTGCCACGAGAGCCGCAAGGGCGAGAGCCGCGACCACAGGCCACAGCCCGTGACCGGTGCTCAGCAGCAACTCGGTCCGCTCGTGCTCACCGGGCTCGACGAGGGCATATGCCAGCATGTGGCCCCCCACCGCTCCGGCGAAGGCCAGTGCCCCCAGCCAGGCGCGCATCTTGCCGGTGATCGTCGCTGTCATCGAGCTAACCCTAAGACTCCGTTGCGACTATTCCGCCCGGGGATTGGATTTGCCCGCCGGTTCCCCGGAGTGTCGCCTGACCGGGCGCCGGTGGGCGCCGGGGCGCGACGGTTCCGGGCGCCGGCCGACGGCCGATACCGGTCGGGTCGGTGCAGCGTGCTGCTCCAGGGGCCCGGGCCGCCAACGCCAACCTGTCCCTGCGCCACAGCACGCTTGCCACCGCCACCGCTACCACGGTCACCGTCCCTCCGAGAACGAGACCGGCGCGGGGGCCCCACTCCTGGGCCACCCAACCGACCAGCGGCGCGCCGATCGGGGTGGTGCCGAGGAACAGCAGCGCATACACCGCCATGACCCGGCCGCGCATCTCCCGGCTCGAGTTGAGCTGAAGGTTGGAGTTGGCCGTGGCGATGAACAGGATGCTCGCCACACCCGTCGGCAACAGCACCGCGCCCAGCAGCCCAAGAGAAGGCGCCGCCGCGGCCAGCAACTCCAGGACACCGAAAGTGGCGGCCGCTCCGAACAGAAGACCCATGGTCGGACGCTTGCGGGCCGCGCTGAACAACGCTCCTAACAGCGACCCTCCGGCCATGATCGAGGTGAGCAGCCCAAAGGCGTCGGCGCCGCGATGGAAGACGAAGCGGGCCATGAGCGGCAGCACGACGCTGAAGTTGAGCCCCAGGCTCGCCACGATGGCGACAAGAAAAAGGGTGTATCTCAGTCTGGGCTGATTCCAGACGTAGCGCCATCCGTCACGGATCTGGCCCTTGTCCCTGGGGACCGGGGCCTGCCGATGCAGCTCGGAGGTCCGCATCAACGCGTAGGCCGCTATGACGCCCGGGTAAGTGAGTGCGTTGGCCAGGAACGCCCACGGCAGCCCGGCGGTCTTGATGACAATGCCGGCGAGCGCAGGGCCGAATATGCGAGCGCCGTTGAAGACTGCGCTGTTGAGGCTTACGGCGTTTGCGACTCCCTCGGCGCCGACCATCTCCGTCACGAATGACTGCCGGGCAGGCATATCAAGCGCGCTGACCGTGCCCATTGCGAAGGTCAACACAAAGACCATCCATAGCTGGGCGGACTCGGTCACCGTCAACGCCCAGAATGCGAGTGCAAAGAGGGTGAGGACCGCCTGGGTGCAGATCAGAAGGCGGCGTTTGTCGAGCCGATCGGCGAAGACGCCTCCCCACATGCCGAACAGCAGCATGGGCAGGAACTGCAGCGCGAGGTTCGCTCCGACTGCGATCCCGTCACCCGACAGCCGCAGCACGAGCCACCCGAGCGCGACCGTTTGCATCCAGGTGCCGCTCATCGAAACGAGCGTTCCAAAGAAGAACAGTCTGTAGTTGCGGACTTGCAGCGAGCTAAAAGTGCTCAGAAGCGCTTTGTGCAGTCTTGTCATCCAGTCCCTTCGGCTCGGGCAAGCGCATCACCCGTCGCCAAAAGGGAGGGGCGTACCCTGGTATCCGTGCGTGCGTCAAATGAAAATTGTCATCAACTAGTGCAACCAAATCGCCGGTCAGATTAGTCCCTTACTCTTGGGGCGAGCCGGTCTGGAAAGATACGGGCAGGGAGGGTGGACGGTAGGGAGGGTGGGCGGTAATGGAAGAAAGGGTTGTGCTCTTTCCAACCTGTCTTGCCGACCTGTTGTTTCCGGAGGCGGCAAGCGCCGCAGAGTCCGTGCTCGAGCGCGTCGGCTGTGAGGTGACCATGCGGCCCGGCGCGGTCTGCTGCGGCCAGCCGGCATGGAACTCGGGGCACGTTGCCGCGGCGCGCCGGGTGGCCGAGGGTGCGCTGCAGGCACTCGACGGTACCGAGCCAATCGTGTTGTGCTCGGGATCGTGCGCCACCATGATGCACGAGTACTGGCCCGAGCTGTTCGAGGGCACCGAGCAGGCAGAGGGGGCGGAGGCCGTGGCACAGCGCGTCCATGAGTTCTCGTCGTTCGTGGCAGGGCGGCTGGGAATCGAACGGCTCGGCAGCGGCGATCACGACATCGAGGCGCTCTGTTACCACGACTCCTGCCACATGATGCGGGGGCTGGGGATCAAGGACGCGCCGCGCCGTCTGCTCGAGATGATCGACGGGGTCGAGGTGCGGTCTCTGGACGCACCCGAGCGCTGCTGCGGCTTCGGTGGGACCTTCAGCCTGCGCTATCCGGAGCTCTCGGCCGCGATGGCCGACGAGAAAGTCGACGACGTCACCGGCAAGGACGTCGGCACCCTCGTGGCTGCAGACCTCGGCTGCCTCATGCAGATCTGCGGGCGCGCCGAGGCGCGGGGGGTTGCGCTGCGCGGCCGCTACATCGCCGAGGTTCTCGAAGCCGCAATGGACGACGGCATGGACGAGCTGTGAGCGAGGTCTACGACTACGCGGGGGGCTTCGGGGAGCGCGCCGCCGTCTCGCTCGCCAACCCGGGCCTACGACGCTCGATCGCCACCGCCACCGACCTGCAGACGGGCAACCGGCTCGCCGGATTGACCAGTCTGAAGGACCCCGAGGCGATGCGGGCCCTCGGGGCGCAGATCCGCGCCTCGGTCATGTCACGGCTCGACGAGCATCTCGATCGCCTCGCGAAAAACTGGACCGCGGCCGGCGGGCAGGTCTTCTTTGCGGCCGACGACAAAGAGGCGAGCTCCTATGTGTGCTCGGTTGCGGAGCGCGCAGGAGTCAGGACCGTCGTGAAATCCAAGTCGATGGCGTCCGAGGAGATCGCCCTCAACACCGCCTTGAATGGCGCCGGAATCGAGGCAATCGAAACCGACCTGGGCGAGTACATCGTCCAGCAGGACGGCGGGCATCCAAGCCACATCGTCGCCCCTGCGATCCACAAGTCGAAAGAGGATTTCGCCGAGCTGTTTTCGGCCATCGCCGGCGAGCCGCTGCCCGTCGACACGGTCGCGCTCATGAAGTTCGCAGGCGGAGTCCTGCGCGACAAGTTCCTGAACGCCGAGATGGGAGTATCGGGAGTCAACTTCGCGGTCGCCGACCCCGGCGCGATCTGCATGGTGACGAACGAGGGAAACGGCCGCATGTGCACCTCTTTGCCCCCGGTTCACGTCGCGATCATGGGCATGGAGCGCCTGGTCGCCGACTGGGACCAGCTTGCGGTGATGTTGGCGCTGCTGGCCCGGAGCGGGACGGGACAGAAGCTCACCCAGTACACCTCCCTCCTGCACGGCCCCCGCCACCCGGGAGAAGCGGATGGGCCCGAGGAGTCGCATCTCGTGATCCTCGACAACGGCCGGTCCAAGCTGCTGGGGACGCGCTACCAGGAGGCGCTCCACTGCATCCGGTGCGGGGCGTGTCTCAACGTCTGCCCGGTGTTCCGACAGGTCGGCGGGCATGCTTACGACCCGGTGTACTCGGGCCCCATCGGCGCGGTGCTCAACCCGCTGATCAAGGGGACCAAGGAGGCGGGCGAGCTGGCCCATGCCTCGACCCTGTGCGGCGCATGCACCGAGGCGTGCCCGGTCAAGATTCCGCTGCACGACCTGTTGCTGAGGCTGCGACAGGACTACGCCCGCGAGGCTGCCGGGCGCGCCGAGCACCTCGCCTATTCGGGGTGGTCGCATGCGTGGGCGACGCCGACGAGGTTCACGGCCTTCGGGCGGCTCGGGGCGCTCCTGGGCCGCATCACGGGTGGGCGGCCGGTGCAGCGTCTGCCCATCCCGCCGCTGTCGCGATGGACCCGGGGGCGCACCTTTCCGGGTTGGCCGTCGTCGATCTACCGGGACCGGGACCGGGGCGAGTAGATGGAGAGGACGCAGTTCTTGGAGCGCATCAGGGAGAGGCTCGGCGACGCCCCCCGTCTCGACGCCGCCATCCCCGCCGATTGGGCGGTCGAGATAGAACGGCCAGACGAACGCTTCGGGCGCGAGGTAGCGGCAGTGGACGGCAGCTTCTACCGGGCGCCGGGGCCCGGGGCCGCCGGGGTGCTCGGCAGGATTCTCGAGGGGCGCGCCGGCCAAACCGTGCTGGTCACGGGAGAGGAAGGCTTGCCGTCCGGGCTCGAGGAGGCCGTGGCCGCCGCCAGATGCCGGTTGCTCCGGTGGCCGGAGGCAGGGCGCGACGGGGCGGCGGCAGCGCACGTCGGAGTGACCTCCGCGCTCTGGGCGGTCGCCGAGACCGGCACGGTGGTCGTCTCCTCGGCACCCCCGTCGGGCCGTGCGCCCAGCCTTCTGCCCCCCGTGCACGTGACGTTCGTCCCCGCGGACCGGCTGCTCGGGACGACGGCCGAGCTCTTCCGGCGAATGCAGGGTCTGCACGAGCTCCCCTCGAACGTCGTGCTGGTTACCGGGCCCAGCAAGAGCGCCGACATCGGGATGGAGCTTGCCCTCGGAGTTCACGGGCCCGGTGAGGAGCACGTGATCCTGGTCGAATAGACCGGCGCTTGCGGGGGCGAAGGGCCAACTGATAGCTTGCCGGAAGCGACCCGTGGGAGGGGGACCTCATGGCGAAGGTGATCGACACGCCGGCCGACGAGCCCGGCGCCAGTCAGGGCAAATATGAGCTGGGCGTAAGCCGCCCGCCTCTCGAGGTGCTGGACCTTCCGACCCCCGAAGCTGAACGTGATCTTCTTCGGATTCTTCTTCATCAACTTCGTGTGGGACACGTTCTTCGGCAGCCCCTTGATCGTCCTCTGATGCCTCGTCGCGCAAGGGACGGAGCTTGCTGAAAGGCGACAAGGTCGTGCTTCGTCCCGTCACCGAGGACGATCTGGCCACCATGTGGTCGTGGGTATCTGACATCGAGCTGGTGACGCTCGGCGACGACGAGCCACCGTTGCCCAGGACACTCGAGAGCTTTCGCAAGCAGATCAACAAACAGTGGAAGAGGGCCGCCTTCGAGAGCACGTCTGGGTGGACGGGCGCTACCAAGTGATCTATATGGGAATCATGCGCTCCGAATGGGATGCTCGAAAAGGCGCGCCGGCGCAGACATGGGGAGGTCATCGATGAAACGCAAGCTCGCGGCGTCGGGAGCACTCGCGGCAATTGCGGTCATGCTCCAAGCGGCGCCGCTCAGCGCAGGTGCCGCCCCGCCCAGGTGCTTCGGCCGGACGGCCACGATCATAGGCACCAACGCAGGCGACGACATCGACGGCACCTCGCGCGCCGACGTCATCGTCGGGCGCGGCGGGAGCGACTCGATCAGTGGGGACGGTGGGCGCGACCTGATCTGCGGCGGTTCCGGCAATGACAGTGCCGTTGGCGGCAACGGGCGCGACCACATAGGCGGGGGAAAGGGGCGCGACTACCTCGACGGGAACAACGGTCAGGACACCGTCGGCGGGGGCCCGGGACGGGACAAATTCTACGGAGACACCGATGTCAACGCTGCCGTTCTCGGCGGAGACGGGGACGACGTCATCTCGGGCAACAAAGGCAACGACTTCATGGACGGCGGCGAGGGCGGCGACATCGTGGACGGAGGAGACGGCAACGACATCGCCGGAGGCAACCAAGGGAAAGATTTCATAGCCGGCAGATCGGGAGATGACAGGTTGTTCGGATTTGACGGAGACGACGTCCTCGACGGCGGCCGGGGCAGGGATCGCCTCGCAGGCGGCCGTGGAACCGACAGCTGCGTCAGAGGCGAGCGCTATCTCAGTTGCGAGACCGACCCCGGATAGGGGGGAGCGCGCTACCGGCCCGAGGCGGGGCCGGGCAGATGCGGGAGGATCACAACGGCCTTGGGCGCGTTGTGGGGTTCGAGCCGAGCGGCCACCCACGCACGCAACTCTCCGGAGCTGGGCGGCGCGCCGGGATCCGTGGGGACGACGAGAGCAACCACCCGCTGGCCCCACTCCGGGTCTGGTTCCCCCATCACCGCCGCATCGGCCACGAGTGGATGCTCCGAAAGCCGCGCCGCCACGGCGACGGGCCACACCTTCTCGCCCCCCGTGATGATGACGTCGTCGACCCGCCCCAGGACCTCGAGGCGCCCATCTGCGGCCCATCGGCCGACATCGGCCGTTTGCAACCGGCCGTCCCTGAGCGTACTCGCGGTCAGCTCCGGGCGGGCGCGGTACCCCTCCATCAGCATCGGCCCCCCGATCGCGATGACGCCGCCCTGCCCCAGAGTTAGCTCCACGCGCTCGAGAGGGCGGCCGTCGAGGACGCAGCCGCCGCAGGTCTCGGTCATCCCGTAGGAGGTGACCACCGGCGCGCCGGCAGCCCGGGCGCGCTCCAGCAGGTCCGGCCGAAGCGCCGCGCCCCCCACCAGCACCCGCCGCCAGCGAGTCATGTCCACCCCGGCGTCCAGCAGCCTGGTCAGCATCGTCGGTACCAGAGAGACGAGGTTTGCGCGTCGCTCCCCCGCCACCCCGGCCACACCGAAGCCGGAATGGATCACGGGCCGGGTGCCGACGAGGGCGGACCGCACCAGGATC
>Ga0136621_1000821_pt1 | contig 12427 bp, 11 predicted proteins | sample AntDryUQ445A2306_FD_104673 | JGI IMG/M metagenome (GOLD analysis project Ga0136621, IMG submission 104673) | Polar desert sand microbial communities from Dry Valleys, Antarctica - metaG UQ445A (23.06) | ecosystem: Environmental > Terrestrial > Soil > Desert | place: Antarctica: Dry Valley...
GCTCGAATCCAGGCTCAGGGCTGAGGGCCGCGACATCGTGACCGTAGATGTCTCGCAGCAGCGTGAGCTAGCGCACAAGTACAACATCTCGGTCGTGCCCGCGGCGTTCACCGTGGGCCACGACGGCAGTGTGGTATCGCGGCTTGCCTAGCACATGCACTGGCGGCGCGTACCGATTCCATGCTAAGCGCTTCTCCTCAAGAAGTTCGACCGCCGTCAAGGGTACCGGTGCCTGATCTGCGCGCACTTGAACGATGACTGACGTAACTAGCTGTTGGTTTTCTCGGGTCCCTTGGAAGCCCAACCATGAGATCGCTACATCCTTGTAAGAGCTCGCTCTCCTGGTCTGGACCGACCCGGGGTGCCAGCACCCGCTCCACAGCTTGATCATGACCGAAACGGGACATCAAGCATTGAGCTTAGGTGGTTCTCTAGTCCGCGAGCGTGCCGGCCTGAGCGGGCCGCAGGCGGCCAGCCTCAACCATCCATCGAATGGTGTCGGCAAACGAGGTCTCCAGTGGCACTTCTGTCACCCCCAGGTCGTCCCGCACGGCCGATTCGTCGGTCGGCGCCCACCCTTGGAACAGCATCGAGATGCTCTCATAGGTGAACGGCACCGGCACGCCAACCCGCGCGAGGGGGTTGAAGGCAAGCGCGCCTGCGCGGGCTACCGACGCAGGGATGGGGAACTGGGGGAGCCTCCGGCCGGTAAGGCGGCGAAGGATGGCGAACGCGTCGTTCCATTGCAGGTAGCGGCCCGTGACGTATGTGCGGGGACCGTCTCCCTGCGTGAGGCACGCCGCCAGGATCGCGGCTACCTCTCGTACATCGACCAGCGCGCTTGCACCACCCTCGACCCTGAACGGCAGCATGCCTCGAAGCGGCCGGCGGATCCAGTACTCGTTCGACTCGCCGACGTAAGGATCGTGGGGGCCGGTCACCGCGCCGGGCAACACCGAGGCCAGGGGCAGCCCATCCGCCTGGAGTTCCCGTGCCAACCGTTCGGCGTCGACCTTCGATCGCACGTATGGTACTCGGGCGTCGCCCAAGGATGTCTCTGGCGAAGCGGTGGGGGTGCGCACCGGCAGTAGTGAAACCAAACTCGAGCAGTACACGGTTTTGCAGCCTCGTTCCAGGGCCTCCCGAAGCACCACTTCGGTTGCATGTCGGTTAGTCGCAGCCATCCGAGCCGCATCATGCGGATTGAGCGGGAAGACCGCCGCGCAATGAATCGCGGCATCGCACCCATCGAGCGCCGCACGCACGGCATCCGGGTCGGTCACGTCCCCGACGGTGTGGCGAGGGGGCTCGACCTCGAAAGGCTCCATAGCCGGAGCAATTCTTGCGGGCGACCTCACGAGCAGGTGGACCTCGTGACCGGCAGCCGTCACAGCCCGCACGGTATGAGAGCCTATGAAGCCGGTGCCGCCGGTGATTAGCACACGCACCGGGACAGCCTATAGCGGAGCAACCTCTCGACGCGGGTCCTTCTACCAGTAAAACGGGGCGATTCTGAGCATCACTCACATCTAGCCGGCCCGCGCGCGGCCGCCGGGTAACCGCTCTTCGCTCGGCGCTGCAGATAGGTTCTCTTCGCGCCTGCGGTCGTTCGCCCGCGCTCTGCTCGAGGCCGAAGGGTTCGACGTCGCCGGTTGGTGATGATCTCAGAAGCGCAGGCCTTCACCTCCTAGCGTTTAGTGAACGACTGGGCGGGTTCGCTTCAGAGCGAGAAAAGCCGCAAAGGGGAAAGTGACCGGCAAGGAAACCTAGGGGGAAAGTCCGTAGAAGCGATAGAAGTCGTTCACGATCGGAAGGATGGCGAACCCTCGGAACCCGGCTTCCTCGGCATATCGGCGGACCGTATCCGGCCGCATCACCGTCCCCGTGCCGGCGGCACGTTCCCCGACCATGCCAACTGGTAGACAGTGGAGGATGCTGAACCCATAGTAAAAACGCTCGAGGTCGTCGCCAGGTGCCGTAAAGATGTCGGCCACTCGCTCGTCGGCTACGACGACAGAGCCTCCATCGACGACAAGCATCCGGCACGCGCTGAGACCCTCCACCGGGTATGACATGTCGTGTAGCGCTTCGTGAATATATATACGAAGTGGTAGCGCTCGTCCGACCTCATAGAGGCGGCGTCGCGAAGGTGAAACGTCACCCTTTCTTCTACGCCGCTTCCGCCGAGATGCTTGCGCGCAGCCTGGATCGAAGCGCCATCTGCGTCGATGCCGTCGACAAGCACCTTTGGGTATGCGCGTGCGATCGCGATGTTCGAGCGGCCGTCACCGCAGGCGCCATCAGTTACCCGGGCGGGCGGGTTCGCCTGGAGGCGGGCGTGAACCTCCTCAATCGCCGGCAGCCATTCGTTCCCGAGCAGCCTCTCGAACATCGGACGAGTGAAGCTAGCCTGACCCTCATGGAGGTCTTGGCCGTAGACGGCGCACGGGACGCCGTCGCCGCTCCGGAACACTTGGAGGAGCGCATCGAGTGGGCCGTGCAGGCGACGACGAGTCGCCCTATCGGCGCCATGTAGTTAAGGCTCGAATCGTCGAGGAGCACTTCCTCGTGGCCTTGCGGCAGGCTGTAAATGCGGGCATTTGCCATCGCACCGACGTCTTCGACGTCGAGGATTCCGGCTGCTCGCCTGTTGCTCGAGCCACTCCCTGACATAACGTTCGTGGGCCGGTGGCGGTTGCAAGTTCGGGCGAGGTGACCGGCCCACGCTCCGCAAGAGTGCGGTAAAAGTCGAGCCGGTCGTCGATGTAGACGGCGAGAATGTCCCATGCTCCGAGGGTCGCGTCGAACAGCCGGCTGACGAGCGCGTCCCGCCGCTGGGTCGCGTCTTCGGTGGCGTAGGAGTTAGATCCGTTCATGTTGAAGTGGTGCCCCCTCGCCAGTTGCCCGGCGGTCATGACCAACGACTGCAAAAGCAACCACAGGCTCATCCCCCGATCATCCACGCTTTCATGCGCTTGAAAGCCGAATACTAACTCTTCTTCCTTCGAGATATTTCCAGAAGTTTGTCAAAGAGGGCTCGTAGGTCAGGTGTCAACTCTCTTTCACCTACCAGCAGATGTTGTTGCTTTTCTGGCCCGTTGACAGTTATTTCGTACTCGAAGCGATCAACACGGCGCTGCCGGCTGTCGAAAGAAGCGTTTGGGAGATTTGCCTGACGGACGAGTTTCTCAAGAAGTTCCGCCTCAGGCTGGCTCATCTGCTCCGTATCTAGACTGCACTTTAGGGTAATACCGGTCACACCACCGCTGCGCCGAAAATCGATTTGCACGTCCTCTAGCTCCTCAGACGGAATGCTCTACACAATAATCCCGACCTTGTTCCAGCCTGCTTGCACCGCCTGGACGTCCTTACTCGCCGGCCCGTACAAGCGCTGAGCCGTTTGTACCGTGAAACTGGCGAAACGCTGGAACGTTTCTGTGCTACGAAGCAACGGATCGCGCAGGGTCTCGTACCAGATGAGCCCTGTCCGCTCCCACGCGTATCCACCTATATTGGTCGCCGCGGTGTAGAAGGCATGGTTGGGGATGCCGGAATTGATGTGGACTCCACCATTGTCCTGTGTCGTGTTCACGTAGTCCTTCATGTGGCCGGGTTGTGGATCTTTACCCAAGACGCCATCGTCATAAGCGGTGCCCGGCGCAGCCATCGACCGCAGCGCCTCGCCGCTCACGTCCGGTCCCAATAGATCTGCTCCGATTAGCCAATCTGCCTCATCTGCCTTTTGGTGCAATTTATGATGTTTCACTAGAGACCCGAAAACGTCCGACATCGATTCATTCAGAGCACCTGACTGACCCCAATATTCGAGACCGGCTTCATCTTCAGTCACTCCGTGACCCAACTCGTGCCCGATGACGTCGAGAGAGAGAGTGAATCGAAGGAAAAGCTCATTGTCCCCGTCACCAAAAACCATCCGCCGCCCATCCCAGAAGGCGTTGTCGTAGTCCGAGCCAAAATGGACAACACCTCTTAGAGGCATGCCCTGATCGTCGATGGAATCGCGAGCGTATGCGCTGAGGAAGAACGAAAAGGTATCTCCAAGTCCATCGTACGCCTCGTTTACCGCGGGATCCTCAGTTGGTGGATCGGTCTCACTTCGCGCGATTGGCCCAGCGACGTTCTCCTGATTCTGGGCGTCCCGGATCCTCCGATAGGGTTGCGGAACCGAGGCTACAGCGAGGGTATCGGCACCCTCCCTGGGGCCTCGTCCACGTTTTGCCGCATTCTGGAGTCGAGCGGCTCTGATCGAAGAGTCGCGGCCCAATGACCTTAGCGCCCAATCACGTTGGCGCTCGCTCCCGTTCCGGGCGATCTCTTCCAGCACTATCGGCGGCACAACACAGTGGATCGGGTTAAATCCCTGACACAAGGCGGTCTCCTTTCAAGCTAGGCACAGAAATGCGTAGGAGCAAAACATTAGCTGGCTGACGAAATCTCCATCCTTGTTTGGCAAAGAAGTCGTAGGAAAGGTGAGTCCAGCAGCTACTCGAGGATCGGCGCCACCACCTGGTAGCGCTTGCGCAAACCGTCGCCAAAGTCGACCTCCAGCTCCCTGCGTGCAACCAATCTTGCGCTGTCCTTGCGGAGGTCATAACCAACCTCGGTTGATCCAGGCACCACAGATGCGCTCAGAGGGGCTGCCCCTCGAACTGCCACCAGCTGCATACGCTTGCGCCATTCACCAGCAAGCAAACGTTCGATGTCTCCGGTGTTGGTTCGAGGCTGTGCGAGGGGCCCTTCCGCTCCCGGAGTGGCGGTCGTCGACTTGGGCCGCTCGGAGAGACGATCTACCTGGCGTGTCGAGTTGTGAAGTCTGGTGATCGTTCCGTCGTTGTCGACGGTTACGCGTACTTGGCCTGTCCCGGGAGTGATCGCCGGCAGCCCATTGACCCTTTGACGGAACTGAACCGTCGTCTCGACGACGTGGGGCGGTTGGAAGACTTCCGGCTCATTGACATCTCCGGCTCCCTCGGAGGAGCGACCAGCTGTCATCGTGTGCCGAACTCGATCGAATGCCACATCGGTTTCGACGTCGAGCCCGTGTGTTCTCAAGGCTTCTTGTGCTCGACTTCGAGCTTGGTCGATCGATATCTGCTCACGATTCTCGGTATTGGGCTTAGCCAACCGGAGGTCATAGGACCCATTCGGCCGGAATGCCAATCGGATGTCGCCGCTCTCGCTCGCCATGCTGCCTTCGAAGACATCGTCCGGTCGGGGAGGTCTTAGGTCGAGGTCGTGACGCTCCAAGATGCCTTGGATACGACTCCGGCTCAACTCAACCGGCCGCAATTCCGCCACCAGGAGTTCCTTTGGCAATGTGAGATTGCGCTCCTGCATCCCACGCGCTCCTCGAGCAACGTCATACCAGGTCCATTGGTACCAGGCGCTACTTACATGCGGCCATTCGAAATTGCGCTCGTTGTAGAGTCGGTTTGACGCTTCCTCCGAAGTTTCACCGCAGGCGACCACGGAGGGTGCCTGGTTGGTGGAGATGCGCCAGCTGGCGTCGAGCCATGCCCTGCTCAAGGAATCGCCCGCGTTCCACTCTTCCCAGAACCACCGGCCGTACTCAGGGCGGTCGACACTCACGCTCTCGAACCCGAACAGCATCCGGAAGCCCCCATTGGCCGCGTGCCAGGTCCTTACCGGATCATGCCCCTCATAAATCCGGAGCGAGAGGCAGGTTGACCAGAAGATGTAGTTGGCCTGTTCATCGCCGAGGTGCATGCGGTTCGAGAACGCCCAGTCGCCCAGCCCTCCCCATTCGGCGCCAAGAGGCGCTTGGAAGGTTCCATCTGCGGCCATGTTTCCGTGTCCTGAGTGGTACACCGCCAGGCACGCATCCATGCCATAGGTGTCCTCCCAGTTATCGAACTCCTCTTCGTATGCCCAGACGGCAACGCCGCCGTCTTGATAGTGGAAGTTCGAGGGCTGGAAGCGGTTCAGGTAGTCGATCCATCCTCCCGCGTCCTCGTGAGTTGCCGAGAGCCCACCTGCACTTGAGAACGTCTCGATGGAGAATGCTCCGTGGGAGTCACCCGGCTCCCGAGTGGCCCTTTGGGCGGTTGGGCGCCCACTAAATGGATTCTCTGCGAAAGCAGACTGAGCTTCCAGAATTTCCATGGTCGCCTCCCTTGACCCCATGACTCTGAAGCTATATAGAAACGCTTCCCCGTCGGGCGGTCAAGTCGAGCAAGCCTTAGCCCCGGCGGCCGGACAGAAATCAGTCATTCGCAATGCTTAGAAGCTTCTTCTAAGTGTGGCGATTCGCCGTTAACCTAATAGCGGTATTTCCACCCAGAAAGTCCGCAGATTGAGGCAGAAGAACTCTTGAACTCCAGGCTCCCTCTCTGGATTCTTCATCAACGATCGGATCGCCCTGGGGTTCGTAATCGCGAAGTGCTTCCCGAATTTGGGAGTTCCACTTCGCCCATGATACAAGTCTGCCATCTCGGGCTTCAACGTCAACCACCAAGTTGTCGTCGAAGTCGGCAGACTGCTCTAGATGGTCAAAGAAACCGAACATTCCGCCCGTCTGGCGAAGGGAGAGAATTCGTAGGTGAAGCACATACCTTGCCCTCTTGGAAACGTGCTGGCTCAAGGCAGTAGCAAGATAGGTAGTGACCAGAGGGACCGGACGGTCAGCGCTGCCCTTTTCGCTCGCGAGTAGCTGTACCGGGCAATAGTGAGCTGCAACCCGCTCCGCCAAGACAATCGGCAGACCTCTGACCGAGAGTTGGATCTCCGCTTGCCAAACAATGTCGCTATGCCCCTCAACCACGAACCTGGGGAGTCCCTCCAAGTCCGCAGTTATCTTGACGTCCCCAAAGAGGAAGCGATACAGGTTTTGGTAGCCTTCCTCTGAGTTGACCAAGCCGAATCGCCCGCTGTGACTGCGATGAACGAATGCGTGGTCCGCACCTGGCACGTATGCATTCTCAATCTGGACAAGTCCGTCGCTTTTTGCCCCAACCGACTTCGACGACGCGCCAAGGGCGGCCGCGTAGTCCTGCGGGTTGGTACCGACGAGACAAAAGATTCGGTCAAGCGGGAGATTGTTCTCACCTTGAGGCACATCCCGAGCGCTCCAGCCTTTCGGAGGCGCAGCGCCCGCCTCGACACCGGGAGTAAGATACTCATACATTCGCTTTGGACCGAACACATCCGCGCCAGCGATGCCGAATTCATCTCTTAGTCGCTCCAGCAACCCAAAACCCACATCAAAGGTGATTCCCCCATGCGGCGTTCCATAAGTGAAAAGGCGATCAATGTAGTCAGTGACCTTCACTCCACCTTCGAGCTCGGGAATGATTTTCTGAATCAAACAACGACAAATTAGTCCGCCCATGGAATGGGCAACGAGGTGTACCCCCGATGCCCCAGTCTTTGTTTTGATCTTCTTGATAAGCCTGAGCAAGTCCTCGGCTGCATTCACGAGAGAGAAGTCTTGCGGTCTTTCCGCCCATGTGCCCGCAGACACGTCATAGAAGCGATGGATCCAGATGCTATTGGGCGCTACAGCTCCGTCTTGTTGCCGATCCAGGTACTGTTCTTGTCCGCCCTGCACCAAGAGATTGTAGTGTCTGTCAATCATTAGCCTAAGAAGCGGGCTCTCGAACTGGTAGAAGATAGGATCGCCCTTGCGGCCGACGCGGACATGGGTTGAACCGATATTGAACCCATAAAAGGGATCATCGACCGCTCGATTGATGCCCGAGGTTGTTCCAGCGTAGCCCCGCACATAGACAATCGGCAAGTCTTGCATCATCGACCTCCCCTTGGAGTTGGTGCCTCGAGCAACCCCTCTATATGCTCGGCTCCTCTGGCGGTAATCGGCTCTCCGTGACCAACCCCAATCACTTCTGGACTCAAAGAAGCCATTCGCCGAAGCGACGACCTATGCTGAGTTTTGTTGAGATTGAGTCCGGGCCACCCGGCAGAAAGGTTCGGCCATGTGGCGATTGCGTCACCGGCCACTAGGGCCCGTCGCTCAGGCCAGAAGAAGGCGAGATGTCCCGGCGTGTGGCCGGGGGTATGCAGTACCTGCAGAGACCCCACACTATCTCCGTCCGCCAGCAGCTCGTCCACCGGGCAGGCCCATGTCTCCCCAATCCGAGTCCCAGACCCGCCTGGAATGGGTAAGCCAGAAGCGGACGCATCGGCCTCAGTGACACCGCCTGGGCCTTACGGTCCCCTGAAATGATGTCAGCCTCCCACTGATGGGAGTAAACCTTGGCTCCGCTGAGCCGTTTTAGAAGCGCTACTCCGCCCAGGTGAGAGCGATGTCCATGGCTCAATACGATGGAATCTATATCGGAGACGGCTCGCCCTCGCCGTCTCAGCTGATTGAGTATGACGTGAGCATCTGCATCAAATAGCGTATCTATGAGCGTGAGGCTTCTCCCAACCTCGACAAGATATGCATGAACAAACCCTCCCTTTGTCTGCCCCACGCTCATGATTCCCGGCGCGACATCCATATATACCAAGCTTTCCTAGGTGGGGGCGGAGCCGCCAACTGTGTTCCATGGCGAGAATGCGTTGTCGACCCCTAGAAGGCTCGGTCGCAACTGTGGATAGTGCCGGAGAATGATGTCAGACATTGTCGTGTCATTGATCCATTCGATACCCATTCTCGTGTAGACATCCGGGGTGTAGTCAGTAGTGAAAAACCGGTCACTCTTTAGACGCCTAGGAGCCATGAGGCTGAAGACCCGAAAGGCAGTATCACTGAAACCGAAACCCTTCGGTAAGCGCTCCGCATACAGCCCGATCATGAGGTCGACTCGACTCAAATCATTGTCGTACACTTCGCGCATCTCGCGAGCCCAAGAAGCGTTGCCAGTCAACTGGTCAAATGTTTCGACGGGCTTGAGGTGGAACCAGCGCCGAAAATCATTGTATCTTGGTACACCGCGCTCTCGATTCCGCAAAACGTCTGTTGCAGCTAGGTCCAAGATGGTGCCATCGGGCCTCTCAAAATGCTGCAGGAAGCGCGGATAGTTGTGCAGCGTGATGGCTCCTGGATGAGCTACACCGAAGGAGTAAAGAGCATTGGCGACTGTTAACTCTTCCAAACGAGTACGCGTCTGTAGTGCACCGAGCTCTGGGAATGGGTGTTTCTGTATGACTTCACTGCTCTTGCAAGAGCGAAAAGTGAAATCGTCCGGGAGAAGCGGATGCATCCTATAGACCGCAACGAACTCCTCGGTCAAAGAGTAAGGCACACCATGATGATTTGTAGACGAACCCGGGACACCGCTGATGACGTCGCTCGCTCCTAAGCGCCCAAAGCGCTTTGTTACTCGCTCCCCGACGAGTCCCCACCAATTGGCATTCATCGCATGGCGCGTGGTTGGGTGGGCAATGATGGCAGGTGTCCACTCGACCGTATGTATTTTGGCCATCAAAGCGGCATTGATAAGACGCGCTCGATGGTAAAGCTGCTCGTCAGACCACATCGAAAACTCAGTCGCAAGACGATCGCATATAGCGTTGTGCTCAAGGGTAAAGAGAGTGTGCAGCAGTGCCAACCCCATCCACCAGTTCCCAGCAACACCAGAAAGGTCAACACCTTCTTCTAGATCCCTTGGCAACAAGCCATCCTGGTCAAGTCTGAGCTTCCCTCGTTCGAATGCCCGAATGTTGGCAGCAAAGGCCTCATCGCTACCATATATCTGAGAGCCATCCCACCAATGGCTATCGGCGGTGACAAAAGTTGGTGGACCTTCCTCGTCTCTCCAATTCGGGTCTCTCCGGGTGCGCTGTATCCTCATTGGACGCTCCGGCCAGGCATCGTTGGGGTCCAGCGACAGCTCCCACGGGTTATCAGTCTCGTTCTTACCGTGGCTGAACCAATCATGGACCTCGAACTGCAACCATGCAGCTGCCAAGACATTAAGAGTTGTGGCCGGTATGAAACTATCCCTGGTCAGAAGCTCACGGCTGACGAGCCGAGGATTCGGGTCCAAAAGCGAGGACTCTTCCTCGGGATACGTCCGTTCCACGGGCACGTTCCGCCCAAACCGGCTCCCTTTACTGCCCATAGCTGGCTGCGTTAGGTCGTTCCACGAACCATCTAACGTGCGTGACGTTAGATCCTGCCGCGGTTCGATCGGCTCTTTGGCTGGGTTCGTACTGCCGGTATCGTAAAGGTTGCGTGCTCTGAGACGCAGGCGGATGCCGTACAGCGTCAATAATCCTAAGGGGCGAGGCAACCGATCCCACCCGAATAGTCTGTCGAGCCACTGCGCGAAGGACGCTAAAAGCTTCGCTAGGCCCGATTCCATCCCCAAGGCCCCCTTCCCTGATTGATAGGAAGGATCAAAGCACCTCACGGGGGAAGCGTCAACTGGGAGGGAAACCCGCTCCCCTCGGCAGTTGTTCGGCGCTCAAAAGGCCATTTCGGCCCCGTCCAAGTGACGCTGCTCTATTGCTTCAATCGAATGCACCATAGGGCGCCGGTTTTCAAACCTCTAACCAGCTCGTCGACGCTGGCCCTCAAGGATCAGGTTGCTCTTGTGTGCCTGGGAACCTATGTTAGAGGCGAACCGTCAGTTCCCCGTTTGCCAGTTGACGCAGAATGGCGAATAAGAGTGGTTGAACCGGACCCGGACGTTGCTATGGTCCGACCGGATTCGACTCATGAGGATCTGAGCGTCAGGCGCAGAAGTACACGATGGCCGAGCCCGCGGGACGCCTCCTCTGTCAATGGTCACGGGATCGGGCCCCAAGCGGGCGAGGAGTCGTCCGCTTCAGTACGGAGCAACCTTTGCGGATCGGTGCCATCCGAATTCATTATGTAAAGGTCCATTTGCCTCGTATCAACAGAGCAACCCCTTTGAGTATCATCAGATTGCACCTGACGGTCTGATCCGAACACGATTTTGGTGTCGTCGGGCGACCAGCTGGAGCGACGATCGTTGGCTGAATGGGCTGTCAAGTTTCGAAGGTCGCTGCCATCCGGATCAATCACATAAATATCGAACAGGACATCTCCCCGGCGTCCGTCGAAGGAAATCTTTTCCCCGTCTGAAGACCATGATGGGTCAAACTCCTGGGCAGTAGATGAGTCAAAAGCGTCGGCTGTAAGGCTTTGCAAATCGGTCCCATCGGTTTTCATCACAAAGATGTCGAACTGACCGTTGGAATCGCTGGCAAAGACGATTGCGTCATCATCGGGCGACCAGTCGGGCGAAACGCTCTTAGCATCCTCGTTGGTGAGCTGCAAAGGGCTGTCGTTCCCGCTTGAATCAATGCCCCATATCTCAGAGTTACCATCAGCCATGCTCGAAAATGCGATGCGATCACCCTCGGGTGACCATGTCGGGCCCTTTTCGTCTGCATCGGTATCGAGGAGCACTCTCGTTTGCCCAGTCGCAACGTCTGTCACGTAGACGTCGAAATCCCCGTCCTGATTGTTTGCGAATGCAATCATCCTCCCGTCGGGCGACCAGTCGGGGCGGAGGTCTAACCCCGCGTCCTTGGTTAGGGGCTTCTCGCTAGTTCCGTCTGCGTAGACCGCGTGGACCTTGCATTCACCAGTCGAATCGCTCAAAAAAGCGATCCTTGTTTCAGTGAGCACTTTGTTAAGGGGGCGCGTTTCAGCTGAGGCCCCCCGATCGATAGCACCTTGCCCGTCAGAATCGAAGACTCCAATCGCGGTCAAGGCCGCAATCAAGGAGGCAATTGCCCCTATGAGGCCAGTAATCCCGGTGAGAATCCCAGGCAAGGTGGTCCAAAAGGACTTTTTCCCTTCAGTGCCGGACATGCCCGGATGTCTTTCTACCCGTCACGCTAACGACCTGTGTACCTTTTCTCCAACGAAGCTTAAGGACCCTCTCATTCGGCACAACACTCCTCCTGCACCCTGCTGCGGTCCTACGTAACCATAGGCCCCCTAACACAAGATGTCACGGGTCACGAGTAAATGATCCCTCCTACCCCCCGACGAGCTCTGGTGACGTCCGAGCCGCGAGACACTGTGGACAGGACCTTGCCTCTGGCGGTTCGCCCGCACCCCTACGCGTGAATTTCGTCTCGCATGGGCAGGCCTTCATGCTCTTCACCCTTAACGTCCACAAGGATCCCTGTCCAATGTAGAGGACGCTGGCGCAATGAGGATGCGTTCCCTTGATGGGTGAATTGCTCGGCGCGCGTCACGTTATTGACGCCTTCAGCCGTGGAGAGTTTAGGGATCTAAGCCACAGATGGTCTCCAGCCCGTCATCGAGGGCCACCGTTAGGTGCCGGGACCTAGTCGGAGGGGCGGGGCCAGACCAGTTCGTAAATCAGACCGGCCCCAATTATGACGATGCCCCCCATGCGGCCCACGCTAATACGACCTTCTGGCACGAGTGCCAACGCTAATCCTGCTAATAGCAGCCCCACGCTGATATTGTATCCTA
>Ga0136621_1000822_pt1 | contig 12412 bp, 10 predicted proteins | sample AntDryUQ445A2306_FD_104673 | JGI IMG/M metagenome (GOLD analysis project Ga0136621, IMG submission 104673) | Polar desert sand microbial communities from Dry Valleys, Antarctica - metaG UQ445A (23.06) | ecosystem: Environmental > Terrestrial > Soil > Desert | place: Antarctica: Dry Valley...
CCCATCGACACCGCGCCGCCGCGCTGCCACACTGGCTCCAGCACTACAACACGCGCAGGCCACACAGCTCAATCGGAGACCGGCCCCCAATCAGCCGCGTTCACAACGTCTGTGGGTAGGACAGCTAGCCAGCGTAGATCAGAGGGGCTAGGCCGCGTACTCGTCGGCGATCGCGAGCGCCTCATCGAGCGCCGACAGGCCCTCCTCGAGCTCATCCCGGATGATCGTCAGCGGCGGACAGATCATGACCACGTTCCAGTGGGTCATCAGGTAAAGGCCTGAGTCGAGCGCCGCCTTCATGACGCGCGTAACGGGCGCCATGGCCTCCCCGGTCGCGTTGAACGACACGAGCGGCTCGCGCGACTCGCGATCCTTGACAAGCTCGAGCCCCCAGAAGAGACCGAGGCCGCGCACATCGCCGATCGATGGGTGACGCTCGGCGAGGCCCGGGAGCGCCCCCGCGAGAAACTCACCCTGCTCAGCCGCGTTCTCGACGATTCCCTCCTCCCGGAAGGCCTCGATCGAGGCGACCGCCGACGCGCAGGCCAGCGGATGGCCGCCGTACGTGAGGCCGCCGGCCAAGAACTTGTCGCGAATCCACTCCGAGATCGGCTCCGAGACGGTCATGGCGCCGAGCGGGACGTAGCCGGAGTTGATTCCCTTCGCCAGCGTGAGGATGTCGGGGACGACGTCCCAGTGCTCGCACGCGAACCACCGGCCGGTGCGGCCGAAGCCGGCCATCACCTCGTCGCAGATGAGCAAGATGCCGTGCCGGTCGCAGGTCTCGCGGATCGACTGCAGATAGCCGTCCGGGGGGACGATGATCCCATTCGTCCCGACCACCGTCTCCAGGATCACGGCGGCGACGGTGTGCGCGCCCTCGTACTGGAGGATCTCTTCCAAATGCGGCGCACCGCTGCAGACGGGGCAGGGATCGGGATGCCCGGCGGGGCAGCGATAGGTATAGGGGTCGAGCATCCGCACAATGCCCGGCATCCCCGGCTCGGCGTGCCAGCGTCGCGGATCGCCCGTGAGCGTGATCGCGCCGGCGGTCGCGCCATGGTAGGAGCGGTAACGGGCGATCACCTTGTGCCGTCCCGTGAACCAACGCGCGAGCTTGATCGCGTTCTCGTTCGCCTCTGCGCCTCCGTTCGTGAAAAACGACATCTTCAGGTCACCGGGGGTGACCTCGGCCAGCAGGCGCCCGAGCTGCGAGCGCGGCTCGGTGGCCATCGGCGGCCCGATCGTGCAGAGCTTCTCGGCCTGCTCCTTGATCGCCGCGATCAGCTTCGGATGCTGGTGTCCGATCGAGACGTTGACGAGCTGCGACGCGAAGTCGAGGTATCGCTTGCCCTCGTAATCCCAGAAGTAGCGCCCCTCCGCGCCGGCGATGGGCAGCGGATTGATCGCGTCCTGCACCGACCAGGAATGGAGCACGAACTCCTTCGCATCCGCGCGAACCTGCTCGCCGAGCTGCGGGTTGGTCTCGATCGTGGCCATCTCCGAAAGCCTACTGAGCGATTGCCTCGCCGGTGTCGAGGTCGAAGAAGTGGAGCATGCGCGTGTCCACCGCCACCTCGATCCGGTCACCCTCACGCGCGGCGGATTCCCGGCCGACGCGAGCGACGAACGGCGTTCCCGCCCGCTCTGCCTGGGTCTGGAGCGCCGCCACCACCTCCTCGGCCTCCACCGCCTCCTTGACGTCCTCAGTGGCGACGTGCTCCGCGTCGATCGAGAAGTGGAGAAAGATCTCCGAGCCCATGTCCTCGCGCAGGTCGACCGTCACGGGAACCCGCGCGGCGGCAGGTGCCTCGGTGAGCGCCGCATCCTCGAAGTCCTCCGGCCGGATCCCAAGCGCGACCTTGCGCCCCTCGTAGGCGCCAAGGCCCGTGCGACCGTCGAGAGGGAGGGAGTGATCGCCGAAGCGCGCCTCACCTCCCGCAATCTCGGCCTGGACGAGGTTCATCGCCGGTGAACCGATGAACTCGGCGACAAAGAGGTTGACCGGCTGGCGATAGAGCCTCTGCGGCGTGTCGAGCTGCTGCAACTCGCCCTTACGCATCACGGCGACCCGGTCGCCGAGCGTCATCGCTTCAGACTGGTCGTGGGTGACGTAGATCGTGGTCACGCTGAGGTCGCGCTGGATCCGCGCGATCTCGGCGCGCATCTGCACCCGCAGCTTCGCATCGAGGTTCGAGAGCGGCTCGTCCATCAGGAACGCCTGCGGCTCGCGGACGATCGCCCTCCCCATGGCGACGCGCTGGCGCTGGCCACCCGAGAGCGTGCGTGGCTTCTTCGTGAGCACGTCCGAGAGGCCGAGCACCTGGGCCGCGTCCCGCACTCGGCGGTTGATCTCCCGCTTGTCGAGGCCGCGCATCTTGAGCGCGAAGGCCATGTTGTCGAACGAGTTCATGTGCGGGTAGAGCGCGTAGTTCTGGAAGATCATCGCGATGTCCCGGTCTTTCGGGGGCAGGTCGTTGACGACCCGGTCGCCGACCTTGATCTCACCGTCCGTGATCTCCTCCAGCCCGGCGATCATGCGGAGCGCCGAGGTCTTCCCGCAGCCCGAGGGACCAACGAAGACCACCAGTTCGCCGTCCTCGATGGCGAGATCGAGATCCCGGACAGCGCGCGTGCCGTCTGGATAGACCTTCGAGACGTTCTCGAGGGTGATCTGGGCCAAGGCGAACGGGACACTAACCGAATGGACTCGTTAGGATCGCCGCGTGGAGGCAGCCGCACTGCCGCGGCGGAGGAGACGTGATCTCCTCGAACAACGCCGCTTCCTCGCGCCGGCACTGATCGCACCGGCCGTGATCTTCGTCGGCCTGCTCGTCGGCGCACCGCTCGGACTCTCGGTCTACCTCTCGCTGACGGACGCCACCGCAGGCTCTCTGACGGGCGACTTCGTCGGTCTCGCCAACTACACCTCCCAATGGGACGACCCGAACTTCCGCACCGCGTTCCGGAACACGATCGTCTTCACGCTCGTCGCGAATGCGATCGTCATCCTCGGCGCGTCGATCCTGGCACACTTCCTCGTCCGGGAGTTCCGCGGCAAGTGGTTCATCCGCTTTCTGGTCCTGCTCCCGTGGGCCGCTCCCGTCGCGCTTTCGACGATCGGCTTTCTCTGGATCTTCGATTCGCTCTTCTCGGTCGTGAACTGGACGCTGAAGGCGCTCTCGCTCGTCGACCAGTTCAACCCGCCGCAATGGCTCGGCGAGCCGAACAAGGCGCTCGCGGCGATCACGACCGTGCACGCCTGGCGGCTGCTGCCGTTCGCGACCGTGATCATGATCGCCGGGCTCGCGTCGATCCCGAAGGAGGTCGACGACGCGGCAAAGGTGGACGGCGCCACCGGCCTTAAGAAGCTGTGGTTCGTGACCCTGCCGCTGCAGCTCCCGATCGCCACCATCGCGGTGCTGTTCGGAATCGTCTTCACGGCCACCGACATGGCCGTCGTCTACATCCTGACGCGCGGCGGCCCGTTCAACTCGACCCAGATGCTGCCGATGTGGGCCTTCCAGACAGGGATCCAGGCCGGGTCGCTCGGACCGGGCGCGGCGATCGCGCTCTTCCTGCTGCCCGTGCTCGCCGTCGTGACCGTGCTCATGCTCCTCTTCGCACGCCGGGTCGAGGTCACCTAGTGCCCCTGCGACGGCGCGACAACCTGCTCACCTGGCTCGTCGTCGGGCCGTTCGCGATCGTGCTCGCGTTCCCGTTCTACTGGATGCTCCAGACCTCGCTCAAGTCCGAGCTCGACCTCTACAACACCGAGAACGTCCCCTTCTTCTTCGGCGAGGGCTCGCCGACCCTCGACAACTACCGCTTCCTGTTCAGCGACACGCAGTACGCGCACTGGCTGCTCAACACGGTGCTCGTGGGACTCGCGGTCGTCGTGATCACGCTCGTCGTCTCGATGCCGGCCGGCTACGCCCTTGCCCGACTCTCGGGCCGGTGGGGGCAGACTCTCGGCGTGGGTCTCTTCCTCGTGTACCTCGTTCCGCCGACGCTGCTCTTTCTGCCCCTGTCGCGCGTGATCGCGGAGGTGGGCCTGCAGGACCGGCTCGCATCTCTGATCCTCGTCTACCCCGGCTTCACGATCCCGTTTGCGACCTGGCTGCTGATGGGGTTCTTCAAGTCGATCCCGCGCGAACTCGAGGAGGCGGCGCTCGTAGACGGCGCCTCGCGGCTGCGCGCCCTCGTCCGGATCGTGTTCCCGATCTCGCTGCCGGGGATCCTCACGGTGGTCATCTTCACCTTCTCGCTCTGCGTGAACGAGTTCGTCTACGCGATCGCGTTCATCACGCGTTCGGACTCGAAGGTGGTCTCGACCGGGATCTACACGGAGCTGATCCGGGGAGACGTGTTTTACTGGGGCGCGCTGATGGCGGCGACCCTGATTCCCTCGATCCCGCTCGCACTGCTCTACAACGCGTTTCTCGACCGCTTCATCGCGGGCTTCACGGGCGGCGCGTTCCGTTGACCCACAGTCCTGCACCGAGGAAAGGAGATCCGCATGGCGGATGACAGCAGGCACACCGACCGGCCCGAGGAGGAGGAGGTGGCCGGCGGGCGAACGACGCGGCGCGAGATCCTCCGCAAGGCCGGCGCCGGCTCGCTCCTCGTCGTCTACGGAGGGGCGACGGCGAAGACCTCCGCCGCCGGGGTGCCCCGGTTCCGAGGCAGGGAGCTGAAGGAGACGCTCCGGATCGTCCAGTGGAGCCATTTCGTGCCGGCATACGACAAGTGGTTCGACAACGTCTACGTCAAGCGGTGGGGGCAGGCGAACGACACCGAGGTGTTGGTCGACCACATCAACGTCACCGACATCCCGGCTCGCGCGGCCGCAGAGGTCGCCGCCCAGAGCGGGCACGATCTCTTCTTCTTCCTCTCGCCGCCGGCGGCGTACGAGGATCAGGTGATCGACCACAAAGACATCGTCCAGCAGGTCTCGAAGAAGCGCGGGAAGATGAAGGACCTGGCTCACAAGGCGACGTACAACCCGCGGACGAAGAAGTACTTCGCGTTCTCGGACAACTACGTCCCCGACCCGGCCAACTACCGCACGGACCTGTGGGGCGAGATCGGGCTCAAGCCGACGAGCTGGGACATCGTGCTCAAGGCGGCGCCGAAGCTCCGGGCGATGGGCAACCCGATCGGGATCGGCATGTCGAACGAGCTCGACTCGAACATGGCCATGATGGCGATGATGATGTGCTTCGGCTCGTTCATCCAGAACAAGGACCAGCGGGTCGTCCTGAACTCCAAGGAAACGGTCGCGGTGCTCAAGTTCGCGCGGGAGCTCTACCGCCAGGGGATGTCGAACGAGATCTTCGCGTGGACGCCGGCGTCGAACAACCAGGCGTTCCTGGCGGGACGGCTTTCGTTGGCGATGAACGCGATCTCGATCACGCGGTCGGCGGAGCTCTTGAATCCCGACCTCGCAGCCAAGATCGAGCTGCTGCCGATCCCGAAGGGGCCCAAGGGCCAGCTCGGGCTCGAGCACGTCATGGGCGCGTACGTGATCTGGAAGTTCGCCAAGAACAAGCGGATGGCCAAGAAGTTCCTCGTCGACCTGGAGACCAAGTACATCGGGGCCTTCGAGAACTCGAAGTTCTACAACTTCCCGTCGTGGCCCGCTTCCGTGTCGAACATCAAACGCCGACTCGAGCGCGATCCGGCGAAGCCGGCCGGGAAGTACGTCGTGCTCGGCCAGATCGCGGATAAGCACACCCTCAACCCCGGCTGGCCGGGCTACTCGAACGCGGGTATCGACGAGATCTTCAACACGTTCCTGATCCCGCAGATGTTCGCCGAGGTCGCCCAGGATAAGCGCACGCCGGAGGACGCCGCGAAGGCCTACGACCGCAAGTTCCGGGAGATCTTCCAGAAGTGGCGCAACCAGAAGAAGCTCTAGAGGCTCCTTGCGGGCCGTGCTGATCACCGAGCTCGGGCGCCTTCCCCAGGCGGGGGAGGCGCCCGAGCCGGATGGCGAAAGCCTCGAGGTGCTGGCCGCCGCCTTGAACCCCATCGACCGAGCGGTGGCCTCCGGCCAGTTCTACGGGGGTCACCCACCGCTGCCCTTCGTACCCGGCTGTGAGTGCGTCGGGAGGGAGGTGAGGGGCCGCATCGTCTGGACATTCGGCGGCGGGCTCGGACTCGCCCGAGACGGCGCGATGGCCGAGCGGGCGCTACCGGGATCGGTCGTCGCGGAGGTGCCGGACGGCGCCGATCCCGCTCTCGCCGCAGCTCTCGGCATCGCCGGGCTTGCCGGCTGGATGCCCGTTGCGTGGCGGGCCCCCGTGCGTAAGGACGACCGGGTGCTCGTGCTGGGTGCAACCGGCGTGGCCGGACAGGTCGCCGTCCAGGCGGCCAGACTGCTCGGCGCAGCGACGGTCATCGCTGCGGGACGCGATCCCGAACTGCTCGACCGGACGCGATCGCTCGGCGCGAACGACGTGGTCACTCTAGACGGAGACTTCGGCGAGCCCACCTACGTGTTCGATCCGCTCTGTGGAGAGCCGCTGGAGCGGGCGATCGCCGCCGCTGCGCCCGGCGCTCGGATCGTCCAGCTCGGCCAATCTGCCGGCCCGACGGCCTCCGTGCCGTCGGCCGCCGTCCGCGGCAAGCAGCTCGAGCTCTATGGCTACTCCAACTTCGCGGTGCCGCCGGATGTCCTCGCTGAGCAGTACCGCCTGCTCGTGGGCCATGCCCTTGCGAACGACATCGTGTTGGAGATCGAGCGGATCGGCCTGGACGAGCTCGGAGAGGCGTGGGGCCGGCCCGGCAAGCTCGTCGTCTGTCCGTGATGTCGAGCCACGACAGCGCGCTACGCTCACGAGATCACCTTCAGGAGGACGTCATGACCGAGCTTGCAGCACCTCCCACCGGACGCAGCGCCGACGTCGCGCGCATCAGCCACTGGATCGGGGGCCGCACCGTCGCCGGTGGGTCGGGACGCAGCGGCCCCGTCTACAACCCGGCCACCGGCGAACAGACCGGCGCGGTGGACTTCGGGACCGTCGAGGAGGTCGACGCCGCCGTCAACGCGGCGCGGGAGGCGTTCCCCGCCTGGCGCGCCACGTCGCTCGCCAAGCGTGCCGAGCTCATGTTCAGGATTCGCGAGCTCGTGCATGAGCGGCGCGAGGAAGTCGCGCGCATCCTCACCGCCGAGCACGGCAAGGTGCTCTCGGACGCGATGGGCGAGGTCACCCGCGGGCTCGAGGTGATCGAGTTCGCCTGCGGGATCCCGCACCTCCTGAAGGGCGGCATGAGCGAGCAGGCGTCGGCCGGGGTCGACGTCTATTCGATCCGGCAGCCGCTCGGCGTCGTCGCGGGCATCACGCCGTTCAACTTCCCCGCGATGGTTCCGATGTGGATGTGGGCACCGGCGCTCGCGTGCGGCAACACGTTCGTGCTGAAGCCCTCGGAGAAGGATCCCTCCGCGTCGATCTGGGTTGCCGAGCTGCTGCAGGAGGCGGGAGTCCCGGACGGCGTCTTCAACGTCGTCCACGGGGACAAGGTGGCGGTAGACGCAATCCTCGAGCACGGGGGCATCGCCGCCGTCAGCTTCGTCGGATCGACACCGATCGCACGCTACATCTACGAGACCGGCACGAAGAATGGCAAGCGCGTACAGGCGCTGGGCGGAGCCAAGAATCACATGATCGTGCTTCCCGACGCCGACATCGACATGGCGGCGGACGCCGCCGTCAGTGCGGCCTATGGGTCGGCCGGCGAACGCTGCATGGCGATCTCTCAGGTGGTGGCGGTCGGCGATGCGGCCGACTCGCTCGTCGCGGCGATCAAGGAGCGACTGCCGAAAATCAAGGTCGGAAACGGGCTCCAGCCGGACGTGGAGATGGGGCCCCTCGTCACGCGGGAGCATCGCGACAAGGTCGCCGGCTACATCGACGGAGCCCGCGAACAAGGGGCGACGGTCGTGGCCGACGGCCGGGAGACCGCACCGGACGGCGACGGCTTCTTCCTCGGAGTCTCGTTGCTCGACGATGTCACACCCGAGATGGACGCCTACCGAGACGAGATCTTCGGCCCCGTACTCGGCGTCACGCGCGTCTCGACCTATGACGAGGCGGTCCGCCTCGTGAACGAGAACCCGTACGGCAACGGCACCGCGATCTTCACCCGCGACGGCGGTGTCGCCCGCCAGTTCCAGTTCGAAGTAGAGGCCGGCATGGTCGGGATCAACGTTCCCATCCCGGTGCCCGTCGCCTACTACTCGTTCGGCGGCTGGAAGTCGTCGCTCTTCGGCGACACGCACATCTACGGCCCGGAGGGGATCAACTTCTACACCCGCGGCAAGGTCGTCACCTCGCGCTGGCCGGATCCGGCGACGTCGAAGGTCGATCTGGGATTCCCGCAGACGCGCTGAATCGTTACGATCGCCTCGATACCACGGAGGAGGAGTGATGGAGCTCTACGCGATCCTGCGCCGCGACGGCTGGACGACGGAAGACGACCTCAAGGAGGCCGCGGCCCGCTCGACGGCCGGGGGTGACGCAATGCCAGACGACATCCGCTGGATCCGCAGCTACGTGCTCGCGGAGGAGTCGGGTGAACTCGGTACCGTTTGCATCTACCAGGCATCCAGCCCCGATGCAATCCGCCGGCACGCCGACGCCGCGGGGCTGCCGGTCACCGAGGTCATTCCGGTCGCCGACACCGTGATCGTCCGGGCGGACCCGGCTTCCACCCCGGCCTAAGGTCCGGCTACGGCGAGCTGCTCGCCGAACTTCGTGCGCCGGATGAACTGGCCGACGCCCGGCTTCCCGACAACCTCGCCGCCGCCGACGATTGACGTGACCGCGCAGGGGACGGTCTCGGCGTCGCCCACGACCTCGGTGCCCTCGTAGAGGCTGGAGTCCCGGAGTCTGTCCCAGATCCACGTCTCTGAGGGTGGGGTGGGCCGTCGTCCGGCTCAGTCTCGTTTCTGGTCGACGAGCACGAAGCGGACCTGCCGCAGGACGACGTCGGCGAGCTCGAGGCGGACCGAGATTCGCTTCCCTAGCGGGAGCTTCCTGCCGCGGCCCGAGCAGCGCGCCGTGACCGCCGGCTCCGTCAGCTGCACCGTGCCCGCGTCGCCCTCCTCGTCCACGTCGACGACCACCGCGTCGAAGACCTGGCCGACGCTGCGCTCCAGGATCGCCGCCTCGACCGCCGAGACGATCCCCGCCTCGTACTGCTGCGCGCGGCGGTTCGACTGCTCCATGGTCGCGGGCAGCTTCGGCAACGCCGCCAGCACCCACTCCGGTACGTCCCGGCCGGCCGACACCGCGACGCACACCTCGCCGACGTAGCGGTCGACGAGGCGGCGTAGCGGGGCCGTGGCGTGCGCATACTCGGCACCGACGCCAGCGTGGATCGCCCCCGTCGGCACCTCGTCGTCGAAGGCCGCGTAGCCGGAGCCGCGCAGCAGGACGGTCGACTCCGACAGCACAGCGGCGTGCGCCGGCACGTTCGGATCGAGCGTGCGCACAAAATCGGGGAACGGGGCGCCGTCCGCCCACGCCACGCCGAGCGCCTTCGCGGTGCGGCGCAGCCGCCCGACGGCGCGCGGCTCGGCCGTCGGCAGCGTGCGGAGGACGCCGACGTGCGCAGAGAGCATCAGCTCCGCCGCGGCCTGGCCTGTCATCAGCGAGATCTGTGCGTTCCAGCCCTCGACTGGCAGGGGCGCGCGGAACGAGAGCTCGTAGCCACGGGCTCCGCGCTCCACCTCCTGCTCCGGGATGGGCAGGCTGATCCCGCCGCGGCGCGCCTCGCGCTCCTGGCGAAGCAGCCCCAGCTCGCGCAGGAGCTGGAGCGACTCACTTGCCGAGCCCTCGTCGAGCGAGCGCTGCACGCCCTCGTAGTCGAGCTTCTGCCGGCTGCGGACGAGCGCGCGGCGGACGTCGACCTCGATCCCTTCGCCGGTCGAGTCGACCGTCATCGACCACACGAGGGCCGGGCGCGGCCCGTCCGGGAGGAGGCTCCCCGCCGACTCCGAGATCTTGGGCGGGTAGAGGCGCGCCTTCCGGTCCGGCGCGTAGAGGGTCTGCCCGCGCTCGTGCGCCTCGCGGTCCATCGGGCCGCCCGGCGTCACGAAGGCGGCGACGTCCGCGATCGCGTACCGCACGAGGTAGCCGCCGTCACGCCTCTCGAGCTGCAGGGCCTGGTCGAGGTCCAGCGACTCCGGTGGATCGATCGTGACGAAGGGGATGCCGGTCTCGTCCGCCGCGGGCAGCCGCGCGGAGCGAGCCGATTCCTCCGCGTCAGCGAGAACCTCGGCCGGAAACTCCATCGCGACGCCGAGGCTCTCCCGAAGAGCCGCGAACGCGGCCGCGATCTCGGCGGGGTGGGGCGGAAGAAGGCGGATGCGGCGCCGTGGCACGGGCGGGAGCCTACGTCCTCACCGCCACGCGAGCCCGGTCGCGCGGAGCGGAAGCGTCACCGAGCGCAGTCCGGAGCCGACCTGGTCGTAGCGCTCGAGGCTGGAGACGTCGAGGATGGAGACGGCGAAGCGCGTCGCGAGCGCCAGAAAGCGCTCGTCAGCGGACCAGCCGAAGGCGCGGACGTCCCGGAGGTGCTGCGGCAGGCTCACCTGGCTTCCATCGGGGCGCAGAATCACGTCAGGCGTTTGCGTGACATAGGTCCCGCGCGGACTTGCGCCGAGACGTCCGCCCGTGCCGCGGATGTACGTCCGCGCTGCCGGTGCCAACCGGCCGTTCTCGAAGAAGACGATCTCGCTCAGCGCCCCTAGACCCGCGAGCCGGCCGCTGATTCTGATCGAGAGGAGCACGGCCGCGCGCGTCTGCGACACCCACGCGATCCCGTCGACGAGCACCCGCAGGCGCACCGGGATGTCGGGCACCGTTGGATGCCTGCGTGCGGCGCGGTGCAGCTCGCGGCGGGAGATGAGCGTCACCGGGCAGGAATCCGGGCCTGAGCACGCGCGGAAGCGAACGACCGCCCGCTCCATGGCGACCGTGAGCGTCCCGTCGGGCTGCCAGGCGGGCGTGCAGCCCGGAACAATGCGCTCGAGCCCGCCATCGACCGCGTGGAAGACCTCGGTCTCGTCGCCGAGGCAGCGCGCGACGAGGTTTCCGTCCGGCGAGACGGCGCCACGGGGAACACAGGAACCGCGATCCTGCGTCCGGTCGAGCGACGGGAGCTCGAACATCCGCTTGGCACAGCCGCCGCTCCCGTAGACGACGAGCTGTCCCCGTGTTCCGAGCGCGGCGAGCGCGGGGGCGAGGTCCTCGCGGTCGGACAGCTCGGTCGTCGCCCCTGGCCGCTCGTCCCCCTGGCGCCCACGTACGGCGTCGACGGTCGCGGCGACGACAACCGACGCGACCGCGATCACCAAGAGGACGTCGAGCCGGCCTATGCTGCCTCCACCGCCGCCTCCGCGTGCAGGTGCTCGCCGAATCTCGCGCGAGGGACGAACCGCCCGATGCCCGGCTTTGCGACCACCTCGCGGTTCTCGACGATCACGTTACCGCGGAGCAGCACAGTCTCGACATCGCCCACGACCTCGGTACCCTCGTAGAGGTTGTAGTCCGACTTCGATTCCTGATTGGCGGCCGTGATCGTGTGCCGCTTCTCCGGGTCGAAGATCACGAGGTCGGCGTCGGAACCCACGGCAACAGTGCCCTTGCGGGGGTAGAGACCAAAGAGCTTCGCCGGACCCGTGCAGAGCAGCTCGACCATCCGGTTCAGGCCGATGCGGCCCTCCCGGACGCCGAAGTGATGGATCATGTGCAGCCGGTTCTCGAGGCCCGGCCCGCCGTTCGGGATCTTCGAGAAGTCATCGCGGCCCATCGTTTTCTGACCGTCCCAGAGGAAGGCGCAGTGATCGGTCGAGATCGCGCTGAGCGTGTCTCGCCGGACCGCGTCCCAGAGCACGTCCTGGTTCGCCTTGTCGCGCGGCGGCGGCGTGTAGACGTACTTCGCGCCCTCGAAGTTCGGCCGCTCGAGAAATGTGTAGTCCACGAAGAAGTACTGCGTGCATGTCTCGCCCCAGACGTCCCAGCCCTTCTCGCGGGCCAGCATGATCGGCTCGACGGCCTCCTTGCACGAGACGTGGACGACGTAGAGCGCGCAGCCCGCCACGCGCGCGAGCTGGATCGCCCGGTTCGTCGCCTCCCCCTCGGTCTCGGGAGGCCGCGTCAGCGCGTGGTAGCGGGGCTCAGTCTTGCCTTCCGCGAGCGCCTTCTTGACGAGCACGTCGATCGCGTCGCCGTTCTCGGCGTGCACCATCACGAGCGCCCCGGTCTCGGCCGCGACCTCCATCGTCTTGAAGAGCGTCTCGTCGTCGACCATCAGGGCGCCCTTGTAGGCCATGAAGAGCTTGTAGGAGGTGATCCCCTGGTCGGGCAGCGTGGCGAGCTCCTCGAGCGAGCCGCCTTTCTTC
>Ga0136621_1000823_pt1 | contig 12399 bp, 16 predicted proteins | sample AntDryUQ445A2306_FD_104673 | JGI IMG/M metagenome (GOLD analysis project Ga0136621, IMG submission 104673) | Polar desert sand microbial communities from Dry Valleys, Antarctica - metaG UQ445A (23.06) | ecosystem: Environmental > Terrestrial > Soil > Desert | place: Antarctica: Dry Valley...
AAGATGCAGTGGAAGCTGCTCGTGGAGGTCGAAGCCGGAGACGCTCACTCCGACGAGGCGCAGGGCTCCCGGCCGGTGGGCGAGGGCGCGGTCGAGGAGTGCGCACGCGAGCTCGTGAATCCGGTCGGCCTCGAGAATTCCAACGGAAAGCGTGATCGAGCGGCTGCGGATGGAGAAGTCGCTGTAGCGGAGCTTCGTGGTCACGGTCCTCGCGGTGAGGCCCGTGCGAGCCAGGCGCTCGGCCACGCCGGCCGCCATCGGCCGGAGCTCATCGTGGAGCTGCTCACGGTCGAGCAGGTCGTACGCGAAAGTCTCCTCGTGGCTGATCGAGACCGGCTCGGAGGCCGTCTCGAGCGGTCGGGGATCGACGCCTCTGGCGCGGTCGCGGAGAACGCGCCCGACCTTTCCCGGCAGCAGGCGCTGGAGGGCTCCGTCGTCGAGTGCGGCAAGCGCGCCCATCGTCTCCACTCCGAGAGCCCGCAGGCGCTGCTCCGCCCGCGGCCCGACACCGGGGAGGAGCCTGATCGAGAAGGGCGCGAGGAAGCCGGCCTCGCGACCGGGCGGTACGACGACGAGACCGCCCGGCTTGCGGCGGTCGCTCGCCACCTTGGCGACGACCTTGCACGTCGCCACGCCGAGCGACGCCGAGAGGCTCGTGACGCCGCGAACGGTGGCCTGGACCGCCTCGGCAAGCGCGCGAGCCTCGCCGAACGTCAGGGCTGCCTCGCCGAGATCGAGATAGCCCTCGTCGAGCCCGGTGCGCTCGACCGTCGGGACGACCTCCCGAACCGCCCCCCAGACCGCCTTCGAGTACTCGCTGTAGAGGCTCTTTCGGGGGCGGACGAAGACCGCTGCGGGGCAGCGGCGAGCGGCCTCGGCACAGCTCATCGCGGAGCGAATCCCGAAGCGCCGCGCCTCGTAGTTCGCCGTTGCGACGACGCCGCGTCCGTGCGGGTCGCCGCCCACGACGAGCGCCACGCGCCGAAGCTCGGGATCCTCGAGCTCCTCGACCGCAGCGAAGAACGCATCGAGATCGAGGTGGGCAACGATCACCTCGTCAAGGGTAGGGCGTGAGTCGGCACACGTCCGGCCCGAAGCCGTAGCAGTTGCGTGACTCTTGCCCGGCTATCGTCGGCGATATGAGCCGGAAGGCTGCGACTCCGTGGGGCCCGTCGAGAATCGTCGAGGAGCTGGCGCTCTCCCAGCGAGCCGGCGACAAGCGCTTTGCGTGCGTGATCCAGCTGCTCGAGGGGGCGAGCGGAGAGGTGCTGATCCGTTTTGCCTACTCCACCGGCGGCACCGTCCGGCGCGGCCCGGTCACGCTTCGCTCGCGCGACCTCGACCGGCTTGGCTCGGCGCTCGACCGGCATCCTGGGCTCGCGCGGACGATCCGGCGCGCTCTCGACTCGTCCCGCTAGGCCGGCGAGCGTGAGATCACGCCGCCGTCGGTGCGGGCTCGCGCTCGCACGCTGCGTCGACGAGCGAGCCGAGGATGAAGACGCCGTCGGCCGAGCCGAGGAGCGTGTCCACCGCATGCTCGGGGTGGGGCATGAGACCCATCACGTTGCCCTTCCCGTTCACGACTGCAGCGATGTCGTCGAATGCCCCGTTGGGGTTGTCACCGGCCTCGTAGCGGAGAACCACCTGCTCGGCGCACGCCGCGCCGTCCTCCAGCACGAACGAGCCCTCACCGTGCTTCACGGGGATGGTGAGCGCCTGCCCGGGGCGGCATCGCGCCGTGAACGGAGTGTCGGCCCGCTCGACTCGCAGGGAGACATCGCGGCAGACGAACGAGAGGCTCGCGTTCGGTCGCAGCGCCCCGGGAAGGAGACCGGCCTCACAGAGGATCTGGAATCCGTTGCAGATGCCGAGGACGATCCCGCCGCTCGCCGCGAAGTCCCGAACCGCACCCATTGCAGGCGAGAAGCGCGCGATCGCCCCGGCGCGGAGGTAGTCGCCGTAGGAAAAGCCTCCCGGTAGGACGACCGCGCTGACGTCTCCGAGCGCTCGCTCCGCATGCCAGACGAGGCGCGGCTCTGCTCCGAGAGCTCGAAGCGCGCACGCGGCATCGCGTTCGTCGTTCGAGCCGGGAAAGACGATGATCGCAATCCGCGGCGAAGAGCGCCTCACGAGCCGCTCTCGATCCTCACCTCGTAGCTCTCGACCAGCGTGTTCGCGAGCAGCTCCTCGCACATCCGCTCGAGCTCGGAGCGCGCGCCCTCTTCGTCGGCGGCCTCGAGCTCGAGCTCCACGAGGCGCCCCACGCGCGTCTCGCCGACCGCGAATCCGAGCTTACGCAGCGAGTCGCCGACCGCCTCCCCCTGGGGGTCGAGGATGCCGGGCCTCGGCCGGACGAGCACGGTCGCCCTCATCGGAGGACGACTTCCGGATCGCGGAGATAGTCCTCGAAACGGCACTCGGTCAACCGCTCGAACGCCTCGACGTAGCGCGCCCGCGTGCCCTCGACCGTCCCGTCCGGGAGCTCGGGCCCGGGCGGGGTCTTGTCCCAGGGGAGCGATTCACAGTAGTCCCGCGCGAACTGCTTGTCGAACGAGCTCTGGGGCCCTCCGGGCTCGTACTCGTCCGCGGGCCAGAAGCGGGAGGAGTCCGGTGTGAAAGCCTCGTCGGCGAGCACGAGCCTTTCGTCGCCGTCGAGGCCGAACTCGAACTTGGTGTCGGCGATGATGATGCCGCGCTCGGCCGCCCATTGGGACGCGAGCTCGTACAGCGAGAGGGCCGTCGCTTCCACCTCGGCGAAGCGCTCGGCGCCGACGAGGCGCACCGCGGCCGCTGCGTCGATGTTCTCGTCGTGCCCGCTCGTCGCCTTCGTCGAGGGCGTGAAGATCGGTCGTGGCAGGCGATCCGATTCGCGGAGGCCGGGCGGGAGGGTGTGGCCCGAAGTCGCTCCACTCGTCCGGTAGTCACGCCAGCCCGAGCCTGCGAGATAGCCGCGCACGACGCACTCGAGCGGCAGCATCTGCAGGCGGCGGCACTCGGTCGAGCGGCCGTCCGGCCCCAGCCCGAGCAGGTGGTTTGGCACAACCTCGCGCGTTCGCTGAAACCAGAAGGCGGAGAGCCCGGTCAGGACCCTCCCCTTGTCGGGGATCGGGGTGGGAAGGACGACGTCGAAGACCGAGATGCGGTCGCTCGCGACGAGCATGAGCCGATCCGCGCCGATCGCGTAGAGCTCGCGCACCTTGCCGCTGGCGGAATGCACGAGCTCAGGCATGGACCGGCTCCCCCGTACGCGAGAGCTCGCTCAGCGCGTCGAAGACGACATCGGAGTGGCTCGTGAAGGCCGCCGGGTCGAAGATGCTCTCGAGCTCGGAAGGCCCGAGTGCTCGCGAGATCCTGTGATCGGCCCCCGCCAGCGTCCGGAGATCCTGGTCTTCCTCCCAGGCTCGGGCGGCATTCTCCTGCACGAGGCGGTAGGCGGTGTCGCGGTCGAGGCCGGAATCGACGAGGGCGAGCAGCAGGCGTTGGCTGAAGTAGAGGCCGTGACTCGCCTCGAGGTTCCGCCGCATCTGCTCGGGGCGGACCACGAGGCCTTTGACGAGCCAGGCGAAGCGGTCAAGCATGTAGTCGACGAGGAGAAAGGCATCAGGAAGGACGATTCGCTCGGCCGAGGAGTGCGAGATGTCCCGCTCGTGCCAGAGCGCCACGTTCTCGAGCCCCACCTGGGCGTAGCTGCGGACGATCCGAGCGAGCCCACAGATCCGCTCGGAGACGATCGGGTTCCGTTTGTGCGGCATCGCCGAGGAGCCCTTCTGCCCGGGCGCGAAGGGCTCCTCGACCTCGCGTACCTCGGTGCGGGCGAGGTGGCGGATCTCGAGGGCGAAGCGCTCCAGGGCGGCGGCGAGAAGCGCGAGCGCGCCCAGCAACTCCGCGTGGCGGTCGCGCGGCACGACCTGGGTCGAGCCGATCGAGGGCTCCAGATTCAGCTCGCGACAGGCGATCCGCTCAACCTCCGGCGAGGCCGTTGCGTACGTGCCGACGGCACCTGAGAGCTTGCCGACGCGCGTGGCCTCGAGCGCACGGTCGAGGCGATCCCTCCCGCGCCGCAGCTCGAACGCCCAGCCGGCGAGCTTCACCCCGAAGCTCAAGGGCTCCGCGTGCACGCCGTGGGTTCGCCCGATCGCGAGGGTCTCGCGGTGCTCTTCGGCCCGACCCACGATCGCGTCGAAAACACGCTCGAGGCTCGCCCGCACGATCTCGCCGGCGTCGCGGAGCTGGAGCGCGAGCGCGGTATCGAGAACGTCGGAGGAGGTCAGTCCGTAGTGGAAATAGCGCCCCTCGGGGCCGAGCGTCTCTGCGACCGCATCGACGAACGCGGCGAGGTCGTGATGCGTCCGTGCCTCGAGCTCGGCAACGCGCACCGGGGAGGGCGGGACCGCCTTCCGGCGGATCTCGGCGACGATCGGGGCTGGAACACCGCCAACCTCGGCCCAGGCCGTGAGCGCGGCGAGCTCGACCTCGAGCCACCGCGCGAGCTTTCGCTCCTCGGAGAAGACCTGCGCCAGCTCGGGGCGGGAGTAGCGCTCGATCACGTGGGTCGATTCTAGAGAGCCGGCAGGCGGTCGCGGCCCGGGCTCAGCGGTTCAGGCCTCAAGCCTCTAAGATGCGCGCGGCGAGTACGGCGGCGTTTCTCGCCCCGTCGACCGAGACGCAGGCGACCGGTACGCCCGGCGGCATTTGAACGATCGAGAGCAGGGCGTCGAGGCCGTCCAGGAGGCTCTTGGTCGAGCGAAGAGGCACTCCGATCACGGGCAGGTCGGTGTGCGCCGCGACGACGCCGGGCAGGGCCGCTGCCATGCCCGCGCCGGCAATCAGCACGCGTAGGCCGCGAGCCCGCGCGGCGCGCGCGTACTCCGCCACGGCGTCCGGATCGCGGTGAGCCGATCGCACGGTCACCTCCCAGGCGATCCCCCGACGCGTGAGCTCGTCGGTGGCGTCCTGCATGCGCTCCCGATCCGACTCGGATCCGAGCAGGATGCCCACGCGCGGCTGCGGCTCAGCCGTCGACATCGTGCTCGGCTCCGGCCGCCTCGAGCGCAATGTCGCCTCGACAGCGTCCTCCCGCGCACGAGATCTGCTCCACGCCCGCATAGGCACGGGTACGTGCCTCTGCGAGCGTCGCGCCCCGCCCCGTGACGCCGAGGATGCGGCCGCCGTTGGTCACCAGGTCGCCCTGCCGGAGCGCGGTGCCGGCGTGGAAGACGAGCGCGCCGGCCGCCTCGGCCTGCGGGATGCCCTCGATCGGCGTGCCGGTGTCCCCCGCTCGAGGGTAGCGCTCGGACGCAAGCACGACCGTGACCGCGGCGCCGGTCGAGACCTCCAACTCGTCGGCTCCGAGCTCCCCGGTCGCGGCGCGCCAGAGGACCGGCAGCAGGTCCCCTTCGAGTCGGGGGAGCAGCGTCTGGGCCTCCGGATCGCCGAAGCGGGCATTGAACTCGAGCACGCGGGGACCTTCCGTCGTCTGCATCAGGCCTGCGAAGAGTACGCCGAGAAACGGCGCTCCGCGTGCCGCGAGCTCAGCGAGGACGACATCGTGGATGGTGCTCACGAGCTCGTCGATGCGGCTTGCGTCGAGACCGGGCACCGGTGAGAACGCCCCCATGCCACCCGTATTCGGCCCCCTGTCGCCGTCGAGCGCGCGCTTGAAGTCCTGGGCCGGGGGAAGTGCGACGGCCGTGGCGCCGTCGCAGAGCGCGAGCAGCGAGACCTCCTCGCCCTCGAGCAGCTCCTCGACGAGGATTCCACCCCCGCGGCCCGCCGCCTCGGTGACCGCGGCGTCCGCGTCGGCCTGCGTGCGGCAGACGTAGACGCCCTTCCCCGCCGCGAGCCCGTCTGCCTTGACAACGCAGGGCGCCCGAGCCTCGGCCAGCCGCCTCGCCGTGGGGACGCCGGTGCGAAGCATCACCTCCTTGGCGAAGCTCTTCGAGCCCTCGATTCGCGCTGCCTCGCGGCCCGGCCCGAGGGTGGCGATCCCGGAGTGGCGAAGCTCGTCGGCCAGACCGCCCACGAGCGGGGCCTCGGGGCCGACGACGACCAGCTCGATCCCGAGCTCGCGGGCAAGCGCAAGCAACCCCTCCTGGTCTTCCGCGCGCACCGGATGGCAGTGTCCGAGCGAGGCGATGCCGGGGTTTCCCGGCGCCGCGTGCAGCTCGGCGCACTCGGCGCTCTGGGAAAGCTTCCAGGCAAGCGCGTGCTCGCGCCCGCCCGATCCGACGAGGAGTACCTTCATCGCCGGTTCGGGGTTTGGCGGGGGCGCAAGTCGTGCATCCTAAGGGTGTGCAGGACCCGGGACTGGATCGTCACGCCTGGGAGAGCGAGTGGGCGACCCTGGAGCCGCTCGTCCAGGAATCGCCGGTCGAGGCGCTTCCCGAGCTCGCCGACCTCGTGGAGCGGATACTGCGCGAGAGCGGCTACGACATCTCCGATCCGGTCGTCAGGGAGGGCGAGGAGCGCGAGGTCGTGGCCGAGTACCTCGCCGCCCGGGAGATCGCCGACCTGCTCGAGCGGGGGAGCGAGGCCGCCGGCCCCGGCGAGGTCGCCTCGGCCGTGAACGGCCTGCGCGCGATTCACGACGCGCTCCTCGCCGACGTACGGGGCACAGGCCGTCTCGACTAGGGGCTCCTAGGCTTTCGTCTTGGCGCGGTGGAGAACGCGCTCGCGCTCGCGGCCCGTTCCGATCAGGCCGACCTCCACGTCGAGGCGACGCTCGATCAGCTCGACGTAGCGGCGCGCACGAAGCGGCAGACTTGCAAGGTCGCCTGCGCCGGCGAGGGGCTCCCGCCAGCCCGGAAGCGTCTCGTACACGGGCCGGCAGCGATGGAAGTCGCTCTGGAGCGCCGGGAAGTTCTCGGTCTCGCTCTCATCGGCAAGGCGGTAGCGCACGCAGACAGGGAGCTCGGAGAACGCCGAGAGGACGTCGAGCTTCGTGAGCGCGAGCGACGTGATCCCGTTCAGGCGCACCGCGTAGCGAAGCGCGACGAGATCGAGCCAGCCGCAACGGCGCTCGCGTCCGGTGACGGTTCCGAACTCTCCCCCGAGCTCCCGCATGCGGGCCTGGTCGGGCCCGTCGATCTCGGTCGGGAACGGCCCCTCCCCGACCCGGGTCACGTATGCCTTGGCGACGCCGACGACCGAGTCGATGCGGTTCGGGCCGATGCCGACGCCGACCGCCGCCGCCCCCGCGATCGGGTTCGACGAGGTGACGAAGGGATAGGTGCCGTGGTCGAGATCGAGGAGTGTCCCCTGTGCCCCCTCGAGCAGGACGTCGTCACCGCGGGCGAGCGCCTCGTCGACCACGAGGCCGACGTCGGTCACGAAATGGCGCAGGCGCCTGGCGTAGCCCTCGTAGAGCTCGGCGACCCCCTCCAGCTCGAACGGCTCCGCACCGTAGACTCGCTCGAGCCACACGTTCTTCTCCTCGAGGGCAGTCCCGATCTTCGCGCGCAGGATGCTCGGCTCGAGGAGATCCTGCATCCGGATGCCGATTCTCGCCGCCTTGTCCGCGTAGGCGGGGCCGATGCCGCGCCGGGTCGTGCCGATCTGGAGCCTGCCCAGGCGGCGCTCGCTCGCCTGATCGATCGCGAGGTGCCAGGGCATGATCACGTGAGCGTTCCCCGAGACGTGCACGGCCTCGACGGCGATGCCCCGGGCGCTCAGCTCATCCAGCTCCTGGATGAAGACGCCGGGGTCGATGACGCAGCCGGCGCCGAGCAGGCAGGTCTTGCCGCGGAGGATGCCGGACGGCATGTGCCGGAGCTTGAACGTCTCGCCGTCGACCAGAATCGTGTGGCCGGCGTTCGGGCCCCCCTGATACCGGCAGACGAGGCTGGACTGACGGGCGAGCAGGTCGACGATTTTGCCCTTGCCTTCGTCTCCCCACTGCGCACCGACGATGACCGTGGCAGGCACTCGTCGCAGTCTGACAGCGCGATCGGCCCGCGGGAGCGGGGCCGCTAAGGGCCTGTCCGTAAAGCGGCCGCGGTGGATGACACGCGACACGTGGTGCGAGGCCAGGACGCAGGGCGTACATGGGGCGGACGCCTCGCATATCGGGGCGACCGAGGACGCCGCGTGGCGCCGCGTGGCGTCCCTCAGGCGCCCTGGTTCACTTTGCGGACAGGCCCCTAATCCAACGTCAGATCGGTGTGCGGACGCGGGTCAACCGGCGGATCGAGAGCCGGTGGCCGCGCCGACATCGCACGAAGCCGACATCGGCCTCGAGTCGAAGTGACCCCCCGACCTTTGCGCGCCGGTAGGAAAGCACGTCCGTCCTGTCGTCCGGCTCGGCGAGGCAGGCCTCGCAGATGGCCACGTACGACGTGGCACTGGACTGGAGCCAGACGATCTGCCGTTCGATCACGAGTAGGTGGCCAGGTCGGCGAACTTCGTATAGCGCTTGAGGAACGAGAGCTTGACCGAGTCGGTCGGCCCGTTGCGGTGCTTTGCCAGGATGAGCTCGGCCAGTCCTTGCTGATCCGATTCCTCGTTGTAGTACTCGTCGCGGTAGATGAAGAGAACGAGGTCCGAATCCTGCTCGATCGAGCCCGACTCCCGCAGGTCGGAGAGGATCGGCCGCTTGTCGTGACGCTGCTCGACCGCGCGCGAGAGCTGGGACATCGCGAGAATCGGCACCTCCAGGTCGCGGGCGAGCACCTTGAGCGAGCGTGAGATCTGCGAGACCTCCTGCACGCGGTTCTCGACGGTGCCCCCGGACGACATCAGCTGGAGGTAGTCGACGATGATGAGCCCGAGCTTCGGCTCCTTCGTCTTCAGTCGCCGTGCCTTGGAGCGGATTTCCATCATCGAGATCGACCCGGTGTCGTCGACGTAGATGGGCGCCTTCGCCAGCTTGTCGCAGGCCGCCGTCAGTCGCGGCCAGTCCTCCTGGGCGAGCTTCCCGGTGCGGAGGCGCTGGGACTCGACCTTCGCCTCGCTGCACATCAGGCGCTGCGTGACCTCCGCTTTCGACATCTCGAGCGTGAAGAGGGCGATCGGCGTCGAATGGCGGACGGCGAGGTTGGCTCCGATCCCGAGCCCGAGGGCCGACTTGCCCATGCTCGGCCTCGCGGCCACGATGATCAGGTTGCCGGGTTGAAATCCCGAGGTGAGGCGGTCGAGGTCCCGGAAGCCGGAGGGAGCGCCCGTGACGTCCTTGCCGGCCTCGTAGAGCTCGGTGATCCGCTCGAAGCTGTCCTTCAGCAGGTCCTCGATGTGCGCGAACTCCGTCGTCACGCGGCTCTGGCTCAGGGCGAAGACGACCTGCTCTGCGCGGTCGACGAGGTCTGCCGTCTCACCCGGGCGCTCCCACCCGAGCCGTGCGATCTCGCCGCCCACCCTGATCAGGCCCCGGAGCGTCGCGGTCTCGCGGACGATTCGAGCGTAGTGCGAGGCGTTCGCGGTGGCCGGGACGAGAGCCGCGAGCTCGTGGATGCGGACGCGCCCGCCCGCGCCCTCGAGCTCGCCCCGTTCCTCGAGCAAGTCGACGAGCGTGATCGCGTCGACCGGCTCGCCCCGCCCGTAGAGATCGAGCGCCGCCCGGAAGACTTTGGCGTGGCTCTCGCGATAGAAGTCGCTCGCATCGAGGATCTCGCTCACGGCTCCGATCGCGCCCGGCGAGATCATCATGGCGCCCAGAACCGACTCCTCCGCATCGATGTTCTGGGGCGGAACGAGCGCGTCTCGAGCTAGCGCAATGGCCTGCGACACGGCCCCTACGAAATCACGTCGCGCGCCGCAGGAAAAGGTGTGGAAAGCTTGCGACGAGTCTTGCCGAGCGCTCTAGGAGACCATGCTTTGCAGGCATAACAGAACGCATGTTTGCAATAGCACCGGACGGAGCTGTGCGTGAACTTCCCGCTCGCAGCGGGAAGTTCGGGCGTGAATCCACAGGCTCTGGATAGAGCTGTGGATAAGAGGCCCTTAGCGGGGCTCTTCGTCGGTCTCGGCCGCCGGAGGGGCGAGGTCTTGGACGGTGTCCGAACTCGGCGTCTCCTCGCCGGGCTCGGCGTCGCGCTCGTCGCTCGTCTCCGGGGCAGTCTCGGTGACCGGATCCTCGGGCGTCGCGGCGACCGGCTCCTCGGGGGGCAGCTCACCGCCCTCCGGGACGACGAGCGTCTTTACCTCGACCGTCAGATCCGTGAAGACCTCGACCGGAACCTCGTAGCGGCCGACCCGCTTGATCGATTCCTCGAGATCGATCTTGCGGCGATCGACACGCACCTTGCGGGCGCGCCAGAGCTCGTCGGCGATGTCCGTCGAGGTGACCGAGCCGAAGAGGGCGCCGGTGGGGCCGGCCTTCACCTCGAACCGGAGTACGGTCTTGCCGAGCAGCTCGGCGATCTGCTGTCCCTGCTCGAACGTGCGGGCCTCGTGTCGTGCCCTCTCCGCGTCGCGCCGCTTGAGCTCGGCCACGCGAGCATCGGTCGCGAGCTCGGCCAGCCTACGCGGGAGGAGATAGTTGCGGGCATACCCGCGCGCGACGTTGACGACCTCGCCACGTAGCCCGACGTTCTCGACGTCTTTGACCAGGATGACTTCCATCGCGGGTGGTGCGCTACCCGGCGACGTAGGGAAGCAGTGCCATCTCTCGCGCGCGCTTGATCGCAACCGCGACCTGCCGCTGGTGACGGCGGCAGGCGCCCGTGATCCGGCGCGAGCGGATCTTCCCTCGCTCCGAGATGTACCTGCGGAGCTGGTTGAAGTTCTTGTAGTCGATCACTTCGACCTTCTCCTTGCAGAAGTAACAGCTGCGCCGCCGGATGGGTCCGGTCGGGGCTCCGGTGCGCTTCCCGCGCTGCTGACGTTCGGCTCGTGCTGCCATCTACCCGATCCTCTCTCGTCTCAGAACGGAATGTCGTCGTCAGCGCCCGCGGGACCGAAGTCGGCCGTCGTGGCCGCTGCGCCCGCCTGCACGAATTGCGGCTGGCCCTCGCCGCTGTCGGCGCGGCTTCCCAGAAACTGAACGGAGTCGGCGATGATCTCCACGGCCTGCCGCTTCGTGCCGTCCTGGGCCTCCCACTCGCGCCAGTCGAGCCGGCCGTCGATCGCGACCGGACGGCCCTTCGACAGGAACTGCGAGCAGCTCTCGCCCTGGTTCCCCCACACCGTGACGTCGAAGTAGTTCGGCTTGTCGCCCCATTCGCCGGTCGAGCTGTCCTTCTGCCGGGTGTTGACCGCGAGGCGCAGCTTGCAGACTGCCGTGCCGCTGGGCGTATGCCTCAGCTCGGGGTCGCGCGTCAGGTTTCCGACGAGTACAACGCGGTTGATGTTGGCCATCTTCTTCCTCCTCCTCTTTGCGAACGTGCGTTCGGTAAAGCCTACTCGGCCGGCTGGACGACTTCGGCCTCGGCGGCAGGCGCCGGCCTCTCCGCCGGGGTCGCCTCGGGGCGCTCGGCGCGCACGGGCCGCTTGACCGGCATGTGGCGCGTGACGCCGTCCGTGATCTTGAGGATGCGCGACACCTCGGCGAGGGTCTCCGGCTCTGCCGAGAAGGTAACGAGGTGGTAGGCCCCCTCGTCCTTGTGGTCGATCTCGTAGGCGAGCTTGCGCCGGCCCCAGGGCTCGTGGCCCTCCCAGGTGCCCCCGCCGCGCTCGATCAGCTCCCGCGTGCGCGACAGGATCTCGTCCTGGCGCTCCTCCGCGAGCTCCGCGTCGAGCATCAGCAAGATTTCATACGGAACCACGTTCCCGAACCTCCCTTCCTTCGGTCTAGGTCGGCCTCGCCGGCAAGCGCCGCTCGGGAACGGGCGGGCGCGAGACGAGGCAGGAAGACCGTGCAGTGTAGCATCGACCCGATGAGGGGCCGACCTGCCTGGATCGCTGCGGCTCTCGCGCTCGGCGCCGCTCTGCTCCTCCGGTCCCGGCGCGCGCACCCGCTTTCCGGTCAGGCGGAGGACCGCGCGTCCGACCCTCGTGCCGAGGAGCTGCGCAGGCGGCTCGAGGAGTCGCGGACGCTCGTCGAGGAGCGCGAGGAGTTCGAGTCGGCGGAGATCACCGTCGACAATGCGCAGGCAACCGGCGGCGATCTCGAAGAGCGTCGCCGGCGCATCCATGACGAGGGTCGTCTCGCCGCAGAACGCATGCGAGGTGCCTCCCGTGACGACGAAGATTAAGCCCTAGCGAACGCGCAGCGAGAAGGCGCGCCGCGCCGTCTTGCCTCGGAACGTGAGCGCGATCGAGCCGACGAGGCGCTTGCCCGCCGTCCTCGGCGGCACGCGCCACGTGCAGAAGGCCATCGGCGCCGTGCGTGGCCGGCTCTTCACGAGGCGGCGGGTGAAGCCCTTCTTCAGCAGGGCGAGACGCTTGCCGGCGATCGTGGCCTTGCAGGTGATGCGACCGGAGGCCACCGCGGCGACGGGGTTGCTGCGCGACACGCGGATTCCCGCG
>Ga0136621_1000827_pt1 | contig 12343 bp, 9 predicted proteins | sample AntDryUQ445A2306_FD_104673 | JGI IMG/M metagenome (GOLD analysis project Ga0136621, IMG submission 104673) | Polar desert sand microbial communities from Dry Valleys, Antarctica - metaG UQ445A (23.06) | ecosystem: Environmental > Terrestrial > Soil > Desert | place: Antarctica: Dry Valley...
CCCTGGCACTCCTCGTGGTCTTCGGGTCGGTCGCCGCCGCCGCCGTCCCGCTGGCCGTGGGCGGCGGATCGGTCGTGCTCGCGCTCGCGCTCATCTGGCTGATCGGGAGCGTCGTTCCCATGAGCATCTTCGTGCTCAACCTCGCGACGCTCCTGGGCCTCGGCCTCGGCGTGGACTACTCGCTGCTGATGACCAGCCGCTTCCGCGAGGAGCTCGCGGCGCGCGATGGACCCGATCGGGTGGCCGACGCGGTCCGAGCCACCGTGGCCACCGCGGGCCGGGCGGTCTTCTTCAGCGGCCTGACCGTGCTGCTCGGCCTCCTGGGGCTTGTCCTGTTCGAGTTCATGATCCTGCGCTCCGTCGGGATTGCCGGCGCCGTCGTCGTCGCCCTCGCCGTGGCCGCGGCGCTGACCCTCCTGCCGGCGCTGCTGGCGCTCGTCGGGCCACGGATCGACTCGTTGCGCGTCCGGCGGGTCGCCGTCAGGAGCGAGGGCGAGGGAGCGTGGTCCCGGGTCGCCCGCGCGGTGATGCGCCGCCCGGTGGCCGTTCTCGTCCCGACCCTGGCGGTGCTGCTGCTGCTGGGAACGCCGTTCCTCCACGTCCGGTTCAACGCTCCGGACGCCTCGATCCTGCCCGCCTCCGTACCGTCGCGCGCCGCGTTCGACCGCCTCGTGGACGCGTTCGGCGAGGGCCCGTTCGCGCCGCTCGTGCTGGCCGTCCGGACCACTGGGCCGGCGACGGACCCCGACAACGTCGCCCGGCTGTTCGAGTACTCGCGCCGTCTGGCCGCCGACCCCCGCATCGAGCGGGTCGAGGGGATCGTCGACATCGACCCGCGCCTCCGGCTCGACCAGTACCAGCTGCTGCTCTCGGACCCGTCCGGTCCGCCCGACCGGTTCGTGCGGGCGACGGTGGGGGCAACGACCAAGCGCGATCTGACCGCCTTCACCCTCTACACGCCGTACGGCCCGAACCGGGACGAGGCCCGGGGCCTCGTCACCGAGCTCCGGGATCCGGCCGGCTCGCTGGCCCCGCCGCCCGGGGTCATGGTCATGGTGGGGGGCGGCGCGGCCGAGGTGTCGGATGTCGTCTCGCGCATCGGCGCCGACTTCCCGCGCACGGCGCTGTTCATCGTGATCTCCACCTACATCGTCCTGTTCCTGCTGCTTCGCTCGGTCGTCCTGCCGGCCAAGGCGCTGGTCATGAACACGCTCTCGATTACCGCGTCGTTCGGCGCCCTCGTGTGGATCTTCCAGGACGGCAACCTTTCGGCGGTATTGGGGTTCCAGCCGCTCGGGTTCGTCGAGACGACCCAGCCGGTGATCCTGTTCTGCGTACTGTTCGGGCTGTCCATGGACTACGAGGTGTTCCTCCTGTCGCGCATGAAGGAGGTCTGGGACCGGACCGGCGACAATACGGAGGCGGTCGCCCGCGGGCTCGAACGAAGCGGACGCATCGTCACTTCGGCCGCGGTGATCGTCGTGGTCGTCGCCGGCTCGTTCGCCTTCGCCGACATCGTGCTGATCAAGGCGCTCGGGATCGGCGTGGCGATTGCCGTCGCGCTCGATGCCACGGTGGTCCGCGGGCTCCTGGTGCCCGCGACGATGCGCCTGCTGGGCCCATGGAACTGGTGGATCCCCGCCCGGCTGGAGCGCTTCGTTGCGGCCCGCGTGGGGACCGAGGCGGACGTCGAGGCGGCGGGCCGGTGAGGGGGCCTCTCGCGGTGCTGGTCGTGGCCGCGGCGCTCGCGGGCTGCAGCGGGCCGATCCTCGCCAACCCGCCCGCCCAGCGTCCGGCGGCGACGACTGGCCCGGAGCCGACCCCGAGGGCCATCACGGATCCCCGCCCGATCGACCTGCCGCGGGACGACGCCCCGCACGACCGGCTCACCGAGTGGTGGTACTACACGGGGCACCTGCGCGACGAGACCGGCGGCCGGTGGGGCTTCGAGTACGTCGTCTTCCGCGCCGAGCGCGGCTCGTTCCCGGTCGCGTGGGCATCGCACCTGGCGCTCACGGACGAGACCGCTGGCCGCTTCACGTACGCCCAGCGGAGCGAGATAGGCCCGCAGGCCGACACGAGGGCGCCCGGCGCCCCCGGCTTCGACTTCGCGATCACGGGCTTCGACCCGACGCGCCCGGCCACCCGCAGTCTCGCGCCCTGGGCCATGTCCGGCTCGAACGGTTCGGACCGGCTCCAGGCCGCTGCCGACGCTGCCGATGCCCAGGGCGACCGGGCCACGATCGCCCTCGACCTCGAGCTGGCCACGGAGCTGCAGCCGGCACTCCACGACCGCGACGGCTGGATCGACTTCGGGCCCGCGGGCGGGTCCTACTACTACTCCCGGACGCGGATGACGGCCGAGGGGAGCCTGGCCGTCGACGGCCGCGAGCGTCGCGTCGAGGGGCTTGCCTGGTTCGACCACCAGTGGGGTGACTTCATCGCCGTGGGTGGCGGGGGCTGGGACTGGTTCGCGATCAACCTCGACGACGGCACGGACCTCACGCTCTCGCTGGTCCGGAACCGGGATGGAACCTATCCGCTGGTCTACGGGACGCTCGTCGCGCCGGACGGGTCGACGAGCCATGTGCCGCGTGAGGCGTTCTCCGTTGAGGTGACCGAGCGCTGGACGAGCCCCTCGACCGGCGCCGACTACCCGGCCGGCTGGCGGATCGAGCTGCCCGGCGAGAGGCTGACGATCGACCTCGCGCCGACCGTCGCCCACCAGGAGCTCGACACGCGCGAGACGACCGGCGTCGTCTACTGGGAGGGATCGCAGACGGTGCGCGCGACCCGGGACGGGCAGCCGCTGGGCGGCGAGGGCTACGTGGAGCTCACGGGGTACGGTCAGCCGGGCTGAGCAGGGGCGGTCGCCCGCCGACGTCCGCTGGACACCCGCAATGAGACTGAGTATCATGTCCGGGTGGAGAATCCAAGCGGCTTCCTCGACGCCCTCGAACGGGCCGGCTACCGGCTGACCGAGCCGCGACGGCTGGTGGCAGGCCTCATCGCCGAGCGAGCGGGCCATTTCACGGCCGCGGACCTGGTGGCGGCCGCGCAGCGGCGGCGCGCAGGGATCGGTCGCGCGACGATCTTCCGTGCCCTCGAGCTGTGGCTCGAGCTCGGCGCGGTGGAACGCATCGACCTGCCGTCCGGCCAGCATGCGTATGTCCGGTGCGAACCGGCCCACCACCACCATGTGGTCTGCTCGGAGTGCGGCCGGGCGAGCGAGATCGACGACGTCGGGCTGCGCGCGTTCGTGGACGCCGTGGCACGCCGAACCGGCTACGCGATCGACACTCACCGGCTGGAGCTCTTCGGGCGCTGCCCTGCCTGCCGGTCAGGCAGCCAGCGCCCCGCGCGGCGGACGGCCTGATGCCGCTCACGGCGGTCCTGGTCTCGGCCGGCGCCTTTTTGTCGGCGCTTCTCGGCGGCGTCGTCGCGATGCAGGCGAGGCGCCACGTCGGGCTGATCATCGCGGCCGGTGCGGGCATCCGGATCGGTGCCGCGTTCTTCGACCTCATTCCCGAAGCCGTCGAGCTGGTCGGTGCGTCGGTCGACCAGGTCATGCTCCTGACGGCCGCGGGGTTCCTGGGGTTCTACGCGATCGAGAAGGTGACGAACGTCCATGTCGGGCACGAGACGGCGGCCGAGCTCGACCACGACGAGGCGGCCCATCGTCACGTGGGGCTGCTGGGTGCAAGCGGGATGAGCGTCCACAGCTTGCTCGACGGCGTCGCGCTCGCGGCCGGGCTGGCGGTGGGCGGTGGCCTGGGTCTCGTGATCGCGGCCGTGGTGGTCGTGCATCGCTTCAGCGACGGGATCGGGATCGTGAGCCTGATGATGGCCAGCCGGACGCCGCGGAACCAGGCATGGACATGGGTCGCCCTCGTGGCGGTCGCGCCGGTGGTCGGCGTGGCGATCGGCCTGCTGGCGCCGATCTCCGGCGAGGTGCTCGGCGGCCTGCTCGCCATCTTCGCCGGCTTCTTCCTGTACATCGGCGCGGCCGAGCTGCTGCCCGAGGCGCACCGGAGCGACCAGTCGCGGCGCGTCGTGTTCGCCACGCTCGGCGGGGTCGTGGCGATCTACGCGTTCTCCATCTTCGCGGCGGGCGTCGGCGCCCCGCACTGAGTCGCGCCGCCCACGAGCGCGTCGAGCTCGCCGAGCGTCACGAGCCCGGCGCGCGCGCCGTGACGGAGCGTGGACCGGGTCGCGGCAAGCACCGCCCGGTGCGCGGCATGCTCGAGGCCGTGACCCGCCGCCAGACCGGCGGCCAGCGCACCGTTCAGCGCGTCGCCAGCGCCGGTGGCGTCGACCGCGTCGACGCTGGGCGCGGCCAGCTCGGTCGCCGGGCGACCCGGCCGGACGAGGATCGCCCCGCTTGCACCCAGCGACACGAGGATCGCGCGAGGGCCCTCGCCCTCCGAGCTGGGCTCGACGAGCGCGGCAGCCATCAGCGCCGGAGCGTCGGTGCCGCGGTCCCGCCGCCCGGTGCGCCGGGTCTCGGCGCCGGCGAGCTCGGCGAGCTCACCACGGTTCGGCGTCAGGACGTCGGCCAGCCCGAGGACGCCCCGGTCCAGCCCGGCGGCGGGCGCCGGGTTCAGGATGGTGGTCGCACCCGCGCCCCGGGCCCGCCGAAGCGCCTCCCGCGCGGTGGGCGTCGGGATCTCGTGACCGACGAGCACCACGTCCGTCGCACTGACGGCGAGCCGTTCGAGGGCCGCGGCGACGAGCGTAGGCGTCAGCCTGGCGTTCGCGCCCGGAGCAACCGCGATGAGGTTCTCGCCCGCCGGGTCGACCACGATCAGCGCGACGCCGGTCGGCGTGTCCCGCACGGTGGCCAGCGCGTCCGTGATGACGCCTTCCGCGTCGAGCGCCGCACGCGCGTCGGCGCCCAGGTCGTCGTCGCCGAGCGCGCCGATCAGCGCGGTCCAGGCCCCGAGCCGGGCGGCGGCAATGGCCTGGTTGCCGCCCTTGCCGCCGTCGTGCCGCGCGAACTCACCGCCCGAGACGGTCTCCCCGGGGCGGGGCAGCCTTGGGGCGCGGACGACCAGGTCCACGTTGACCGAGCCCACCACGATGACCCGCGCGACCATGGCAACCTCAGCTGCCTCGTGCCACTCGCCACCGAGGTCCGAGGCGGACCTCCGCGACGCCATCGGCCCGAGGTCTCAGCCGGTGATCGCCTCGGCGCCGTCGACGCCGATGATGTTCCCGCTGATCCAGTCGCTGTCGCCCTCGGACATGCGGACGATCGCGTCGGCGACGTCGGCCGTCGTGGTCAGCCGGGCGTGCGGGTTTCGGGCGAGTGTGATCTCGACCATCCGATCCGCCTCGGGGATCCGGCGCATCGCGGGCGTGTCCGTCACGCCGGCCCGGATCGAGTTGCAGGCGATCCCCGTGTCGAGCCTGGCGAGCTCCATCGCAAGCTGCCGGACGTGCGACTCGAGCGCGGCCTTGGCCGAGGACACGACTCCGTACGAGGGGAGGTGCTTCGACGAGCCCTCTGAGGTCATCGCCCAGATCTTCGAGCCGCGATCGAGCAGGCCGGCGCGACGGAGGTCCTGGACCCAGTAGACGAGGCTGTTGGCCATCACGTCCTGGGTCATCTCCATCTTCTTGCGATCGACGGCCTGCTTCGGGTCGTCGGCGAGATACGGCACGAGCGAGCCGAAGGCGAGCGAGTGGAGCACGACCTTGACGAAGGCGCGGGCGCCGTCAGCGCGCGACCGCTCCAGCCGCTCGCCCAGCGTCGCGATCGCGGCGGCCCGCTTCTCGTCGTCGGCCGCGTTCATGTTGATGAACAGCGCCTCGCTGCCGGCCTCCGCGATCCGCTGCTTGACCTGCTCAACGTGCTCGAGGCCCGCGCGGAAGTCCAGGTGGACGCCGCAGATCCGGTAGCCGGCGGAAGCCAGCGCGACGGAGGCGGCCTCGCCCATCCCGCTCGAGGCACCGAGAACGAGCGCCCAGCGCTCGCGGTCGTCCGACATGAGGCCCTCCTGACCGCTCGGCCGGGCGCCGGTGCGGCCGGCGAGCGCCGGGCGAGTCTAGCGCGCCCCGTCGGTTGCGGGGTGGGGTGGGTGCGCGCCTGCAGCCGTCAAGGGGGACCGGCGGGAGCGGCTCGAGGGTGACCCCGGGTTTGGGGGCGAGCCTTGGACGAGGGGGCACGGCGACGCCGCCTCCGCCGCCCGCGCCGCCGCCCGCGCCGCCGCCGGACCCTACGTCGACGGGATCCACGAGCTGCTGGGGCGGCGCCGCGATTGCTACCGCGCGGTTCGGGTCGGCGACCTGGATCCGCATCTGCACGGTGCTGGTCTGCACCGCCGCGGTCACGGCGAGGTCGACGAGGTGCAGATCGGTGGCGTCAGCGAGCACGACCACCGTCAGCCTCGGCAGCTGGTCCGCCGCGGGCACCTGATCGGAGCTCATCAGCTGGTCGAGCCCGAGCAGGCGGGAGACGAGCGGCCATGACTCGTCCGGGGGAATGTCGAGGGCGACCCGATAGCAGCGCCCGCTCGGGCAGTCCTCGACCCCGACGAGCTCGATGCGGACCGCCGGCCGCCCGAGCGTCTCCCGGAGGATCGCCGCGTAGTCGGGCGCGACGCCGCCGATCGCGGCGCTGCGTGCGCCGAGGAGCAGCGACGCCGGCAGCATGTCTCCCTGGATCGGGATCTGCGTCCAGCGCGCCGAGCCAGCGGGCTGGTGGAACATGGAACCGCCGATCGCGATCAGCGCGAACCAGCCGCTGCCGTCAGCGCCGACCGCGCGCGCGCTCCAGGCGCCTGCGGCGAGATCGAGCTGCGCCTCCACGCTGCCACCGGTGACTCCGCCGACGCTGGTGTCGGGGTTCGCCGCGTCGCGCGCCTGGACGTCCACCCTGACCGTCGCCGTTCGGAGCTGGGCCGTCGCCGCGATCATCCGGGCCAGGACCTCGCGTGGATCGGTGAGCGGCTCGACCGCGGGTGGCTGGCAGGCCGAAGCAGCAAGCGCAGCGAGGAGCGCCAGCGCGGCGAAAGCTGATCGGCGGCGACGCATGGCTGCCTCGTGGGCGATGGCGATGGCGGCGAGTATCCCACCCTAAGGCGATTTCACCCTCCAGCTTCCGGGCCAGCCCGCTCCCACCCGCGACCCCGGCCGCTCGCACGATCGCGAGTACGCCGCCGGCGCGACGCCGTTCACACGATGCCCTGCTCGCGCAACCGCAGGATGCTGTTCGGGTCGAAGCCGAGCTCCTCGAGGATCTCGTCGCGGTGTTCGCCCAGCACGGGCGGCGGCGTGCGGATCGTGGCCGGCGTGGCCGAGAGCTTGATCGGCAGGCCCACCTGGTCGACCGCGCCGAGCTGGGGATGCTCGAGCGGAACGCGCATCTGCCGCGCGGTAGCCTGCGCGCTGCCGAAGGCCGCGAGGATGTCGTTGATCGGGCCGCAGGGCACGTCGGCCCGCTCCAGGACCCCGAGCCACTCCGCGACGGTGCCCGCCGCGAGCCGCGCCGACAGGATTGGCCGAAGCTCGTCGCGGTGCTCGACCCGCGCGGCATTGGTCGCGAAGCGCGGATCCTCCGCGACGCTCGCGAGGTCGAGCGCCGCGCACAGCCGCCGCCACTGGGCATCCGTGCCGATCGCCAATGCAAGCTCGCCGTCGGCGGCCGCGAACGTCTCGTACGGGACGATGTTCGGGTGCGCGTTGCCGAGCCGCTGCGGCGAGCGCCCGGTCACGAAGGCGTTGTGCGCCTGGTTGACGAGGATCCCGAGCGTCGATTCGAGGATCGAGACGTCCACCCGTTGCCCCGCGGCCGGGCCGGGGTCCTGCCTTTGTCTCGCCAGCACGGCGGCCAGCACCCCGATGGCGCCGAACAGCCCGGTCGCAACGTCGCTGATTGCCACGCCCACCTTCGTGGGCTCGCCGCCCTCGTCGGCCGCGGCGCCGGTGATCGACATCAGGCCGCCTGCCGCCTGGAGCACGAAGTCGTAGCCGGCTCGTTCGGCGTCCGGGCCGTCGGGACCGTAGCCGCTGATCGCGAGGTGGACCAGCCGCTCGTTTAGGGTCCGCAGCTCGTCGTCGCCGAACCCGAGCCTGGCGAGCGCGCCCGGGCGGAAGTTCTCGACCAGCACGTCGGCGCGCTCGAGGAGCCGGGCGAGGATCCGCCGGCCGTCCTCGTGGTGGAGATCGAGCCGCAGGCTGCGCTTGTTGCGGTTGACCGCCAGGAAGTACGCGGCTGTTCGCGTTCCCTCGGACTCCGCGCCGACCCACGGCGGACCCCATCCCCGCGTCACGTCGCCGCTGGGCGGCTCGACCTTGATGACGTCGGCGCCGAGGTCCGCGAGCAGCATCGTGCACAACGGCCCGGCCAGGACCGTCGAAAGGTCGGCGACTAGGAGCCCGGCCAGCGGCCCGGGCGGGGGCGGACTCTGGTGGACCATCGCGCGGATCGTACCGTCGCGTATCCTCGGGCCATGACTCCTCCGCGCTGGGTGTTCCAAGCGTTCTGGGCGCTCCACAAGGGCGTCTCACACGCTTCCGGCGGACGGATCGGCACGCGGCCGCCCACGGAGAACCGGGTGGGGACGCTGTTCCTGCTGTCCCGGGGCCGGCGATCGGGCCAGGTGCGGCGGAACGGGCTGTTCTACCTCGAGGACGGAGGGGCCCTGGTCGTCGTCGCCTCCAACGCCGGCGCCGAGAACGATCCCGCCTGGTGGTTGAACCTGCAGGCCACGCCGGAGGCCGAGGTCGACATGCCCGGCGGCCGTCGCCCCGTCCGGGCACGACCAGCGACGGCCCCGGATCGCGACCGGCTCTGGCCCCGCCTGGTCGGCGCAAATCCCCCATACGCCGAGTATCAGAAGGCCGTGACGCGTCCGATCCCGGTGGTGATCCTCGAGCCTCGGTAGGATTCCTCCCATGCCCGACGAGCCCCTCACGCTGCTGACCGTGCACGCCCACCCCGACGACGAGACGATCACGACCGGAGGGGTCATGGCGAGGGCCGTGGCCGAGGGGCGGCGCGTCGTCCTCGTGACGTGCACCGACGGGGCGCTGGGCGAGATCGTCATCCCGGAGCGGGACACGCCCGAGGAGCACCGCCGTCTCGCCGCCACCCGGGCGGCGGAGCTCGAGGCCGCGATGGGCGACCTCGGCATGACGGAGTGGGAGAACCTCGGCTATCGCGACTCGGACATGATGGGTCGGGTCGGGAACGTCGATCCGCGCTCGTTCTGGCAGGCCGACATGGACGAGGCGATCGGGCGGCTCGTCTGGCTGGTCCGGCGCCACCGGCCGCAGGTCATCACGACGTACAACGACTTCGGCGGGTACGGTCATCCCGACCACATCCGCACGCACCTGGTGGCGGTGGGTGCGTTCGCGAGGGCCGGCGATCCCGGCTGGTATCCGGCGCACCTCTCGCCGGAGCACGGCGGGACGGGCCCGTCCGAGGCCGACGGCGGCCTTGCCTCCTGGACCCCGCTGAAGCTCTACGAAACGGCGATCCCCGCCTCCGTGCGGACGGCGATGCGCGACCGGATGAAGGACCTGGGGCGATCCTGGGGTGAGCCGCCGGAGGACGCATCGGACGACGAGCGCGCCGAGTTCGAGGCCCGGATGGCGAAAATGCTGATCCCCGACGACCAGATCACGACCAGGGTCGACGTGGGCCCATACCTCGACAGGAAGTTCTCCGCCCTGCGACGGCATGCCACGCAGATGGCCACGGACCACCCGTTCCTCGCGTTCGGCGTCGAGGGCTGGCGCGAGTACTGGCCGTACGAGGCCTTCGTGCTGCGCGAGTCGCGCGTCCCGACCACCCTCCCGGAGTCGGACCTCTTCGCCGGGCTCGCCTGAAGGACCGGATACCCGTCAGCTCACCAGTCGAGCAGCCCGTCGGACGCCCCGAACACCTGGCCCATCACGACCTTGCCCGAGCCGTTGGCATCCATGAAGTTCGGCTGGGCCCGGTCCAGGATGATGTGCGGCCGCATCCGGATCTGGCGGAGCTCGGTGCCGCTGAAGGTGAGCTCCAGCGTGATCCCCTCCATCGTGGGCTCGGACCAGACCTGGTCGAACACGAAGTTGCCGAGGGCATACCAGATCGGCTTGCCGTCGTGGACCTCGATCGCCCCCGCCCAGTGGGCGTGGTTGCCGATGATCATGTCGGCACCGGCGTCGAGGCACGCCCGGGCGAGCTCCTGCTGACCATCGAACGGGGTGGGATCGTACTCGGCGCCCCAGTGCGGGAACACGATGACCACGTCCGCACCGCGCGAGCGGGCAGCGGCGATATCCGTCCGGCAGGCCGCCGCGCTGAGCTGCGCGCTCCCGATCCGGTCCGGGCCGGCGGCAGACCCGGCGGCGATCGCGTCGTAGCCCAGGATGCCGACCTGGACGCCACCCGCGTCGAGGATCGTCGCCGTATGCGCGGCAGCGGCGTTCTCGCCCGCGCCGCCGTGGCGCAGCCCGCGCGCCTCGAGGTTCTCGATCGTCTCGAGGACGCCCTGGCCGCCGGCGTCGCGGATGTGGTTGTTGGCCAGGGACACCCAGTCGATGCCGGCGTTAGCCAGGCCCGCGATCAGCGCCGGGTCGGCGGTGAAGGTCGTGTCGCGGGTATGGAACGTGAACCTGTCCGGTGCGGGGTTCTCGAAGTTCGCGATCGAGATGTCGGCGCCCTCGATGAGCGAGCGGACGGCGCCCTCGTTGCCGGTGCGCTGCGTCCGCGGCAGGTCCCAGCCCATCGACGAGCAGCAGTAGCGTGACGTGATCTCGGCCGTGCCCCCATCGAACGGAAAGTCGACACCCTTGCCGTCAAGCTTGATCGTCTTGTACACGCCCCGGTCAAGCAGGATGTCGCCCCCGGCAACGAGGGTCCAGGCCGCCGCCGGGTCGTACGGGGTCGCCCCCGGTGCCCGGTCGGGCAGTTCGGCGTGGAGCGGCCAGTCGCCGAGCGTTGCGACCCGATCGCCGCCGAACAGCGAATGGCGACCCCAGGCCAGCACCCGGACCGAGGGGCCCACCTCGTCCGCGCGCACGAACGCAAGCTGGCGCCGGTTGGCCGCAAGGTCCGTTGCCAGGGTCGCCGCGTCCGTGGCCGTGGCCAGGCGGCTCGGATCGGTGGGGCGGGCCATCCCCAGGGCTGCGAGGATCGAGTCGGCTTCGTCGGCGACGAGGCGGAGCGCGTCATATCGCGAGCTCGTGCCCGCCAGAACCTCGGCGACCTCCTCGAGGTCGCTGACCGAGTGCGGCGCCCGGAAGTTCGTGATCGGGACGATTGCGCGACGCCCGAATGTGCCAGGCGGCTGGGGCGTCGATGGCGCGCTGGGCGTTCCCGGGCCGCCCACGACTGCGCTCGCGGTCGCGGCGGGCCCGGTCGGCGACCCGCCCGATCCCGTCGCGGCGCTCGCGCCGGCCGAAGCCGTGGGCAGGGGGTTGCGCGTGCCCCCGGACATGACCGCGTAGGCAGCGAGCGGGATCGCCACGACGAGGAGCACGCCGAGGACCAGCGGGGCAAGCGGCCGGCGGCGGTCCGGGGACCTCCGCGGTCGGTATCCGTTGGTGCGGACGCTCACGCCCCAGAGGGTACGCCGAACGAAGGAAGATGCGGTGTCTGGCGGACCCGACCGGATTCGAACCGGCGATCTCCAGCGTGACAGGCTGGCATGTTGGGCCGCTACACCACGGGTCCGCTGCAGCGAGCGCCGAGGATAGCAGGTGCCGTTGGGCTTGTCCCGTGCTCGTTGACTGCCGCGGCAAGGTGGCGGTGCAGGCCCCGCAGCCCATCACGCTACACTCGGCGGCCATGACCGTCATCGACCTCCGCTCCGACACCGTCACCAGGCCCACCGCCGAGATGCGCCGCGCGATGGCCGATGCCGAGGTGGGCGACGACGTGTTCGGCGACGATCCCACGGTCCGGGCGCTCGAGGAGCGGGCCGCGGCGCTCCTGGGCAAGGAAGCCGGGCTGTTCGTCGCCAGCGGGACCATGGGCAACCTGGTCTCGCAGATGGCCCACCTGGGTCGCGGCCAGGAGACGATCGCGGGACGCGAGCATCACATCGTCGTCCACGAGGCGGCCGGCCACGCGGTGGTCGTAGGCACCAGCGTCCGCCAGCTGGCCGAGCGCGCCGACGGCACGATCGACCCGGACGAGGTGGCCGACGCCTTCCGCGATCCGCTCGACGCACACGAGCCGATGACCGGGCTCGTCGCGCTCGAGAACACCCACGCCCAGTCGATGGGCCAGCCGCTCAGCCCGGCGTACACGGCGACGATCGCGGCGATCGCCCACGGGCGCGGCGTCCCGCTGCACATCGACGGGGCACGGCTGTGGAACGCCGCGGTCGCGCTCGGCGTGAGC
>Ga0136621_1000829_pt1 | contig 12330 bp, 18 predicted proteins | sample AntDryUQ445A2306_FD_104673 | JGI IMG/M metagenome (GOLD analysis project Ga0136621, IMG submission 104673) | Polar desert sand microbial communities from Dry Valleys, Antarctica - metaG UQ445A (23.06) | ecosystem: Environmental > Terrestrial > Soil > Desert | place: Antarctica: Dry Valley...
GGGATCAGGCGGCGGTAACGGGTCAGGCTCGGGAACCGGATCGGGATCAGGCGGCGGTAACGGGTCAGGCTCGGGAACCGGATCGGGATCAGGCGGCGGTAACGGGTCAGGCTCGGGAACCGGGGCAGGATCGGGCACAGGAAGGGGGGCCGGATCGGGAATCAGCGGCGGCGGCGGAAGCCCGCCATCGTCATCGTCGATGTCGGCAACTGACTCCTCACGTTCGATTCTAATCGCGATCAGTGTGTCACCGCGGCGGAAGGCCGTGCCATTCAGTGCATCGCCGGTGCGAACATCGGCCAGGCCGAAGGGCCGAAGCGCCACATCGCTGTCGTCCACAAACGCGGTGTCGTCACCCACCGATACTGTATTCAACTGCCCATCGACGCCGCTCGTGACCGTGACCGTGCCCGCCAGCGGATCAACGGCGAAGACCGTACCCCCCACCTCGAAAATTTCCGAGGGCAACTGAAAGCCCATATCCTCGGCTACCAGCACGCCGTCTGCACCGACCACGCCCTCGACTTCGACCAGTATGCCTTGCGCCAGATCGCTCGGGGCGCCGTCCTCGTACCGGGTCGCTGGCGTGGTGGTTACGGGCTGGCCGCCAACCGCAAAGTCGGTTGGCGACGTGAATGCCGTGATCGGGCTTTCGAGATCCACATCCTCGCCCGTCGCGGCGCCCAAAGAGTCGTCGATGACCTGCACTACATTGGCGATCAGCTCGCCACCCACCAGATCCACGTCGCTCTCGATATCGACCAGCACACCGTTGGCGAGATTGCCCTCCAGCAGCTGTGGCGCGGAGAACTGCACAGTCAGGTCGCCGATCTCGAAGGTCAGAGCGGTTTCATCCAGGCCGCTGATGAAGCCGCGAATCTCGGTAGAGCTGACGCCAGGAATGAACAGCGTCTCCGTCCTGAAAATGCGCGTCGCGGTGATGCTGTTGTCGGCGTTGACGAAACCGCTGATCTCCAGCACGTTGCCCGGCAGCAGTTCCGTTGCGCTATCGAAATTGCCGAGCACCGTCGCCGGTGTGATGATAACCGGCTGACCCAGCACTTCGATCTCGCCGTCGTCGAGCGCGGGCACAGTCGTGACCACGCCGTTAACCACCGACTCGTACATCACCTGTTGCGCGACGCCGGTTCTGCCGTTTTCGTCGAAGCTGCCCATGACCGTGACCACTTCGCCGACATTGAAATCGGCTTCCGTCGCGGGCTGCCCGCCGCGCGTGAACGCGGCCTGGCTGGTATCGAATTCGACCCCATTGACGAAGATACTGCCGAACGCGGTAACCGTCCCGTTCGATATGCCCGTGCCGCCGATACCGCCGCCGGCGAGCGTGCCGCCGCCTCCGCCGCCGCAGCTCACGATGAGCATAGCGCTCAACGCCACCAGCACAATGCGAACCCATGCGGTCATGGATTATCCTCTTGGGCCATGTCGGTTTCGAAATAATAGATGCCGAGCCCGGCGCGCTGTCGGCCGCTTCCTTCAAGCTGCGGGCTCACATCGCGATCGCGGGCCGCCAGCCAGCGGTCGAATTCTTCCAGCAATTCCTGTGCCTTCATGTTCACGATGACCTTGAACTCGTCCACCGCTTCTGCCGGCAGGTTGTCATAGGCCACCTTGCGCTGGAAACGAGGGTTGGTAGCGTCGCCGGTTATGTTATGTGTGATTGTAGTTAATAAGTCCGCGACATCGATGCCGAGGATGCTCACTTTTTCGATCTCACTGCCGCTGGGCACGTACGCCCGCACGCGCAGTCGCAAGTGGTCGCTGTCGGTAATTTCCGCGGCGCCGACGCGTAGCAATTCGTCGCGGATAGCGCGTACGGGTACGTCGCCGGAAAAGCGTTTGACAAGGTCGGCGAAGCTGCCTTCATCGCCTTCCGGCGGCAGGTCGATGGGTTCGCCGGCGGCATCGGTGAAGCGCGGATCGCGACGCCAGCCAGCGATTACGCGGGCCGCGCGGTTATAATGTGCGATCGCGTCGGCGTCGTCGGCGGTGGGCAGGGTTTGAATGCGCCGCACGTCCTTGCGCGTGAGGCCGGTTATGATCGACACTCGCGAAACCGTCTGTTTGCGGCCGGGAATGCCGAATTCCTGCGTTGCCACGTCAACATATACACGTTTGGCCAGATCGCCGAACGCTCCGTAGGGCATGCCTTGGCGCAACAGCACTCGCACCAGTGGATATAGCAGCCGGTTGACCGCCGCCGAGATTGCATTTGTTAGATCGAGAGCCATGCGTTGGATTTTTACCCCTGCTGCGCTACATCTCTGAAGCGGTGCACAATCCTGTGTCCTGGTGCGGTATGTCCTGGTTTGGGAAAATCTACCCAAGGCGGCAAGCAATGATAGGGTCCGTTACACAATTATGTCAATCAGGCCCGCATCGCACTGCAACGAGCTTGCATATTCCTGGCGTGAGCAAGGGATTAACGCAGGTGCTCAATGGCCACCAAACATGTGAGCTGGACGGAACAAGCACGTGAAACTTGCGATCATGGTGAACGGCGACCCGTTTACGCATCAAGCGGCCAGCACCGCGTATCACTTTACCCGCGCAGCGCTACAAAAAGGCCACGAGATACTGCGGGTTTTTTTTTACCACGATGGGGTGCACACTGGCACAAGGCTCAACGTCGCGCCGCAGGACGAACGCGATTTACCCAGGCTCTGGCGCGAGTTGGGTGTGCAATACGGGCTCGATTTGGCCGTGTGCGTCAGCGCGGCGCAGCGCCGCGGCGTGCTCGACGCCAGCGAAGCGCAACGACACGGCAAAGACGGCGACAACCTGGCGCCGGGTTTTCGCATCGCCGGCCTGGGGCAATTGATAGACGCCGGCATCGACGCCGAGCGGCTGGTAGTATTCGGCGAGTGACGGTCCCGCGTGTCTGCGAACCCTGACATTGCGTTGCCAAACAAGCGCGCCAAAAAGTTCATGCTTGTGAACCGCAGGCCGCCCCACGGCAGCATCTACGCGCAGGAGGCGCTGGAAGTCGCGCTGATCGCGGGCGCATTCGACCAGGACGTGAGTCTGGCGTTTATCGACGACGGCGTTTATCAGCTCGTCGTGGGGCAGGACACGCAGGGGACCGACAGCAAGAATTTCTCAAGGACTTTTCGCGCGCTCGAGGATTTCGGGATCAGCAAGCTTTACGTGGAACGCGAGTCGCTACAGGCGCGAGGACTGGATGCCGCGGACCTGGTCGTCGCGGCGCAGGCGGTCTCCGCGCAGGCGCTGGGCGAATTAATGGCGCGGCAGGATGTCCTGCTCAGCTTTTAGCGCCTCGCCATGAACATGCTGCACACGGTCAGCAAGTCTCCGTTCGGCCATACCGCGCTGGAAACCTGTCTGCGCCTTGCCAGGAAAGGCGCCAGCATCCTGTTGATCGAGGATGCCGTGTACGCCGCCTTACGCCAGACGACAATCGCCGACAAGATAACCACCGCGATGAAAGAATTGTCGGTTTACGCGCTGGAGCCGGATTTGCGGGCACGCGGCTTTGGACAGGGGCAGGTGATCGATGGGGTAAAGCTGATTGACTATGACGGGTTCGTCGATTTAGTTGTCGAACACCAAAGCGTTCAGGCGTGGTTTTGATCGAATGCAGGTCACACACGCCATGCGCGGACGTTCCATAATTGCTCACAGCCCATGACCCTGAACATCGACGGCAAACCTTGCAACACCGACCCGGAAGGCTATCTCAAGGAGATCGACGCGTGGACGCCAGCGGTCGCGCACGCGATGGCAGTACATGACGACGTGACCCTCACCGAGGCGCACTGGGAGGTCATACATTTCCTGCGCGGCTATTATTATGAATACGGCATCGCCCCGTCGGTGCGCGTGCTCGTGCGGGCCGTTGGCGAGCGTCTCGGTCCTGACAAGGCGAAGAGCGCATATCTCTATCGACTGTTTCCCGAAGGCCCGGCCCGGCAGGCGTGCCGATACGCGGGGCTGCCCAAGCCGACCGGATGCGTCTGAACACGATGGTTAACCAGTCGCCGCAACATGAAAGCGACTGGCTCTGGCAAACGCCGCTTGTGGTTCGGGGGCGTCAACCCGCTCTGGTCGAACGGTCATGATTTCGTCGACGATCTGCCGAGCTAAAAACGCCGGCGCCTCGTCAATCCAGCGCGCGCCCAATCTGCCGGTAACTCCCACCCCATAACAAACGCAGACTTAACCCCTCACGCTCCGACCACGTCAGTCTCTTATGCCTTGCCATGCAACACCTCCTGTCTCACCATCATAGGCGTTGCACTGGAATCTTGAGACCAGCCTCTCGCATACGAGGTCATATACCCAGGCCGGATCCTCTATGTTGTCGTAAACGACCTCGGCCAGAAATTCACGACGCGCTGCCGCGACAAATCTGGCACGTTTCACCGGGACAGGCGGCGCGATTCCGCAAATACATCCTTTGCCGCACGATCCTGCGTTTCGGCAGGGTCAAACGCGGCAATTCGACCCCCGATCTCTCGGGCCCATGCCGCTTCGATGTCAGCAAGCGGCGACTGTAGCGACTCGAGCAGGGTCTCCGCGAGCTTGGCGCGCTCCTCGCCACAAACGCGTTGGCCTGCTGTTCAATGTCTTTGAGAGAAGCGGCCATGTTCCCACCGTAGTCAGAACTGAGTTCTATGCCGGGTTCAATGTCGCGTACTGAACCGCTAACGCTGATCAGGCCCGAGATAGCTGCCACAGGAACAACACGGTCGCGATCACGCTCAGAACACTTCGCGCCGCATGAAGTGTGCCCAGCGTTCGAGCAAAGCGCGTGTCTTGGCCGAGGCAAGATCGCGGCCAGGTGCAAGCAGTTTATGGTTTGTGGGCATGATGGCGATGAAGGTGAATGGCACAACACTACCGATCACGAGGCCAGCGATCAGCCACCATACGCTTGCCCCGATGAGCCATGCGGATACACCCGCTAGTAGACTGATTAATGCAAGTGGAGCCTGCATAAACGTGCGCGCCGGTAGCTCGGCGCCCATTGCGCCACGGCAGCGCGGGTGTCGCCGAGCATGCGCGCGGGATACTCGGGGACATTGATGTAGATCGCGGCGCCGGCAAAAACGGACGCGCAGAAGGTGGCGAGAAACTGCGAGGCTTGGAGCATCGATGCGGCCTCCCGTGATGTTAAACGCCGAAGCTCAGCGAACCTGTGTCAGCGCGTTTTAACCCTGGCTGATGGCGCCAGGCTGCCGAGGTTTTGCCGCAATTACGTTTCGTTGCGCGTGCCGATTAGCGCGGTCGAAACCGTCGGTCATTGCAGCACCCAGTTCAAGGCGATCTGCGGGATGGTCTTGCCGATTTCATTCGCGATCTCATCCAGGGCATCGACCACGTGGAACAGCCGTTCTTCCTCCACCGGCGGTTCGCTTTCGGCGGTTTCGTGCAGGCGACTGGTTTCCGGCAGTGATTGGCCGCGCCGGATCTTGCCGGTCAGGCAGCCCAGCCGAGCGGGCTCCATACGATGGCGCCTACGCCCTGATCCAGCGCGTGCTGGCGGTCCACGACCTCGAGCGCGTCGCCGCCTTCCCCGTTAAAGCCGACATCGCGGCCGGTCGGCTACTGCCGGTGCTGGGGAGACTGCAATCCAGGTGACCTCGAGGTGATGTACGCGGTGCCCTACGTCAGGGCGGGCATCTGCCGGCACGCGTTCGCGCGTTTCTCGACTACCTCGTCGAGAGGGTACGGCTCACATGATCTCACGGCCTCTGAACAGCGTCGCGCGCGTCTTGTCCAGATGTCAGACTTTTCTTACCTTGCGAATTCCGACTTCGCCCAATTCCGGAGCAGAGTCGTAGCCTGCCGATCAATGGCGCGTGGACTATAGACGAGATCGTAGCGGTAGCTTTCCAAGGATACGGAAAATGGCTGGACGAGTACCCCCGAAGCCAGTTCCTCGGCCACCAGGGTAAGACTGAGCAGTCCCACGCCTTGGCCGGCGACCGTTGCCTGCACGGCGTGAATCTCGTCCGTAAAGGAAAGGCCGGCGTCCGCGGCGACGCCCTTTACTCCAGACCGCTCGAGCCAGGTGCGCCACACCGGAGCGCGTTCGTCGTCACACGCCGGTCCCTAGTCGAAGTGCACCAGGGTTGCCCTCCTCAGATCCTCCTCCCCGACCAGCGCAAGCCGTGGACTGCACACAGGGGCGAAACGGTCCTGGAACAGGGGTTCGACGAGAAGGCCTGGGTAGCGGCCACCTCCGAAGCGCACTGCGGCATCGGCCGCGGATTCCAGATCGACCGGCTCATTGGACGCGTCCAGACGCAAGGTCCAATCCGGATGCGCGATCCGGAACGAGCCGGCGCGCGGCGCCAGTCGCTTGGCCATGAAAGCGACTGTTGAAGACAAGGTCGCCACCTTGGACGCACGCGAACGCCGAATTGCATTGATGGCGCGCTCGAACCCGTCGAGGCCCTCTCGCATCGCCGGAAACAGCGCATGCCCGGAGGCGGTCAACCGCACCTGCCGTGTGCGTCTCTCGAACAGTTTTGTCCCCAAGATTTCTTCAAGCAGCCGAATCTGGTGGCTGACCGCCGTCGGCGTGACGTTCAGTTCCTCCGCGGCGAACTTGAAGCTTAGTCGCCGGGCAGCGGCTTCAAAGACCCGGAGAGCACCCAGTGGCGGAAGTTTCCTCATGCCGAGTGTGCCATAGATCAACTAATCTCATTTGTTGCCTGAGATATTAGCATTTGTGATCCCGTTCATCTTTCCGCATATTGAGCGCGGCCGTAGAGCTTTTCGTTTTTTCTCGGCTGATCCTGCCTCACCCATGCACCGAGTGGAGCATCCCATGCAGATTGACCAGGTTCACACGGATCCCGACCCGTACGCGCCTTACCTGCTGTCACAGGCGATCCGCGCCGGCGGCTTCGTCTTTGTATCGGGACAGGCCAGCGTGGGCAACGACGGCGCCATCGTGAGTCCAAGAGACTTTGATCGCCAGGCCGATCAGGCTTTCCGCAATCTGGAGCGCGCGTTGAAAGCCGGCGGCTCCGGGCTGGACCGGATCGTCAAGGTCAACATCTACCTGACCTCGATGGCGCATTTTCCAAAAATCGTGGAACTGCGGCGCAAGTGGTTTTCGGCGCCCTATCCGGCCGACACGATCGTGGAAGTCTCGGCGCTCTATTTGCCCGATGCCGCGATCGAGATTGACGCGGTTGGAATCGCTGATGAGAACTCGTTATGACCGCGGGAGCGCGAACTCTTCAAAGGATGATCATCATGCGGCAACACGCCAGAGTGGCAATGGCATTGGCGATGGCCCTCACGCTGTCGCCCGCCGTGGCACTCGCTGCCGGTGGCGTTAAGCTCAGTTCTGACGATGAGACGCGGATCGTCGCCAAGGGACAGCCGGTGTATCCGGAAGGCATTGCCTGCGATTCGGTCGGCAAGCGCTTCTTCGTCGGCTCCACGCGTCTCGGCCATCTGTTCACCGTCACCGACACGAGTGAGCTCAAGCAATTTTCGACGGACAAGAGAATCGCCACGACCCTCGGCATCAACGTCGATGCGTCCCGCAGTCGCGTCGTGGCAGCGATCACCGACTACGGCGTCGGCGTGCGCCCAAAGCCCGAGCAGAGCACCAACCCCGCGGCAGTCGCGGTGTTCGATCTGGCGAGCGGCAAGCTGCTCGAGTTCCACGATCTGCGCAATCTGGTGCCCGGGCCGGCGCACCTCGCGAATGATGTCGCCGTCAATAACCAAGGGAACATCTACGTCACGGACAGCCTCGCGCACGCGATCTACAAAATCGATGCGGCGGGCGATAAGTTGGTCCTCGTCCAGCACGGGCAGTTCAAGGGCGAAGGCTTTACCATGAATGGCCTCGACGTGCATCCCGACGGCTATCTGCTCGTCGTGAAGAAGTCCGACGGCAAGCTCTTGAAGGTACCGCTCGACGATCCCGAGAAATTCATCGAGGTCAAACTTGCAGAGCCGATCATGGCGGCAGACGGCGCCCTACTCGCGGGCGGCGATGTGGTGGTCATCCGCAACCGAACCGAAACCGCGACAGCCAACGAGATCGTAGTGCTGCGAAGCCACAACGACTGGCCTTCCGCCAGCATTGCCGATCGCAAGCCGCACACGGACAACTATCCGACGACGGCCACTCTGCGCGGCGAACAAATCATTTAGTCATTTCGGGCAACTCGTGCATAAACACGCTGCTGTCGATGCTGGAGGACCGTTCAGGAAGACTACAGCAACAGTTCCAGATCCATAACGGTCGTCACAATTGGTGGAGCCGCCCATTAAAGGGTGCGTAGTCACAAACAGCCACGCAACTAAGTACTAACCCGCACATCCGAATAGAAAGGAGAACGACTATGGAGTGGATTTATCTTGGTTTAGCCGCCCTCTTTGAGGTGACATTCGCCATGAGCATGAAGTATGCGGAGGGTTTCACTAAGCTGGTCCCCACAATGATCACCGTGGTTGGGGTGACCGGCGGAATCGGTTTCCTCACGCTGGCGCTGAAGACTTTGCCCGTAAGCGTGGCTTACCCGATTTGGACCGCGGTCGGAACCCTCGGTACGGTCATCCTCGGTTACCTGTGGCTTGGCGAGTCCTTGAGCGCTCTAAAGGTCGCATCGGCTCTCGCGATCGTCGCCGGCATTTCCGGCCTGAAGATCTCGGGAGGTTGAGGTGCACATGCTCCGAGCGCCTGAGCGATCTACTTCCGGCGACAGAGGAGGCACTCTGCGCGTAGAGTCGAGCAGGCCGTGGTGATTGACCCGCAACGAAAGCGCACAGCGATCGCAATCGGGTGACGTGCCGATGGCATCGAAATCGAGCGCATGATCTGCGATGGGCCAATCCCACGGGACACTTCGTTTTATCGAAAGGAGAAGTATCGCCATGAGCCGAGACATTCTACGATCGGGAACAGTTTCACCGGAGCGGAAAGTAAATATACCCCGGTTTAAGCAACAGCGGCCATTGGCAAATAGCGTTTGAATTTCCTCTACGTGCCGAGAGAAGAAAGGGAGTCGAAATCCCTCGCGTCTAGAACTCGATCGTCGTTAACACTCCCGTTGAGACGGTGTGGAAGCGAATCGCGGATTTCCATGATTTCTCATGGGCGCCGTCTGTCATCATACGGTGCGAAAACGTGGGCGACAAAAGCGGAACTCGTGGTGCGAAGCGTCTGCTCAACGGAAGTTTTCTGGATACATTAGTCGTGTACAGCGAATCCGAGCACCGAATTACGTACTCGATCGATGACGCACCCTCTCCGATTCTTTGTCGCGTCGTAGAAGTAGAGCACGCACGCCGGGTTCTCACACTTGCGGACGAGTGTCGGGTCGCCGTCACACAGCAGGTCCATCGCCGACTCGGCGACGGGCACGCCGACTATCATGCGAATCTCGCGAGCTACCCGGCGTGGCACAATTACTTCCGCGAGCACCAGCCGCCGACGCTCGTCCTCTGGGGGAAAAACGACTCGCTGTTAGGAGTCGAAGGTGCGCATGCTTATCGCCGCGATCTTAAGGATGTCGAAGTACATTTACTGGACACCGGCCACTTCGCGCTCGAAGAGGACGCGGCGGTGATCGCCGCGCACATTACACAATTCATCAAGTCGCGCGTCCCGGGCGCCTCGTGCGCACGCGCGGGGTAAGCATCGAGCCGCGTCGAGTGATGAACCGCTTTGATCTCAGGCGCATTCTTCCCTTAGTCGCGCCGGCATGGCGATCAGGAGCAGCGTGATGAACTTCTTTCTAATCTCCATCCAAACGGGTATGCCGCGACCGCTGGGCGGCGACCAAACGGATGGCTCGGCGGACGATGCATGGACGACGGGCATCATCAAGCAAAAAGTGGAAACGCCGGTGTGGCTCGGGGGCACGAACCTCGCGGGCGACGGGCAGGCGGATCTTGTGAGCCACGGCGGGCGCGACAAGGCAGTGTGCGCCTATCCAGCCGCACACTACCCTTACTGGCAGAACGAACTCGCTCTGCCAAAGCTAGATCACGGCGCTTTCGGCGAGAACTTCACCGTCGGCGGCATGACTGAAGAAACGGTGTGCGTCGGAGACGTTTACGACATCGGCGAGGCTCGCGTGCAAATCTCGCAGCCGCGCCAGCCGTGTTGGAAACTGGCGCGACGCTGGCGTGTGAGAGACTTTCCCGCTCGCGTTGTGGCGACGGGCTACACGGGCTGGTACTTCCGCGTGCTGCGCGAAGGCTACGTTGCGGCTGGCGCGTCCATTGCGCTCGTCGAACGCCACTTTACCGAGTGCACGATCAAGCGTGCGAACGAAATCATGTACGGGGAGCGGGACAATCCGGGTGCGGCGCGCGCACTCGCCGCCTGTGCGTTGCTGTCCGAGAGTTGGCGGGCGGCCCTGCTGAGGCGCGCGGCAGGGTAATGAAGTTTTTGCGGCGCGGGCGTTGCGACTGGCCTTGTATCGGTTGCCTCAATGTCGGGGTTGAATAGAGAAAGATCCTTGATACCGCGGTAAGCACAACTGCGACCTCGCGAGGCTTGACTAAACCAGCTCGCCGAGATTAGCGCGCTCGTGTTCGAGCAAATACTGCTTACGCCGCAAGCCGCCGCCATAGCCGCCGAGCCGTCCGTCTTTGTTGATCACGCGATGACACGGGATCAGTATGCAGATGCGATTGAGGCCGTTCGCGTGGCCTACCGCGCGCACGGCTTTAGGGTTTCCTGTGGCGATTGCCAACTGCTCGTAGGAGCGCGTCTCACCGTAGGGAATCGCAAGTAATTGCTCCCAGACACGCTGCTGGAACGTGGTGCCGCGATAGCTTAGCGGCACCGAGAAGCGCCGCAGCGATCCGGCGAAATAGTCCGCGAGTTCTCCCTGGAGCTTCACAAGATGCGCGTTTGACCCAGGCACGACGGGCGCATCAAGGCGCTTTCGCAGCGCGGCGATATGAGCGTTCATTGTTCCTCGCTCAGTGAACTCCAGTAGACAGATTCCACCGTGTGTCGAGGCCGCAACCAGCGGCCCGAGCGGGCTCTCCAGGCAGCACACGAAAATTGATTCGCGATCCGCGCGCCGCCAGGCGGGCAGCCGAACTCTTTCGCAAACGCATCCCGAAATCCGCTGTGGGAGTCAAATCCGGTTTCGAACACGGCGGCATCTAGCGAGCCGCCGTTTCGAATCTGGTGCAAGGCTGCGCTGAGCCGGCGCGCGCGGGCGAACGCCTGGAATGTCAGTCCGTAGTGGCGCAGGAAATGCCGTCGGGCGGTGGCCGGATCGATCCCTCGCGCCCGTAGATCGTGGTCCGTAATGCGTGGCGCCGGATCACGCCCCAGCTCCGAGAGCAACTCCGACGCCCATGCCGGTTGATCGTCCCATTGCAGCGGCCGGCAGCGCTTGCACGGGCGATATCCTGCGGCCAGCGCCGCGTTTGTGTTCGAAAAGTACTCAACGTTCTTTGGCAGCGGCTTGCGCGCCGGGCACGTCGGGCGGCAGAAAATCCCTGTGGTGCGCACGCCCAGGAAGAACAGCCCGTTATAGGCGGCGTCCCGAGCGAGGTACGCCCGCTCCATTTCCGCGATCGGTGGCATTGTGTTCATGCGCGGAGCTTAGCCGGCATTCCCGCGCGCGCGCCACCGATTTTCGGGCGCCGATGTCGAGCGCGAGTCATGCGTTCAGCATGTGGTTAAGTATCTGTCACGCGTGAGCTGATAAATAAAACAGTGGTCATCGCCGAAATCGCGTTCTTCCACGAACATAAAGCCAAGGCGCTCGTAGAAACGGTGCACAGCCGTATTTGACGCCAGAGGATCGATCAGGACGGCTTGCACCGAAGCGTCCTTGAAGCAGCGCTCAAGTGTCTGCCGCATCATCACTGTGCCGTAGCCTTTTCCCAGCGCATCTGGCTCTCCAATCCAGATGTCAATCGCTCGCAGAAAGGATGGCGCGTCTCCCCAGTAATGGCTGTCCTCACGCGCCGGATCGATGATTTGTACAAAGCCAATGGGGCGGCCATCCACCTCACCGATCAGGTGCTCGCGCCAGTCGGGCGACCTGTGCAGCTCGGTTTCCCAACCCCAGTCATCGTTCGGATCAGCGTCGAGTACGTGCGGCTGCTCGTCCCAACGTTGCAGCAACGAGAGATCTTCGGGTGTGGCGGCGCGCAGGCGGATGCCTGGGATATTTCTAATCACTTAGAGATGTCTCTGTGCCACCTGACTACGCTTGGACAGAGGTGGCCCCACAAAATCGGACAGCGGGATAAGTGGAGCTCTGCAACAATGGGCGAGAGATTGCCCGAGGAGCAAAGAGCATGAGACGACCCCGCCGTAACCACACAGCGGTATTCAAA
>Ga0136621_1000830_pt1 | contig 12315 bp, 11 predicted proteins | sample AntDryUQ445A2306_FD_104673 | JGI IMG/M metagenome (GOLD analysis project Ga0136621, IMG submission 104673) | Polar desert sand microbial communities from Dry Valleys, Antarctica - metaG UQ445A (23.06) | ecosystem: Environmental > Terrestrial > Soil > Desert | place: Antarctica: Dry Valley...
ACATAGAGAAGTGAGTAGGTGCCGGTGGGGGAGGGGGCGGGATCGGAACACGGGCCGCTCACGCTTCGTCGTGAGGCTGTCCCGGATCTCCGTCCAGGAGCGCAAAGTTTCTACGGCCGTAGAAACTTCCTCGGCTGTCTCGTAGAACTCGGCGAAACGCATCCGGAACCCCAACTCCTGCCGGGACTTGCCGATCCGTGCTGCGACCTCGAACGGGCGCCTACGGGCGCCCTTTTCGTTGCCGCGGTGTGGTCCCGGTGTGGTATCGAAGCGCCTGCCTAGCCGCAAACCCGCATGAACACACAAACCTTGTACTTGTTCGTGTAGTCCTCCACCTAGAGATCCGAGTCTATCCGCCGCAGTTCATCTTCCTCGAAGCGGAAGACGGCCACGTCGCAGTTGCCGATCGGCTTCGCGAGCCGGCGTGCGTCGGCGTAGGACGAGGACGAGGACGAGGCGAGCGCCGCGCGCATCGGACCGCCGTGGCTGACGACCAGCACTCGTTCCCCGGGATGGCGTGCGGCGAGCTTCCGGAGCGCCGCCAGCACTCGCACACCGAGCTCCTCGTAGCTCTCGCCGCCGTCCCAGCCGTGGTCGAACTCGAGCCAGCGACGAAACCCTTCCGGAAATCGCTCTTCGATCTCGGCCCGCGTCAGGCCCGACCACGAGCCGACATCGACCTCCCGCAGGGCCTCCACGGTCTCGACGTCGAGACCGAGCCGGTCGGCCACGATCTCCGCTGTCTCCAGCGCACGCGCGAGCGGGCTCGCGTAGACGCTGGTGATTCGCTCGCGGGCGAGCCGATCGGCGAGCTCCTGCGCCTGCTCGCGGCCCGACTCGTTCAGTTGCGTGTCGGCATGGCCCTGGAAGCGGCTTTCGCGGTTCCAGTCCGTCTCGCCGTGGCGAGCCATCAGGATCGTCGTCACGGCGGCGGCTAGTCTAGCCCGATGGACCTTGGTTTAACCGGCCGCGCATGTGTCGTCACCGGCTCGACCGGCGGGATCGGGCTGGAGACTGCCCGCCTGCTCATCGACGAGGACGCGCTGGTGGTCACGTGCGGACGCAGCGAGGCGCCGGAGGTGGGGGAGGTGCTTCATGTCGTCGCGGACCTGTCGGAGCCGGGCGCTCCGGAAACCGTCATCGACGCGGTCGTAGGTGCCCTGGACCGGCTCGACGTGCTCGTGAACAACGTCGGGTTCTCCATCCAGGCCGAGTTCGAGGACGTGACTGACGAGGAATGGGACGCGATGTGGCAGTTGAACGTGATGAGCTACGTCCGCGCTGTCCGGGCTGCCTTACCGTGCCTGCGCCGCACGCGCGGCACGATCGTGAACGTCTCGTCGACAGCCGGCAAACGCCCCTCGACCAGCATGCCGCACTACTCGGTCACGAAGGCGGCTGTGCTCTCCTTCTCACGGCTGATAGCGGATCTCTATGCCGGTGACGGCATCCGGTGCAACGCCGTCACCCCGGGCCCGACCGCCACCCAGGCATGGCTCGGGGAGGGTGGTCTGGCCGACCAGTCGGGAGGGGACCGTGACACGGTGCTCGCCGAGGTGGGTGCCGGCCGTCCGCTCGGCCGCCTCGCAGAGCCTGCCGAGATCGCGGCTGTGATCGCGTTTCTTGCCTCCGACCGCGCCTCGTACGTCACCGGATCTGCGTGGAGTGCCGATGGCGGTACCGTCCCGATCATCGTCTAACGTGGAAACGGTGCCGGAGGTAGCGGGAGCAGTCGCCGACGTTTTCGAGACGCGCGTCCGGACTACGGAGGACGGAGCGCTCTCGCCGCTCGCGGTGCGCTCGTACGGCCCGCGCGGTCGACAGCGCGAGGAGGAGGAATGCGGCTTGCGCACGCCGTTCCAGCGCGATCGGGACCGCATTCTCCACTCGAAGCCGTTCCGGCGCCTCAAGGGCAAGACGCAGGTCTTTATCGATCCGGCCGGAGATCACTACCGGACGCGAATGACGCACACGCTCGAGACAACCGGCATCGCGCGGGTCGTCGCCCGGGCGCTCCGTCTCAACGAGGACCTGACCGAGGCGATCGGCCTCGGGCACGACATGGGTCACCCGCCGTTCGGGCATGCCGGAGAGGACGAGCTCGACCGCTGCCTGCGCGAGCAGTTCGGCACCGGCTTCCGGCACAACGAGCAGTCCCACCGGATCGCCCAGGAGCTGAACCTCACCGCGGAGGTCTGCGACGGCATCCTCACCCACACGGGTGAGCGCGAGCCGGCATCGCAGGAGGGGAAGATCGTGCGTCTCGTCGACCGCGTCGCGTACATCAACCACGACATCGACGACGCGATCCGCTTCGGGATCCTGGATTCCGACGAGCTGCCGCGCGAGGAGATCGAGCTGCTCGGGGAGACGGGCGCGCGTCGGATCGACACGCTCGTGCACGACCTGGTCGAGAGCTCCGAGCGTGCGGGCGAGATCACGCAAAGCGATGACGTGGGGCGGGCGATGCTCGCCCTCCGGTCCTTCATGTTCGATCGCGTCTACCTCGGAGCCCATGCCCGCGCGGAGCACGATCGCGCACATTCCGCCGTCCGCCGGATCTTCGAGCGGCTTGTCGAGAGCGGCGAGGGCGAGCGCGAGATCACGGACTTCGTCGCCGGCATGACCGATCGTTTCGCGCTGTCGTACGCCGAGACACTGTAAAGCGTGGCCCGCATCAAGGAGTCGTCGGTTCGTGAGGTCGTCGCCGCAGCCGACATGGTCGAGCTCGTCAGCGGCCGCACCACCCTGCGCAAGTCGGGTGCCCGCTACTCCGGACGCTGTCCGTTTCACGAGGAGCGGACGCCCAGCTTCTCGGTCAACGCCGCCGACAAGCTCTACCACTGCTTCGGCTGCGGGAAGGGTGGAGACGTCATCTCGTTCGTCCGGGAGACGGAGAACCTCGACTTTGTCGAGGCGGTGGAGTGGCTGGCCGAGCGCTTCCGCGTCCAGCTCGAGTACGAGGAGCTCTCGCCGCACGTCGAGGAGGGGCGAAGGCGCCGCGACCGGCTGCACGCGCTGCTCGACCAGGCCGCTGCGTTCTACGAGCGCCGCCTCTGGGACGCCGCCGCCGGACAGTCAGCCCGGGAATACCTTGCGAGCCGTGGGCTGGGGGAGGAGGTATGCCGGGAGTTCCGGTTGGGCCTTGCGCCGGGCAACGGGCTCGCGGCGAAGGCGAAGGAGAAGGGCTTCACAGCCGAGGAGCTGCGTGCCGCCGGCCTGACGAACGCGCGCGGCAACGACTACTTCCCGCCGCGGCTGATGTTCCCGCTCGCGGACGCGCGTGGCCGGGTTGTTGGCTTCCAGGCGAGGAAACTGCACGACGACGACCCGCTCCGCGGCAAGTACGTCAACACGCCCGAGACGGAGCTCTTCCACAAGTCGGCGATCCTGTACGGGCTGCACCTCGCCCGCACGGCGATCGCGAAGGGGGAGCGGGCGGTCGTCGTCGAGGGCAATACCGATGTGATCGCGCTTCGTCAGGCCGGATTCGAGCCCGTGGTCGCCTCCATGGGCACCGCCCTCACCGACCGGCAGCTGAAGGGGCTGCAGCGGCTGACCCGGCGGCTCTACCTCTGCTTCGATGCGGACGCCGCGGGGGAGGACGCGACCTTGCGTGGGATGGAGCTCGCGACCTCGCTCGGCTTCGACGTGCGCGTCGTCACCTTGCCGGCGGGGCAGGATCCCGCCGACGCTCCACGGGGTTTCGAGGCGCGACTGGCGCGGGCGGAGAGTTACATCCTCTACCGCGTCCGGCTCGAGCTCGACCGCACCTCCGACCGGCAGGAAGCCTTCGTCCGCGCGCGCGAGATCCTGCATCGCAACGAGGACTCACCCGAGTGGCAGGATGCGCTGCGCCTGCTCGCTGGGCGGCTGAGCCTGCCGAGGGAGACCCTGTCGGGCCTCACGCCCAAGGGCGGAGTCCGCACGCTCACGGAGGAGCTCTCGCCAAAGATGCTCGAAAAGGGCGAACGGCTGGAGCGGAACGTCCTCGCCGCCTGCGTCGCCCATCCCACCCTCGTCACGTTGCTTGCGGAGATCGGCCCAGACCACTTCGACGCGGAGCTTCACCGTCGGTTTCGTGCCGAGCTACTGGGCGGCGAAGGCGGTGAGCTGACTGAGCTGCGCGCCGAGCTCGACGCTCGGGCAGCGCGCGAGGGGATCGACGAGCGCACCGGCAAGGAACTCATGCTGAACCTGCGAGAGCGCCGGCTGCGTCGGGAGCTCGCTGGGGCCGAGCTCGAGCGCGTGAAGGAGCTCCAGACGGCGCTCACGACCGTGCGGAGCGCTTTTCTCGAGCTGCGTTGATCCGGCCAATCCGACGCCCAAAAGACGCAAACACTGTCCTTTTGGGGGGAGAAGATACAGGCTTGCGTGGATTAGAGTCGATGCTTGCCCAGTCGTCCCGACCGCCGCGTGGGCTCCTTCGCACGCCCAGCCGCCGGATTCCTCACCGCCTTCGCCCTCGTCGCACTCGCTGTCGGGAGTGTGACGGGAGCGGAGCGGGCGGATGCCTCCACGCTCGCGGGAGCATGCACGCCTGCGGCGGACTGGGGAACCCAGCGCGACGACCTTGCCGCGCAGACGATCGCGCTCGTCAACGCCTACAGGGCCTCCCTGGGGCTGCGTCAGCTCGTCGTGTCGCCGACCCTCTCGGCCTCCGCCGTCTGGAAGGCGCGGCACATGGCCCGCTACGGGTACATGTCGCACAGCGACCCGGCACCGCCGGTGTCCCGCTCGACGGGCCAGCGCATGTCCGACTGCGGCTATGCGGCCGGCTGGGGCGAGAACATCGCGTACGGCTACCCGAGCGCGCAGGCCGTGGTCGATGGCTGGCTCAACTCGCCCGGACATCGCGCGAACATCGAGAACCCGAGCTGGGCCGCGATCGGGTCGGGTGCAGCCGACGGCACCGGCTACGTCTTCTGGGCTCACACCTTCGGCGCGGACAGCGGCTCGCCGCCCACGCCCACGCCGTCCCCGCCTGCACCGTTTCCACCGGCACCGTTTCCACCGGCACCGTCTCCACCGGCACCGTCTCCACCAGCACCGAGTCCGCCCGCGCCGTCGCCGCCCGCGCCTCTTCCGCCTGCGCCGTCTCCCCCTGAGGCGACTCCTCCGGCCGCATCCCAGCCGCTGCCATTCCTGCCGCCGCCCGCGTCGTCACCTGCACTGACCCCGCCTGCGTCGCCGTCATCCCCCACCACGCCGCCGCCGCCGCGGCCGGTGTCGGTGTCGGTGTCGGTGCCGGTGGTGACCGTGCTGACCCTCACCGTGCCGAGTCCCATCGTTCTGAGCGGCCTCACGCTCGCGCCGCGCAAACCACGGGCGGGCCGACAACTGGCGAGCAAGCACGTCGTGCTGCGTGACGGGATTCGCGTGCGAACCGGCCGCGTCGCCTGCAGCGGACGCATCGACGGCCGCCGGCTGACCGTGCTCGTACACCGCTTCCGGCGCGGCAAGGCAACCTGCGTGTGGCAGCTTCCCGCCGCCGCCACGGGCAAGCTCGTGAGCGCCGTCGTGGTCGTCCAGAAGGGCTTGATGCGCGCCCGCGCGCCCTTCCGCGCCCGCGTTTCCTGACCTCGCTCGCGTCACCCGTTACAACCTGACGGCCCCGTCGCCGGCTACAGCGAGCCCTAGGATCGGGGTCTGCGGCGCCGTCTCACGGGCCTCACCCTAGCGCGCCGCGGTCATAGAGGCTTAGTGGTGGTGTAGTCGCCGTCGTAGGCGGGGGGCGAGGGCGGGATGGCCTGGTGAAGGTGTTGAGCAGGATGCACGCTCGGCCGGGGCGCCGTGAGCAGGTCGGCGAGCGGCTTCTACTCCTTCTCGTTGGCCGGCACGAGCGTGTGGCCGAGCGGCACGTCAGCTAGAAAGTTACCGCCTGGAGAAGCCCTGCAGGCAGCCGTCCCGACCGCTCTTGATCGCATCGCGGCCGCCCCGGAAAAACTGCGTCCACGCCCGGCCGACGACCTGGGCGACGCTCCGCTCCGTCTTCTTCGCCGCCTTGTACTTTCCGGCGAGGTCCGCCAGCGAGTAGGTCGCGCACTCGCTGAGCGCGCGCTCGTAGATCACGAGCTTGACATTCTGGTTGGTCGGCCCCGGGCCGATCGGCGGTCGTGCGGTTGTGTCGGCCGCGGAGGTGGTCGTCTGCTGGGCCTCCTTCGAGGAGGACGAGCACCCGGCCGCCAGCACGGCGACCAGGATCGCCAGCGCAGCGTGCCGCAAGGTCTTGGTCATGTGCACCTCGTCTCGGAGTTTATTCACGCCGCCGGAAAGCACCACGGGTCGCGGGAACAAGAAGGGAGGGCCCGCATTGAGCGGGCCCTCCCTGTCGTTCGGTGGTGCGAGTGCGGCCTAGCTGACGACCGACACCCTGACCGTGCGGACGTGCTTGTTGATGAGCAGGTTGGGCACGCGAACCGCGCGGTTCGTGCGGATCGTCCGCAGAACCGGCTTCGTGACCTTCCCAGTCCGCATCACGAGGGTGATGCGCACCTTTGCGGTCGCAGCCGAGCCGCTTGCGCGGACGACCAGGTACCGCTTGCCCTTGATGACCACCAGCTTGGCGGAGCGGACGCTCGCCGCGGACTTCGCGGCAGGCGCCTTCGGAGCAGCAGCCGGGATCGGGTTACCAGCGAGGCTGACGATCGCCGCTGCGGGCGTCGTGCTGCCCGCGGGGCTGCCGCCGCCGCTCGTGGTACCACCAGTGGTGGCAGCCGTGGTGCTGGCAGCCGTCGTGGCAGCTGTCGTGGCGGCCGTCGTGGTGCCAGCCGAGCCGACCGGAACGCCGGAGCAGAAGTTGGCATCGGCCGGGAGTGTCACGCCGTCACCCGCGAAGCGGATGCAGCGGACGCGCTGGACGCCGAAGCCGCCGTTCCGGGTGAAGAAGTTCTCGGCGTCGATGTCAACGAGACCGGGCAGCGTGCTCTTGACCACGATGCCGGCCTGACCCTTCGCGTTCGTCTGGCAGATGATCTCGTTCGCCGCGCCCGGGACCAACGAAATCGTCCGCTCCGTGCAGTTCGAGCCACGCGTGTCGAAGCCCTGGAACGTTGCGGCCGGATCGGTGCTTGCGGGCAGGTATGCCCCCTCGATCTTGCCGAGCGGCTCCCGCGAGAACGCGACCCACGCACCCGACACCGGGTTGCCCCGGATGTCGCGGACCGTCTCGACGCAGAACGCCTCGATCGCGGTCTTCGGCACGCAGTCGAGGCTCTTGCCGGCCAGCGAGAACAAGCGCTTCGTCAGCGAGTTCGCTGCGAGCGGGCGCTGTGCCTGCTGGAAGGGAAGTACGCCGAACGCGGTGATCGTCGTCGCGGCGATCTGCCGCGGCGTCGAGCTGATCTCGCCCAGGTCGCAGAGACCCTGGTTGTCGGCCACGAGCGCCACGCCGCCGCCCGGGTTGAAGCGAATGATGCCCTCGCCGTGCTCGTCGGTGTAGAGCGACGCGGTGTTGAAACCTGCCGGATGCGGAATCCGCTCGTCCTGACCGAACTGGCCGGTGCCGCCGACGTCGAAGCAGTTGTTGCTGCCGGACCGACTTGTCGTGTTGAAGAGATCCCAGAAGTGATACAACCCTCCGCCAGCCGGGAGGCCCTGGAAGCCGGGGAAGTTGTTCGCGATGTCACCCGTCGTCCCGGACGACGTACCCGCGAGGGCTCCCTCTGCCCGCGTTGCCGGGATGAAGGCACCGTAGAAGGGCGCGTACAGATTGTGCGCGTTGTTCGGGAAGGCAGCGGACGCTGCTCCCGTCTGGTTCCGGCTGTAGATCAGGTGCTTGTCGGCCGCAGCGAGGGCGCCGAAACCGCCACTGATGCCGAAGGCAACGAGCAGCGGCGGCATCGGTGCGTCGCCCGCGTCGACCACGCCGTCAGGCAGGTACGACTGGTTCGGGCGAAGCGGGTCGAAGGGGCCGTACGTGGGCTGAGTCCCGCCGACGAGCCGCGAGAACGGGCCGAACTGGTCACCGCCGGTGATCAGGCAGTTGTCGACCGCGTCGCGTGTGGCCACCTTGGGAGGCGGTGCTGGGCAGAACGACGCCAGGGTGTGACCCTCGCGGTTCGACTGGTCGTCGTGGATGTCCCAGCCGCGCGGGTCGACGACGTTCCGGTTGCTGACGCCGTACAGGTTGGCCAGCGTTGCCCAGTCGTTCGGGAGCACAACCGTGTCGACGTCCTGGTTTCCTGCGTCCAGGTCGCCCGCGAAGTTGCGGCCGAGCGGGAAGCGGCCGGTGACGTCCACCTGAATGTACCCGGCCAAGTGCGCGCCGGGTACGCCGATCGGCGCGAAGTTGCCGTCACCGAGAGGATCGCCGACCAGGAGGCCGGGGATCTCGTTGTTGCCGAGCTCGTCCAGCGTCACCGTGTTCATCTCCAGGAAGATGACGTTGAAGTCGTGGGTGACGCTGCGATTTGCGGGACTTGGGTGTGTGGCAGGGGCAGGCGTTGTCTCCAGCTTGATCTGCGCCAGGCCGGGCTTCATCGAGGTGACGATCATCTCCCAGCACGTTCGACCAAGCTGCTCGCCGGTACCGGCGAAGCCGGCACGGCCGTTGGCCGTCTGCAGGAAGCTCGGCCGGATCGTCTCGCTGCCGTCGGGCAGCGCGCCCGACCAGTCGACGAGCGCCCAGTTGCCGGTACCCGCGACGGCGCCGGCCTCGCACTTGACGAGCCGGATCTTGTCGCCGACCCAGCCCACGTACGGGACGTTCGTCGACTGCGGGTCGGCGAAGAAGCCGGGTGTCTGTGCCCCAGCTGCCGCGGGACCGGACAGCGCCAGGACTGCGAGCGCTGCGAGCGGTGCCACGAACAAGAACTTCAGTCTCTTACGCAAAATAGTTCCCCCAACTCAGTTAATGAACCAAAAAGGTGATTCCCCAGAAGAACGTGATTCCCCAAGAAGTCCGCTCAAGATGCTGCTTGTCGACGGACCCTCTCGACTTACCTCCGAATGCGACTTCCCGCGCTCCTCCTCCTTTCGGCGGCGCCGTTGCTCAGGGCTATCCCTCCTACGTGGATTTCTAGCGGGTTTGCGCGGTTTTTGCAAGGGCGCGGCGGGTAGTCTTTCGATCAGGAAAAGCCACCCGCGGGCGGTCGCGGTGTCGCGGCGCACCGTCTACACTCGGTTGGAGATGAGGCGCTTCCTGCTCGCGGCCGTCGCGGCCCTGATCCTCGGCGACGCGGAAGCCGCGGCCGTCCAGCCGAACGACCCCGCATGGCGCGATCAATGGGCGCAGCGTCAGATCAGGCTGCCCGAGGTGTGGGAGGTGACGACCGGCGACCCGAGCATCGTGATCGCGCTGGTCGACACCGGCGTCAACCCGATCCCCGATCTCGAGGGCGCGCTCGTGCCGGGCTGGGACTTCGTCGACAACGACCCCGAGCCGCAGGACACGCAGAGCCACGGCACCCGGGTTGCCAGCGTGATCGCGGCCCGCGGCAACAACGGGATCGGCATGGCGGGCCACTGCTGGAAGTGCCGGATCATGCCGGTTCGCGTCAGCGCCGGCGGATCCGTCAGCGCCGATCGGATCGCCGCCGGAATCCGGTTCGCGGTCGAGAACGGCGCGCGCATCATCAACGTCAGCCTCACCCGGACCGGCCAGCCCGACGCCGTCGAGGAGCAGGCCGTGCGCTACGCGATCGACAGCGGCGTACTCGTCGTCGCGTCTGCCGGCAACGCCGGCACGGAGGCGCTCCAGTATCCCGCTGCCTATCCCGGCGTCCTCGCCGTCGGGGGAACGGACGACAGCGACACGCTCTACTTCTGGTCGTCGCGCGGCCCGAGGGTGGGGCTGACGGCGCCGGGCTGTCACATGGTCGTCGACGCGACCATCGCCCCGGGAACGATCTGCGGAACGTCGTTCACACCGGGCGCCGTGTCCGGGGTCGCGGGCCTCATCCTCTCCCGCAACCCGAGCCTGACGAGCTACCAGGTGGCGGCCGCGCTGGCGGCGACCGCAAAGCCCGTTCGCGGGGTCGCCTGGGGCCGCATGGACGCTTTCTCGGCCTTCCAGTGGCTCGACCTCGTGCCGGCTGCGCAGCTCAACCAGTCCCCGCCGCCCACGGGGACACCCGCGCCGGCGCCACGGCCGCGCGCCGTGGCCGGGCCAGGGGGGCTGTACACGCGCCAGACGGTCTTCGAGACGGGCACCTTCCGGCGCGGGTTCGCGACGTCGGTTCGGATCGGGCGCGGGCGCTTCGAGACGCAGCTGCTGACGCCTCGCGCGTCGGACTGCACGCTCTCGCTTCGGACGCCCGCGGAGCTCGTCGTGGCGTTGCCGGCCGTGAAGAACCTGCTCAGCCTCTCGCTCCAGCTCCCTGCCGGGCGGTACACCGTCCAGATTCGCTGCGACGGTGCCCGCAACCGGCAGTTCTCACTGGGCGTCATTGCGATGTTCCCTCGCGGAGCCCCCTAGGGCGAAGAGAGCGGGTCGTCCGGCGCCTGGGCGGCACCGGCGCTGGTGCGGTGGAGCTGCCGTTGCCGTTCCCAGTCCCGTTGCCCTCGATGAGGCTGACGATCTCGCCGGACTCGATCTCTCGCAGTGTCAGCTCGAGCACGCCATGCTCATGTGCCCACCGGGCGGCCTCGTGACGGCTGCCGACTCCCAGCTTGCGGTAGATGTTTGCCAGGTGGAACTTGACCGTCTGGTCGGTCACCCAGAGCAGCTGTCCGACTTGGCGGTTCGATCGACCCTCCGAGACGAGCCTGAGGATCTCGAGCTCGCGCCGCGTCAGCTGTGGCATGCCGCGTGTCGCCGTCGATCCGACCAGCCGGGCGTGGCGCGCCCGGGGGAGGTAGATCGACGGCTCGAACGCCCGCTGGATCGCGTTCTCCACCGCGTCGGGGTCGGACGTCTTGAGGATGTACTCGGACACACCGGCCGCGAACGCGTCGTCGATCAGGTCGGGGTCGTCTGAGCCGGAGAGCACGACGACGGTCAGCGCCGGGTTCGCCCGGCGTCCGCGCGAGATGACGCCGAGCGCCGCCTTCCTGCCCTCGGGCAGGTCGACCTCTGCCAGGAGCAGATTCGGGCTGTACCCCTCCAGCAGGGCGTGTGTTGCGCACGCGGTCGTTGCCGCGCCGACCACGCTGATGTCAACGCGGGCGAGGAGCGAACCGATCGCCGCGTGACAGATCGGGTGAGGTTCCATGAGGACGGCCGTACGGCCGGTTCTAAGGATGTCGAGTGTCATTCAGTCCTCCCATTGCATAGCCAAGGCACGATCGTTTACAGGCAGCTCCGGACGAGGCCGGTCGCCGGTGTCGCGATCTATCCGGGGCGTTCAGGCAGCGAGAGGCCGAGCTCGCCCGTGGGGACGAGGCTCGAGCGCATCGGCGCACGGAAGGTGCGGGGAAGCGCAAACGGGAGCGTGGTCATCGACGCAAGCGCGAAGATGCGGAGCGTCCCCGATCCGGCCGGCGATCCACCTGCCGGATTGCCGGAGGCCCAGAGGGCCCTGTCATGGGTCGGAGCCGGCGCGGCGCGCTCGATCGTGGGTGCCGGCGGCGTTGATTTCGCTGCGCGCACGGGGTGACGATCATGCTCGCGCGCGACATTTCGAGCCGCCTCGCTGATCTTCGCCGCCGATGTCGGCATGGAAGCCCAGACCATCGGTCTTGGGCCCAATGGGATCGGGCCGGCGCGTGCCAGGGAAGACGTCCTGCACGCCCGGGAGAGAGGCACCCAGCCGTGGGGCTTTGCGCACCTCGCCGCGCGGAGGACTCCGCGGGTGGGGATGGCGCGGGTGGCCGCGCGCTGCCGCGTCGGCAGCGGCGTGAGCGTCTCGTCTCTCAGACGGGAGCTCCCGAATGTGACGGGCCGTGGCTTCGCCACGACGACCTCACTCAGTCCGACGTCCAGCGTGACCGGACGCTCCTTCACAGGCGCGGTTGCCTGGGGAGCGGTCGCGTGGGGAACGGACGTTTCGGCCGCGGGCTGCTGATCGCTTTCTGCGGCGGGCGCCGAGGGCACGACGACGATGATCACGTTCGCGCCGGAATCGGCTGCGGATGAGCGGGAGGCCGGTGCGGCCGATGCGGCGGCAGGAGCGGGCGCAGCAGCCTTGGCGGGCTCGACGACAGGGGTTGGCGCGGCGGCGGGTGACGTGGCCGCAGGCTCGCTCGTCGCCGGTGTCTCGGGCTCCATCGTCACCGGCTTCTCAGTTACCGGTTTCTCACCGTCGGACCTCGCCTCGGCCGTCGGCTGCGCCGGAGCGGAGGCCGGACTCGAGGGCTGCGAGGCGGTCGACGGCTGCGAGGTCGTCGACGTCGAGCTGGCCGGTGTGTCGGTCGCCGGTGCGGTCGGTGCAGGGT